>Ga0210395_10004796_pt1 | contig 10381 bp, 6 predicted proteins | sample IncBWH4OmetaG_FD_150861 | JGI IMG/M metagenome (GOLD analysis project Ga0210395, IMG submission 150861) | Forest soil microbial communities from Barre Woods Harvard Forest LTER site, Petersham, Massachusetts, United States - Inc-BW-H-4-O ...
GTAGACCACTGCGGCGGCATTGAATCCGCCGTTGAGTCAGCTCGACGCGGGCCCGGCACCAGTCCTCCCGGCTGGGGAACGGATCAGGGTGAAGCAGCCACTCGTCGGAGCACACCACGCCCGGGGGTGAAATGTGTAGTCGTAAAGCACGAACAGCGGCGCTACCGTCACCGGGCCGTCCACGCCGTCCCGCACCGGGTACGGGTCCTCCGGGGTCAGCACGCCCAGGCTCCGGCACAGCCTTACCAGATGCCGGTATCGCTCCTCGCCGCGCAATTGAACCTTATCGTCCGGGTGCGTCCACAGCTCGTGATTGCCCGGCGCCCACACGACGGTTCCGAACCGCTCACTTAGATCACTGAAAGCCATCAACTTTGGTGCCAGTGTGAAGCCGGGAGACATACTTGCCCGGATGAATGGCCCGTTCAGCTGCCAATAGCAAGCTGAAAGGGACATTCATCTGCTGGGGCCAACGCCAGCGAGGGCGGTGACTATGATGGGAGGCCCCCGCGCCCAACGGGGAGCGGGCGCGGGGGCAGCGCGCCCGGACGGGGGGACCCGGGCGCGGTGGCGGGATCGCACATTGCGGCATTCACCTGGCGCGGGTAAGGCCAGGTACATGGCCGCTTATCCGCGTATCCCACGGTATAAAGCTAATTAGTCGGAGCGCGGTATTCACCTGTTCGACCTCTGTATTGCACCAGTTGAACGAAATGCCACATTCGGTCGGCCTATTGCGCGCCATCCGTGTTAACGGTGCACCATGTAGCGATACGGCACGGGAGAAGGTCGGTGGGCGGCAGGCCGCAAAGCACGCATTCTTTCCTGCGGCCGTCCGATCACGGATTTACCTGACTAGGCGGGAGTCCTTCACAGCGGGATGTTGCCGTGCTGGCCACGGCCGGCCGGCGCGGCGGCGAAGGCCTCGGCGAGCTTGCGGCGCGTTCGGTCCGGGGTGATGACCTCATCGAGCACGCCGATGGACATCGCCCGGTCGGTACCGCCCGCGATGCGCGTATGCTCGGCGGCCAGGCGGCCCTTCATCTCGGCACGTTCATGATCGGGCACCGCGGCGAGTGCCTTCCTGTGCAGGATCTCGACGGCCGCCTCGGCTCCCATGACGGCGATCTCGGCATCCGGCCACGCAAAAACCGCTGTCGCACCGAGCGCACGAGAATTCAGCGCGATGTAGGCGCCGCCGTACGCCTTGCGCGTCACCAGGGTCACTCGCGGCACCTCCGCCTCGGCGAACGCGTGCAGCAGCTTGGCTCCTCGCCGGACGACCCCATTCCATTCCTGGTGGACACCGGGCAGATATCCAGGAACGTCGGCGACCACCAGGAGCGGAACACCCAGTGAGTCGCACATCCGCACGAAACGAGCCGCCTTCTCCGCGCTCAGGGAGTCAAGGCAGCCTCCCTTGCGGATCGGGTTACTCGCTATCACGCCGATCGTACGGCCAGCCAGCCGCCCTAGGCCGATGACCATGTTCGGCGCCCAGCGAGGCTGCAACTCGTCGAATCCGCCGCCGTCGTCGCGATCCAGGATCGCCCGCAGCAGCGGCCGCACGTCGTAGGCCCGCCGAGGGGAGGCGGGAAGGAGCGCCCGCAGGTCCTCCTCGTCACCCACCCGGTTCAGCTCCAGGAGCCCGGGCCGGGTGAAGTACGTGGCCAGTCGGCGGGCGCGGAGGCAGGCGTCAGCCTCGGAATCGGCGGTCATGTGGGCCACGCCCGAACGCCGGGAATGCGCTTCCGGGCCGCCCAGCCCCTCCATGTCGATCTCTTCCCCGGTCACGCTCCTGACGACGTCAGGACCGGTGATAAAAACACGGCCGGCCGGTGCCATGATGATCACATCCGTAAGCGCGGGACCATACGCGGCGGCACCGGCGGCCGGTCCGACCACGACCGAGACCTGCAGGACCCGCCCGGAAGCACGCGTGATCGCGGCGAACATCTGGCCGACCCCATCCATGGACTCGACACCATCGGCGAGCTTCGCACCGCCCGAGTGCCATAGGCCGATCACCGGGCAGCGCTCCCGTACCGCGACCTCGATCGCCTGGACGATGTGCCGGGACCCGGAGATGCCGATCGAGCCGCCCATTCTCATCGCGTCGGTGCAGTAGGCGATCGCCCGGGCACCGTTGATCCGTCCCGCCGCGGTCCGCACCTCGGGATCGTCCGCGGCATTGAGTAGTTCGTACTTATTTTCGTCAAATAGCCGGGCTAGCCGCACCAGCGGATCGCGTGCATCAAGCTCTGCGCCGGAAGCAGGCGCTGCGCCGGAAGCACGATTATCGGCACTTACCATTGTCGACATATAGTCCCTCTGCGCAATCCGTCGGTGGCCCGTGGGAAGCCACAAGGCATGGCCGTCTTCCGGGGCAGAATCCATACGAAGTATATCGGAGCGGCGGACATCAAACGGAAATGCCCGTCCACTCAGGAAGGCACTCACCCAAGCAGCGGAGGGCCAGTTGGAGGAAACCCCTATGCTGCTATCGCAATTTACAGAGCCCATCGTGCGATAGTGGACTTCTCTTTTGCCGGCGCACGTTGTTTGATATGGAGCGAGTAGTGTCAGCCACTCCCGGATCGGAGCATTCCTGATGGAAGAAACTGGGTCGGCAACCTCAGCGGTCAGGCATGTCCGTGCAGTGCTTGAGGGCGGCCCGGCCAGCATCCCGACAGCGTCACGCGTTCAGACCGTCGGTCCGCATGAGGAGAAGATCAAGGTGCCGCACTACGGAGGGTACGAGCACTTCGAACGAACCCGCGAGCTAGATGAAAACGTTGCCTCCCAGCAGGTCGTGTTCCACTGGACGATGCGAACCGAGGTGGCGGAGTAAACCCGCCCCGGGTGGTGGCGTTGTCCGAGCACGCAGTGGCCGGAACGTTCGAATGCAGGAGTACGCCAGTTGAACATTCCGGCTGCCGGATCAGCGTGATGAGCCGCATGGTGGCCGACGCGGGGCGCGAGGTCGCGGCCGTGAAAAGAATTTATATCTATAAGTGCGGAAAGCTTCCGTAATCATGGTGGCCCTCTTAGCACGGAGTTTTCCATTGGTAAGCCATGCCAGGATACGGCGCAACGCGGACTAGCGAGTGCGTCATCTGGACTATGCGAAGGAAAGACTGCCGCGACGATCGACGTCACGTTCTTAGCCGGGAGCGAGACCGACGTCATCGCGGGCGGTCATGGAGACTGACGAAGCGGGCCGAGCAGGCGTTCACCGAGCAAGATCAGCTCATCGGCTGACGGCGGATCCGCTGGCGCGTGCTGCCGCGCGGCGACGTCGGGCGGAGCGACGCATGGTGCCGCGACGGCAGTTGCGGCATCCGGCGTCCGCGGGCCGCGCTCGGCATTCAGACGACGCTCAAGATGGCCGGCGAGCTTGCGGACCGTCGGGTATCCCCAGATCGTCGCCACGGTGAGCGCTATCCCCAGCCGCCGCTCCAGGATGACCCGTAGCTCGGTCGCCGTCAGCGATGTCATCCCGAGGTGCTCGAAGTTGGCTTCGGACGTCACCTGGGCGCGAGGCAGTCCGAGGACCAGCATGACCTCCTGCCGCACCTGGGCCTCGACCGACGCCACCGCGCGGGTATCCGCTGACCAGGGACGCGGCAGCAGCGGCCCGACCGCAGGGCCGGGTGCCGCCTCGGTGTCCTTGTCACCGGGCGGCGGACCGGCGGGTACGCTCGGACGGCCCGGAAGCTCATGATCCTGGATCCAGTAGCGTTCGTGCTCGAACCGATAGCCGGGAAGCCGGACGGCTCGCGCGCCGGGCAGTAGCCGTCGCCAGTCGGGCTCTACTCCGTGGCAGTACAACTGGCCGAGGCCGGTCAGCAGGCTGCCTGCCGCGCTGTCGTCCCGCCTTAGCGTCGTCGCGACCACCGTGTCGGCCGCTTCGGCCTCACCGGCCACCTCGCCGATCCCCTCTCGCACCGACGCGGCCAGCACCGGGTGCGGGCCGATTTCGGCGAACGCCCGATGTCCGGCCCGCCAGGCGGCCTGGACGGCGTCGACCATCCGGACGGGCGCCCGGAGATTGCGTATCCAGTAGTCGCGGCTGGGCGCCGACTCCAGGAGTCCGGCCGTCACCGTCGAGAACCAGGGAAGCGACGGCAGTCTCCCGCTGACGCCCGCGAGGCGCTCGCCGAGCTCGCCGGCCAAGGCCTCCATCTGGGGACTGTGCGAGGCGTAGTCCACCTTGACGAACCGGCAGGACACCTCTCGCTCCGCGAGCCGTGCCAGCAGCTTCTCCAGGTACTCGCGGTCGCCGGAAAGAATCGTTGAGCGCGGTGAGTTGATCGCGGCGATCGCGACAAGGTCTTCAGCTCCGGCCAGTTCCGCCGCGAGGTCCGCGGCCGGGAGCCGGACCGCGGCCATGGTGCCAAGCCCCCGCGCTCGCTCATGCACGAGGCGGCTTCGGACGCAGATGACCTGGCATGCCTCCGCCAGGCTCAGCGCGCCGGCCACAAGGCCAGCGGCAACTTCGCCCATGCTGTGGCCGATGACGGCCCGCACTGGGATGCCCCAGTCGCGCAGCATTGCCGCCAGCCCGACCTGCATCGCGAACACGGCGGGCTGGATCACGTCCACGTCTTCCAACCCTCCGACCTCGCCTTCACCGCGCAGCGCGTCCAGCAGCGACCAGCCGGTATGCGGGCGCATCGCGCGGTCGCAGTCGGCCACGATATCCGCGAATACTGGTTCCGTCGCCAGCAGCTCACGCCCCATGCCAGCCCATTGGCCGCCCTGGCCGGGAAAGACGAACACCGCGCCGGACCCGGCCAGCTCGCTGACCACGGGCACCTGGCCGGGGCCGCGCACCGTCGTGCGGCCGCGGACAAGCTGGCCGGCGTCATCGGCGAAGTCGGCCAGCTGCTCGCAGGCCTGCGCGGTCGTCGACGCGACGACGGCGAGCCGCTCGCTTAGGTGAGCACGGCCGTGCCCGGCCGTGAATGCCACGTCACGGAGCGGGAGATCCGGATGCCAGGCGAGATGACCAGCCCAGCAGGCCGCCTGGGCCCGCAGCGCCGACGGCGTGCGTGCCGAGAGCACCAGCAACTGGCGGTCCCGTCCGGCCGGGAGCTGGCCGACGGCCGGCTCGGGCAGCGCGTCCAGGATGGCGTGGGCATTCGAGCCGCCGAACCCGAACGCGCTTACGCCGCCGCGCCTGGGATGGTCCGCGGCCTCAGGCCAGGGCTGCGCGTGAGCGGCCACCCGGACACCGTCGGGCAGGTCTAGTCCGGCGGCGCGCTCGAAATGCAGGCTGCGCGGCACGGTACGCGCACGCAGGGCGAGCGCGAGCTTGATCAGCCCGGCGATCCCGGCCGCCGCCTCCAGGTGACCGATATTCGTCTTGACGGAGCCAACGATCAGTGGTCGCCGCGTCGAGCGCCCGGCGCCGTAGACGGCGGCGAGCGCGGCCATCTCCGTCGAATCGCCCACAGGGGTGCCAGTTCCGTGCGCCTCCACATAATCGACGGTCACCGGGTCAACTCCGGCGCTGCGGCAAGCCTGGCGCAGCAGTTGCTCCTGCCCGTCAGGACTGGCCGCGGGCAGCGCGCGGCTGGCGCCGTTGTTGTTCGTCGCCGTACCGCGGATCACGCAGTACACCGGGCGGCCCGCGCTGATCGCGCGGGACAGGGGCTCGAGCACGATCGCGCCCCCTCCCTCGCCGCGGACGTAACCGCTGGCCCCCGTGTCGAACGCCCTGCTGCGCCCGTCGGGTGATAGCACGCCGAGCTTCGACAAGGCGACCGCCGTGTCGGGGATGAGGTTGAGCTGGACGCCCCCCGCGATGGCCAGACGGCACTCGCCGGACCGGATGGCCTGGCAGGCGAGGTGGACCGCGATCAGCGAGGCGGCGCAGGAAGCGTTGACCGTCATGCTCGGCCCGTGTAGGCCGAGGCTGTAGGAGATACGGTTCGCCACCAGGCCCTCGACGTTGCCCGTGCTGGTGAACGGGTTCGCGGAAGCGGGCCCGCGCAGCAGCTTCAGGGCCTCGTAGTCGTTGAACTTCACGCCCTGGTAGACCCCGACCTCGCCGCCGCCCGCCGCGGGCTCGGCGGACAGTCCGAGCGGCGAGATGCACGCGTCCTCCAGCGCCTCCCACGCCAGTTCCAACGCGAGCCGCTGCTGCGGGTCCATCTCCCTGGCCTCGCGCGGGGTGATACCGAAGAACGCCGCGTCGAACCCCGCCACATCGTCGAGGAACCCTCCGCGAGGCGAGATCATTTTCCCGGGCAGCCCCGGGTCTGGGTCGTAGTAGTCAGTGGCCGGCCAGCGGGCGGGCGGCACGTCACCCGTCGCATCCACCTCGTCCCGCAGGTTCCGCCAGAACGAGGCGGGCGAGTCCGCGCCGCCAGGAAACCGGCACGCGATGCCGACGATCGCTACCGGCTCGGCACCCGCATCAGGCACGTCAGCTCTCCGCGGCAGCGGAGGTCGCGGGCCCGCCGCCGTGAGACGCGCCGACTTCAGCGCTCGGCTGGGCCGAGGGAGCGCTAGCGGCCGCGGCAGCCGGGGAACGGCGGCTGCGGATAGCGAGGCAGCATACGACGGACGCGGCGACCACGGCCGCGGGCGTCCACAGCGTCACCTTGGACGCGTCCGTCAGCGCGGCGGCGATCACGTCGTGAGCGGCCCGGGCGATAAGCGCCGCGTCTCCGGATGACGACAGTCCGGCAGGCAGGCTGGTGCCCGCCTGGCCGGGTGCCAGTTCCAGGCCTCCGGCTGACAGGTGCGAGAAGGCCTGGACGAAGCTGGCGCCCGCGGCAGACGGCAGGCCGAGGCTGGCCACCGTGTCGCGCGCCTGGGTGGCCAGGTTCGTGACGAGCGAGCCCTGGAGGATGGCGGTGACGACCGCGGTACCGATGAGCCCGCCCACCTGGCGGCTGGTGTTCAGCAGCCCGGACGCCGCGCCCATCTGTACCGGTTCTACCTCGCGCATGGCCTCGGAGGTCAGTGGCGCCATGCACATGCCCAGGCCGAGCCCGCCGACGACCAGCGGCAGGATGAACGAGGTCAGGTGCGCGGTCGTGGACATCGCCGGGATAATCAGCACGATGCCGAGGGCGAAAATGGCCGTTCCGGCCATCAGCAGGTACTTAGCACCGATCCGGTCGGCAAGCTTGCCCGCCAGAGGAGCCGAGACCATGGTCCCGAGGGAGAACGGGACGATGGTCAGCCCCGCTCGCAGCGCGGTCATGCCCAGCGCCGACTGCAGGAAGAGGATCAGCGGCAGCGAGAGCCCCAGCATCGCGAAGGCGATCAGGGCCTGGATGGCAATCAGGACGGTGTAGTTCCTGTTGCGCAGCAGTCGCGGCGGCACCAGCGGCTCGGGGGTCCTGCGCTCCCAGACGGAGAAAGCCAGCAGCGCGATGGCGCCGACTATCATGACCTCGGGGATCGTGATCGGCCCGAGGAACGCGCCCCAGTCGTATCGCTGCCCCTCGATCAGCCCGAAGACGACCAGGAACAGGCCGACGGTCACAAGGAGCACGCCGATAACGTCAAGGCGGTGCTTGCGCCCGGGACGCACGTCGGGGACGATCCGCACGGTGCCGAGCATGGCGAGCACGCCAATCGGCACGTTGACGAAGAAGATCCAGCGCCAGCTCTCCTCGGTGACCAGGAGACCGCCGATGGTCGGGCCCGCCACCGTGGACAAGCCGATGACGCCGCCCCACACGCCCATCGCAGCGCCGCGCTTATCGGACGGGAAAATCGCCGAGATGATCGTCAGGGTCTGCGGAGTCAGCAGCGCGCCGCCAACACCTTGCACCACGCGCGCGGTGATGATCTCGCCCGAGTTCTGCGAGATCCCGCAGGCCACGGAGGCGAGCGTGAAGATCACGAGGCCTGCCATGAACAGGTTGCGCTGGCCGAAGGTGTCGCCTAGCCGTCCGGACAGGATCAGCAGCGCCGAATAGGCCAGCAGGTACGCATTCACCACCCAGACGATCTGGTCCAGCGTCGCGTGCAAGCCGCCGAGCATCGCCGGCAACGCCACGTTCACGATAGTCGTGTCAAGCATGATCATGAAGAAGCCGAGGCACAGCACTAGCAGCACCAGCCATGGGCTGGTCGTGCGCTCTCTGGTACTGGTCGCCACCATCATCTCCTTACGGGGCTACGTGAGCTGAGCACACCTCCGGCGCGCGCTCCAGCGACGCGTCGGCGGGGCCTATCATGAAAATGCGAGTCTTTACTTGCGTCTTTGAGAATACGAGTAGATGCTCGCATACGTCAACGCTGACCGATGGCGGTCGGAAGGGAGGCAGCATGCTGCGACAACGAGGACGATGGGCTTGACGTCTCGCCGCCAGGCGCGCGGTGAGCGCAGGGTCGCCCAGCTGCTGGACGCGGCGGCCGACGTGTTCGCGGAATCCGGATACGAGGCGACGACCACAAACGCCATCGCGGCGCGGGCGGGCGCGTCCCCGGGGACCCTCTACCAGTTCTTCCCGAACAAGGAAGCCATGGCGGACGCGCTGGCCGAACGTTACCTGCGCCAGCTCGGGGAGATCTTCGCGCCGGATATCAGCCAGCTCTCGGCGCCCGCGCTGGCCGATCACCTGGTCGACCCGCTGATGGAATTCAGCATCGCCAATCCTGGCTTCATGGCGCTGTTCGTCGGCCCCGCGGCACCTAGCAAGCTCGCCCCCTCGGCCCAGTACGTGTTCAAGGCGGTGCTCGCTCAGGTCGGCGAGCTGCTGGAGTCGTTCGCCCCGCAGGTGCCCGGCGCCCAGCGCGCCCGGTGCGCGCTTGTCACTGTCCAGGTGATCAAGGGGCTGCTGCCACTCGCCCTCGCGACGTCGGGCGCCGAGCGCACTGCCATGATCGGGGAGCTGAAGCAGCTCATGGCCGCCTATCTGGGGTCGCTGCGCCAGCAGACGGCCTAGCCGGGTCGCGTTCACGCGTACTCCTCGACCCGGGCTGGCCGCCATCGGCGATCGCCGAGAATGGCGGCAGCACCGCTCATGAGGAACTCGGCGACCTTAGCGGCGTCGCGGTTGCGCCAGTCCGCCAGCGGCGTTCCCCGGACCGCAAGGTTAAATGCGCCCATCGCGGGGCTGCTGCGGATCTGGAAGTTGAGCCGGTCGCCGGCCTCGCCGACCCGTGCACGCCGCAGCGTGTCGGTCAGGTACCAGCGGCACACCCGTGCCATCCGCGGGCCGCCGTCATGAGCGGCCTCCTCCTGCCCGGCCCCGTCCCACCCGGCGTAGCCGGAGGCCAGCTCCGCCCAGACCTCCGGGATGCTCTTGCGCAGGTACCGTCCCTCCAGCCAGGACACGTCCTCCGCCTGCAGCTCCGCGTGGCTCAGGTAGGTCTGGTAGAGCTTGTCCCCCCGGGCCGGGAACAGGACGCCACGACGCAGCACCTGCACCCGGCCGCCGAGTTCGAACAGGTCGCTGTCCGGTGCCGTTCCGAAGTCATCCAGCCCGGCCGCGGCCAGCATGTCCTTGACCAGCGCGCTGGTGGCCGCCTGCGGTGTGCACTGGTTGACCGATCCGGCGAGGACGAAATCGGCGCCCATCGCGAAGGCCGCGGCGACCGCCTGAGGTGTTCCCAGGCCCCCGCCCAACCCGACTCGGACAGCGGGCAGGTCGGACCGGCCCGGCCCGCCGCGCCCGTGCTGGGCATCGCGCAACGCGAGAATCGCAGGCAGCAGGGTCAGACCGCTGGAGTAACTCTCGGCGCAAATGTCGTCCGCCATCGCGACACGGGACGCGAGGACGCTCTCCTGCTCGGTGATCACCCCCCGCTCCCGCAACTGCCGGATCAGGGGCGGCGGCGGCGGAGCGAGGAACTGACGGGCAGTGTCCAGTCCGGATACCTTGGCGAGCAGGCGACGGGCCAGTAGCGGCCGACCGTCCGGCCCGGGCCGCAGTCCGGAGATCCGGTAGCGCACCAGGTCCGCGTCGATCGCAGTGAACCCCGCCGCTTCGGCGCACGGGACGCCGTGGCGCAGCAGCAGGTCGACCGTCCTGCCCGTCCTCGCCGGATCATGCGGGTCGGCGGTCAGGTTCGCTCCCCAGGGCGCGCCATCGCGCAGTTCCGCCAGCACCTGGAGGATGTCCTGTTCGGCGCGCTCGGGCCGCAGGTCGGCCAGGCCGAGGAAGGCAAGCACTCCCGCGCGTCCCAGGCAGACCACCAATTCTGGCGAGCTGATGCCCATCCGCATGCCACCCGCGACGTAGGCGAGCGATGCGCCATGATCGAGCAGGAACCGCAGGTCACCCAGGTCCTCGGGCGCGAGCGAGGCGGGAGTCGCGACGGGCTCGGGGCGCATCATCGGCGGCAGTGACGGGGCGGGGGTCACGACGGGCCCGGGGCGCATCATCGGCGGCAGTGACGGGGCGGGGGG
>Ga0210395_10004797_pt1 | contig 10381 bp, 11 predicted proteins | sample IncBWH4OmetaG_FD_150861 | JGI IMG/M metagenome (GOLD analysis project Ga0210395, IMG submission 150861) | Forest soil microbial communities from Barre Woods Harvard Forest LTER site, Petersham, Massachusetts, United States - Inc-BW-H-4-O ...
CGCGCAATTCGCGCTTGAAAGCGCCTGGCAAAACGCCACGGCGCTCTTTCGCGGCATCAGCGAGCAATTCGGCGAGCAGCCGGATCACTTCGAGTTCCAGATCACGTGAGAGCCGCTGCACGCGAGGGCGAGCGGCACGAATGTAATCGTCCATATTTTCTGGTGCCGGTGAAAGACCCTTACGACGGCAACACGCCGCCGAGCGAGAACCCAACGGACAACAGACCACCGGCCCGCGCCCGATCAAAGGGCTCTAATGGACAAAGGCCGATTTCGGGGCGTTTGGTTACAGCCCGACACCAATTTTTATGTTGTGTCAGCCCCGTGTCAGCAGACACCACAGCCACAACGAGCGTTGCGCCGACACCGAGTGCAGCAAAGGTGTCGGGGTTAGGCGTCAGCCCACTTCCACACGTTGCGTCGCCCACCACGCCGATAACGCACCCCGCCCAACTCATCAGGATCGATCTGCTCGTCCCCCGGCTCCGTGCGGTCGTCAACGTCCGCGCTAGCGTCATCAGGCTCCGGCCACTCCGACAGGCAGTACGTGACCGACCCGAGTTGCCAGCATGCCGACTGCAACCGCTCGGCCAGCGCGAACCACGCATCCGAACGGACTCCATCGGAGTCGAGCGCGTCTATCGCCTCCTCCAGTACACCGGACGCCTGATCTGAAACCGCATCGATTCGCTCGCCAGCGAGCGCCCGTGCGTGCCGCCACGCGCGATGCTGCGGAGACTCCGGCAACACCACCGCCCCGCTCGCCTGCTCGCAACGGCTCCGACCGCCGCTCGTCAAACCCCACACCACGACCCCGTGCCGGCGCGAACGCACGAGCAGGCCCGAGGCGATGAACGCTTCGATCTGCGGACGCAGACGTCGCGTCGTCCACGAGCCGTGAACGAACCCCAGATGGTCCGCGATGTCGCTCATCATCACGCCCTCGCCAGCGCGCTCACGGTGGCGTTCCGCGCGCCCCACCGCCGCGAGCACCAAGTCATCGGACACCGGCTCGAAGCGGCGCAACTCGCCGTCACGATCACGTCGGACTCGTGAGGACCGCACGCCGCCTCCCCGCTTACCTCCGTCTTTGCTACTGGACATCTCTGTGGCTCCTTTCGGGTGTCCCGAGAAGCGCGCACGCGAGCACGACCCGCCAGCCGCAGACAGCTACGGTTTCCGTGGCATCGAAGGCACGCCCTTCGGTGCAAAAGGCCGGGCGGGCGCCATCAACGCTCGCTCGGCCGCTTCAGTTGTCGATTCGCGCGCAGAGCAGAGCAGAACCCGCGCCAGATCTCAAGCCCAGGCCGGACGCACGAGATTGTCGCCATCGCGCAGCAGCGCGGCGGCATACTTCTGGTTATGTCCAGCGACGAGGTTCCGAAGACTTGGCCGTTTGTCTGCCCGCATTGCGAGCAGGCTTCTAACGCTGTCGTTCGTGGGAAGGCGTATTGGCACGGCAGCGACGACAGCGAGGGACCTCCCGCCGAGTGGACACTGGTCCAGTGCGATCGCTGCTCCGAGCCGACTCTCCAGGTCCGCGAGGACTTCGGCGGCGGCTTCTCAGAAGACCACAACCCTGCCACCGTCTACCCGGTGCCCGAGCGCCTCAGTCAGAGCGTGCCCGCCGGGCTCAGGCGCGAGTGGGACGAAGCGCAGACTTGCTTTCGCGCAAAGGCATACGCGGCGTGTGTAGTCATGGTGCGGCGCACTCTTGAGGGGACCTGCACCGACCAGGGGATCAAGGAGAAATCATTGGCTCTCAGCCTCAAGAAGCTCGCGGCAGACGGGTACATGGACGACACGCTTGCCCAATGGGCAGACGCGCTTCGGATCATCGGCAACAAGGGCGCTCACTACACGGGCAAGCCGGTAGCTCGGGAGGACGCCGAGGATGCCCTCGCGTTCGCCGAGGCTCTGCTTGATCACATCTACGTATTGCGACACCGCTTCGCCCAGTTCCTTGCCCGCATAGAAAACTAACCGAGGTACGCCGCTCGTTGGCTCACGGGTCCGTCTTCCCTGTCGGTCACACTGCGACTCCAAGAATCCTGGAGATACGCATGGGAGGCCTACATGGCGACCGATAACGACAATCTTGAGGGCTACCATTTCGACTATGACACCGACTCCGTCGTAGATTCCAATGGGAACCCCCCGCCGGATCCGCCGCCCGTGGACCCGGACCGCTTTGTCGCCTCCATGGCACGATTCCTGATCGAGGGCGATGAGCGCGAGGAGGCGCGGCTCCTACTCGCATGCACCGTTGAGTCCGAGGCGCACACGGAGCGACAAGACTACGGGCCTGACTGCGAGGAGTTGATCCTCATCTTCTACGGCCCTCGCAAGGTCTACGACCTGCTGCGCGACCAATCGTCCAACCTCTACGGGGCATTCCAACACGCGGCAGAGGCGATGATGCCCCCGGGCTTTGACTATCCCGTGATTCGTGCCCGCGCCGCCATCGTCGTTCCCAACTCAGCCGACTGGCGCAACGAGTTGCTGGCTGTACTCGACGGCCGAGACGTTGATAACCAGGCAATCGGCTTCAAGGCCACGCGTACCTACGAGGGGTTGCGGTTCCGCTCGGAGTCCGAGATCCGTATCGCCCAAGCGCTCGACCGGGCAGGCGTCATGTATGTGGCTAACTGTCGCTCGCGGATCGGCTCCGCGGACAGGCGGCGCAACTGCGAGGCCGACTTCCTTGTCATGCTAGACAGCAAGTGGGGCGTTCTTGAGGTCGATGGGGAGCAATGGCACGCCGGTCTTGCAGCGCGGGACCATGAGCGAGACCGGCCCTTCCATTTCCACGGAGCCGCAAAGGTCCAGCGATTCGACGCAGGCGAGTGCTTCGAGAATCCGGACGCTGTAGTGCAGAAGTTTCTTGCGCTGCTGCGTAAGAGCTAGTCGAGGCCGAACCGCAGGGCCAAAGGCGAATAAGGGCTTCTTCATCTATGGCCTGGCGGGGGCTACGTCGCTGGGATAACGAGAACGGCGACAGCGACGTAGCGAGAAGCGCTAGCAACTTTGCGTGGGTAGGCTCCCGTGCGTGGCGCTGACCTCGCTTGAGCTAGACCTGCTCGTCGCCATCGACCGGCTGACTAGCGACTCCTACTTGCCCGCCGAGCAGGACGACGTATTTGCCGAGCTTGCCCGTATGGGAGTTGAGCCACCTAACGCGATGTGGCTCTATTACGCCGCTCAGCAGCTACGCGCCGACGGCTACATCGAGGCGGATTTCGCTGGTGGAATGACCATCGTGAGCCTCAAGCTCACCCGCGAGGGCAGGGAAGCCGCACGAACCGTCTTCGATCCGATGGAGAAGGTGCTTGCAGAAAGCCGGGCCAAGATCGGCTCCGAGGCGTTCGCCGCCGCGTTCCCCAGTGCATATGAGCCGTGGGCCGACGCCGCAAAGCTGCTCTACGGCGAGAACGTGTCGGCAGAGCTTACGACCATCGGCCATAAGGTACGCGAGGCTTCCCAAGCATTCGCGACGGCTGCAATCGCGCAGTTCGACGCGGATGACGTGCCCGAGGACGTGGCGCTTGTCAAGAAGCGCCTCGGGGCTGTAATCGCGCACAATCGCGGCTACATCAGCGACGCGAAGCGCAAGGTCCTCGAGGACCTTGGTGATCTGTGGGAGAGCACCGTGGATCTGATCCAACGGCAAGAGCACGCCGCGCAGAAGGAGGGCGAGCCTGTCAGCTTCGAGGACGGCAGACGGGTGGTCAACCTGACGATGTTCCTAATGCTGGAGTTCGCAACGATCTTGGCAGACCGCAAAGTCCCTGACAACGTCGCGACTCTTGAGGGTGGCTAGCTGAAAGGGGCCAAAAGCCGACACGGCCGAACTCGCATCTTGACAGCCAGTGAGCAGCTTTGCTCAAGGTCTAGGTTTCACTCCAAAGAACCGCCTGGCGACTTCGGCTGGGCCAACACTTCTACGAAGCTGTCGAGGACTAGATCACGCTGCTGCTCCGGTATGTCCGCGCCGAGAATCTGAAGGATCTCGTCGAATGCGGACTTTGTCCGGGCCTTGCGCTGGGGGTGTGGGTCGCGGGCGGCCTGGCCCGTGTCGTAGTAGCGCCGTAGGGCGACCAGCGCCCGGTACGCGCTGGGCAGCTTTGACCAGCGCACATTACGGACCATCGATCGACCTGTCATAACAAAGACAGGCGTGATGGATCTCTTGATATGGACGTTCGCGTACCGTACGAACGGTGCTCCATCTCGGTGTTTGCGTTCAGCAATCGCTACTGCGAGCCGCGCCATACAGGCGTCTGAGGTGTGCACGGCTGATCGGATGGTCCAGACCCGCATCGGCTTCTCTGCCAACTGATCGTCTGGCTTGACGTGTCGCAACAGTGAAAGGCCTGATGGATGAGCGAACAACGTTGAAAGCGGTACGTACAGGCGGTAATAGACGTCCGTGGCAAATGATTCTTCTGTCTTGGCAGCAACAATTTTGGCCATATCAACCAGGTGCGGCAGGTCTGTCGCGCCGCCAAACGAGTCCGCGACATCCGCGACGAGGGCAGGTGAGATCGGGTCGTCGTCTGCGATGTAGGCCATCATGCGCCGGAACGATTTCGCGTTATTGCCGTGCATCCTCGCGATCGGGTCGTCCGCATAGAGCCAGTAGAGGCCGGCGATGCAGACCTCGATGCACGCCCGCGTGAGGAGTGCGGTCGCCTCAATCTGCCGCATACGACTGGTCATTCGCACCTGACGCTGCAGCCACAGCAGCCTGAGCAACGCGAGCTCGGCAACGTCCTCGGGAGTCGCGTCGTCCCCCGGCCACCGTGTACAAGTGATGAGGCTGCGAGCAGCTTGGCGTATGCGACGGCGCCGGAGCGGATCCGGGTAGGGCAACGAACTGAGCAGCACAAGCCGGGCGATGGAGGCGAATGCAGCCATACCCCGGCATTGCATCAGGTTCCAGCGGTGGGCTCACCCAGCACCAATAGCCCACTGGGCATTGATTCTCGCAGGCGCCAAAGGCGGGCAGACTCGGGGGTGCCGGCAACTCGCCGAGCCCGCTACTCGTATCCGCCTTTCGCTCCCCATACGCCTGCTATAGCCACGAGTACGACCATCGCGAAATAGACGTGGTAGGGCGGCTCGATGTGCGCTTCTGCGTAAAAAGCACCGAGGACCGCGACGAGGCCCGTCATCGCAGCGACAAATACGCGGTCTTTCGCGAGAGGGGCGAGATCGGCGAGCCAGTCATAGAAGGGCCGCTCGGGCTGCCCACCGGCCTCATCCCTCAGGATGTCCTCGAAGCTATTCAGGGCCTCGGCTGCTTCGCTGGGTGCGTCTTCGGCGGCGAGTCTCGCGGCGGCGGCGATCTGAGGTCCTGACATAGCAAGGATCGGCGCCTGCCAATCGAGCCCCACCATCAGCTTCTTGTTGACGGCTGCGATCGTCGCGGGGTCGATCCGAATCGAGGCTGCAAGCTGGGCAACTGCATCCTGACTCGGCTTGATCGAGTCAGCGATTCGCCGCAAGGCGTCCTGACTTGGGCCTATGGACTCCGCGAGTTGCCGCGCGGCGTCTAGTTGTCGCGGCTGAATTGATCCCGCGAGCTGGCTGGCGATATCGACGTGCGGCATTTGAATGGATGCCGCGATCTGGCTAGCAACGTCGAAGTCCGGCAGCCGGATCGATTCAGCGATCAGTCGCGCAGCATCGATCTGCGGCATCTGGATCGATTCAGCGATGCGTTGCAGTAGTTCTTGGCTGGGCCGGAGTGCTTCCGCCGCGCGCCGTGCAGCCTCCGTCCAGTCGTCGTCATCGCCAGCCGTCGCCACGATTGCCATGCGTCTCAGGGTATCCCTCGCCCACGGTGTCCGCGATATGCCGGCAGGCCAGACCGGCTACCAAGTGGACAGGTCAACCGGGCTGGATCGACGGCGCGACCATAACCGTGGGCGTGCCGAGGCGGTAATGGGACCGGCGCCCCTCGGTGCACTCCCTCGGTTGGGGGTTGGGCGCGGGATACGGCCCGTTTGCCGAGCTACTTCTTGCTCGGTTGTCGCAAAAGCTTCGACTTCCAGCTCCCGTCGATCAGGCCATTGGCGTCCGAGACGATCCCGAGGGCAATGAGCGGAGCGAGAGCGGGAAGCTCGGCCGGCACACCTCCAGTGTTGGCCGCCAAGAGGAAGCGGTCATCGTGAGTGTGGAGCATGTCCAGCAAGCCGTGCGAGCTGTTGCGCACCGCCCGCATCAGTGTCGCGATCAAGGTCTCCGCGTCGATCCCGTTCAGGTTGTCCGGCGTTTTTTTCGCGATCGTGGCGCCGCCCTTTGGTCTCTGGCGGAACCCGGCGGTGTTGTCGTACACCTGATCGTACAACCGGTCGAACAGGCGCTCTGCCTCATCACTGAGCCGCGCTCCAAGATCGCCGGGTAGCGACGAGAACGCTTCATGGAGCCGACGAACGGTTTGCGTCCGGCGCAGAAGAGCCTCGAACCCCTTCCCGCTGTCCTGGCGTTCGTACCCGAGCAGGCTCTCAGCCTTGTCGAGCAAGTCGAAAGCGATCTGTACCCGCTGAAGATCGCTCGCCTGAGGCTCTGCCAAAAGAGAAAGCACATCGCCAAGCAGTCGCTCCAACGTGATCATCCACGCCATTTGGGCTGGTGCGTCGTGGTAGCCGTCCCTGTCTGTGAAGCGGGTCGGATCGGTCGCGTGACTGTAAAGACAGTTCATACGCTCCACCCACCATGCGAGGAGCTGCGGCCCGTCGCTTGCGTCAAGGGCGTTGAGCGAAGGGAGCGGTCCGAGCCCGGCAGGATGGTTGAGAACGCCGGGCCTGAACATCGAAGCGAATGAGATGGGGGTTGGGCGCCGCAACTCGGCGCCCTCGCCGAAGCAGAACACAAGGATGTTTGGCATCGCGGGCATCAACATCCCGAGAACGGCCGGTGAGAGCGCCAAGAGCGGAACGGTCATTGCGCCAGCGAAGTCCACGCCCCTTCCCATCCCAAGCTCGGCAGCACCGCTCAACTGCTCCATATCTGGTCCGATAGGAATGTCCGGTGTCAGCTGGAAAGCGAACTGCGCGCGTCCGAACGAGAGACGCGCAAGGAGTACTCCGCTTACAGTGACCTGCCAGAGCGACCCGCCCGGGAACCGGCCGAATAGGGCAGGCAGGTTCGCCTTCAGGAGCTCGGGAAGTTCCCCCGTTTGGGCTGCCCCCATCGCCGCGAGATTGAACGCGACCATATCGGCCGCAATGCCTGAGTTTTCCTCCTGCACCTCGTTTCCGAGAGCGATCATCCGCGCGCGGAACCCGGCCGGGTCCGCCTCCGTGGCTCGCGGCGGGTTCTCACGCAGCGTTCGCCATGTCGCAGGATCGTCAAGGTCTGATCCTGCGTCGCACAGCCGATGCAGCTCGAAATGCTTTGCCGTTTGGCCAGCGCCCTCGGCCGGGGCGACGGTCACAATCCCAGCGCCGAGGTCGGCGACCGAGAAATGCGCCAACCCCCCGAGCGACGCTGCGTATCCCGGTGCAAGCGCGGGATCAGGCATACGAACCAGTGCCACATCGTCCGACATTCGGGCAGAGCGTATCGCGGGACCGGGCTGGCATACAGGGCTCCACCGGACTCCGCTGCCCGAGCCACCGGACGCGCAGACAGACGGAGCGATGCCGCTCTCCAGGGCGCACACCGCGCAATCGAGATGAGGCGTAAAGCGGACGGCGCGACCCTCGACGTGCCGATCACTACAGCAGCCGCCCAAGACTGACGCACACCAGCGATATGGCCGGGAGAGCCTTTCGTCACCCGATTCCGACTGCTGGCGCCACCATCACCGCACGGTTTGCGCACAGCCAAGTTTCGCCCATTCGAGGCGCCAAGCAGCTCGACGGCCTCATCCGGCGCCACGTTGCTCTTGCGCTCTGGCAAGCACCTCGCTAACAGCATCCGAGAGTCTCGCACCATGCAGCAACATCTCAGCCACTTCCCGCTCCTGATCGGGCGACACGACTTTTAGCTTGCGGACGATCTCCATCTGCCTCTGAACTATCCACACTTTGTTCAGTGAGCGTTGCCGGGGGATTGCTACAAAGACGCGCTCGAGGAGATCCCCAATGCCCTTGGTTGGAACCGGGATCACGAGCCGCCTCTAGCCCCGACGATGGTCCGCGACAGAGGATGCATGCCATGTCGGCACGGAGGATTCCCGCAGACCGCGTCGAATGGGGAATCCTTATGTCTCATCGCCGGCTCATTCCCAATCTGCGCCTAAACGCTCCTGCGACGGGGACCCGAGGTGCGGGGAGCAAAATCGATGACTTCGCCATCAGGGCGAGTGAGCAAGGCATCAGCGACAGTTGCGCGGCCGTAGGCAGCGATCAGGGCCACAAGTTCCTGGGGGTCCTCAGGGGCGGCGAGGATCAATGCAGCGAGCAGATCGGCCTTGGTCGGCCGGTGAGGCTCACCAGCGTCGTAGACGGCGTCGCACAGTTCAATCAAACGCTGTTGGAGCGGCTCGGGCACGCGTTGCCCGAGCGCCTTCGGTTCTGCCTCAATCAGTCGATCGGTTGCCTTCAGTGGAGCTTTTCGCGTCACGTTCGCCCTCAGAGCTAGCTTTAAACAACCTGTAAGCTTGTCGGCAGCATAATGCCAGCTTGAAGCTACGTGTGCAATGACTTCAAGCTAATTCTTGGCGGGCTTGCGTTTGGTTAGCTGCGTGTGTTAGGAGCTGACTAACACCTGACCTGGCGACCCTTCGGCTAGGCGCATAGGTTTCCTGGCAGTCGAATCAGCCGATTTTGACCGCTGGCGCCACCAGCAGCCCATGGTTTACGCGCCGAGCAGCTTCGCCCCACTAAGGCAATTGTCTGCAAGGCGATGTGTTGATCAGGCGGCCAGGGGCGTGCGTAGATCCTTGAGGCTCGCGTCGAGGATCTGTAGCCCGGCTTTGATCTCATCCAGGCCTTGCTCACAATCGATCGTGAGGCGAAGCGCGTCGGCAAGCGGCACGTATCCGGCTTGCTCGAGTTGTGCAGGTAGCTCCTTTCTGGCGAGCGGGAAGGCTCGTGCCTGAAGCAGTAGTCCGCGCGCCGCGGTTGTGAGCATTGCGCGGAGCTGTTCTTGCGCTGCGCTTTGGTCGCTCATCTGGATGAGGCGCTCAACCTCGGCACGATGGATGGCCAGGCTCTCCAGCTTGCGTCGACCGCTCGGCCACAAGTCCCCCTCCACAATCAGCTGCACGCCGGTTCGCATCACGCCACCGTCATACAAGATGCAACCGCAGCGCAAAGTCCACTGGATGAAGTCGTCTCCTTCGATGAGGCAACTGCGAAACCGTGTGGCACTGGTAGCGACTACGTCCACATCACCAGGCAGATCACTCACGTCCGGGCGCTTACCGATGACGTGATAGTCAAGATCGCTGATGGCCGTGCGGCGTTTGCGAGCAGTCGAACCTGTGAGGGCGAAGCCCGAGGCTCCTAGAGCAATCGCTCGTCTCATCACCGTTGCTGTGATGGCTTGCTGCTCGGGTGTCTGAGAATGCTCAGCACGATCACGGTCCTCGCGCATCCGCCGAGCCCAGCCTGCGTCAGATAGCTGCTCAAAAAGCTGCTGAGTACTCATTCTCGTGCCCTCGCGGCTTCGACAAGATCCCCAACATCGGCGGCCAGATCCTCTAGATCGCCACCAAGCTCGGGCTCGTCTCCTTCGTACCAGATGTCCTTTCGGGCTTGGTTCAGGATCCGCAAGACCGGACCGTAGTCGCGTGCGAGAACCCCCTGCTTATGGAGCTCGCTGGCGGCGTCAGCCTTCAGTCCGTGATGCCTCTTCGTGTCGAGTCCGTGCTCATCCGCAAGAGCCACGACCGCGGCCTCCGCCGCATAGAACAGAGCGTTGACCGCCTCATTGAGACGCCCCTCCTCTACGGCGATCTGCGCAACTTGCAGATGCTCATGAGCGAGTTGGCTCTTGTCCTTCGGCGACATGCCTAAAGCCTAGACTGTCGTGCGGCCAGGCGAACCAGAATCCTGGGCTGTCCCGGCGTCCTGGCTAGGACGAATCAAGAGCCAGCAGAACCGCAGATTGCTCTGCTCGGCATACCCTGGCACGGGCCTCAGACGATGCCGATCGTCGGTGCTGCGACTGCTACATGGTTTGCGCACAGCCAAGTTTCGCCCATAACCGCCGATTTCCGGTGGCTTTCCGGACGGCGCTCGTGACGGTGGTCGAACCGTGCCTCGAAATCGGGAGGCGTCCGTGCGACAATCAGGGCATGACCAAGGCTGCGTTGCACGAACTGGTGGACCGTCTGCCGGACGGCGCCGTTTGATGGCGCCGCGGTGCTGCTGGGCGAGATCAGCGCCGGGCGGGAGTGGCAGGAGAAGGAGCGCGAGGCGGACGA
>Ga0210395_10004799_pt1 | contig 10378 bp, 8 predicted proteins | sample IncBWH4OmetaG_FD_150861 | JGI IMG/M metagenome (GOLD analysis project Ga0210395, IMG submission 150861) | Forest soil microbial communities from Barre Woods Harvard Forest LTER site, Petersham, Massachusetts, United States - Inc-BW-H-4-O ...
GCGAGTACGCGAGGCGAGGAGCCGGGGGAAGACCTCCTCGTTCTCCTCGACGGCCGGCCAATCGGCCTGCTGCAGCGCTCGGCGATTTGCGACTACCCCGAGGATCTCACGAAATTCTCGGCAGTTATCGAGGTGCCAGTCGGCGCCGTCGAGCTTGACTACCTCATCGCGGACCCAGCGCTGCGCGGTCGCGGTCTGGGATCCCGCATGATCGCTGCGGCCGTCGAGGACACCTGGAACTCGCATTCTGATGCGCCCGCTGTGCTTGTCGCCGTGGTGGCCGCCAATGTGGCCTCCTGGCGTGCGCTGGAAAAGGCTGGCTTGAAGCGGGTCGCTGAAGGCCCGATGTCGCCCGACAACCCGATTGATGATGCGCTGCATTACATCTACCGTGTTGACCGGCCTAGCGCCTCCTCGTCGGCCTTTAGGCGCTGACACGTACGAACGAATCGCCTGCGCGGACGGACCTCGGAGCTACTAATTTCGCGCCCGGCAAGAGCATGTACTCACTGAGCACCTGGTCCTGCCCGTCGTCCTCGCAGGCGCAAATCCCTGGGGGGGGCGGCGGCGGGTCAAGGCTCGGCGGAGCCGACCCGGGGGGCGCCGCAGGCGGCCTTGATGCGGCTGCCGCGAGCGGGACAATCGAAGCCGAGGATGACGGCCTTGCACCGCAGTCATCACCGGGCTGCCGATCGACCCGCCTAGATTGGTGGTACTGCTATGGCTGGGACGGCGCGGGTGTGCCGGGCGGGCGTCCCAATGCAGAGCCCGGCCCGGGGAGCGCCGGACCCGGCGCCGCATAACGGCGCCGCCTTGCTTCCCGTCAGCGAAGTCGTTAACCCGCATCGCGCTCAACCGCTCCTCAGCCAAGACCTGCGCCAGCAGGCCTGCGTCCAACCCGCCGGCACGAACCAGCATGCTGCGAGTACCACGCAGGGGCTCAAATTCAAATCGACGAGTTGCTTGCCAAGCTACAGGGCAGACCTCACAGTCACGCACAGGAAACGGGTAATGCCCGAGTGTGTGCTCGCGATGCGCAGATCGATTACGCGCTGTGAGTTCTCGAGCAATCGGGCCCATCTGCGGCGCGCAGATTCTGCTGTTCTGCTACGCCGCCCAGGCCAACGCCTTCCCGTTCGCCCCTGGTGGGCCATAGCTGCAGACGCTGGTGACGTTCGTCGTTGCCAGGCCAGGGCCAACTACACGGCTGCGCTTTCCCCTGTATCGGGCGGTATGCATGCAGTAGCGTCGTGACTGTGGCCGCATGGCACGATTGTTACCTTTGTTCCTCCGCGACTGTTCATGCGCGACACGGAGGAGGGCGATGATCCGGAAGTTCGCTGCTGAGCTCCTGGGTACGGCGATCTTGGTTTTCTTCGCCGTCGGGGTCGCCACGCTGATGTTCGGCTTCAAGTTCGACGGAGCCAGCGCTGCGGCGGGAGTAGTGGCCACCGCGCTAGCGTTCGGCCTGACGCTGCTATCGCTCGTGTACCTGATCGGGCCGATATCTGGCTGTCATGTCAATCCGGCTGTAACGATCGGGGCCCTGCTCGCCCGCCGCATCCCGCTCGTGGAGGCCGTCGGTTACTGGATCGCTCAGTTTGCTGGCGGGATCATCGGCGCGCTTGCGCTGTGGGGAACGTTCAGCACTTCGCCGTTGTACCACAGGACCACTACTGGCCTGGGAACCGACGGCTGGGGAAGCAAGTCGATGATCCACATCGGTGTTGGCGGAGCGCTCATTTTCGAGATCGTCCTGACGGCCATTTTCGTCTTCGTCGTCCTGAGGGTGACCTCGGCGACGGGTAACGCGGCGACGGCGGCAATAGCCATCGGGCTGACCCTGACGGTTGTCCATCTCGTCGGCATTCCGGTCACCGGCACATCAGTGAATCCGGCACGCAGCCTTGGCCCGGCTCTTGTGGTCGGCGGCACGGCGCTAAGCCAGGTGTGGCTCTTCATCGTGGCGCCCCTGGTGGGAGGCGTGCTCGCAGCCGGGCTCCACCGGCTGTTCTACCGCGAGGAGGACGCCGGGCTAGCCGCCGAGGCGCGGCAAGCTGATCAGGCAGAAAATGCTGCGACATCCTAGCCGTGCTCGCACCGGTCAGGACGCTTCGCAGAGCGGGCTGGTCCTGCTGCGGCTGCTAGCGTCGAGACCGGGCTGACACCGCCCGAAGTGTGCCGTAAGCGTCCTGCCCGGGATGACCACTGACGCTGGCGAGGCGGTTGGCGTCCGGCCAGAGCCCTCAGCTGATCTGCCCCGCTCAGTGAGACGGCTGTTCGTATAGCTCTGCGGCCCGCGCGTGGGAGGCCTGGCGGACCAGATGGTCGCGCTCGGCGACGTCCGTGGCCGGCGGGCGGGCTCGGCGTATGCCGCGGCGGCGGGCAGGTCGCCGCCCAGCCCGTGCAGGTGGCCGACCGCGACCGCGGCCGAGCACCGCGGCCGGATCCTGGCACACCGGGTCGTCGGTGAGGGCGACGAGGTCGTCGTACCAGGCGAGGATCTGCGGCCAGTCGGCCTCCTCGGCGCTTGCCGCGTCGTGGTGCAGGCGGCGATGGCGGCCTCGACCTTGTAGCGTCCGGGGCGCCGTTCCTCTGTCTGCATGGTCAATCTGGGGGCGACAGATCCGCCCGCGGATCTTCCTCCGACGAGTCACTGGCCGCGGGAACCTCGCCTGTCTTCTCATCGGCTGGCAGGCCTTCCGCGAGAGCGTGGACAGCCCGTTCGAGTTCGGGCAAGTCGTCGTCCACGGTCGCCTGCAAGATCCCGTGGGACGTGTCGAAGTAGCGATGGGCCAGGTGGTCACGCATGCGGGCGATCTGGCGCCACGGGATGCCGGGCTGGGTGTCGAGAAGTTCCATGGGAAGCGCCTTGACCGTCTCACCGATTTCCAGCAGCCGGATCCGGACCGCGTCGAAGACCAGGCCGTCGGACAGGTCGCCCCGCTGCAGGTGAGAGCGGATCGCCTCGATCGCGGCCTAGATATCGGCCAGTCGCTGCCGGTCCCGATAGGTCATAGCATCACCAAGTCGCGCTCCGCGCGCTCGCGAACGGCGGGCTTGAGGTCGCTGGCTGGTATCAGGTCCACCTGGCTGCCGAATATGGCCTCCAGTTCAGCCGCACCCGCCCCCCAGCTCTAGCAGCCCATGCGCGGCGGCAAATCCGCGAGGTCCACGTCACTGTCAGGGCGGTCCTGACCTCGAGCCACGCTGCCGAAGACCCGCAGGTTGGTCACGCCGTGGGCGGCTGCGGCCGCCGCCAGGTCCCGCCGCAGGCGGCGCACTCGGCGGCCGACCGGTCCCGATAATCTGCCTAGAGGGGACGGCTGTCGTCGGACGTCCACGACAAGCTCGTAGCCGGCTGCCTCGATCAAGGCGGCCAAAGTCATCAGCGCGGGCTGCCGGTGAGCGGACTCATAGGCGCTGATCACGCTCTGCGTGACACCTGCCCGCGCGGCGAGCTCGGTCTGCGACAGACCCGCCCCGGCCCCCGCACGCCGCAGCAGCGCACCGGCCGCATCTGTTGCGGGATCCACATCTGACGTGGGAGTGACGACCGCACTAGGGCGGATTAGCGCGATGGTGCAGATCGCGCAGAAGGCGGACGAAGTCGGGCTGGCGGCCCGGATCGGGCGCACAATGGGCAGATGGGGTTCCCCTCGGGCACGGTGACGTTGCTGTTCACCGATGTCGAGGGCGGCACCCGGCTGTGGGACACCGACCGTGAAGCGATGGCGCAGGCGTCGGCCCGCCATAACCGTATTGTCCGCGAACAGATCAAGGTGGGCGGTCAGGTGTTCAAGACGGTGGGCGAGGCGTTTCGGGCGGTGTTCGCCGACCCGTCCGCCGCGCTGGCGTCGGCGGTGGCCATCCAGCGGGCTGTCGGCACTGAGCCGTGGCCGCCCGGCCTACCCATCCGAGTATGCGTGGCGTTGCATTCGGGGGCCTGCGTGCAGCGCAACGGTGATTATTTCGGTCCGGTGGTGAACCGGGTGGCGCAGCTACTGGCGGTCGGCCATGGTGGTCAAGTCCTGGTGTCCGGGGCAGCATACGAGTTGCTGGCTGGCCACCTGCCCGGCGGGATCGGGCTGGCGGATCTGGGCGAGCACCGCCTGAAAGACCTGGGCCGCGCCGAGCGGGTGTTCCAGGTGACCGGGCCGGGCCTGCCCGAGAGGTTCGGCTCGCTACGCTCGCTGGACGACCCGGCCTTGCGCCACAACCTGCCATCGCAAGCAACGAGTTTCGTGGGCCGGGCGCCTGAGTTAGCCGAGGTGCGGTCACTGGTGTCGGGCGGGTCGCGGCTGGCCACGATCACCGGGCCAGGCGGGATCGGCAAGTCCCGGCTGGCGCTGCAGGTGGCGGCGGAGGCGCTGGATGGCACTGGCGACGGGGTGTGGCTGGTCGAGCTGGCGCCGGTAGCCGAACCCAAGCTGGTGGCGAGCGCCGTGGCCGCCGCGCTCGGAGTCCGCGAGGAGCCGGGACGGCCCATGCTCGACACCCTGGTCGACGCGGTCGGCGACCGCCACCTCATGGTGATCCTCGACAACGCCGAGCACGTGCTCGGCGCGGCCGCCAAGCTGGTCGACGCCATGATGCGGTCCTGCCCACGGGCTTATCTGCTGGTCACCAGCAGGGAGCCGCTGGGCATCAGCGGGGAGCATGTCTTCCGGGTTCCCCCGCTCTCCGTCCCGCCCGCCGATGTCGCAGCCCCCGGGCAACTGGCCGCCTTCGAGTCGGTGCAGTTGTTCGCCGATCACGCATCGATGCACCGGCAGGGCTTCGCCCTCGATGATGCCAATGCCACAGCGGTGGCGTCGATCTGTATACGCCTGGACGGGATCCCGCTGGCCCTGGAGCTCGCCGCGGCGCGACTGGGTTCGCTTTCGGTGCGGGAGATCAGCTCCCGGCTCGATCAGCGGTTCCGGCTGCTGACCGGGGGGAGCCGTACCGGGCTGCCGCGCCATCAGACCCTCCGCGCCCTCATTGACTGGTCCTACGACCTGCTCACCCCCGCCGAACAGACCGTGCTGGACGGGCTGTCGGTCTTCGCCGGAGGCTGGACCCTGGAGGCCGCCGAAGTGGTCACCTCGGCGGGCGATACCGGGGAATGGCTGGTGCTGGACCATCTGGCCGCCCTGGTCGACAAGAGCCTGGTCCAGGCCGAAGAGATCCGGGGTTCGACTCGCTATCGACTGCTGGAGACGGTACGCCAGTACGCCGCCGAACACCTCGCCCAGCGGGGCGGCGCCGAACTGGACGACACCCGCGCCGCGCACCGCGATCATTACCTGGCTCTGGTCGAGACCGCCGATGCCCATCTGCGCGGCCGGGACGAGGCCGTCTGGCTCGACCGGCTCGAGGCCGAGTTCGACAACATCCGCGCCGCGCTGGCGTTCAGCATCGCGGATCCTGATGGCGCTGAGCCCGGCCTGCGGCTGGCGGCGGGACTGCGCTGGTTCTGCAACATGCGCGGCCGAGCCGGCGAAGTCCTCGCGGCCCTCAACGCCCTGCTGGAGCGGCCCGAAGCCCGCCTGCCCACACGGAGCCGGGCCCTCGCCCTCACCGTGACCTGCCACCTGCTCAATCACTTCGGGGACGACTCGGCGATCCCGTCGCTAACCGGCGAGGCCCTCAGGATTGCCCGTGACCTCGCCGACGCGGCCATCACCGCCGACGCCGTGTCCCAGCTGTGCTGGTTCAGGTACGAGCGTGGCAATCTGCCTGCCGCACGGGCTCAGATCGACGAAGCGGTGGGGCTGGCCCGGACAACCGGAGATGACCGGCTGATCGCTGACCTTCTCGGCCGTCGTGCGGTGTTCAAGGGCGAAATGGGCGATCTAGACGCCGCCCTCTCTGACAACCAAGAATCCCTCACCCTGTCGCGGGCGGCCGGAGACAACTACCGGATCGCCATCACGCTGGCCAACCTCGGCATCTACGAAGTGGCGGCGGGGGAGGTTCGGGCGGCCCGGGCCCACCTTCAGGAGGCGAGCACGGTCGCCGACAACCATGGCTATCCGAACATGTCCGTCGGTTTGTGGGAGAACCTGGGTTTCGTCGATCTCATTGACGGCGATTCCCGCAGCGCTCGCCACCTCTTCCTCGCCAGCCTGGATATAGCTCGGATCACCGGAGTCAAGTCTTACTACGTTAATGCCGCGCTGCTGGGCCTCGCGCTGGCGGCCGGAGCAGACGGCGACCCCGCTGTCGCCGCCACCCTGCACGGTGTCGCCGATGCCCACTGCGAGCAGGCCGGGCGGGTGTTCGCGGCGATGGAAGTCGGTCTGCGCGACGGCGACCGTGCCCGTCTGGGCGCCACGCTGGGCGATGCCGCGTTCGAGGCCGCCTACACCCACGGCCGCACGCTCAGCCAGGCCGATGCCGTAGCCCTGGCCACCGCGGTGACCGGTCCCGATCCAGGGGATGCGTCGGCCGTCACCGTTCCTGCTGCCGGTCGGGCGACGGCAGCGGTCTCTGCTGGCCTGCTGTCGGAACGAGAGCGGGAGATCGTGGCGCTGCTGGCGGGCGGGGCAACCGACGCCCAGATCGCCGCGCAACTGTTCCTGTCGGTGAACACAGTCAGGTCGCACCTGGAGCGGATCCGGGACAAGACCGGCGCTCGTCGCCGCACAGAACTGGTCCGCTACGCCACGCAGGCCGGCATCGACCCAGTCGCCCCTCCCACCTGAGAGCCGACCCCTCCCTGCCACCGGCGTGACCGGCCTCCCGACGGTGAATGGGGCCGATCGGCCCACACCTGCCGTGCTCGACGGGGCCGTCCGGCCCCTGCCGACAAGCTCCAGAGCGGCTCACGCTGGGTCTACCGCTGCGCCACCGAGGTGCGAGCGCGAACCAAAGGGGCAGACATGGGATCGATGCGAAGAAGGCGCTCAACGCACATCTGCGCAGGTGAGCAAGCTGTTTCGGGGACACGCGGGTGGGCAGGACGGCACGCGGCGACCGCGCTGGGCGCGGTGGTGTTGGCGTTCGGCGCTTTCGCCCCCGCCGCCCATGCCGCAGCGCCGACGACCTTGTACGTGTCACAGGGCGGTCTCGACAGCGGCACTTGCACGTCGGCGAGTCCCTGCGCCACCGTCAGTTACGCCCTCACCAAGGCCCCCTCCGGCGCCACCATCGAGGTCTCGGGCACGATCGTCGGCAACGTAGGCATCCCGCACCCGGTCACCATCACCACGTGGCCTGGTGGCCCGGCCGGCTCGCCGGCAGTCCTGCGCGGGATAGCGAGCGGACCCGTCGTCACCGCCGATCCAGGGGTTACCGGCGTCACTCTCAACGACCTGACTATCGAGAACGGGACTGTGGGCGTCTTCAACAGCGAGGGCACCCTCACGCTCACCGATAGCACTGTGACGGGGAACGCTAACGGAGGGGAACCATACGCCGGAATCTACAACTACGCCGACAGCACCACGACTGTCATCGATAGCACTGTCACGAAGAACTCTGGCGCCGGCGACGTTGGCGCCGGCATTTACAACTCGGGGACGATGACGATCATCGCCAGCACCATCTCGGGGAACACCGGCGGCGGCATCGAGGGTAACGGCGGCACCGCCACCCTGGGCGCCACGATCGTGGCCGACAACACCGGAGCCAACTGCAGTGGATACGATTCTGCAAGCCTCTACAGCGCCGGCTACAACCTGACCAACGACACGAACGGCAGCGCGTGCGCCTTCACCGCCGCGACCGACCTCGTGAACAAGAACCCACTCCTAGGACCCCTCGCCGACAACGGCGGCCCGACGCAAACCCTGCTGCCCGGCGCCACAAGCCCGGCCGATGACGTGATCCCCAAAACCACCACCTTGCGGGGCGTTGCGGCCTGCCCAGGCACCGACCAGCGTGGCGTCGCCCGGCCCGGACAAGGCGAGACTCGTTGCACGATCGGCGCGGCGGAGGCGGGTTTCACGAAGGCCACCACAACCTCGGTGACCCTCAGCCCGGCCACCGTCACCGCTGGCACCAGGGTCGTCTACCTGCTCGTCGTGACCCCGAAGTCGGGCACCGCCACCCCGACCGGGACCATCTCCTTCGCCACCGGCTCCACGAGCCTCTGCACGGCCGTCCTGTCCGGTGGTGTCGCCGCCTGCGGAGCCACCAACGCTCCGGTGGGGACCGACAAAGTGACCGGAACATTCTCCGGTGGTGACGGCTATGCCAGCTCCTCAGGTACCGCAACCCTAACCGTGACAACAGCCTAAGGCCTGCGCGCTGCTGTCAGCGACTCGGTGAAGATCGGCAAAGCGGCGGACGTCCTGCAGGACGGGTAATCGGCCAAGATCATCCCGTCCTGAGGACCTCCGTTGCGCGTTCAGTGTGCCACTCGTTCTGCTGTCCCAACCCTCACCAAGACGATGACCCCGCAGATCCCGGCCGCATTGGCGAACGCCACGGCGTGCGCGCCGAAACGGTGATTTTTGCGCCCGTTCCACTCCGCCAGTCATGCATCACACTGCTCGCGCGGAATCGGCCATCTGGCACTGTGACAGCTTCGGCAGGCGCCCAGACTTCTTGCTCTCCATGATGGACATCGTCCTCATGGCTTGATGCTCGCAACTAGGTAACGGTGATGCGACATGCCACCACTTCCAGCGCCTGATCCCGCGTGCGAAGCTGCCGGTGTGACCGATGACGAGGTGGCACACATCGCCAGGCTGCTCAGCCAGCGCAACGCTATCGACGACACCATCGCAGCGGTCATTCAGCGGCCGATGACTGCCGGGCATCTCGGCGAGTGGATCGCGGCCCAGGCGTTCGGCATTGAGCTCGAGCAGTCGGCTGTCACCGCATCCATCGATGGGCGCTTTCGCTCCGGCCCGCTGCAGGGCTGCCCGGTGAACATGAAGTGGTACCTGAAGCAGGAGCGCCCGCTGGACATGAGCGAATCCAGCGTGCTCGACTACTACCTTGTGCTGACCGGCCCGCGATCTGCCGCTCTCACCTCGCGTGGTGGCACCCGGCCACGGCGTATCGACCACGTTTACCTCTTCCACGCCCCATTCCCCTGACAGAGCAGCGGGCCCGCGGAGTCAAGACAGGAGTGGCCACCAGTGTGCTGAAGGCTCACTGGAACGCCGCGGAAATCTACCCTGTCGCCAGAAATCCGCTGCTTCCGCTCGGCGAACGGGAAACGGGGCTACTGCGACTCTTCGCATCACCCTGACCGGCAAGTCAAGCCGAGCGTGCTGCCATGCGGGCCACCAAGCGCTGACTCGCGGCCCTCAGCTCAACCACTGCTCAACCACGACCAGCCGCAAACAGCCGGATCTGGCCGGACGTCACCGGACCCAGACAAGATCAACCCCTGACCGCATTCATGCTGGTCAGGGGTCATCGGTGCAGGTGGTGGCAGGTGTTGGGTTCGAACCAACGTAGGCTGAGCCGACGGTTTTACAGACCGTTCATCCCCACCCACCGGAATGGCCGCTGACCTGCGGATTCTCCATTCCCCATGGCGTGAGGCCCGCATTCTGTCCGCCCCGCGTCCGTTAATTCCGAGTGGCCCAGGTCAGCGCACTGAGACCCGGGGAACCAGTCCTGCTGAGTCCAGCGGAGTCCCACTGCATCCCATTCTGCCGTCGTCCATCCGCCCTTGGCCTGGCTGCCTGCCAGCTTGCGAGTCAATTTTCACCTGCCATCCCAAATATAGGCAGGCATCGTAGATGTCCTTTCGGCCGTCTACTTGTGTGACGATCAGCTATAGCTGTCATTTTCAGCGACGTCGGCATGACGCGCCGCAGCCTTCCCCGCTGGCCTGCGCGCCGACCTGATTTGTCCCGGCCGGGCGTTCACTTCCTTCGCGTCCGCCGCCGCCTGCAGTGTCCTCGCCAACCAGCACGCAGGGGATGGCCATCATGACGACGACGCGGCCGTCGCCGCACCGTCGGCCGGCCGCTCATCCACGTCGTCGGGGACGGCCGCCGCATGGCCGGGCCCCGGCCGCGTGGGTGCTGATGTTCACAGCCATGATCGCGTCGCGATTCACCCGGGCACGTACCTGGACCTGACCCGGGCAGTCAGCCACAGCGGCGACCCAGCAGCTCGGCAAGTGGCCGCTTGGCGTCCCACGCCTCCTTCGAGGCCGTCGCGGTCAGTGATCCTGCCTCGACATCTGTAACGTGGTCAGCTCGCAGAGCGCGGCGGCGGACGCGGTGGTGATAGCGGCGCCCGTGCCCGGCCCGGCAAGGGCCATCCAGGCCGCCACGAACAGGCCGCCCGACCCCACGCCCGTCGTGGCGCCTAGGAACAAGCCGGCGGTGAGCAGCCCGCCAGGGTAACCTTGGCGCCCGCCAGGCGAACCGCCCGGGGAGCGAGAGCCGCCCCCACCACCAGCCCGCCTATCAGCGGCAAGAGT
>Ga0210395_10004800_pt1 | contig 10377 bp, 13 predicted proteins | sample IncBWH4OmetaG_FD_150861 | JGI IMG/M metagenome (GOLD analysis project Ga0210395, IMG submission 150861) | Forest soil microbial communities from Barre Woods Harvard Forest LTER site, Petersham, Massachusetts, United States - Inc-BW-H-4-O ...
GATCTGGCCCGCGTCGGCGATATCCAGAAGTTGCGCGATCGTGACGGGGAACATGGAGAAGGCCACTCCACCCTCGGCGTTGACCCGTTTCACGAGCTCGTCCGGGCCGCGGATGCCGCCGACAAAATCGATGCGCTTGCTCGTGCGCGGGTCTTCGATGCCCAGCAGTGGCGCGAGCAATTTGTCCTGCAGCACGCTGACGTCGAGCCGCGCGACGGGATCCGCCTTCGGATCGACCGGGCAACGCAGGCCATGCCATTTGCCGCCGAGAAACATGCTCACGTGCCCGATGGCGGCCGGCGCAGGCGGTGCGTTTTCCACCAGACCGAACACCCTCTTGACCCTGGCCAGAAAGTCCGCGGGCGCGTGGCCGTTGAGGTCGGCCACGATGCGATTGTAGGGCAAAATTTTCAGTTCGCTGGCGGGAAAAAGCACGCAGAGAAACCAGTTGTAGTCCTCGGCGCCGGTGTGGCGCGGATTGCGTTCGCGCCGCAGACGGGCGACGCGCGCGGCACTGGCGGCGCGGTGGTGGCCGTCGGCAATATAGGTCGCGGGCACGCGGCCAAACGCACGGATCCAGTCCTCGCCGCCGGCGATGCGCCACACGGTGTGGCGGATGCCATCGGGCGCGGTGAAATCATGGAGCGGCGTTTCCTTCACCTTGGCTTCGACCAGGGCGGTGACCGGCGCTTCGTCGCGATAAGTGAGGAAAACGGGGCCGGTGTTGGCGCCCAGGGTGTCGATGAGGCGCGTGCGGTCGTCCTCCTTGTCCTTGCGGGTCTTCTCGTGTTTTTTGATGAGATTGGCGTCGTAATCCCCGACGTTGCACACCGCGACCAGCCCGCGCTGGCGGTGCGCGCCCATCTGCTGCTGGTAAAGGTAGAGACAGGGCCCCGTCTCGCGCACGAGCACGCCGTCGCGCTGCAGGGCGAGAAAGTTTTCCCGCGCCTGCGCATAAACCGCGTCGGCGTGGGGATCGGTGTCCGCCGGCAGGTCGATCTCGGCGCGATCGACATGCAGGAGGCTGCGCGGCCGGCCGGCGGCAAGCGCGGCGGCCTCGGCGGCATTGACGACGTCGTAGGGCACGCAGGCCACTTCGGGTGCGTGGGCAGGAAGAGGAACGAGTCCCTGAAAGGCGCGAATTCGCATAAATGTTTTATGCAGGCGACGACGGCGCGTTGCGTCAAGCGCCGGCCAAACTGCCAACAAAAAAGCCCTCCGCTTAGGAGGGCTTGGAAAATTACTGCGCGCCGGTCGGCGTTACTTCGCGGCTTTGGAGCTGCGCTTGAACTTCGTGGTGAATTTTTCGACGCGGCCGGCGGTGTCCACGAGGCGCTTCTCGCCGGTGTAGGCGGGATGCGAGTCCATCGTGACGTCGCGGAGGACGATGTTGTATTCGACACCGTCGATCTTTTCTTTGCGCTGCGATTTCATCGTGGACTTGGTGAGGAAACGCTTGCCCGTGGCCACGTCGAGGAAGCACACGTTGTTGAGCTGGGGATGGATTTCAGTTTTCACGGCGAAAAAATAGGAATCAGCCCTGGCGCGCCTTGTAGCGCGGGTCGGTCTTGTTGATGACGTAGGTCTTGCCGCGGCGGCGCACGACCTGGCAGTCGGGATGGCGCTTCTTGGCGGATTTGATGGAGGAAACAACTTTCATAGAGTTGTCCAAAGCATAGGTGCACCCCGGCACTGTCAACGGAAATGTTGTCAATTTGCCGCCGGATCTTCCGGCTCGCCAGCGAGCAATTTCCATTCGGGACCCATGCCGCCGAGCACGTTGCGCCAAAGCTCCACGCCCTGCGCATTTTGCAACAGGTCGCCCGGCACCGGCGCGACAATCCATGTGTTGTGCTTCAGTTCGCTTTCGAGCTGGCCGCCCGTCCAGCCCGAGTAGCCGAGAAAGGCGCGCAGGTGCAGGCCTTCGTCGGAACGGAGCTGTTCGGCCTTCGCCGGTTCGATGCCGAAGAAAAGTTTGAATCCGTCGGGCCGGAATTGCCACGCGGCGAGCAGCAATTGCTCGGTTTTCACCGGTCCGCCCTGGAACACCGGCACATCGCTCAGCGCGCCGAGCGCAAACTCGCCGTTCAATTCGCCGAGGTGCTTGCCGAGCGGACGGTTGAGCACGACGCCCATCGCGCCGCCGCTGTCGTGCGCCGACATGAGCACGACCGTGCGGCCGAAATTCGGGTCGCGCATGGCGGGGTGCGCCAGCAAAAGCTGACCGGCGAGGTTTTCCTTGGTGCTTTGGCGGCGTTCACGCATGGCACGCGGCGAATTGACAAGTGAGTGGGCTAACAGGCGGCTAAAGCTTCGTGATCTTCACGCCCGCATCGGCCAGGAGCGGCACGACCAGCGGGTCGTTGTGGTAATCGCTGCGATACCTTATCTCCGCAATGCCCGCCGAGGCGAGAATCTTTGCGCAGTTGATGCAAGGCCGGTGCGTAATGTAAACGGTGCACCCTTCGATCGAGCTGCCGCGCCGGGCCGCGTCCGCCACGGCGTTTTGCTCCGCGTGGACCGTGGCCTGCTCATGGCCGTCGCGCAGGCGCGAGACATGCGGCGTACCCGGCAGAAACCCGTTGTAGCCCGCGGCCACGAGGCGGTTCTTGCGCGCGCCGCCGCTCACGATCACGCAGCCCACATGCAGCCGCTCGCACGGGCTGCGCGTGGCCAGCAAGACCGCCGTGGCCATGAAATATTCGTCCCAGGAAGGCCGCCGCGGGAATTTTTTGGCGGCTTGGGCGATCAGATCAACGGGATCCAAAGGTGCGCGACTCATCGAAAAATACTGGAAGTTCAAAGTTCAGAGTTCAAGGTTCAACCCTTCGCGCGTCCAAGTTTGCGCTCTGCGGTTCAAGGTTCCCAGTTCCAGGTTCAAGGTTCGCGTTCGTCATTGGCCGCCGCTGACAATATGAGCTTTGAAAGCTAAGATCTGAAATTACCCAGGCCGCTTGCCAACGGCACGCCCGGCGCCATTTTACTTCATCCCATGCAGCGTACGCTTCAACCCGAGATTCTCGATTCACTCCCGCCCGACGATCCCGATGCCCTCCACAACCGCCGCGATCTCCGTCGCCTCAACGGCCTCATGGGGAATTTCCGCTGGTTTGCAAAGAAACTGCCAAAACTTCGGCAGCCGGGCGAACGCATGCTCGAGATCGCGGCCGGCGACGGCTCGCTCGGCCAGGTGCTGTCCGCCGCCGGCTTAACCTACGACGGACTCGACCTCTGGCCGCGCCCGGCCAACTGGCCGCGCAACGCCGCCTGGCATCGGACCGACCTGCTCGGCTTCGCCGGCTATGCGGACTACCCGGTGGTGTTCGGCAATCTTATCTTCCATCAATTTTCCGACGACGATCTCGCCGCGCTCGGTGCGACGCTCGGCCGCACCGCGCGCCTCATCATCGCCAACGAACCGGCCCGTGGACGGTATTTTCAATTCCTCGCCCGTAAAATCAATTCAGTGATCGGAGCCAACCATGTCACGCTGCACGACGCGCACGTCAGCATCGCCGCGGGCTTCCGCGGCGACGAGCTGCCGCGCGCACTCGGCCTCGACCGGAAAATTTGGGCCTGGCGCCGCCTGACCACCCTCCGCGGCGCCTACCGCTTCATTGCGCAGCGCAAATGAACCGCCGCCCCATCGAAATCATCGGAGGCGGCCTCTCCGGCCTCGCGCTCGGCGCCGCCTTGCGGCGCGCGGATGTGCCCGTGACAATTTTTGAAGCGGGCGATTATCCGCGGCACCGCGTATGCGGCGAATTCATCACCGGTCTCGATGAAAAAACCGTGGCGCATCTCAGCCTCGCGCCGTTCCTGGCCGATGCGACGCGCCATCACCGCGTGGCGTGGTGCCTGCCGGGCGCGTCCCTGCGCCTGCAAACCCTGCCCTCGCCCGCGCTCGGCCTGAGCCGCCATGCGCTCGACGCGCGGCTGGCCGGAGAGTTCGTCCGCCTCGGCGGCGAATTGCGCACGCATACGCGCGTGGCCGATGACGCGGTTCCGGCCGGGCGCGTCTTCGCGACGGGCCGGCGGCGCGGCCGGCCGGCGTGGCTCGGCTTGAAATTTCATGTGCGGGGCCTCGCGCTCGCGGCCGACCTCGAGCTGCATCTGGGCCGCAGCGCCTACGTCGGCCTCTCGCCGGTCGAGGATGGCGCCATCAACGTCTGCGGACTTTTTCATCTCCGCGCCGACGTGCACGGCGAACGAGAGGCGCTGCTGCTCGCGCACCTGCGCGCCGCCGGGCTCGACGCGCTGGCCGGACGGCTCGAACGCGCCGAAATTGAGGAGGCTTCCTGCACTGCCGTCGCCGGCCTGTGCTTCGACCACAGCCCGCCCTGCGCCGACCGCCTCGTGCTCGGCGATGCGTTTGCAATGATTCCTCCCTTCACCGGCAACGGCATGGCCATGGCGTTCCAGAGCGCCGAACTCGCGCTCGATCCGCTGGTCGCCTACGCGCACGGCGAGGCCGGCTGGCCCGCGACCTGCCGGGCGGTGCAGGCGCGCCTGCACCGGCGCTTCCGGCTGCGGCTGGCGTCGGCCAACGCGCTGCATGCGTTTCTTTTTTCGCCGCGCCGCCAGCGCTGGCTGTTCGCACTCAACCGCGCGCGCCTGCTGCCGCTGCGCCCGCTCTATCACGCGCTGCACTGACGCGGGCGTGCAAATCACAAAACGCCAAAGGACCAAATGCCAATAAAACACCAACCGGCAAGATTCCAACGCCCACCAGGGCGCCGACTTTTGTGATTCGGCTTCTTGGCGTTTGGGATTTTTATTAAAATGTATCTCCACGGCCTCGCCACCGCCAACCCGCCCGCGAAATTCAGCCAGCAGGAATGCTGGGAAATCGCCCGGCACTCGCCCGCCGTGAAACGCCTCGACGAGCGAGCGCAGTTCATCCTGCACAAAGTCCTGACCAGCGACAACGGCGTCGCCACGCGGCACTTCGCGCTCAGCGGGCTCGACCAGATTTTCGACTTGAACGCCGACCAGCTCAACGCCGCCTTTCGCGCCGAGGCGCCGAAGCTCGCCCTCGCCGCGCTCCGGCCCGCGCTCAAACAGGCCGGCGTGTCGCCGGCCGACCTCGATGCGCTGCTCATCTGCACCTGCACCGGCTACCTCTGCCCCGGCCTCACCAGTTACGTCGCCGAGGAGCTCGGGCTGCGCACCGACGCGTGGCTGCAGGATCTGGTCGGCCTCGGCTGCGGCGCGGCCATCCCGATGCTGCGCGCGGCGGGCCACATGCTCGCGGCGCGGCCGGAGGCGACCGTCGCGTGCGTGGCGGTCGAAGTGTGCTCGGCCGCCTTCTATCTCGACAACGACCCCGGCGTGCTCATCAGCGCCTGCCTGTTCGGCGACGGCGCGGCGGCCACCGTGTGGCGGGCCGCGCCCGGCCCGGACAAACTGCGCTGCTCTGAATTCAACACGCTGCACTGGCCGGCCGAACGCGACCGGCTGCGCTTCGAGACGCGCGGCGGAAAATTGCGCAACCTGCTCCACCGCTCCGTGCCCGAAGTGGCCGCGCGCGCCGTCGCGCAGCTGTGGAGCCAGCGCGGCCCGCGGCCCGTGAAAAAAATCCTCGCCCACGCCGGCGGGCGCGACGTGCTCGCCGCGATCGAGGCCGCCGTGCCCGGCCATCCGCTCACCGAGAGCGCGTGCGTGCTGCGCGACTGCGGCAACATGAGCAGCCCGTCCGTGCTCTTTGCGCTCGCCGAGGCGTTGCGCGGCGGCCCGCCCGCGGCGGACGACGATTTCTGGCTCGTGAGCTTTGGCGCGGGCTTCAGCGCCCATTGCTGCCGGATCGGTTCATGACAAGCAACAAGCGCCAGGCATCAAGTATCAGGAATAGGGATGCGTTCGCCATTGGCACCCAATACTTGTCATTTGATACCTGCGACCGTGTTACCCGGCACTTGATCCTTGCCTGCCCTACGTAGCCTTGGCGAAGTAGGGTTACTTAAACTTTCGCGTTGGTCATTTGGGAATTGAGCTTAAGCGTTGGGTGTTGGATGTTGGGCCTTGGATGTTCAAGGCCCTTTCGGAACTCGTCGATTACTGCGACCAGCGCACGCGCCGCCCGGCGTTCAAGGACGCGCCCAACGCCTTTAACGGCCTGCAGGTGGCCAACGACGGCCGCGTCACCAAAATCGGCGCGGCGGTGGACGCGGGGGTCGCGCCGTTTCAGAAGGCGGTGGCCGCCGGCGTGGATTTTCTCATCGTGCACCACGGCATGTATTGGGACATGCCGCGGCCGATCACCGGCCCGGTTTACGAGCGCATGGCCACGCTCGTGCGCGGCAACTGCGCGCTTTATTCGAACCATCTGCCGCTCGATGCGCATCCGGAAATCGGCAACAATGCCCTGCTCGCCCGCCAGCTCGGGCTGGCGCCGGCGCGGGGATTTCTGCCGCACGAAGGCGAAGCTATCGGTTTGATCGCCACCGGCGCAACGGGTCGCGCCGGGTTGCGTGCGAAACTCGAGAAACTTTATCCGCGGGTGGTCGCGCTCGAGTTCGGTTTGGCCCAGCCCGCGCAAATCGCGCTGTGCAGCGGCAGCGGCAACCGCGCGGTGCCCGAGCTCGCGCGCGAGGGCGTGGACACGCTGGTGACGGGCGAACTGCGCGAGCAATGGTTCAACGTCGCGCAGGAAGAGCGGCTGAATCTTTATCTGTGCGGCCACTACGCGACGGAGGTGCACGGGGTGAAGGCGCTGGCGGCGGAACTGGGCGCAAAGTTTGGTTTGCCGTGGGAGTTCATCGCGACAGAGAATCCCCTTTGAAAATTCAAAAGCCAGGAAGCCAGGATCCAATTCGAAATTACCTTTCGGGTTTTGTGGCTTTTGAACCAATTGTCAGAAAATGAAAAAAATCGCCATCCTCAACGGCCCCAATCTCGACCGGCTCGGTCTGCGCGAGCCGGAGATTTACGGCCGCACCACGCTCGCCGGCCTCGAGGCCGCGCTGCGCAAGGAATTCCGTTCCGAGGCGGAACTGGAGTTCTTCCAGTCGAACCACGAGGGCGCGCTCATCGACAAGATCGCCGCCCTGGCCGACGCCAAGGCCGACGGCCTCGTCGTCAATCCCGGGGCGTTCACGCACACGAGCGTGGCGCTGCGCGACGCGCTGCTCGGCGCCAAGCTGCCGGCGGTCGAGGTGCACATCTCGAACATCTACCAGCGCGAGGAGTTCCGCCACCATTCGCTCACCGCGCCGGCCTGCCTCGCGGTCATCAGCGGCCTCGGCCTCGAGGGCTATCACGCCGCCGCGCGGTTTTTGCTCAAGCGCTGAAATGGCCGAAGCTTTATTTACGAGCGCAGCGGGCGAGGCGTGGCACGCCTGCCACACCAAGCCGCGTTGCGAAAAAAAATTCGCCGGGCTGATGCTCGCCGAGCGCTTCGTGCATTATCTGCCGCTCGTTCCGAGCGTGCGCCGCTACCAGAACCAGACCAAGCGTTTCACCAAGCCGCTTTTTTCCAGTTACGTCTTTGTGCGCCTGCCGCCGGAAAAACGCGCGCGCGTTTACCAGCAGGATCTGCTCGTGCGCGTCCTGCCGGTGGAGGACGAGGCGCGGTTCCTGCGGCAAATGGAGGACGTGCGAATCATCGTCGCCTCGGGCCTGGAACTGTCGCTGCGGCCGCTCCTGCAGCGCGGCACGCGGGCCAAGGTCGTGGGCGGGCCGCTCCACGGACTGGAAGGCGTGGTGGACGACCCGGCCAATCCGCAGGGCATCGTGCTGGCGGTGGATGTACTGCAGCAGGGTTTGCTGGTGAAATTGCCGCTGGAAAACTTGCAGGCGCTGCCGTGAATTTCGCTGCGCGAAAAGCGCAGCGAAATTCACGGTTCACGGTTTACAGCTTACAGTTGGGCCGACGAGCCGGCGATTTCAGATCAACTGCCGTCAGCCTTTCAGCCCTTCAGTTCTTCAGCCTTTCCTTCGTCAGCCCCACATCCGCCACGCGCCCACGGCCAGATGCAACGTCGCGCAGGCGGCAAGCGCCGCGGCGACGTCGTCGACGACCACGCCCCAACCGCCCGGCAGATCCTGGAGTTTATTGATGCCGAGCGGCTTGGTGATGTCGAACAGCCGGAAAAGCGCAAAGCCGGCGAGCAGGACGCCCCACATCGGCCAGGGATGGAGCAACCAGGGCCAGCCGAGAAAACACAACGGCATGACGGCGAATTCATCCAGGTTGACCTCGCCGGGGTCTTTTTTTCCCAGCCGCAGCTCGGCTTCGCCACAAAGCGCCACCGCGAAATAAAGCCCGGCCGCGCAGAGCAGCCCATAGCCGATCCAGAGCAAGCCGGAACTCAGCGGATAAAACAGGAGCAAAAAATAAAGCAGGCCGGCAGCCGAGCCCCACGTGCCCGGCGCGGGCAGCCGGCGGCCGAGCGGGCCGAGCCGGGCGCAGGCCAGCACGAATGACTCCGGCAAAGTGCGCGGCCAGGCGGGTTGGGACAGTTTCATTTCCAGCAGGCGGTCACGGTTCCGCAAACACCACGCCGCGGTATTTCATGAGGTAACGGTAACCGGACCAGAGGGTAAAAAATGTCGCGACAATGAAAATCACCAGCCCCGTCCTGTGCATGGCCTCCGCAAAGGGGCTCAAGTCCCACGGCAGAAAGCAAGCGAAGTCGGTCTGGAGCATCGGCACAAAAAGCAAAAACCCGATGGCGATGAGCTGCGTGACGGTTTTTTGTTTTCCGCCCCTTTCCGCGGCAAAGACCACGCCCTTCGACGCCGCCACCATGCGCATGCCGGTGATGAGAAATTCACGGCATAAAATGAGCAGCACCAGGAAAACCGGCAGCGCATCGGTCACCACAAACGCAATCATGAGGCCGAGCACAAAGATCTTGTCGGTGAGCGCGTCCATGAGCTTGCCGAAATTTGAAACGAGGCCGCGTTTGCGCGCGATGTAACCGTCGAGCCAGTCGCTCACCGCGCCGGCGATAAAGAGCACGAACGCCAGCGTCGCCGCCCACCGCCACTGGCATTGCATCAGGCTCACGATGACAAACATCAGCGGGATGCGCGACAGGGTGAGAAGGTTGGGCAGGTTCATGCAGCGTGGGGGAAAGTACAGGTGCCAGGTAACAAGTGCCAAGTGCCAAGTAACAGGCCCCAGGCCAAATTTGTGACTCGCCCCGACCCGGCCGCGCCCCATGATTGGACCATGCGCCATTGTATCTATCCCGGCACTTTTGACCCCGTCACCTACGGGCACCTCGATGTGCTCGAGCGCGCCGCGCGATTGTTCGACAAGATCACGGTCGCCATCGCGCACAATCCGGACAAGGCCCCCTTTTTCACCGCGAAACAACGACTGGCGATGTTGCGCCCCAACATCGCAAAGCTCCCCCACGTCACCGCGACGACCTTCGACGGGCTGCTCGTGGATTTCGCGCGGCAACAGGGCGCCATCGCCATCATTCGCGGCCTGCGCGCGCTGACCGATTTCGAGTTTGAGTTCAACATGGCGCTGATGAACCGCCATCTGAATTCCGGCATCGAGACGATTTTCGTCATGCCCAAGGAGATCTACAGCTACACCAGCTCGAATCTCGTGAAACAAGTTGCGAAATACGGCGGCGACGTGTCGCACTTCGTCCCGCCCAACGTGGCCGCGGAGTTGAAAAAAGCCGTCAAGTCTTAGACCCTGCCGTGCAAACCGCGAATGGACGCAATAGGCTACGGATAAATTTTTGCCGCGGATTGCCCTGATGGGCGCTGATGGTTCGACCGCGCCCACCACAAGACTAACTGTTCTGCATCCGTGTTCATCTGCGCTATCTCCGGGGAAAAATGGGTTCAATCGCGGTTCAACCAAAGATCCCCGCGACTTTTTTTCCGCCGCTGCGTCAAACCCTCACCGGCCCACCGCGGTTAACGGCATCAGCCAGTTTGATTTGCGCGCAGGGCAGAATTTCTCCTAAATCTAAAAACCCATGGCCAAATCTGGAAACTCCCGCCGCTGGATCATCCTCCTTGTTTTTGTTCTCATCGCTGCGGTTGGCGGCTGGTATTATTGGTCCCGGCAGGGCGAGAAAGCGCCTGGCTACTATACGGCGACGATCGCGCGGGGCGACATTGTGCAGAATGTCACCGCCACCGGCGTCATTCAACCCGTCCTGGACGTATTGGTGAGCAGCCAGATTTCCGGTTACGTCAACAGCTGGCAGGCGGACTACAACGCCAAGGTCAAGAAAGACGATCTTCTGTGCACGTTGCTGCCGACGGCGTACCAGGCGGCGGTCAAGTCGGCCGAAGGCGACCTGGCCGACGCCAAGGCGAACTACGACTTTCAGAAAGTAAGCGTGGATCGGGAAAAGCAACTCCTCGACAAGAAACTTGTCGCCCAGTCCGACTATGACCAGG
>Ga0210395_10004803_pt1 | contig 10375 bp, 8 predicted proteins | sample IncBWH4OmetaG_FD_150861 | JGI IMG/M metagenome (GOLD analysis project Ga0210395, IMG submission 150861) | Forest soil microbial communities from Barre Woods Harvard Forest LTER site, Petersham, Massachusetts, United States - Inc-BW-H-4-O ...
GATCAGCGACGAGCCGCCATAGGAGATGAACGGCAACGTCATGCCCTTGGCCGGAATGAGATGCAGATTGACCGCCATGTTGATGGTCGATTGCAAGCCGAACAAAATCGCCAGCCCCGCCGCGGCGAAACGGATGAATGGATCTTCCGTGCGCATCGCCTTGGTCAGGGCGCGGATGACAATGAACGCGAACAGCGCGACCAGAATGAGGCAGAGCACGACGCCGAATTCTTCCGCCGCGACCGCGAACACGAAATCAGTATGGCCCTCGGGCAGGATGCGTTTGATGGTGCCCTCGCCCGGCCCGCGGCCGAACCAGCCGCCGCGGATGAAAGATTCCGTGGCGATGTCGATATTGAAGGTGTCGCCGGACGCCGGATCGATGAACCGGTTGATGCGCTGGGCGACGTGCGGCACGGTGAAGAACGCCGCGGTCAGACCGAGGCCGGCGGTTGCGGCAAGCCCGATCACCCAGATGAAACGCATGCCCGCCATATAGAACAACGCACCCCACACCAGCGCGATCAGCATGGTCTGGCCGAAGTCGGGCTGCATCACCAACAACGCCACCACGGTGATGAGCAGCATCAAGGCGAACGTGTTGGCCGGCATCTCCGGGCGTTTGGCCGATTCACCGAACAGCCACGCGATCAGGACCACGAAGGCGGGTTTCAAAAATTCCGAGGGCTGGATGTTCATGCCCAAGATCACTAGCCAGCGCCGCGCGCCTTTGATCTCGGCGCCGAAATAGGGCGTGACCGCGACCAGCGCCAGACTGACGACGAAGACGACGATCGAGACTTGGCGGATTTCGCGTGGCGACAGAAACGACGTCGCGATCAGCACGCCGGCTGCCGGGATGAGGAACAGCACCTGGCGGTTGACGAAGTGAAACGGGTCGAGCCCGATGCGGGTCGCGACCGGCGGGCTCGCCGCCAGACACAGCACGATGCCGCCCAGCATCAGCGCGCCGAGCGCCGCCAATGTCAGCCGGTCGACCGTCCACCACCATTCGGAAAACGGCGTCGGTTGCGCCCGCGAGGCCATGGCCCTCCCCAGGAGAAGTCCCCGCCTAGTGGTGACACCGCCTTGGTTTAAGGGGGATTAAGATTCAACGCCGGCTACCTCTTGATGGGCACAAGCCCTGGCAGCGCCCGGACCAGCCCGCGGAACGCGTCGCCGCGGACCTCGAAATTGGGGTACTGGTCGAACGAGGCGCAGGCCGGTGATAGCAGCACCACCGGCTCGGGAACCGTGGAGGCCTCGGCGTCGCGGGTGGCGGCGGCGAGCGCCTTGTCGAGCGTGCCGTCGATCTCGTGCGGTACGCCGGGCGACAGTGTCGCGGCGAATTCCTCGGCCGCCTCGCCGATCAGGTAGGCCTTGCGGATGCGGGGAAAGAAGCCGCGCAAGGACTCGATGCCGCCGGTCTTTGGCTTGCCGCCGGCGATCCAAAAAATATCGCTGAAGCAAGCCAGCGCCTGGGCCGCAGAGTCGGCATTGGTGGCTTTGGAATCGTTGACGTAAAGGACAGCGCCGCGGCGGCCGAGTTCTTCCATCCGGTGAGCGAGACCCGGGAACGAGCGCAGGCCGGTCTGGATCGCCGGCGGTTCGAGGCCGAGCGCCAGCGCCGCGGCGGCGGCGCAAGCGGCGTTTTGCGCATTGTGCTGGCCGCGCAGCGAGCCGATGCCGCCGAGCTCGGCGATCGGCGTGACGCCAGCGGGCGTGGCCCGCATGATCCGCCGATCCGCGACATAGATGCCATTGCTCAACGTCTGCCGCACCGAAATCCTGACCACGCGCTTGCCGGCTCGTTCGAGCCGCTCGGCAATCGCGCGGCACCAGTCGTCGTCGACGCCGACGATTGCCGTGCCGTTGCTTGGCACGCCGGCGACGAGGCGCTCTTTCACCTCGGCGTAGTGCGCCATGGTGCCGTGACGATCGAGATGGTCCTCGCTGAGATTGATCAAAATGCCGACCGAAGGGTCGAGCGAGGGCGCAAGATCGATCTGATAGGACGAGCATTCGATGACGTGGACGCGGCCCGCTTGAGGCGGCTGCAGCGACAGGATCGCGGTGCCGATATTGCCGCCGAGCTGCGCGTCCAGGCCGGCCGATGCGGCGAGGTGCGCGATCAGCGCCGTGGTGGTCGATTTGCCGTTGGTGCCGGTGATGGCGACGAAGGGCGCGCCAGGCGCAAGCATCGCCCGCTCGCGGCAGAACAATTCGATATCGCCGACAACCGCGACACCGGCCTTGCGGGCGAGCGCGACAATCCAATGCGGCTTGGGATGAGTGAGCGGCACGCCGGGCGCCAGCACCAGCGCCGCGATCTTGGACCAGTCGACATCGAGCAAATCGGCGGTGGGAATACCGGCCGCATTGGCCTTGGCGACGCTCTCCACGTTGTCGTCGAATGCGACGACGTCGGCGCCGCCGGCAAGGAGCGCGCTGGCGCCCACCAACCCCGAGCCGCCCAGACCGAACACCGCGACCTTTTTCCCCGTGAAGGCCGTAACCGGGATCACGTCTACCTCAGCTTCAGGGTCGACAGCCCCGCCAGCGCCAGCACCACCGAGACGATCCAGAAGCGAATGACGATCTGCGGCTCGGTCCAGCCCAGCTGCTCGAAATGATGGTGGATCGGCGCCATCTTGAAAATGCGCTTACCGGTGAGCTTGAACGACACCACCTGCACGATCACCGACACCGCCTCGAGCACGAACAGGCCGCCGATCACGGCAAGAACGATCTCGTGCTTGGTGGCGACCGCGACGGCGCCGATCATGCCGCCCAGCGCCAGCGAACCGGTGTCGCCCATGAAGATCGAGGCCGGCGGCGCGTTGAACCAGAGAAAGCCCAAGCCGGCGCCGAGCACGGCACCGCACAGCACCGCAAGCTCGCCGGTGCCGGCGACGTAGTGAATTTGCAGATAGTCGGCGAACACGGCGTTGCCGGAGAGGTAGGCGATCATGCCGAAACTCGCCGCCGCGATCATCACCGGAACGATGGCAAGGCCGTCGAGACCGTCGGTCAGGTTCACCGCATTGCCGGCGCCGACGATGATGAAAGCGGCAAAGAATACGAAGAACAAGCCGAGGTTGAGCACCACGTCCTTGAAAAACGGAAACACCAGCGTCATCGCGATCTGGCTCTGGCCGAGGTGGACCAAGGCGATGCTGGCGATTGCCGCGATCAAGGCTTCGATGCCGAGCCGCGTGCGTGCCGAAAAGCCGTCAGACCTCTGCTTTTTGACCTTCAGATAATCGTCATAGAAGCCGACAAAGCCGAAGCTGAGCGTGACGCCGAGCACCACCCAGACATAAGGATTGGCGGGATTGGCCCACAGCAAGGTCGAGACCAGCATGCCGGACAGGATCATCAGCCCACCCATGGTCGGTGTGCCGGCCTTGGCGACGATGTGCGATTGCGGCCCGTCGCTGCGGATCGGCTGGCCCTTGCCCTGCAACAGCCGCAGCCGGTCGATGATCATCGGTCCGAACATGAAAACAAAAAGCAGCGCGGTGATCACCGCGCCGCCGGTGCGGAACGTGATGTAGCGGAACACATTGAGGACGGAGAGCTTGTCCGACAGATCGACCAGCCAATAAAGCATACCCTCAACCTTATGCGGACGCTTCTTCCAGAGTGTGCGGATACACCCGTTGCAGCGCCTTGACGATGGGTGCCATGCGCGAACCGTTCGAGCCCTTGACCATGACGACGTCGCCGGCACGGATCGCAGGCACCACTTGCGCTTCGAGCGCGGCGGAGTCCTCTGCATAGCCGCCGCGCCGGCTCGCGGGAAGAGCCTGCCACAGCGAATGCATCAGCGGACCGCAGCAGAATACCAGATCGATGGCATTGGCCTCGACCGGCGCGGCCAGGCCGCGATGCAGCGCCTTGCCCTTCGGCCCCAATTCGAGCATGTCGCCGAGCACGGCGATGCGCCGGCCTTGCGGCCCGAGCGGCGCCTGGCCGAGCAAAGCCAGCGCGGCATCGACCGAGACCGGATTGGCGTTATAGCTCTCGTCGATGAGGAGCGCCGCGCCGCCGGGCAGATCGAGCTCGATTGGCGCGCCGCGTCCGGAGATCGCTTCGAGCTCGGCGAGCGCCAGCGCCGCCAACGCGAGATCGGCGCCGACCAATTCGGCGACCGCCAACACGGCAAGCGAATTCATCACCAGGTGGCGGCCCGGCGCGCCGATCTTGTAGGTGAGCTCGGTGCCGAGGATGTCGGCTTGCACCGTCGAGCAGCGCGGATGCAGCACGCATTTGATCAGACGGGCATCGGCCTTGGCGTGCTCGCCGAACGACACGATGCGCGCGACTTTGGCTTCGTTGGCGCGGCGCGCCAGATGGGCGAATTGCGCAATGTCGCGGTTGAGGACGGCGACGCCGCCGGGCTCGAGCCCGAGAAAAATCTCCGCCTTGGCGTCGGCGATCTTGGTCAGCGAGCCGAAGGATTCCAGATGCACCGGCGCGATGGTGGTGATCAGCGCCACATGCGGGCGGGCGAGCCGCGACAGCGGCGCGATCTCGCCGGCATGATTCATGCCCATTTCGAGCACCGCGTAGCGCGCGTCCGCGGGCAAGCGCGCCAGCGACAGCGGCACGCCCCAATGGTTGTTGTAGGACGCGGCCGAGGCGTGGGTCTTGCCGTCCTTCGACAGCGCCAGCCGTAACGCCTCCTTGGTGCCGGTCTTACCGACGGAACCGGTAACACCGATCACCTTGGCGGCGGTGCGCAGCCGCGCCGCGTTCGCGAGATCGCGCAACGCCGCGAGCACGTCGGGCAGGGCAAGGAGCGGCGTATCGTTCGGGAATTGCCCGCGCCGGTCGGCGGCGACAACCGCGAGGCCGGCCTTGGCCGCAAGCGCCGCCGCGACAAACTCATGGCCGTCGCGGTTGTCGCCCTGGATGGCGAAAAAGGCTTCGCCGGGCGCGATCGTGCGCGTGTCGATGGAAATTCCGGAAACCGACTGCGGCAGCGCGCCTTGCCGTTCGGCCGCCATCGCGGTCGCCATTGCCTCGACGGTCCACAGCGCGCTCACGCGGCCAGCTCCTTGAGCGCCGCAGCGACTGCTTCGTGATCGCTGAACGGCACAATCCGGTCGCCGATAATTTGGCCGGTTTCATGGCCCTTGCCGGCAATCAACAGGACATCGCCGTGGCGCAATTCGGCGATGGCCGAGCGGATGGCTTCGCGACGATCGCCGATCTCGGCGGCGCCGCGCGCTTCTCCCAAAATCGCGGCGCGAATCGCGGCGGCGTCCTCGCTGCGCGGATTGTCGTCGGTGACGACGACGCGGTCGGCTTTTTCCGCGGCGATGGCGCCCATCAGCGGCCGCTTGCCGCGATCGCGGTCGCCGCCGGCGCCGAATACCACCGCGAGCCGGCCAGTAACATAAGGCCGCAAGGCGTCGAGCGCCTTGGCGAGCGCGTCGGGCTTGTGCGCGTAGTCGACGAAGATCGGCGCGCCGCGGCTTGAGCCGACGAGCTCGAGCCGGCCCTTGGCGCCTGTGAGATTCTCCAGCGCCGGAAAGACCGCAGCCGCATCGCTGCCGGTAGCGACAGCGAGGCCCGCGGCGACCAGCGCATTCTCGACCTGAAATTCGCCGACCAGCGGCAAGCGCACGGCAAAGCTTTTGCCATCGTGCTCGAGCCGCAGCACTTGCGCGAACCCGTCAATCTTGGCTTCGACGAGACGAATGCCGGTTCCGCTGCGGCCGACACTGAGGATCGACAAGCCGTGCGCTGTTGCGGCGGCGAGCACCGCGTCGGCATGATCGTGATCGACATCGATAATGGCCGCGGCGCCGCGGTCGAGCAGCGCCTCGAACAGCCGCAGCTTGGCCGCGAAATAGGCTTCGAAGGTTTGATGATAATCGAGATGATCGCGGGTAATGTTGGTGAAGCCGCCCGCCGCGATACGCAAGCCGTCGAGCCGGAATTGATCGAGGCCGTGCGACGACGCCTCGATGGCGAGATGAGTGACGCCGTCGCCGGCCAGCGCATCGATCGAACGATGCAGCTCGACCGGATCCGGGGTGGTCAGCGAGCCGTAAGTCTCGCCGCGCGGTGAGACGATGCCGACGGTGCCGATGCTGGCCGCGCTGAAACCCAGCGCGCTCCAAATCTGGCGCGTAAAGGCCGCGACCGAAGTCTTGCCGCTGGTGCCGGTGACGGCGGCGATGGTTTTGGGCTGGCGCGGATAAAATTTCGCCGCGGCCAGCGCCAGCGCACGCCGCGCGTTCGCAACACGCACAAATGCGGCCTTCACCGGCGCGGCCGGTTGATGCTCGGCAACGATCGCAACGGCACCGGCCGCGATCGCCGGCGCGATGAAGCGCGCACCGTCGGCCTTATTGCCGGCAATGGCGACGAACACGTCGCCTCGTTTGACGGCACAGCTGTCCGCCGTCACCCCGCCAACGTCGAGATCGGCATGGCGAGGATCGAAGTCCGCATCAGAAGGCAAAATCTCGCGAAGCTTCATCTCAAGCTTCTTGGTGGCTCGGTCGACAATGCGGCCAAGGCCTTACCTGTTTTCCTTCAGCGAGGCCAGTATCTGCTGATCGGCCGGCGGCAGATCGAGACGCGGCTCGATGCCCAAGAGCGGCGCGATGCGCGCCACCACGGCGCCGCCGGTCGGCACCGCGTTCCAGCCCGACGTGGTGAAGCCGTGGGTTTCCGGCAGCGCCTTCGGCTCGTCGAGCATGATCAAGAGCACATAGCGCGGCTGATCGGCCGGCAGCACCGCCATGAAGTCGGTGAGCACGTGGGTCTTGGAATAGCGGCCGAACACGACCTTGTCGGCGGTGCCGGTCTTGCCGCCGATGTAATAGCCGACGACGTCGGCTTTCGAGGCGGTGCCCTTCTCGACATTGAGCCGCATCAGGTAGCGCATCATGGCGCTGGTCTCGGGCTTGATGACGCGCTTGCCGAGCGCCTGGGCCTCGGCCTCGGTGCGCTTGAGGAAGGTCGGCGGAATCAAAATACCGCCGTTCATCAAGGCGCCGACACCCATCACCGCCTGCAGCGGCGCGACCGATAGGCCATGGCCGAAGGCGATGGTGATGGTGTTCAGTTCGCTCCAGCGTTTTGGCACGATCGGCTCGGCGCTTTCCGGCAATTCGGTGCGCAGACGGTCGAGCTGGCCCATTTTTTTCAAGAACGCCTTGTGCGCGTCGACGCCCATCGCCATGGCGATGCGCGCGGCGCCGATATTCGACGAATAGGTGAAGATTTCCGGCACGCTCAGCGAGCGCTGCATCGGTTCGAAATCGTGGATGTCGAATTTGCCGTAGTGCAGCGGATTGTGCGCGTCGAACGACGACTTCAACGTCACCTTGCCGGAATCGAGCGCCATGGCGACGGTGAACGCCTTGAACGTCGAGCCCATCTCGTAGACGCCGGTGGTCAGTCGGTTGATGAGGCTCTGATCGCGCGGATTGTGCGGAATGTTGGGGTCGTAGTCCGGCTCCGACACCATGGCGACAATCTCGCCGGTGCGGACGTTGAGCACGAGACCGGCTGACGCAATGGCGTGGAATTTGTCGCGCGCCTTGACTAGCTCGTCGCGCAGCGCGTGCTGCACCCGCAAGTCGACGGCGAGCTGCACCGGCGTTTGCAGCCGGTCGGTCGCGAGTCCCGCCAGGTGCAGCGCGGCAAGCCCCTGGTTGTCGAGCCATTTCTCGACGCCGGCGGTGCCCTGATTGTCGATGTCGACGCGGCCGAGCAGATGCGAGACCTCGGCGCCGTTGGGATAATCGCGCTTGTTTTCGTTGAGGAAGCCGATGCCCGGCAGGCCTTGATGATAAATCTCGCGCTGCTGCTCCGAGGTGATGTCGCGCTTGAGCCAGACAAAGCCGCGCCGCGACGACAATCGCTCGCGCAGCTCGGTGGCGTCGAGATCGGGCAGGTCTGCCGTGAGCAGCTCGACCGCCTCGTCGACATCGATGAGCCGGCGCGGCTCGGCATAGAGCGACGGCACGCGCACGTCGGTCGCCAAAACCTCGCCGTTGCGGTCGAGGATATCCGGTCGCGCGGTGGCGATGGCGTCGCCGGAGACGACGCGATGGGCGACGCGGCCGTCGGAGACGGCGGCGAACATCACCAGCCGCACGGCGATGGTGCAATAGACGACAGCGAAAGCGATGATCGCCAAGCCGACCCGCGCCCGCGCCTTGGCGGCGCGATTGCTGTTGCGCCCATAAAGCAGGCTGCGCAGGAGCCGCCGCCGCCAGGGCTCGGCCGGCGCGGACGGGAGCGTTTCCGCACTCACGCTCATTGATTCGGCGCTCCGCTTGGCGGGCTCGGCGCTCCGCTTGGCTGGTCAGGCGGCGTTGCGGCCGGCGCCGCCGGGATGGTTCCCGTCTCAGGCGGATCCAAATTGCCGATCATGCCGCCGATCGGATCGTCATTGGCGGCGCGGGCATCATCGGGCGGCCGTTCGGGCAGGCGATCGAGGCTGTCGAATTGGGTCGGCGCGATCGGCTTGATCTGGAGGAAACGCTTGGCCAAAATTTCGATGCGGGCGGGATTGTCGAGCTCGCCCCATTCGGCACGCAGCGCGGCAATGCGGTCGCGCTCGCGCCGCACCTCGCCGCGCAGTTTTGCCAGATGCTCGGCTTGCACGGTCGAATCGAACTTGATGCGGTAGACGTAAGCTGCGGCAAGCACCAGCGCGCCGATCACCACGATATTGATGACGCGGAAAATCATGGCCGCCCCCGTATGATGTCCGTGAGCGACGGCAGGCGTGGCAAAAGATGGTCGATTGCCGCCGCGCGCGGCGGCGCATCGGTGCGCTCGGCGGCGCGCAGTTTCGCCGAACGGGCGCGCGGATTGGCGGCGATCTCGGCCTCGTCCGGCGTTTCCGGGCGTCGCGTCAGGACGGCAAAACTCGGCGCCGCGGCCACCACTTCCGGCCGATGCCGCGAGCCGGCCGGCGCGCGGCTGCGCTCGGTGAGGAAGGTTTTGACGATGCGATCTTCGAGCGAGTGGAAGGCGACCACGACCAGGCGGCCGGAGGGTTTGAGCACCCGCTCGGCCGCGGCGAGGAGGCGCGCCAATTCGCCGAGCTCGTCGTTGACGAAAATCCTTAAAGCCTGGAACGTGCGCGTCGCCGGATGAATGGCGCTGTCGCGCGAATACACGACACGCGCGACGATCTCGGCCAGCGCTCGCGTCGTGGAGATGGCGCGCTCGCCGCGCGCTTTGACGATGGCGCGTGCGACTGCGCGGGCATGACGCTCTTCGCCCAAGATTGCGATGATGAGCCCGAGCTCGCGCTCACTCGCGCGCGCAATAATGTCGGCCGCGCTCGGGCCGTCATTGCCCATGCGCATGTCGAGCGGGCCATCGAGACGGAACGAAAAGCCGCGCGCGGCATCGTCGATCTGCATCGACGAGACGCCGATGTCGAATACGATGCCGTCGATCGCGGGCGTGCTGCCGACGATTGTCTCCAGATTGGAGAACCGGTCCTCGACCAGATCGAGCCGGCCTCGGGCCTGCTCGACCAGGCTTGAGCCTCGAGCGATCGCGCTCTGATCGCGATCGATGCCGATGACGCGGGCGCCGGGGATCGCCAGGATCGCTTGCGTGTAGCCGCCGGCGCCGAAGGTGGCGTCGACGTAGAGTCCGCCGTCGCGAACGCCAAGCCATTCGACGGCGCGGCGGCCGAGCACGGGAATATGACGAGCCGGTCCGCCAGCGACAGCGTGGCTGTCGCCGCCCGTCATTCTTCCCGCGCTCCGGGCGGTTTTTCCGCCGCCGCCATCCGGGTGCCCGGCACCTGCTTGAAGGCACGGACTTTCGCGGTGGCCTCCGCGAACTCGCTGCGAAACCGGCCGGGCTCCCAGATCTGAAATTTGTGGCCGAGACCGACGAACGAAACCGTATCGGCAATCGCCGCATGGGTTTTCAAGGTCTCGGTAAGCTGGACGCGGCCCTCGCCGTCGATCTTCAGCGTCTCGCTGGTGCCATAGAGTGCCAGCGAAAATTGCTCGCGCCGGTCCGAATAAAGCGGCAAGCCCGCGATCAGCGCTTCGATCTCCGTCAATAGCGCGTTGCCGCCGGCGTCCAGCGCCGGCCGGTCGAGTGCCGGATAGCAGTACAAGCCGTCGAAGCCGTCGCGCGCCAGCACGGCGCGAAACGGCGCCGGCACCGAGACGCGACCCTTGGCATCGAGACGCAGCATGTAATGGGACACAAACCGGTCCATCTCGCCCCTCGTCGAGCGGCAGACCGCTCTGCCACCCTAACGGGCTTACGCCCTGTGCACCCTCGCCACCCGCGGCGCGGCCCAGACCGGATTTCAGGGTCGCCAGCGTTTGTGGGAGCAAATGGGCTATCATGGGCCAATATGGGC
>Ga0210395_10004804_pt1 | contig 10373 bp, 5 predicted proteins | sample IncBWH4OmetaG_FD_150861 | JGI IMG/M metagenome (GOLD analysis project Ga0210395, IMG submission 150861) | Forest soil microbial communities from Barre Woods Harvard Forest LTER site, Petersham, Massachusetts, United States - Inc-BW-H-4-O ...
GGAGCCAGACGGCGCCGGGACGTCGCCGGTCGCGTCGGCCGTCACGGTGACGATCGCGCTGACATCCTGGCCGCCCACCGGGAGATACGGGTTCTGGTCGATGTCAACGGTGAATCCGGGCAGCCCTGTCATCAATGCCTCCTGCACATGGTTCCGGCGAGCGGTTTCACAGCCACGGCGTCAGATCCACGTTCGGGGGCGGACGCTGTTGGCAAGGTCGACGAGTTCTATCCGCCGCGCCGGGTCGGGGACGAGGCTGGCAAGCGCGCGGTAGCCGCGTTCCAGGCCGAAGCGCAGCGCGCGCTCGTTCGGCTCGCAGCCGAGGATGCGCTCGCCGGCCTGGCCGCGGCCGCCGCCGACGGTTGGCGGTGCGGTGCCCACCCAGTCGAGCGCGGCCCGCAGGATCTCCACCCCGAGCTGCTGCCGGCGGAGGTCGTCGAGGGTAAGCCGGTCCAGCCGGGTGTCCGCCTGCCGCAGGTCGGCGACGGAGACCACGTCCCCGCCTGCGACCAGCAGCCGGACGGCGGCGATCTGCGCCGCCGCGTGGTGGCTCGAGGTCTCGGGCACCACCGCGACCGCGGTGATGGCCGCCACCCGGTCACCGCAGGCCAGCGAGCTCCGCGCCGCGCCGAACGCGGCGCTGACGTACGACCGGTCGATGACCCAGACAAGCTCGAAGTAGTGCCGCGCGGTGACCGGGTCGCCCGCCGCCTCGGCGGCGAAGGCGAGCGCGAGCTTGGGCGCCAGCTCGCCGGGCAGTTCGTCGTAGACGGCGCTGAACGCCGCGAATGCCCGGTCGGAGCGGGAGCCCGCGAGTTCGCACAGCCCGGAATACCAGGCGATCCGCCAGTCCGCGGAATCGGCGGCAGACATCTCGGCGAGCTGGGCCGCGGCGCTGGGCAGCTCCCCCGCCGCGATCAGCGCGCGGATCAGCGCCAGCCGGGTCTCCGGCGACGCGGCCACCGCCGGCGGGACTCCCCCGCCGCCCGCGACGGCGGCGCGCAGGGCATCGGCCTGCTGTCGCGGCTCCAGCCCGGCGAGCGTGGCCAGGTAGCCCGCCGCCGGGTCGGTCCCGTCCGCGAGCGGTGCGGGCAGGCCGGCGATCACCTCGGCGATGGCCGGCGGGCTCACCCGGGTGCTTGCGGCCGCCCGGGAACCGTTCCCCACCGCGGCGGAGCCGCCGTTCCGAGTGGCGGCGGAGCCGCCGTTCGGGGTGGCCACGGCGGCACCGTTCGGGGTGACCCCGTTACTGGTGACGGCAGCGCCCCCGCGGACCGGCGCCAGGTCAGTGCCGATGGCGCGCAGCTCCGGGCTGAACAGGCCGGAGAACGCCGGCCGCTGCTCGCCGTCGGCGACCGAAAGCACCTCCCGCAGCACGCCAGTCAGCTGCTCGGCCATCTCGTCCGCCGACTGGAACCGGCGCGCCGGATCGTGGTGCGTGGCCCGGCGCAGCAGCCTCGCGTACGACTGCTGCTGTGCGAGCAGCGGCTCGGAGTCGGGCAGCCGGAACTTGTACTGCCCCTGGAAGCCGGCGAAGTCGAAGGTGAGCACGGCCAGCGACCGGCCGATGGTGTACAGGTCCGAACTCGGCGAGGGTCCGTCGGTCTCGATCTCCGGCGCCTGGTAGCCGACCGTTCCGTAGATGGCGCCGTCGTCGTCGATGTACCGGACGCCGCCCATGTCGATGAGCTTGAGCTGCTCCTCGGTCTGAATCACGTTGTCCGGCTTGAAGTCGCAGTAGACGAGCCCCCGGTCGTGCAGGTAGCCGAGCGCGGGCAAGATCTCGAGGGCGTACGCGAGCGCGTGCGCCAGCGGCACCACGATGCCCTGCTCGCGCGCCTCGAGGCGGATCTGCTTGAGCGACTTGCCGCCCACGTACTCCATCACGATGTAGCCGGCGGTCTCGCCGTCACGACTGGTGTGCTGGACGAAGTTGTAGATGCGAACGATGTTCGGGTGCTCCACCTCGGCGAGGAACCGCCGCTCGGCGAGGGCCGCCTCCATGGCGTCCGGGTCGCCGCTGTTGAGCAGGCCCTTGAGGACCACCCACCGGTCGCTGACGTTGTGGTCCCGGGCCAGGTAGATCCAGCCGAGACCGCCGTGGGCGAGACAGCCGAGGACCTCGTACTGCCCGGCCACGAGGTCGCCGGCCACCAGTTTCGGCGCGAAGGAGAAGCGGGTGCGGCAGTGCGGGCAGAACCCCTCGGCCATCCCCGGGCGGCCATCTCGTGACTGGCCGACTGGCTGCCCGCAGTTTCCGCAGAACCGCCGGTTTTCCGGCACCTGGGGGTTGGCGAGAACCGCGGTCGCCGGGTCGACGGTCGGGACCGGGGGCACCGCGACCAGACCCGCGCCGAGCCGGCCGCGCGATGAGCGGCCACCGCTGCCCGATCGTGAACCGCGGCTGCCGGACCGGCTGCCGGTGCCGACCGATCCCGCCGAGCTTGCCGAGCTCGCCGATCCCGAGCCCGGTCCCGATCCGGAGCCCGGTCCCGAGCCCGGCTGGCGACTGCTCCTGGCCGCCACCCCCGAAACCGCCCACCGGATACCCGCGTTCGGCGACTCGAACGCCACGCTCGGGATGCCCGGTCCGGGGGCAGCCGGGGGCGGCGCGAACGCCGACACCGGCGCGAGGCCGCAGACCGTGCAGTACCCGTCCTCGATCGTGCCGCCGCACCCCGGCTGGGTGCATGCCACTGCGGTCATCGCCGTCCCTCCGTCGCGAGGATCGCCCGCTGGTATTCGGCCACGGCCGACTCGGCCGCCGCCAGGTCGCAGGGTGCGGCCAACAGCAGGTCATGTGCCTGGTCATAGCTGGCCGCGAGCGCCGGGTCCTCGGACGCGCCGAGGCGGGCGGCCTTGGCCTTGTAGGCGCGCAGCAGCCCGCGCAGCTCATCGCGGCGGCCGAGCGCCGTCGCGACCGCGTCCCGCAGGACGGCGGTGCCCGCGACGGCCGCGGCCAGTTCCGCCTCCGCCCGGTCGAGCTCCGCCGCCAGCCGGCTCCACTGGCCGTCCGCCGCGAGCGCGGCCAGGCTGGCGGGCGGTGCCGCGATGGGCGGCGGCAACGGCGGCACCGCGGCGAGCCACGCCGCGGCGTCGTGCCATGCGGCGATCGCGCCCTGCCGCTCCGTGTGGGCGGCGGCGGTGCCGTCCGCGAGCGCGCCGATGCGGCGGCCGGCCCGCTGCCGCACCCGGTCCAGCTCGGTGATCCGCGCGGCGACCGCCGCGGCCTGCTCGCGCGCCCGGTCCGCGGCCGAGGTGTCGACGCGGCCGTCCCGCAGCAGGGCCAGGGGATCGGCGTTCGCCGCGGCCCGGGCGGAATCCACGCTGGAGTCGGCGCCGCGGAACGCCGTCTCGATCTCCGAGCCAAGGCCGGCCGCGAGCGGGCGGCAGCTCGCGAGGCTGGCGGCCGCCGCGTCCAGCGGCGTCCCCACCGCGGTCCAGACCCCGTCGACCGCCGAGGTCACTTCGGTCACCTCGGCGAAGGCCCGGCGCATCGTGCCGACCGCGGCGATGAGCGTTATCGGCGGACGACTGGTACTCGCCAGGTCCCGGCGCGCCAGCGGGACCTGGGCTCCCGGGAGGACGACGCAGCCCCCGGTCAGCAGCGAGGTCAGCTCGGGAAGGTCCTTTTTCGCCGGGCGGCGGGGGCCGGTGCCGAGCTCCGCCACCCGGTCGATGACGCCGGAGTACGCCAGGTAGGTCTCCCACAGGGTGGCCAGCGTGCTGGACGCGGCCGCCCACCGCTCCTTCGTCTGCCCGGTCAGCGTCGCGCCTTCGAGTACCCGCTTGACGAAGCTGTCGTCGAGCTCAAGCAGGTTGGCCTGGATGGCGTCCCGCTCAGCCAGCACCGCCGCGACCCGATCGGCGGCCTGCTGCTCGGCCGTCATTGGCACCCCGTGCCCGGCGGCCGCACCAATGAATCCGACATCCGCCCCTGCTTCCGGCCCGGAAGATGCGAACGACCGTTACCTTTTTACCTTAATTTGGCGGCGTTTCGGCGAGGTCCGCCCGCGTTTCGGCCAGGTCCACCCGGGTCTCCGCCAGTTCCGGCCCGGCGTGGTCCTCCGACCGCGGCGGGAACGGGACGAGCACCACGGTGATGTTGTCCAGCCCGCCGGAGTCGAGGGCGAACTTCACCAGGTCAGCGGCGGCGTCGAGCGGCCGGGTGAGCGCGGTGGGCAGCGCCGTCGCGGCGAGTTCCGCGGCCTCGGGCCGGTAGTTCCACAGCCCGTCGGAGCAGATGAGCAGCACGCCGAGGCCGGTCGGGGTGAACTGCTCGATGTGCGGCTGTGGTTCGGGGAGGTCCGCGCCCAGCCAGCGGGTGATCACGTGCGCCTGCGGGGAGGCCATCGCCTCTTCCATGGACGCGAGGCCGGCCGCGACGATCTCTTCGGCGATCGAGTCGTCCCTGGTCACCCGCCGGGAGCCGGCGAGGATGTCGATCGTGTCGTTCGGTCCCACCGGGACGACGGAATCGGCGGCCAGCCAGTAGGCGCGGCTGTCGCCGAGCCAGCACACCGTGATCTTCTCCTTGCTCACAATGGCGGACACATACGTGGTGGCGGGCGCGCCGCCGGGGCCGGCGAGATCGAGCAGCGCGGTTCCCGCGGTCCGGACCGCGCCGAGCGACAGTTCGACCGGGTCCTCCCCGCGCTGCGCCCCCTCCGCCAGCAGCTTGTACGAGCTCAGCGCCGCCGTCAGCGACGCCTCGTCCGGGCGCGGCGCCGAGGAGACGCCGTCACAGACGACCGCGACCGCGACCGGGCCGTCGTAGGTGTCGGCGACGGCAATGGCGAACGCGTCCTCGTTCCGGTGATGCCGCAGGCCGCGATCGCTGACCGCAGCGACCGGCCCGAGGTACTCCTCCACGTGGTCCCGGTTGACCACAAGAGGCTGACCGCACGACGGACAGCGCCCATCCCGGCCCGCGAAAACTGGTTCCGCGGCGTCAGCGGAACACGCCGGACACCGCCTTGCGCCTGGCGCATCATCCCGCGACGTGTTCATTGCCGCTTCCACGCTCCCGTCCGCCGGCGACCTGCCATGATCGCCAGGACCATAGCCTATGCCCGCCACGGTTTGGGCGCTATTTTTTCCTTGTCAGAAAGGCTTTTTGGTTACGGATAGAGCGCCACTGATAAAGCGTCACGGATAAGGCAGCGCGATCGCGTCGCCGATCCGGTGGACACGCAGCGCGTTGGTCTTCCCCGGGCTGCCGGGCGGGCTGCCCGCCACGATCACGATCTTGTCGCCGATCGCGCACCTGCCGAGGCTGACCAGGGCGCTGTCGACCTCATGCACCATGTCGTCGGTGTGATGGACCGTCGCGGAGATGAACGTCTCGACACCCCAGGTGAGGGCGAGCTGGCTGCGGGTGGCGGGGTTGGTGGTGAACGCGAGCAGCGGGATCGGGGACCGGTACCTGGCGAGACGGCGGGCGGTCTCGCCCGTCATCGTGAAGGCGACGAGGGCCTTCGCGCCGACGATCGCGCCGACCTCGGCCGCGGCCCGGGCGATCGCGCCGCCCGTGGTGGTCGGCATCCGGGACAGCGAGTGCTCCGCCCGCAGCGAGGACTCCTCGGCCGCGGCGATGATCCGGCTCATGGTGGCGACGGTCTCGATCGGGTAGGCGCCGACGCTGGTCTCGGCGGACAGCATCACCGCGTCCGCGCCCGCGGCGACCGCGCCGGCCACGTCCGAGACCTCGGCCCGGGTCGGGCGCGGCGCGTTGATCATCGACTCAAGCATCTGGGTCGCGACGATGACGGGGCGGGCCCGCTCCCGGGCGAGCTTGATCGCCCGGGTTTGCACGGCGGGCACCTGCTCGAGCGGCAGCTCGACGCCGAGGTCGCCGCGCGCCACCATGATCCCGTCGAAGGCGTCGACGATGTCCGGCAGGAAGGCGACTGCCTCGGGCTTCTCGATCTTGGCGATCAGCGGGACGCCGGGGCGGCCGGAGTCGCTCAAGATCTTGCGCGCGAGCTGGGCGTCGTCCGGCGAGCGGACGAAGGACATCGCCACGATGTCCGCCCCGGTGGCCAGGGCCCAGCGCAGGTCAGCCTCGTCCTTGTCGGTGAGCGCCGGGGTGCTGACGTTGACACCCGGCAGGTTGATGCCCTTGTGGTCGGAGATCTTCCCGCCGACCACGACCCGCAGGTACACCCGGTTCCCCTGGACCGCGGTGACGTCCAGCTGGACGTTGCCGTCGTCGATCAGCACCCGGTCGCCCACCCGGACGTCGTCGGCGAGGCCCTCGTAGGTGGTGCACGCCTCGCGGGCGTTGCCGGGGATGTCCTCGGTGGTGATGATGAACTGGTCCCCGGCGGCGAGCCGGACCGGCCCGCCGGGGAAGACGCCAAGGCGGATCTTCGGGCCCTGGAGGTCCGCGAGGATGCCGACCGACCTGCCGGTCGCGTCGCTGCCCGCCCGGAGCCGGCGGTAGACCTCCAGGTGATCGGCCTGCGAGCCGTGGCTCATGTTGAGGCGGGCGACGTCCATGCCGGCGGTGATCAGCGCGGTGATCTGCTCCTGGCTGGCGGTCGCAGGCCCGAGAGTGCAGACGATCTTCGCGCGCCGGTTCATCTGATTTCCCCTTCTAGTGGTCTAAACCACCCTACCCGAACATGCGCCCGGGGTGACTGCCGTCACAGAAGGTTCACGCATTGTCCAGATGCCGTCCGCGCAGGCCAGGCTACGCGGTGAAAGCGAGAAAACCAGAATCATCGCCCCGAACGGAGCGTGACTTCGCGCGCCCGCAACTCGTGTACCGCGCCGACGGAGGCCCGCACCTGGGCGGTACCGGCCGGCGGTGCCCGGCTTCCACGCCGACCGGCGCTGGGGCTTTTCGTCGGAGCGGCTCGGCATCACGTTCCACGGCAACACCGTCACCCACGTCGACTCGCCGTGCCACATCTTCTGGGACGGCACGATGTGCAACGGGCGGTCGCACTCGCTGGTCGGCGCCGCGACGGGATCGGCGTGGGCGGCCGTCACGGCGGCGGCGAACGGGATCATCACGCGTGGTGTCCTGCTGGACATTGCGCAGGCCGGCTGGCACGCGTCCTGCCTGCCGTGGCTCCATGACCGCGACATCGCGCTGATCGGCGCTGACACCCCCCAGGACGTTCAGCCGTCGGGGTACCAAGACGTGTTGCTGCCGGTTCACGCCGTCAGTCTCGTCGCGATGGGTCTGTGGCTGCTCGACAACTGCGACCTGGAGGTAACGCGGTCGTGGCCGGGACTTCGAGCGCCCGCAACTCGCGTACTGAGCCGGCGGAGGCGCCGGCACCTGGTTATACGAGCGGCCGCGCGGTCGGCGGGATCGCGACCGGCAGCGCCGGCCGGTCCAGCGCCCGCAGGTGCTGGTCCACCGCCGCCGCGGCGCTGCGCCCCTCGGCGATCGCCCAGACGATCAGCGACTGGCCGCGGCCCATGTCACCCGCCACGAACACGCCCGGCACCGAGGTCTCGTACGCGGCGTTCCGCGCCACGTTGCCGCGCGCGTCGAACTCCACGCCAAGGTCGGACAGCAGCCCCGGCCGCTCCGCGCCGGTGAAGCCCATCGCGAGCAGCACCAGGTCGCACGGGATCTCCCGCTGCGTGCCCGGGACCGGCGCGAACCGGCCGCCCTCGAACGCCACCTCGGTCAGCCGCAGCGCTCGCACCTCGCCGGACGGGCCGGCCACGAACTCCTCGGTGGACACCGCGTAGACCCGCTCGCCGCCCTCCTCGTGCGCCGACGCTACCCGGTAGATCATGGGATAAGTCGGCCACGGCTGGTTCCCGGCCCGGGACTTGGGTGGCTTGGGCATGATCTCCAGCTGGGTCACCGACCGCGCGCCCTGCCGGTGGGCGGTGCCCAGGCAGTCCGCGCCGGTGTCGCCGCCGCCGATGATCACGACGTGCTTGCCATTGGCGTTGACCGGCGAGTCGGCGCCGAGCCGGTTGGCCAGCGGCAGGTACTCCATCGCCTGGTGGAGGCCGGCCAGGTCGTGCCCCGGCACCGGCAGGCCGCGGGCCACCCGCGCACCGCCGGCCAGCACCACGGCGGAGAACCCGGCGAGCTGAGCCGCGGAGTCGACGGACACCCCGGAGACGAACCGCGTGCCCTCCGCCGACATCTGCTCGATTCGCCGGTCCAGGTGGCGCTTTTCCATCTTGAACTCGGGGATGCCGTACCGCAGCAGCCCGCCGGGGGCGTCGTCACGCTCGAAGACCGTCACCTGGTGCCCGGCCCGGGTCAGCTGCTGCGCGGCCGCGAGCCCGGCGGGCCCGGAACCGACCACGGCCACCGTGAAGCCGCTCAGTGTCTCCGGCACGAGCGGCACCACCCCGCCGTCGGCCCAGGCCCGGTCGATGATCTCGACCTCGATCTGCTTGATCGTCACCGGTTCCGCGTTGATGCCGAGCACGCACGCGGACTCACACGGCGCCGGGCACAGCCGCCCGGTGAACTCGGGGAAGTTGTTGGTCGCGTGCAGCCGCTCGGCGGCCTCCGCCCAGTCACCCCGGTACACCAGGTCGTTCCACTCGGGGATGATGTTGCCGAGCGGGCAGCCGTTGTGGCAGAACGGGATGCCGCAGTCCATGCAGCGCGCCGCCTGCCGCTGGGTCCGCTCGTTCGCGAACGGCTCGTACACCTCGCGCCAGTCCGTCAGCCGGACGTCGACCGGCCGCCGCCGCGGCGTCTCGCGGGCAGTCTTCAAGAACCCCTTCGGGTCACCCATGATCGATTAACCCCTCACCCGTGCGGTCCGCTTGCCCATCGGCCCCATTAGCGCCTTACCCATGAGCAGCCGCCATCACGGCCTCGTTGACGTCCCGGCCCTCGCGCTCCGCGGCCGAGGCCGCGGCGAGGACCCGCTTGTAGTCCTGCGGCATGACCTTGGCGAACCGGTCTACGGCCGACCCCCGGGAGGCCAGCAGCCGGGCGGCCACCGCGGAGCCGGTCTCGGCCGCGTGCCGCGCGATCACGTCCCGCAGGAACTCGACGTCGGCGTCGTCGAGCGGGTCGAGGTCGACCATCTCCCGGTTCAGCCGCAGCGGGTTCAGGTCGAGCACGTAGGCGATGCCGCCCGACATGCCCGCCGCGAAGTTCCGCCCGGTCGGGCCGAGGATCACCACGCGCCCGCCGGTCATGTACTCGCAGCCGTGGTCGCCGACGCCCTCGGCGACGGCCAGCGCGCCCGAGTTGCGGACGCAGAACCGCTCGCCGACCGTGCCGCGCAGGAAGATCTCCCCCGACGTGGCGCCGTAGCCGATCACGTTGCCCGCGACCACCTGGTGCTCCGCCTCCGACGGCGCGTCGGCGGACGGCCGCACGATCAGCCGTCCGCCGGACAGCCCCTTGCCGAGGTAGTCGTTGGCGTCCCCGGTCAGCCGCAGCGTGATGCCGTGCGGCACGAACGCGCCGAACGACTGGCCGGCCGACCCGGTGAACGCCACGGAGATGGTGTCCCGCGGCAGCCCTTCGCCGCCCCACCGCCTGGTCACCTCGTAGCCGAGCATGGTCCCGACGGTGCGGTTGACGTTGCGGATCGGCAGCTCGAGACGGACCGGCCTGCCCTCCTCGAGCGCGCCCTCGGCCAGCTGGATGAGCGTGTTGTCCAGCGCCCGGTCGAGGCCGTGGTCCTGCTCGGTGACGCGGTGCAGCGGACCGCCGGCGGCGGCCGCGGGCACGTGCAGCACCGGGGCCAGGTCGAGCCCGGCGGCCTTCCAGTGCGAGACCGCGAGCGCGACATCCAGCAGGTCGACCCGCCCGACCGCCTCCTCGATGGACCGCAGGCCGAGGGCGGCGAGGTACTCGCGGACCTCTTCGGCGATGAACTCGAAGAAGTTGACCACGAACTCCGGCTTGCCGCTGAACCGCTTGCGCAGCTCCGGGTTCTGCGTCGCGACGCCGACCGGGCAGGTGTCCAGGTGGCAGACCCGCATCATGATGCAGCCCGACACGACGAGCGGCGCCGACGCGAACCCGAACTCCTCCGCGCCGAGCAGCGCGGCGATGATCACGTCGCGCCCCGTCTTGAGCTGGCCGTCCACCTGCACGACGATCCGGTCGCGCAGCTTGTTGCGGAGCAGCGTCTGCTGTGTCTCGGCGAGGCCGAGCTCCCAGGGCGCGCCCGCGTGCTTGAGCGAGGTCAGCGGCGCCGCGCCGGTGCCGCCGTCGTGCCCGGAGATCAGCACGACGTCCGCGTGCGCCTTGGAGACGCCGGCCGCGACCGTGCCGACGCCCACCTCGGCGACCAGCTTGACGTGCACCCGGGCGGCCGGGTTGGCGTTCTTCAGGTCGTGGATGAGCTGCGCCAGGTCCTCGATCGAGTAGATGTCGTGGTGCGGCGGCGGCGAGATCAGGCCGACGCCAGGCGTGG
>Ga0210395_10004805_pt1 | contig 10373 bp, 10 predicted proteins | sample IncBWH4OmetaG_FD_150861 | JGI IMG/M metagenome (GOLD analysis project Ga0210395, IMG submission 150861) | Forest soil microbial communities from Barre Woods Harvard Forest LTER site, Petersham, Massachusetts, United States - Inc-BW-H-4-O ...
CGGCCAAGAAACTGGTCCGGGACTACGTGGACGGGCACCGGCGGCCGAGCGAGTACTACATGTACGCGCTCGTCCTGCTGATCCTCGCACTGGTCGCGGGCAAGTCGGACCACGCGTTCAACAGCCTGGTGCAGATCGTTCTCATCGCGATCATCGCGGTGATCGTCGTCGACGCCGTCCTCCTGCGCCGGACGATACTGAAGCTGGTACACGAGCGGTTGCCGAAGGAGTCGACGCGCGGCCTGGCGTTCTACGGCATCATGCGCGCGCTGCAGCTGCGCCGCTTCCGGATGCCCGCCCCCCGGGTCAAGCCCGGCGCCGAGGTTTAGCCGACGCGGTGAGCTAGTGCGGAAACCCCAGCCTTCACCCCTCGGGGTGAAGGCTCATGGGGCCGTATTCCTTGCGCGCATCGTCGAAGAGGGACACCTGGTCGATGCCGTTGTCCAGCAGGTCGCGCCAGTTCTCGCCGAGCCAGCTCTCCGCGTCTCCCTGGCTGGCGTGGACGGTTTCCTGGGCCTCTGGTCCGGTCACTACCGAGCCGTCCGCCTTTTCGTACCGCCAGGTCCACGACATGCGTCCGCCTCCAGTGCTCGCTCGTGCGTCATGCGAGGGTAGCACCTGCCGGGTGGGCGGCCGGAGAGCTTGACCGCCTGACCCGGCACGCCCCTCCTCGCGTCGGCTCAGGCGGTCGCACCCGCTGTCAGGCCGTGTGTCAAGCGCAGTGTGTCAAGCGCAGAACAGGACCGCCCAGACAGCCTTGCCGCGCCCAGCGACTGGAGACCAGCCCCAGACGTCGCTCAGCGCGTCCACCATCTGAAGTCCGCGACCCGCCTCTTCGACCGAGGCGGGCGCCTTCAGCACGGGCGCCGCGTCGCTCGGGTCGAGCACGGCGAAGATCACCTCGCCGCTGCGGCGCAGCACGCGCAGGCACAGATTCTCGGCCGTGGCCTTGCGCGACGACGCCGCCAGGGCGGCATGCGTGACGGCGTTCGCGACGAACTCCCCGACGATCGCCTCCGCGTCATCCGACAGGAAGGCCAGACCCCAGTCGCGCAGTGTGTTCCTGGTGAGGCGGCGGGCCGTCCGAGCCGACTGCGTACCCCTGTTCAGCGCGCACCCCACCGCCACGGGCGAGTCCCACCAGTCGGCGGGCATCCGCATCATGCGCGGGCGCCGCGCCGCGACCTCCAGCCGGGTGGGCAAGTCGAGCGGCTGGTGGCTAGCTGGATGTACCCGCTTGCGGGTGGGCAGCTGAAGTTGGTCCAGGCTCATCGCGACCCCGAGGATCGTCCTACGCCGTCCGAGTGATCGGCGCAGCACACATCTTGCCGTATCGCGCTTGCAGCTGCAAGGCCAAATGCACGTTCGTTTGGTGCGTGCAGCTACCTTTGCGCCTTCGCGTTCCGCATTTGTCCCGCGACCACAAGGACAACGATCCCTATCGAAATCCAGAGCCCGTACTTGGAGATCTCCTGCGCCACGGACACCGCGTGCTGCCCCAGCGACCACCCGAGGCCCGCCAGCATCCCGGCCCACGCCAGCGTGCCGATCGCGTCAAGGACCAGGAAAGTCACCCAGCTCATCCCGGCCCAGCCGGCGACCGCGTAGATGATCGCGTTCGGGATCGGCAGGAAGGGCGAGATGATCACCGCGGGCCAGGTGAACCAGCGGCCCCAGCGCCGCACCCGGTCGATGAACCGCGCGCCGTGCTTGCGGCGGCCGGAGAACAGCAAGATGATCCGTTCCCCCCACAGCCGGCCGGCCCACCAGTAGACCAGGTCGAACTTCATCAGGCCGGGGATCGCGGCGAGCAGGACCACCGTGATCGAGCCGTGGCCCACCCGCGCGAACGCGGCGGCCGACACGATCGCCTCCATCGACCCGTTGAGGAGCTCGAGCAGCACCGGGTGCGTGCCGACCAGGTTCGCGCGGAAGGGCAGCAGGACAAGGTAATAGAGGCCGCTGAGCGTGATCGCGGCCCAGCACGCGATGTCCACCCGGCGCGGCTTGCCCTCCCACGGCAGTCGTGGATCATTCCACGGGTTCGGCTGGGCTGGCGCGGCCTGGGCTTGCTCAGGCGGCTCGGTGCTGGCGGCCGCGGCGGCTGGGGAACCGTCCGCCGCCGCTATCGGCTCGTCGCTCACGGCGTTACGTTATCCGCGGGAACATAGGACTACAAACGTTGGGCCAGCTACGGCCGGTACGGAGGCAGCGATGAGACCCGTTCCGCCAGGCACGCAGCACAACTTCTTCGCGCCGGGTACCGCCGCCCGGATGGGCGCCGCCGCCGCGGCGTTCCTGCGCGCCGTTGACGTGGAACAACAGCTCGTTCTGTACACCGGGTTTAATGCCTTTGACCTTGAATCTCCGCGGCGGCAGTGGTCCTACCTGCCCGAGCCGGAGCGGCCCGGGCTGCCGATCGGCGCGCTGGGCAAAGCGCAGCGGCGGCTGGCGCATGAGCTGATCACCGCGTCGGTGTCGATGGACGGCTACGCGAAGGTCGTCTCGGTCATGGCGATGGAGCACGTGCGGCGCGCCCTGATGCTCGTGAGCGCGCCCGCGATCGCGTACTTGTTCGATCCCGATCGCTACTGTTTCCGGATCTTCGGCCCACCGGGCGGGCCCGGACCGTGGGGATGGCAGCTCGCCGGGCACCACGTGGTGCTGAACTTCACCGTCGCCGGCGACTACGTGTCTCCCACCCCGTGCATGCTCGGGTCGGTGCCCGCTTCCTACGGGCCCCTCGCGCCGCTCGCGGAGGAAGAGACGGCGGGGTTCCGGCTGGTCAATTCGCTGTCGGCGGAGCAGCGGGCCAAGGCGGTCATCTGGCACCGGCCGCCGCCGGACTTCGCGACCCGGATGGTGCCCCGGATCGGGGCGGCGGAGCTACCGGACCACGTGTTCGAGCCGGAGCCCGGCTACCGGATCGACGACGCGGAGCGGCAGACCCTGGCCTACATCCGCTCCGGCCCTAAGGGCATCGGGGGCGGCGAGCTGACCGGGGCGCAGCTGGACGCGCTGATGGACCTGGTCGCGATGTTCACCGACCGGGTGCCGGACGAGGTTTCCCGGGCGGAACACGACCGGGTGCGCGCGGCCGGCCCGGAGAACCTGGCGTTCGCCTGGGCGGGCGGCACCGCGAGCGGCGACCGGCATTACTTCCGGGTCCAGGGGCCCGAGCTGCTGATCGAGCACGACAACACGCAGGGCAACGGTAACCACGTGCACTCGGTGTGGCGGGTGCCCGGCGGCGATTTCGGCGACGACATCCTGGCGGCCCACTACCGCTCAGAAAAACACTGATTTTCCGAACGGTAGCGGGCTTCGCGTTCCGGCTTTAGCGCTTCTCCATCGAGATGAAGTCGCGCTCGGCCGGGCCGGTGTAGACCTGTCGCGGACGGGCGATCTTGGTCGCGGGGTCCTTGATCATCTCGCGGTAGTGCGCGATCCAGCCCGGAAGCCGGCCGATCGCGAACAGCACCGTGAACATCTTGGTCGGGAAACCCATCGCCCGGTAGATCAGGCCCGTGTAGAAGTCGACGTTCGGGTACAGCTTGCGGGAGATGAAGTAGTCGTCGGACAGCGCGACTTCCTCGAGCTGCTTGGCGAGGTCGAGCAGGTGGTCGTTCGGCGCGAGCTTGGTGAGCAGCTCGTCGGCGGTCCCCTTGACGATCCGCGCGCGCGGGTCGTAATTCTTGTAGACCCGGTGACCGAAGCCCATCAGCTTGACGCCGGGCTCCTTATTCTTGACCCGGTTGACGTAGGCGTTGACGTCGCCGCCCTGGTCGCGGATGTCCTCGAGCATCTCGAGGACCGCCGCGTTGGCGCCGCCGTGCAGCGGGCCGAACAGGGCGTTGATGCCGGCCGAGATGGACGCGAAGAGGTTGGCCTCGCTCGAGCCCACCACGCGGACCGTGGAGGTCGAGCAGTTCTGCTCGTGGTCGGCGTGCAGGGTGAACAGCATGTCGAGCGCGCGCGCGACCGCCGGGTCGACGTCGTAGTTTTCGGCCGGGAGGCCGAACGTGAGCCGCAGGAAGTTCTCCACGTAGGTCAGCGAGTTGTCCGGGTAGAGGAACGGCTGGCCGACCGACTTCTTGTAGGCGTAGGCGGCCAGCGTCGGGACCTTGGCAAGCAGGCGGATCGTGGACAGCTCCACGTTCGGCTCGTCAAAGGGGTTCAGGCTGTCCTGGTAGAACGTGGACAGCGCGGAGACGGCGCTGGACAGCACGGGCATCGGGTGCGCGTCTCGCGGGAACCCGCCGAAGAACCCCTTCAGGTCCTCGTGCAGCAAGGTGTGCTTGGTGATCTGCTGAGTGAATTGGTCCAGCTGGTCGGCCGTCGGCAGCTCGCCGTAGATCAGCAGGTAGCTGACCTCGAGGAAGGTCGACTTCTCCGCCAGCTGCTCAATCGGGTAGCCACGGTAGCGCAGGATCCCCGCGTCACCGTCGATATAGGTGATCTCGGACGCGCACGCGGCCGTGTTGACGAAGCCAGGGTCAAGCGTGACCATCCCGGTCGTGGACAGCAGCTTCGTCACCTCGATCCCGGCGGATCCTTCAGTGGCGGCTTTGACGGGCAGGTCGAGTTCACCGTCGTCGGCATAGTGCAGCGCTACTTTGCCGATACCAGACGATGCTTCGGGCATTCGCGGTCCCTTTCACGCTTCCTCACGGGACGCGCGCGTCTGTTGAACGGCCGGGATCGCCGACCGTGGCACCGCCCCGTAGGGGTCTAGAAAACTTACTTTGCACGCTAGTACGCGTTACGCGGTTGAGATACCAGGATGTCATGGGACAACGGTCACACTCAGGACCGGGTGCCCAACCAGGAATACGATGCGGCCATGAGGTTCGCTATCGCCATACCGCAGGTGTACCCGGACGGCTCATTCTCTCCCGACGACTTCCGCGCCTACTGCGCGCGGGTCGAGGAACTCGGCGTGTACGAGAGCGCGTGGACGCAGGAGGCGCCGCTCAGTTCGGCACCGCAGCTCGCGCCGCTGCAGATGATGACGTACGCGGCGGCGTGCACGACGACGCTGCGACTCGGCTGCACGGTGTTCGTGACCACGCTGCACTCCCCCGTGCACCTGGCCAAGGCGCTCGCGTCGCTCGACCAGCTGTCCGGCGGACGGGTCGAGGTCGGCGTCGGATCCGGCGGGCCGCGGCGGCCGTTCGCCGCGTTCGGCGTGTCACCGGAGCGCTACGTGGCGCGGTTCACCGAGGGCATCAACCTGATGAAGGCGTTGTGGACGGAGCCGCGGGTGACCTTCGACGGGGAGTTCTTCCAGCTCGCCGACGCCGGGATGGAGCCGAAGCCGTTCCAGAAGCCGCACCCGCGGCTGTGGTTCGGCGGGTCGGCCGAGGCCGCGGTGCGGCGCGGGGTACGGCTGTGCGACGGGTTCTTCGGTGCCGGGTCGTCGCCGACTTCGGCGTTCGCCACGCAGGTCTCCGTGGTGCGGGACGCGCTGGCGGCGGCGGGCCGGAAGGAGGGGTTCGGTCCCGGCGAGTTCCCGGTCGCCAAGCGGATCTACATCGGGATCGACAACGCCGACGGCCCGCGGGCGCGCTCGCGGATGAACGCGGCGCTCGAGGCGATGTACGGACAGCGGGTGCCGGCGATCGAGGCGGCGGCGGTGGCCGGGACGGTGGCCGAGTGCGTGGGCGGCGTCCGCGCGGTGATCGACGCGGGCGCGGAGCTGATCCTGTTCACGCCGCTGTACGACGTGGCCGAGCAGATGGAGCTGATCGCGGCCGAGCTCATCCCCGACCTGTCCTAGGCGCGGAGGGGATGCCAGACCGTCTTGGTCTCCATGGTGGCGAACATGCGCTCCAGACCCGGTTCGGCGGTCCAGTCGGCGTCCGGCAGCCGGACCACGCGCTTGAGCGTGCCCGCGGCCGCCACGGCCAGGTCATCGGCCAGGGCACCGGGAGCGCCCGCCAGGTCGATCGCGTTCACGTCCTGGTGCGCGGCCAGCCAGGGCGCGATCTCCGCGACCTCGCCGGTGAGCACGTTCACCACGCCGGCGTCCAGCCGCGCGCCCGCGAGCACTTCGGCGAGGGCGACCGCGGGCAGCGGGTACCGTTCGCTGGCGACGACGACCGCGGTGTTGCCGCTGACGATCGCCGGCGCGACCACGCTGACCAGGCCGAGCAGGGCGCTGTCGCGCGGTGCGAGGACGGCGACCACGCCGGCCGGCTCCGGGACCGAGAAGCTGACGAACGGTCCGGCCACCGGGTTGGCTGAACCGCGGACCTGGCCGAGCTTGTCCGCCCAGCCCGCGTACCAGACCCAGCGGTCCACCGCCGCGTCCACCTCCGCGGCGGCCGCGTCGGCGGCTGTCATGTCAGCGCGGCTGCCGGTCGCCCGCATGACCTCGGCGGCGAACCGGTCACGGTACTCCTCGAGGATCTCGGCGACCCGGTAGAGCAGCTGACCGCGCCGCGCGGCCGCGGCCCCTGACCAGGCGGGGAAGGCCGCGCGCGCGGCGATGACCGCCTCGCGCGCGTCTTTTCCCGAGGCGAGCGCCGCGCTCGCCAGGTAGCTCCCGTCAGCGCCGCGGACCTCGATCGTGCGTCCGCTGTCGGAGCGACGGAATGCGCCCCCGATGTAAAGCCGATGGGTCGTGCGGATGGCGCGGCTTGGGTCACCCCGGTCCTGGCGGGCGTCAGACATCGACCGTGCCCGGGATGTCGAGGTACGCCTCCAGGCCGTGCCTGCCGCCGTCCCGGCCGAAGCCCGCCTCCTGGTAGCCGCCGATCGGCGCGGCCGGATCGAACCGGTTGACCGTGTTCGCCCAGACCACCCCGGCCCGCAGCCGGGACGCCAGCCACGCGCTCAGCGATCCCCGCTCGGTCCAGACCGCGGCCGACATCCCGTAGCGCGTGCCGTTGGCCAGTTCCACGGCCTCGGCCGGGGTGCCGAATGATGACACCGTGAGCACCGGCCCCGCGAGTTCGGTAAGCGGCGCGTCGGTGAACATGGCGGGCGGGAACCAGAACCCGCGGTCGGGAAGCGCGGACGGTGCCGACCACCGCGTGCCGCCGGCCGCCTCGATGGACGCCGAGAGTTCACGGATCCGCTCCAGTTGCGCCAGCGAGGTGACCGGGCCGACGTCGGTGCCAGCGTCCAGGGGGTCACCGATCCGCAGCGCGAGCATCCGCCGCCTGATCGCTTCGACCAGTTCGCCGGCCACCGGCGCCGCCACCAGCAGCCGCCCGCCGGCGCCGCAGACGTGCCCCTGGCCGATGAACACACTGGCGACGATCCCCTCGGCCGCGGCCTCGATGTCCGCGTCCGCGCAGACGATGTGCGCCGCCGCGCCGCCGAGCTCGAGCGTCAGCCCCTTGCCGGACAGCGCGCAGGCCCGCGCGAGCTCCCGGCCAACCTCGGCCGACCCGCTGAAGGACACCTTGTCGAGCCCTGGGTGGCCCGCGAGGAACTGCCCCGTGCTGCCGTCGCCGGTCACCACGTTGACCACGCCGGGCGGCAGCCCCGCCTCGGCGCAGAGCTCCGCGAACGCGAGCGCGGTCAGCGGCGTCGTCTCGGCCGGCTTTAGCACCACGGTGTTGCCGCACGCCAGCGCCGGCGCCGCTTGCCAGGCCAGCATGAGCAGCGGCGAGTTCCAGCCGATGACCTGGCCGACCACGCCAAGCGGCCGGGGTGCCGGGCCGAACCCGGCGTAGCCGAGCTTGTCCGCCCAGCCGGCGTGGTAGAAGAAGTTCGCCGCCACCAGCGGAAGGTCGCCGTCGCGCGTCACGCGGACCGGCTTGCCGCTGTCGATCGTCTCGATGACGGCCAGTTCCGCGGCCCGGTCCCGCAGCAGGCGGGCGATCCGCAGCAGGTACCGGCTCCGCTCCCGCCCTGGCATCGCCGACCAGATGTGCTCGTAGGCATGCCTGGCGGCGGCGACCGCCCGGTCCACGTCATCGGACGCCCCGTGCGTCACCTCGGCGAGAACTTCCTCGGTGGCCGGCGAGATCGTCTTGAAAACCGACGAGCCAGGCACGAAGTCGCCGCCGATGAACAGCCCGTAGGAGTCGCGCAGCGCCATCTATCCATCTTCGCGCATCGGCGAGGCTGCCGCCGCGCCATTGGCTGGGATCAGCCGACTGGGATCAGCCGCGGATGGCGGCCTCGATCACCCGCCCGAAAGCCAGCACCTGCTCCTCCGTGCGGCCGATGACCTGCAGCGACGCGATCACCCCCGGATCCGCGGGCACCGGCAGGGACAGCGCGGGCAGCCCGGCCAGGCTGGCCGCCACGGTCAGCGCGGTAAGCGAAAAACCACGCTCGCCGAGCAGCGGCGGCGTTCCGGCGAGGGTGGGGAGCACGACCACCGGGAAGTCGGCGAGCAGCGCCACCAGGGTGTCCCGCACCGCTGCCCGAGTGCGGTCCGCCGCCGCCCGGTCGGCGCGCGACAGCCGCGCCCCCAGTTCGATGTTGCGCCGCACGTGCGGGCTCAGCTGGTTCAGGTACTGCATCAGGTAGGCGTTGCAGCGGAACCCCTCCACGTCGATGATCACCCCGCAGGCGGCGTTCGCTTCCCCGGCGTCGAACGCGGGCAGCCGGGTGACCGCGACCTCCGCGGCGGACAGCGCGCGGTCGACGGCCGCGTCCACCGCCGGCTGCACGCCGTCCGGCAGGCCGGTGATCGTGAGCCGTCCCGCGACGAGCGCGGCGGGCGCGGGCGGCACCGTGAAGGACGGATCGAGGAGCCGCATCCCGAGTTCGAGCGCCGCCACGTCCGGCCCCATCGGACCCACGGTGTCCATGGACGGCGCCAAGGGGTACACGCCTTTCACCGAGATGCGGCCGGACGCGGTCCGCAGTCCCGCCACGCCGCAGCACGCGGCGGGGATGCGCACCGAGCCGCCGGTGTCGGTGCCGAAGGCGACGTCCGCCTCACCGTTCGCGACTGCCACCGCCGACCCGCTCGACGAGCCGCCGGGCAGCCGCCGGGGATCGAGCGGGTTGACCGGGGTCCCCGACCAGTGATTCACGCCGCTCGCCGACCAGCACAGCTCGGTCAGGCCCGTCTTGCCGACGATCCGGGCGCCCGCCTCGCGGGCCGCGGCGACAACCGCCGCGTCCATGACGGCGGGGTCCGCCATCTCCGCGACAACCGGGCACCCAGCGGTTGTCGGAACCCCGGCCACGTCGATGGAATCCTTGACCGCGAGTCGGGGGCCAGCGCCTTCGTCTGCCAGCCGGACCACCCAGGTACCCATAAACCCATCATCGCCCCGCGAGCTGAAAACGCGATGATCGGCAGGCAACAGAATTGGACGGCGATCGTTTAGGGTCGCCAGTAGTGTCGGCTACATGCGGCTGACGGTGCTGGGCAGCTGCGGCGCCTGGCCGGAGGCGGGGCAGGCGTGCAGCGGCTACCTGGTTGAGCACGACGGGTTCCGGCTGCTCGTCGACGTGGGCTACGCGGTCGTGCCCCGGCTGCTGCGACGGGTCGGCGCCGCCGAGGTCGACGCGGTGCTCATCAGCCACGGGCACCCCGACCTGCTGGCCGAGGCGAGCTATGTCGAACAGGTGCCCGAAGATTCACGAGGCTACCTGTCCAGCGCGCGCCAGCAGGGCCGGCAGGCCGCTGAGGCGGCCGTGCGGCACTTGATGCTGACCCACCTCATGCCGGGCACCGACCCGGCCGCCGCGCGGGCGGCGGCCCAGCGCGGCTACCACGGCGAGGTCACCGTCGCGAGCGCCGGCCTGGCCCTGGACGTCGGCTGAATCCGGAGACCCGACCCAGGGCGGCGCGTGTCATCGTGGGTCAGATGAGGGCTCGCCGCCCCAGAAGCGACAAAACGGACAGAGCAAAACGGGGTATTTGCGGCGTAATTGGGCGGCGGTTTTGGTCATTGTGGGTCATCAGCGGCGAATATCGCCATTTTTGACCCACGATGAAGAATCTGAGGTAAAATTATGGGTGATATATTCTAATTTGTCCGCCCTGAAGGCCGGGATCTAGGGCTTTTCGCCTATCTGACCCACAATGATGCCCTGCGAGCAGCAGCGGTGACCGGGTGGGTGAGCGCGGCGGCGGCCGAGCCGCGGTGGCCATATCCTTGCCGTCATGCGTTCGGCCCGGGTAGCGGTGGTCCTCGATGTCTGCTGCGTGCTCATCTTCGTGATCATCGGCCGGGCCAGCCACACCAAGGGTGAGAGCCTGGCGGGGATCGCTTCGACGTCCTGGCCGTTCCTGTGCGGGCTCGCGGCCGGCTGGGCTGGTTCGCGGGCCTGGCGGCGGCCGCTCACGCTGCGGCCCGCCGGGCTCACGATCTGGCTGTGCACCGTGGCCCTCGGCATGGTCTTGCGGGTCATCTCCGGCCAGGGCACGGCGGTCGCGTTCATCGGGGTGGCAC
>Ga0210395_10004806_pt1 | contig 10372 bp, 10 predicted proteins | sample IncBWH4OmetaG_FD_150861 | JGI IMG/M metagenome (GOLD analysis project Ga0210395, IMG submission 150861) | Forest soil microbial communities from Barre Woods Harvard Forest LTER site, Petersham, Massachusetts, United States - Inc-BW-H-4-O ...
CGTTCCCCAGCGGAGCTGTGCGACTTGACCGTGCGCTACATGGGCGGTAACGCCGCTGCACCCGGCAACGCGTAGCGCCTAGCCCATCTTCAATGGCACGCTCATGAACGGGTCGATGTTATAGGCGAGGCTGACGCGATGATATCCATCAGCTATGTCTGCGCCCGGTTTCTGATCGCATACGAGCACAGGTGACAGCTTCTCACCGCTAAGCAGCTTCAGCAGGTCACGCTGGACGCCAGGATCAGTCAGGGGCAGCGCGGACAGGCCGGTGGCACGCAGAATGTCATTAGCGCGGCGCGAGGTCGGCTTGGCCTTCTTCATGCGATCTACGATCTCGCTCGCGCGTTGCTCATCGAACTTCAGCGACAGGTAATTTTGCGCCGCGTCATAGTCATGTTCTGCCACGTCTTCAAGCCATGCGATGGGTGACTTGCTCATTGATCCTCATAAAGCCTGGATGTAGCCAGTATTGCTAACCACGATGTCGTTTTTCACGATTTACGGCTTCTCTGCCGGTTCTGTGCATGCCGTGATCCACCGCGGTCCAGTAAACAGAGAGGGAAGCTCTTTTGTCCACCCCAGCGTACCGAGAGCGACATCGGCGCATAAATATTCGGGCTGAGTGGCCGCATATTGAGCCGACCGTATATTCGCTGGACCGCGTGGGCTGATCACGATCGAAACGCCCTGCACGCAGCAGGCGCAGGGTCAGGAGGTGGTCAAGGTCGGTGAACAAGCGCTCGGGAGTGATCGAGCGGCTGCAACGCGCGGGGCTGGCGACCGCCTCACTTTGCCAACGGCGTCGACCCGGTCCAGGCGCGTGTGCTGTACGCGGTGCAAGGACGCGTCTCGGAATCACTTTTTCACGAAAAGACCACAGCGGCGGCCTGGCGGTCGAAACCATCGCTGATTACCCATCCGCAAGAGGTGACCCAGCTGATCCTGTCCGCCGCCCGGGGGGCCAGCGCATTCTCGGCACCCAGTAATCCCGGGTGAGCGGCCGAGGGCAGGCTGGCGGCTATCCGCCAGCCTCCGCCGGGCAGGGGCCCCGCGCTCAGCTGGCCGCCATGAGCCTTGACCCGTTCGGCCATCCCAGGCAGCCCGGCACCGCCGCAGCCGTCAAGTTCGAGGGGCGCGGATCGGGTTGGCCCGTTGGTAATGTCGATGTTCAGGCCGACGGGTTCCGCCTCCAGGGTCACCGATACGGGCGCGCCCGGGGCGTGCTTCATGGAGTTGGTAAGCCCTTCCTGGACGATGCGCAGAGCGTCGGCAGCCACGGCAGGCGAGAGCACGTGCGATCCGGCCGCGCGGAAGGTGACGTCAGTTCCTGTCGCCCTGAATGCGTCGACGAGGTGGCTGGCGAGCTCGAGCAGTGAGTCTGGCGCAGCGCCGTCGCGGCCAAGCAGCGTCGCAGCCCGGGTGATCTGCTCATGGGCCCGGCCCGCTGCAGTCGCGATGTCAGCGAACGTGGCTGCTACTGACTCTTGCTGTGTCTGGCTGCGCACCTGGCCGGCTCTGGCCTGGATCACTACGGCCGTCAGCCAGTGGGCCACGGTGTCATGGAGTTCCCGTGCTAGGCGAACCCGCTCGTAGCGGACCGCCTCGGCCGCGTACCGCGATCGTTCTGCCTCAAGCAGCTCTCCTGCCTCAGCCAGCTCCGCGGCCAGCCGACGGCGGGAGCGGACGAACTCTCCGGCCGCCCAGGGACCGAACGTGACCATCAGCAAGAACGGGTTGAAGCCGGGATTCATTACCTCGGCCGTAGCCGCCAGCAGCGCTGGCCCCGCGATCGTGCGCCGCCACCCCGCCGCGTTACCCAGGCGGTAGCTGAGCACGAACGTCACGGCAAGAACCGGAATGAGATAGACCAGGCTGGTGGTGTCGCCGCCCGACCCCGCGGCGGCAATGATCAGCACAGCCGCTGTCGTCGCGGCGAGCAGATGACGGGCACGCCAGCACAGGCATAGCGGCAGTAGCAGGGCCAGGTACTCCATTGCCGGGCCTAAGGGCCAGCAGCCGACTGGTGGCGCAGGTCCTGGATCAGCGCACGGATCATCGAGAGGCTATCCCGCCCGCGCGCCTCAATCTCGGTGAACGCGGCACGCGCCAGCTCCGGGTCGGCGGGCCTATCGGGAGAGGCCGTGGCGTTGTGGCCGTTCCTGGCCGCGGCGGAGATCCGGTCGAGATTGAGCCGGAGCAGCGCGTCCAGGTCACCGGTCACACGTTCTCTTTCCACCATGACAGACAGCGCTGCCGTGCGCTCCCGCTGCGCGGCTAGGTCCGCGTTGCGGCGGCGCAGATCCGCGATCGCCTCCAAGCGCTGGCCCGCCAGGCGTCCTACCAGGCAGAATGCGAGGATCACCGGGACGCCGAAAATGAGGAATCCCGGTCCGAGGTTCGGGTCGGAGAGCGCCTGAGCCACGGCCGCCATCAGGGCGAGGATGATGGACACGGCGGTGCGCCGACTCCAGGGCCGCGCGCCAGCACAGGCGGTGGCGTAAAGAAGCGCGGGGAGCGTGCCGCCGCAGCGCACCATCGACCCGAAGACCAGGCCGTTAAGCACCGCCGCGGCAAGCAGGACCGCTATCGTCAGCATCGGCGCCCGGTACGCCCACGCGATGGGTACCGTCATCGCCAGCACCCCGGCCGCCGCCGCCACGCCGCCGTGCGGATGACCGGTGTGAGTGAACCCGAGGACCAGTACGGCCGCGAAGGCGCTGAGTCCTGCGGCAAGGACGATCCCGGTCGCTGCCCAGGCTCGCCCGGCCGACGGGAGTACCCCGGGTACAGCACCGCTCACTCCCCTAACGGTACGCTCCGATCGGTGGCCGAGACAGACCTGATCACGATCGTGGTCGCAGATGACCAGCGCCTTATCCGCGATGGCATCCGCGTCATCCTCGACCATGAGCCGGGGATGCGCGTGGTCGGCGAGGCGTCTGACGGGCTGGAAGCGGTAGGCGTCGTCGCGCTCCTTCGTCCGCGTGTGGTGCTGATGGATATTCAGATGCCTGTGCTGGACGGCCTGGAAGCGGCCAGACGGATCCTCCAAGCGTCCCGGGCCACCAGCGTGCTGATGCTGACCACCTTCGACGACGACGAGTACATCTACCGGGCGCTGCAGAGCGGGGCGAGCGGGTTCCTCCTCAAGGACTCCCCGCAGTCGCAGCTCATCGAGGCGGTTCGTGCTATCGCCGCTGGAGGCGCGCTTATCGACCCTCTCACGACCCGGCGTCTCATCGGCCGCTTCGCCAGCGCCGTGCGGCCGGCGCGGGCAGTGCCCTCGATACTCAGCGAGCTGACTCGCCGGGAGCTCGACGTGCTCAGGCTGGTCGCCGAGGGCCTGTCTAATGCCGAGATCGCCGAACGGCTCGTCGTGGAGGAAAGCACCGTCAAGACCCACATGGGGCACATCCTGACCAAGCTGAACCTGCGAGACCGAGTGCAAGCAGTCGTCCTGGCCTACGAGACCGGGTTCGTCCGGGCTGAGCCCTGATCCGGGCTGACCGGGTTTATCTGCGGCTAGCCTGTCAGGCATTACCGGCCGTCCGCGTTCCCTGATCGGCCAGCCGCCCAGCGGCCCGGCGCCGTACCACCGCCGTCCCCAGAACGGCAACGCCGATCAGGCACAGCGCGATGGACAGTATCCCGAACAGTGGCGGGCTCGGGTTGGTCGTGTGGTGAGCCGTCGATTCCGGCCATACGAGTACCGCGTGATCGACGATGTCCAGGACGATCAACGCAGCCACCACGACCGTTCCCGCCAGGGTGGCGCGCTTGACCATTTCCCGCGGGGTTTGCCTGCCCGCATCAGGAACAGCGCGGGACCGCCGCTCGCCGATGAGCGCGGAAAGGATCAGCCCGAGCGCCAGGATGACCGCGGTCACCACCACGTACCCGATCACGCGCGGGAACTGGGTCACCGTCTGCGGCGGGCTCACGGCATAGCCGAGACCGATGTCCGCGGTCTGGTAGATCAGTGCGACCAGCCAAGGGCCGAGAAACGCCGCCATGGCCAGCCGGGGCGCGGGTACCAGCCAACCGGTTATCAGGGCCAGCAGAAGTGCTGAAACGGCAGTCATAGGTGAATCCGCCTTCGTGTCCGGCTTGTTTTCACCGATGCTGCACGCAGAAAGCTGCCGTCTCATCAGCCCGGCGGAGGAACGTAGATGGCGGGCTACGACCTGAGGAGGAGAAGCGTGAAGCATGTATACGCGTGCGGCGGGAGACCACGCAGGCCCGGCGTAAGACTACGTGTACTCACCTGCCGCGCTAGCGCTTGGCCGTCTGGTCATCACCGGCATTCGGAACGGCGGTGCGGCTCGTGGCGGGTGCCCGGTTATGGCCGGAGTTCGAGGACAACATTCACAGCGGCGCCGGCTATCGCTTCATCGCTCCGCCCTGAACCCGGCCCGCCCGTCGCACCCGGCCCGCCCCCCGGTTGCCTGATCAGCGCAACGACTTGAACCCGGCGCGCATCTCGGCGGCGAAGAGGTCCGGCTGTTCCCAGGCTGCGAAGTGACCGCCCCGGTCGAGCTTGTTGTAGTAGATGAGGTTGTGGGGATAGGCCTGCTCAGCCCAGCTCCGCGGGGCTTGATACAGCTCGTCGGGGAAGACGCTGATGGCAAACGGAATCGAGATGTTCTTCGCATCGAAGAAGTCCGCTTTGTTCTCCCAATAGAGGCGGGCCGCCGACACCCCGGTGTTGGTCAGCCAGTAGAGCGTGATGTTGTCGAGGATGTCGTCTCGGGTCAGGGCGCTGGCCAGGGTTCCTTGCAGGGCCTGTCCCACGAGCCCGGGCTGGCCGGTACCGTCGCCGTGGTCCAGCATGAACGCGGCTAGATCGGCGGGGGAGTCCGCCAGTCCGTACAGCGTCTGCGGGCGCGTCGTCATGATCTGGGCGTAGGCCACGTGCTTCGCGTAGAAGGTGCTCAGCTGCTCGTACGCGCTCTTCTCGTCGGCGGACAGATCCGGTGGCGGCGGGTCGCCGCGCTGGACCGCCTTGTCGATGGCGGCTGGAGCGGTCCCAGGCATGTTGGAGTGAATGCAGAGCAACTCCGGTGCTGCCGCTATGCCCATCGCCTGCGTGACTGCCGCACCCCAATCACCACCCTGCGCCACGAACCGGGTGTATCCGAGGCGCTTCATCAGCACGACCCAGGCGCGAGCGGTCCGGGTCGGATCCCACCCCGTGGTGGTCGGCTTGGCAGAGAACCCGTAACCCGGCAGCGAGGGAATCACCAGATGGAACGCGTCAGCCGCGCTCGCGCCATGAGCGGTGGGGTTGGTGAGCGGCTCGATGATCTTCAGCTGCTCGATGATCGAGCCGGGCCACCCGTGCGTGACGATCAGCGGCATCGCGTCCTCGTGCTGCGAGCGGACATGGATGAAGTGAATGTCAAGCCCGTCGATCTCGGTCATGAAGTTCGGCAATGCATTCAGCTTCGCCTCGCACTTGCGCCAGTCGTAGTCTGTCCCCCAGTAGCGCGCGAGATCTTGCATCATCGCGAGCCGAACGCCCTGCGAGTCATCGGTGACCGTCTCGATCTCCGGCCACCTGGTCGCGTTGACGCGCCTCCGCAAATCGGTAAGATCCGACTCCGGGAAAACGATCTTGAACACGCGAACATCGGCGTTGTCGTTGCGCGTCTGTTGAGTGGTCTCAGTCATGGCTGGAACCCTCCATCTTCCTTGGTTAGTTGCCGTCGACGTCGACGACCGCCTGGGCGAAGGCCTGCGGGGCTTCTTGGGGCATGTTGTGCCTGACGCCGCCGCTGACCGAGCCGCCAGCGGTAATCGTGGATCGCGATGGCGACGTGATCGAGGTTGTGGAAGGCCGCCGCGCCGCGGGCGAACGTGGCGTCGGCCAGTGCCGGGACACCGCCGGACGGCCAGACCTAGCCAGGGCGCTGCCGGCATTGCCGATGCCGAAAGTGATGTGGAGCCGGTCTTCGCTCATCAGCCGGTCCTCGCTGACTCCGAGCAGCCGGGCCGTCGGCGACAGCGGGACCTCGATGCCTGCGGCCTACGCTACATCGGCACCAAAAAACAAGCAATATATTTCTGGAAATGGTCATCCATGGTGCCGGACCCCGCAGACCTAACCTGCGGTGCACACCGGTTTTGTCCTGTAGCGCATCCGTAGCCTCGTTCATCCTGCCTTCCCCTTCTGCCGGATCCGATCAGCAGGAAGGCCCCGCTTTTTTTGGGCCTGGCGGTAGCCGGACGGCAGTTTTAAGGTCTTCCTGAGAATTGCCGACTAACGGAGGCAACGTGATGAGCATCCGCCGTGGTATGCGCATGGTTTCCGCGTCCGGAGCAGTCGCGCTCGCGTGCGGCGCGCTGCTGGCTCCGACCGCACCGCATGCCGCGGCCGCCACGGACAGTTGGCGTTCGAAGGTACTGCTGGTCGGGAAGTTCCACGGCAAGGAAGGACAGTTCAGAACGATCCAGGCGGCCGTCAACGCGGCGCGGCCTGGTGACTGGATCCTGGTCGGCCCGGGCGACTACCACGAAGACGCCGATGAGACCGGCCCGTACGGCAATCCCGCCGACGGCGATATGGGCGGCGTCTACATCGACAAGTCCGGCATCACCCTGCGCGGCATGAACCGCAACACGGTCATCGTCGACGGCACCAAGAAGGGATCGGCGGCGTGCAGCTCGAAACCGTCGGCGCAGAACTACGGCAGGCTCGGGAAGAAGGGCGTCCCCGTCGGGCGTAACGGAATCCTGGTCTGGAAGGCGAACGACGTAAGCGTCGAGAACCTCACGGTCTGCAACTTCATGGCCGGCACGGGCGATTCTGGCAACCAGATCTGGTGGAACGGCGGTGATGGATCAGGCAAGATCGGCCTCACTGGATACTGGGGGAGCTACCTCACCGCGACATCGACGTTCGTCAAGAACGAGGCCACCGCCGCCGAGTACGGGATCTTCGCAAGCAACTCGGCCGGGCCGGCGAGCTGGAACCAGCTGTACGCGAGCAACATGAACGACTCGGGCACGTACGTGGGGGCGTGCAAGCGGCAGTGCGATGTGGTCATGGACCACATGTGGATGGAGAACAACGCGCTGGGCTACTCGGGCACGAACTCCGGCGGCACCGTGGTCATCGAGAACTCCCAATTCGACGACAATCAGGACGGCCTTGACACCAACACCCAGGTCGTCGGGGACCCGCCTGCACCGCAGGACGGCCGGTGCTTGGGCGGTAAGACCAGCCCGATCACGCACACGACCTCGTGCTGGGTGGTGGAGCACAACTACATTCACAACAACAACAACGCCACGGCCCCGGCCGCGGGCAGCGCCGCCGCCGGGCCAGTCGGAACAGGGATGACGGTCTCGGGCGGCCGCTTCGACACGGTCATGGACAACGACGTCGTTAACAACGGGGCCTGGGGTGTGCTGTTCGTCCCGTACGCCCAGGAGGGCACGCCGAGCCTAGGACAGACCTGCGCCGGCGTCGGCGGCAACGAGGTGCCGGGCCTTGGCTGCGTGATGGACCCCGAGGGCGACGCGCTTGAGCACAACGTCTTCCACCACAATGGCTACTTCGGCAACCCGTCCAACTCTGACTTCGGGCAGATCACGCTGTTCGGCCACGAGCCGGAGAATTGTTTCGCGGGAAACCGCGCGCCCGACGGCAGCGCTCCCGCCAACCTGGAGAAGATCCAGCCACGCTGCGGGGGCACCACCACCGCCGGGAACTCCGGCGGCGCGCTGCTCGAGCAGGTGCTGTGCGACACCGGACTGGGACCTTGTCCGTCGGGCGCGCACTATCCGAAGCCGGGCAAGAAAGTGGTACTGAAGCGGCTGCCCAAAGGCCTGCCCACGATGCCCAATCCCTGCGCGGGGGTGCCGGCCAACCCGTGGTGCCCAGGCCCGGCCACGCCCAAGAGCGGCGGCTACAGCGCGGCCGCGGCCATCGGGACGACCGCGGGCCTTTTCGCTGTCCCGGCCATGAGGCCCCGCCGGGTGCGTCAAGGACCGATCACATAGCAGAGCGGCATTAGGTCGCCGAGTTTCTTATCGGTTGATATACGGGTGATCAGGGCGCCGCTAGGCGCTGAAGACGGTTGGTCATCCGTGTGAGAACCCGGGCGGCACGGGAAGCGCGAGCTTGGCCAGCAGTGCTTTAGTCGGCGGCAGCCACGTGATCACGTCATAGTAGCCGCTACTACCGGTCTGCCAGTCGGCGATCGGCAGGAAGGTGGTGGCGTCCACGAGGATGTGCAGCCGGACGCCGTACTGGTACTCGACATCCTTCGGCGTGTTTACGATGTTCAGGATCGGGGTGCCGTTGGCGCCGGAGTGGCTGGTAACCGTATAGGCGCCGCAGCGCAGCGAGGACACTAGCCATGTCGGCCAGCCCGGGTCACCGACTTGCGGCGAGTCATCGGCGGGGCCGGCACACTGGTTCTTGTCGGTGGGGACCTGCCCGTTAAATGGCCAGTTGGTAACCCACCACGTGCGCTGCTGGTAGTCGACGAACTTGACCGTATGGCGCTGCGGGTAATAGGTGATGAGCTGCGCGGAGGGCGGATCAGCCTGGACCAGCAGGTGCATGTTCCGGTAGTCCCAGGCGGACACGATCAGCTTGGACCGGTCCGCGTAGTCGTAGCGCCGGGTGTACGCGATGAAGTTCGGCGAGGTCAGCACGGCCTGCTCGACGCGGCTGACCAGCGTCGCTTGCGTGATCCGGCCGGGCGGCCAGGACGGCAGCTGACGCAGGTGCTGGGTCGGCGCGGGCCGCGCTGACGGCGTGACTCCCGGGCCGGCCGGCTTGCTCGCCGTCGGCGCGGGCCGCGCTGACGGCGCGGCTTCCCCGCCGGCCGGCTTGCTCGCCGTCGGCGCTGCGCTGTGCAGGCCGATCACCACGGCCGCGGCGGTGACTGTTGCCGCAGCAGCGGCGACCCCGGCGCTGGTAACCAAGTGGTGCCGCCGGGCCGCGCTGGCCGCCCGGTGCGTGAGACCGGCGGGCACCTCGGCCGGCAAGCGATCGATGCCCTGCCGGAGCAGGTCTTCGAGGTCGATATCCATGCTGCGCCTCCGGTAGTGAACCGACGAATTAGACCGAACTAGGCGGGATAGGCAGCTTGGGCGGCCGGTCGTCGGCAAGCTCGCGCAGCCTGCTCAGGCCGCGCGAGGCGGCCGATTTGACCGATCCTGGCGAGCAGCCAAGGATCGCCGCCGTCTCGGCCTCACTCAGCTGCTCCCAGTACCGCAGCACGACCACCGCGCGCTGCCGCGGTGGCAGTTGCGCGAGCAGACGCACGAGCGCGTCCCTGATGTCGATGGCATCCGTGCCATCGGCCCCTCGCTCGGGTACGGCGATCAGCGGCCGCCAGCGCCGGGCCACACCTCGCCGCCGCCAGCCATCGGCAGCCAAGTTGTAAAGCGTCCGCCGCAGGTACCCTTCGGCGTCGGAGCCGACTCGACGGTAATTAAGCAGCAGTCGTTCCAGCGCGGCCTGCAGCAGATCCTCGCCATCTGACCGACTGCCAGCCAGCGCGATGGCCGCTTGCATCAGGTGCCGGCCACGCGCTGCCAGCAGCTGCTCCACCGCCGCGCCGCGGCCAGTCATGTTGCGCCCGGTGTCCGGATCGGGTCTCACGCCACCACCTCCTCCGTGCCTTCTGCCAGCCAAGGACGTGAGTCGGGGGCTGAAAGTTGCCACCGACTCGAGATCTGACCGCCTTGGACTGAGAGCGGAGCACCTTACACGATGTCTCCAGCGGAAATCCGACAGAGTGCCGTGCGGGGGTCAGTATTCACGCACCGCCGACACACTTAACCGTCCGGAATGCCAACGGCGTGCGGCAGTGACACCCAGAGCACAGGCCAAAAGGAACCTGAATGCTTTACGCTGTTGCGTGACTTCGGCATATTTCCATATTGGACGGGGTTGGTGAGATGTGCCGTTACCGTGTGCTTGGCGCCGTGACCGTCGTGAGTGCCGGGCTCCTGGCTTCCGGGGGACTCGCTCTCGCGGCCGGGCAAGCGATAGTGACCTGCCCTACGGTGTCCTCATCGGGGACGGTGACACCGGCCCCTAAGCCGGGTGTGGACTGGCAAAACTGCTCGCTGACGAATGCCGACCTCTCTGGCGCGAACCTCACCGGCGCCAATCTGGAGAATACCTATCTCACTGCGGCCAACCTGAGCGACGCGAACCTCAGCAACGCGAACCTGACCGAGGCCGTCTTCACGTCAGCCATCTTGTCCGGCGCGAAGCTGACCGGTGCCATCCTCACGGGCGCAATGTCCGGCAAGATCACCGGCACCCCGGCCGCCCTCCCGGTGAACTGGGACCTAGTGAATGGCTACCTGCTGGGCCCGGGCGCGAACGTGCAGCATGCGTCTT
>Ga0210395_10004808_pt1 | contig 10370 bp, 7 predicted proteins | sample IncBWH4OmetaG_FD_150861 | JGI IMG/M metagenome (GOLD analysis project Ga0210395, IMG submission 150861) | Forest soil microbial communities from Barre Woods Harvard Forest LTER site, Petersham, Massachusetts, United States - Inc-BW-H-4-O ...
GATGCGGTTTTATCGCGAAGTGGGCATCGCACTCCCGTAAACGGTAACGCTACGCGATATTGAACAGTTTCGCCGCGGTCCGACCCAGGATATCGGCCTTCTCATCATCGCTGAGCGAGGTGGAGGCGAAAATGTGGTCCACCGGGCTGAGCTGCCAGGGATAGGGATAATCGCTGCCGAGCATGATCTGGCTCGCGCCGACCTGCGCCGCCAGATGGCGGATCGCCTCGGGCGTGAAGACTAGCGAATCGAAATAAATCTGCTTCAGATATTCGGTCGGCTGCTTCTTCAGCTTGACCTCGGGGTTACACCCCTTGGGCCCGACCGTGCAGGGATGATCGGAACGGTCGGCATAAGATCCGAGATAACCACCGCCATGCGCCGCGATCACCTTCAATCCCGGGAAACGATCGAGTGTGCCTTCGAAAATCAAATGCGACAGCGCGATCGTCGTATCCAGGGGATTGCCGATGGTGTTGTCGAGCCAGCCGTTGCCCGCGAACCTTTTGCCGAGTTCGGGCGTGCCGCGCGGATGAATGAACAGGGGCGCACCGAGTTCTTCGGCCTTGGCCCAGACCGGGTGGAATTGGGGGTCCGAAAAATCGATATTGTTCATGGAGCCGCCGATCGCGGCGCCCTTCAAGCCCTGCTTCTTGATCGCGGTCTCCAGCTCCTGCACGGCGAGATCAGGCGCCTGCAAGGTGAGCGAGGCAAAGGCCGCGAAGCGGTCTGAATGCGAGGCACAGAATTCGGCGAGATTCTCGTTCTGGATTTTCACGATTCGAGCTGCAAGATCGCGCTCCTTGTCATACCAGAACGGATTGATTGACAGGACCTCCATGTCCACGGCCTGCGAATCCATCGCGGCGAGCCGCTGCTTGAGATCGATGAAGGTCTCTTCCGCTCCGTTGATCGGGCCCGCCTGACGCTTGCGGCCCTCTTCGCCCAACAGCCCGCCGGCTTCGTGGAAATTGCAGTGCGCATGCACGTCGATGGTCTTGACCCGCTTGCCGTTGACCGAGACCGGGAGCATCGAGCGCGCCGACGCTTGCGCGTGCACGCTAGGCAAAAGGCCGCAGCCGCAAAAGAAGATACCGGTGGCCGCAGCCGCCGTGCCGGTTTTCAGAAAATCGCGGCGCGTCGTCATGATGTTTTCTCCCATGGTTCTTGTTGGGCCCGCACGGTTGGCGAGACGCGGGCCTGTTCATCTACCTTGATGGCAGAGTTTAGGGAGCGATCGTAGATAGAGGACGATGTGCGGGCAAGACGCCTGACTTGATCCGGCAGAAAAGAAACGAGCATTGCAACCTGGCAACACGCGCCAATCAACACCGTCATCGGACCCCGTAAGCGAGGCGGCCTTGCAGCCGTTTGACGAATTGCGATGCGGCGTAACAAAACAGGAAATAGATCACGCCGACGATCAGATACATCTCGACCAGACGGCCGTCGCGCTGGGCGATCTTGGTCGCCGCGCCGAGAAGATCAGTCGCCGAGATGACGTAGACCAGCGAAGTGTCCTGAAACAGCACGATCGTCTGTGTCAGCAGAATCGGCAACACGCTCAGCAACGCCTGCGGAAATAGAACGTAAATATAGGCCTGGAGTTTTGAGAGCCCGAGCGCGTCGCAGGCCGCATATTGCCCGGTCGAAATCGAACGGAAGCCGGCCCGCACGATCTCGGCATAGTACGCCGCTTCGAACAGCACGAAGGTTACGTAAATGGTCAACGACGCCCCGACCGCGACGGGACGGCCGCCATTGGTCAGCCAACCGATCGCCCAGGGCACCAGAAAGAATACCCAGAAGATCACGAGGATCAGCGGGATCGAGCGCATGAGATTGACGTAAGCCGTCGCCAGCGTCGATAGCAGACGGTTCTGTGACAGCCGCGCCACCGCGAGCAGGCTGCCGAACACGATGCCTCCGGCTACCCCCACCAGCGTGATCTGGAGCGTGAACAACAGGCCGGTCAGCAGGAACGGCGCGGCAGACACGATGGCGGAAAGATCGACCATCATTTCCGCCCGCTCCCGCTGACAAAACTCGGCAGCTGCACGGCGCGCTCGATCCGGTGCATAAGTTGCCAGGCAAGTAAAGCAATCACGAGATAAACGATCGTGACGACGCCGAAGGCTTCAAAGGTGCGGAAGGTATTCTCGTTGATCTCGCGCGCGGTCGCCGTCAACTCGACGAGCCCGATGGTCAAGGCCACCGAGGTGTTCTTGAAGATCGTCATGAACTCGTTGGTGAGCGTCGGCAGGATAATGCGAAACGCCTGCGGCAGCAGGACCAGGCGATACATGCCGATTCGGCCAAAGCCGAGGGCGGACGCCGCCGCACGCTGCCCGGCCGGTAACGCCTGAACGCCGGCGCGGACTTGTTCGGCGATCCGCGCCGCGGTGAAGAGACCAAGGCAGATCAGCGCCGGGACAAAACTGCCCCATGGGGGGTCCATCTGCTTGATCGCAAGGCCAAGCCGCTGGGGCAGAAGCTCCGGCAGCACGAAGTACCAGAAGAACATCTGCACCAGCAGCGGAATGTTGCGGAAGGTCTCGACATAGATCCGCCCAAACCGAGGCCAGATTCCTCCCGGCAGCGTGCGCGCCACACCGACCAGCGTGCCGACGATGAGCGCGATGGTCCAGGCGCCAAGCGCCAGCGACAACGTCCAGCACAGGCCGTTCAGGATCCAGTCGAAATACCGGCTGACGCCATCGGGGGTGGTCTCGAACAGCAAGGACATCGCTCACCCCCTGGATCGTGTTCGTGTCCCTGGTCTACTGGCCGTTGGCCTTGTCGCTCGGGGTTTTGACCAATTCCTTCAGCTTGTCCGACTGCGGAAATTTCAAATTGATGTTCTTCGGCGGAATCGGGCTCTCGAACCATTTGGTGTAGAGCTTGTCGTAGAGGCCGGACTTCATCGCTTCGGTCAGCGCATCATCGACCAGCTTTTTGAATTCGCCGTCGCCCTTGGCCATCATCACGCCGTAAGGATCGCTCGGAAACGCATCGCTCAGGAAGACGAAGTTATCCGGCGACGATGCATTGGCCTTGAGGCCGGCGAGCAAAATGTCGTCTTCCATGAAGGCGCTGGCGCGGCCGGTCTCGACCAGCAGGAAGGATTCGGCGTGGTCCTTACCTTGCAGGATCTTCAATCCAAGGCCCTTCTCGGCATTGAGCTTGGCGACGAACTGCGCGGTGTTGGTGCCTTGCGTGACCACGACGGCCTTGCCCTTGAGGTCGTCGGTGGTTTTCAGATCTGACGATTTGAGCGCAATCCATTTGAATTGCGGCGCGTAGAAGATCACGGAATAAGAGACCTCCTGCTGACGCGCGATGGTGTTGGCGGTCGAGCCGCACTCGATGTCGACGGTCCCGTTCTTGACCAGCGGAATGCGGTTGGAGGAGTTGACGGCCTGATAGGCTACCTTGAGACCGGGCTGGCCGAGCTTCGCCTTGATCTTCGCGACCACCAGGTCGCACAGTTCGAGCGAAAAGCCGATCGGCTTCTGGTCGTTATCGAGATAGGAAAACGGCACCGAGGAGTCGCGGTGGCCGACCGTGATCGTGCCGGCATCCTTGATCTTCTGCAGGGTCGGACTGAGGCTTTGGGCCGATGCCGGCGCGAGCAGCCACAGGCAAAGCGCGGCGAGGCTAAAGGCTAATCTCGTCATGATGAATTCCCCTCTTCCAGATTTACGCAATGTATTCGGCGCACCTCATTTGACGGACGCGACAGCGGCATCGACCGCATCGCCCAAGCGTTCGACAATCGTATCGATCTGCTCTTTGTCGACGATGAATGGCGGCGCGATCAGAACGTGGTCACCGTTGACGCCATCGATCGTGCCACCCATCGGATAGACGCACAGGCCGCGGTCCATGGCTTCACGTTTCACCGCCGCGTTGATCTTCAATTCCGCCGCGAACGGCCGTTTGGAGTCGCAATCGGAGACCAGTTCCACGCCGCGAAACAGACCGCGGCCGCGGATGTCGCCGACATGGTGATGGTTGGCAAAGCGCTCTTCGAGCCGCCGTTGCAGGTGACCGCCCATGGCAACGACATTGTCGAGCAGATGATCGCGGCGCAGCACTTCCTGCACCGCGAGCCCGGCCGCGGCCGCCATCGGATGACCCATATAGGTGTGGCCGTGCTGGAAGAAGCCGGAGCCTTTGGAGAAGGCTTCAAAAATCTTGTTGCTCAGTAGCGTTGCGCCGACCGGCTGATAGCCGCCGCCGAGACCCTTGGCGATCGCCATCAGGTCGGGCGCGACACCATCCTGCTCGCACGCGTGCAGCGTTCCGGTGCGGCCCATGCCGCACATCACTTCATCGAGAATGAGCAGCACGCCGTAGCGGTCGCAGATCGCGCGGATGTGCTTGAAATAGTCGGCGACCGGCGGCACCGCGCCGGAGGTCGCGCCGACCACCGTCTCGGCGACGAAGGCGATCACCTGATCTGAGCCAAGTTCGAGGATCTTGGCCTCGAGCTGCTGTGCGGCACGCGCGGCGTAATCGCCGTCGCTCTCGCCTGCTTTCTGCCAGCGATAGGCATAGCAGGGATCGATATGGTGGGTCTCGATCAGGAGCGGCTTGAACTGTGCGCGGCGCCATTCGTTGCCGCCGGTCGCAAGCGCCCCCAGTGTATTGCCGTGATAGCTCTGGCGGCGCGCGATGATGTGCCGCCGTTGCGGCTGGCCCTTCTCGACGAAATATTGCCGCGCCATTTTCAGCGCGGCCTCGATCGCTTCCGATCCGCCGCTGACGAGATAGACGTGGTCGATCCCATCAGGCGCGGTCTCGATCAGCCGGTCGGCGAGCTGTTCGGCCGCTTCCGTGGTGAAAAAGCCGGTATGGGCATAAGCGAGCTTGTCGAGCTGCTTGTGCAAAGCTGCGATCACGTCGGGATGGCCGTGGCCGAGGCAGGACACCGCGGCGCCGCCGGACGCATCGATATAGGTCTTGCCGTTCTGGTCGAACAGTTCGATGCCCTTGCCGCCGACGGCGACCGGCATTTTGGCATTGGCGGCGCGATGAAGAATATGGGTCATGACGACTTCTTGTTGTTCCTGGATTTGAGATGGGTATTGAGGGCGGCGAAATGCCCCTCCAAGTGCCGAAGTGAGGCCAGTGCGGCGTCCCCGCTGCGGCCGGCAATGATCGCACCTAAAACTTCCGCGACGGCAAAGGCCGGCGACATCGCGTGAAAGAAGGACGCACTTTCGGTCGAGACGATCACGGTGTGCCGCGCGATCTGCGCCAGCGGCGAGACCTCGCTGTCGGTGATCGCGACGACTGCGATACCTTGGGCGACTGCATATTCGGCGAGTTCGACGGTCAGGCGCGGATAAGGCAATACACCTGCGACTAGCAGCACGTCCTTGTTGGTCGCGCGCGCCAGCGCATCCGAACCGGTGGCGCCGATCCCGTCGATATAAACCGAGCGGTCGCCGACCAGCGTCAGCACGTAATGAAGGTGCCAGGCGATCGAATGGCTCGACCGTAGCCCCAGGCAATAAATCCGGCGTGCCGCCGCCAGCGCCCTGGCGGCATCGACGATCCGTTCGAGACCCGCGGGCGTCGCCAATTGCTGAATCTGGTGGCTGATCGAGGTCAGTATGTCCGCCGCCAGCGCCTTGTCGCCCTTTAATTTTTGGCTGAGGACCTGGACGCCAGCCTTGCTGGCAAAGCCGAGGTCGCCGTCGCGCACGGCGGCGGCATAGAGCTCGCGCACCTCGTCATAGCCGTCCATGCCGAGACGTTTGGCAAGCCGCGTCATGGTCGCGGGCTGTACGCCAGCCTGACGCGCCTGCTCGCGCATCGACAACAGCGCGACGTCGCGCGGGCGATCGAGCACATAGCGCGCGCCTGCCTGCAATTGCTCGGGCATGTCGTCGAACGTCTCGATGATGCGTTCGGTCAGCGGGCCACGGTCCATGGCTCGATCCTAGGCCTCGGCCCTGGTTTTGCAACAATTGTTTCAAAAATGCTAGATTCAACTCAATTGGATCGCAGGTTTCCCGCAAGCATTCAGCCGGCGCTTTTCGCGACGCGGCGCGGCATGATCGGGAAAACGGCAGCAATTTTAGAAAAGCTTGAGGAAGCGTCGTGATTTACGGTTACGCATGTCAGCACTGAGCCGGGCGCGCACCGAAACTTGGCCTGAATCAAGGCCTTCGCCCGCGAGACGTCGTTCGAATACGGCTCGACACGGATTATAGAAACCCTCTAAAAAGGGGCGCGCTCTTTTTCGGCATCACGCCCAGTTCCAGGTTCCGCGATGGATTACAGCCAGTTTTTCCGTACCGCCCTCTCCCGCCTCCATGACGAACGACGGTATCGGGTTTTTGCCGATCTGGAACGGGTCGCCGGCCGCTTCCCTCATGCGGTGTGGCATTCGCCGAAAGGCACGCGCAACGTCGTGATCTGGTGCTCCAACGATTACCTCGGCATGGGCCAGCATCCGAAAGTCGTCGGCGCGATGGTCGAGACCGCGACCCGCGTCGGCACTGGCGCCGGAGGCACCCGCAACATCGCAGGCACCCATCATCCGCTGGTGCAGCTCGAGCATGAACTCGCCGACCTGCATGGCAAGGAAGCAGCGCTTCTCTTCACCTCGGGCTATGTGTCGAACCAGACCGGCCTCGCCACTATCGCCAGGCTCATCCCCGATTGCCTCATTCTTTCCGATGCGCTCAACCACAATTCGATGATCGAAGGCATTCGCCAGGGCGGCTGCGAGCGGCAAATATTCCGCCACAGCGACATGGCGCATCTGGAAGAATTGCTGCGCGCGGCGGGGCCGGACCGGCCGAAGCTGATTGCCTGCGAAAGCCTTTATTCGATGGACGGCGACATCGCGCCGCTTTCGAAGATCTGCGATCTCGCCGAGAAATACGGCGCCATGACCTATGTCGACGAGGTGCACGCAGTCGGCATGTACGGCCCGCGCGGCGGCGGCATCGCCGAGCGCGACGGTGTCATGCACCGCATCGACATTCTGGAAGGCACGCTGGCCAAGGCCTTCGGCTGTCTCGGCGGCTATATCGCCGGCACCTCGGAAATGGTGGACGCGGTGCGCTCCTACGCTCCCGGCTTCATCTTCACCACCGCGCTGCCGCCGGCGATCTGCTCGGCGGCAACGGCGGCGATCCGGCACCTGAAGTCCTCGAATTGGGAGCGCGAGCGTCACCAGGAGCGCGCGGCCCGCACCAAGGCGATCCTGACCGCCGCGGGCCTGCCTGTGATGTCGAGCGACACCCATATCGTGCCGCTGTTCGTCGGCGATCCCGAAAAATGCAAGCAGGCCTCCGACCTGCTGCTGGAAGAGCACAGCATCTACATCCAGCCGATCAACTATCCGACGGTCGCCAAAGGCACCGAGCGCTTGCGGATCACGCCCTCGCCCTACCACGAGGACGGGTTGATCGATCAACTGGCCGAGGCCTTGTTGCAGGTCTGGGACCAGCTCGGCCTGCCGCTGAAGGAAAAGTCGCTGGCTGCGGAATAACGTTAACCCGCCTATTGCCGGCCATTTCCTGACCCACGACCGCCGCGCACCGTGCTTTGCCGGCTCGGTCCGGCTATAATCCTTCCCGAACGGCCGCTCAGGCGGTAGCGCGGAAGGAGTAAGCAGCAATGCTGCACGACTGGGGCGTGATCGCAGCCGCCTTCGGCTACATCGGCTTCCTGTTTTTCGTGGCGAGCTACGGCAATCGGCTCTCGCCGACGCAACCCGGTCGCGCCGGCGCACTGATCTATCCGCTGTCGCTCGCGATCTACTGCACTTCCTGGACCTTCTTCGGCTCGGTCGGCTTTGCTACCCGCACCAGTGTCGACTTCCTGGCGATCTATGTCGGCCCGATCCTGATGATCGGCCTCTGCACACCGTTGCTACGCCGGGTCATCAAGCTCGCCAAATCGCAGAACATCACATCGATCGCAGATTTCATTGCCGCGCGTTACGGCAAGAGCCAGGCAGTGGCCGCAACCGTGGCGCTGATCGCCATCATCGGATCGGTACCTTACATCGCCCTCCAGCTTAAAGCGGTCGCCTCCTCGCTCGAAACCATCCTGATCGACGAACAAGCCATTTCCGCGATCCCGCTGGTCGGCGACATCGCGCTGATCGCAACGCTGGCAATGGCGGCTTTCGCCGTACTGTTCGGAACACGCCAGACCGATGCGACCGAACACCAGCACGGGTTGATGCTGGCGATTGCGACGGAGTCCATCGTCAAGCTCGTCGCCTTCATCGCCGCAGGCGCCTTTGTCACATTCTGGATGTTCTCGCCGCACGAACTGATCGAGCGCGCGATGAAAACGCCGGAAGCCGAGCGTGCACTGGAATACGTGCCGTCGGTCGGCAATTTCCTGACCATGACGCTATTGTCGTTCTGCGCGATCATGCTGCTGCCACGGCAGTTCCATGTCAGCGTGGTCGAGAACTCCACGCCGTCTGAAGTCAGCCGCGCACGCTGGCTTTTCCCGCTTTATCTGGTGGCGATCAACCTCTTCGTGATCCCGATCGCGCTTGCCGGACTGATCACGTTTCCGTTCGGCGCGGTCGACTCGGACATGTACGTGCTGGCGCTGCCGGTGGAGGGCGACGCGCCGCTGCTCAGCGTTGCCGTCTTCGTCGGCGGCCTGTCGGCGGCCACCGCGATGGTGATCGTGGAATGCGTCGCACTCTCCGTCATGGTCTCGAACGACATCATTATGCCGCTGGTGTTGCAGCGCCGGCGTGAGACCGGCGCCGGACAACAGGATTTCGGCCGCTTCCTGCTTGGCGCGCGCCGCTTTGCGATCTTCGCCATCATGGCGATGGCGTATTTCTACTATCGTGCGCTGGGCGAAGCCCAACTGGCCGCGATCGGTTTGCTGTCCTTCGCGGCAATCGCCCAGCTCGCACCCGCCTTTTTCGGCGGACTGTTCTGGCAGCGCGCAACCGCGCGCGGCGCCATGGGAGGCATGCTGGTCGGCTTTGCAGTGTGGGGTTATACGCTGTTCCTGCCGAGCTTCCTCGATGGCACGCCGGCCGGCTTGCAATTCCTGCACAGCGGCCCCTTCGGGATCGAGACGCTGCGGCCGCAGGCGCTGTTCGGATCCGACCTGCCACAGCTGATACATGGCGTGCTCTGGTCGCTCTCGCTCAACATCCTGACCTATGTGCTGCTGTCGCTCTCGCGCCAGCCGTCCTCGATCGAACGGATGCAGGCGGACCTGTTTGCGCCGAGCGTATTGACGCCGATGACGCCGACCTTCCGCCGCTGGCGGACCACGGTGACGGTGCAGGACATCCAGAGCACAGTGGCCCAGTATCTGGGACCCGACCGCGCGCAGGACTCCTTCAACGCCTTTGCGGATTCGCACAACACCCGATTGACGGCAAACGCGCCGGCCGACTTCGAACTGCTTCAGCACGCCGAACATCTGATCGCTTCGTCGATCGGAGCGGCCTCCTCGCGCCTGGTGATGTCGCTATTGTTGCGCAAGCGCACGGTCTCCGCCAAGGCGGCGCTCAAGCTGCTCGACGATTCCCACGCGGCGCTACATTTCAACCGCGAAATCCTGCAGACCGCGCTCAACCATGTGCGGCAGGGCATCGCCGTGTTCGACGCCGACCTGCAATTGATCTGCTCCAACCGCCAGTTCGGCGATATCCTCGGGCTTGCTCCACACCTTGTGCAGATCGGGATCCCCTTGCGGGAAATCCTCGAATTCATGACGGCGATCACGCCTTCCGAGTTCGGCGACAAAGAGGTGCTGGTGGAGAGGCGATTGAAGGCCTACACGGCCGAGGGTGAGCCGTACCTCGAGCGCCTGCCCGATCGGCATATGGTGATCGAGGTGCGTTCCAACCGGATGCCGGGCGGAGGTCTCGTCATCACCTTCTCCGACGTCACGCCGTCTTTTGAGGCCGCCGAGGCGCTGGAGCGCGCCAACGCCACGCTGGAAAAGCGCGTCCGCGACCGCACCGAAGAGCTGACGCGGCTGAACTCGGAACTGGCACTCGCGAAAAGCACCGCCGAGGACGCCAATATCTCCAAGACCCGCTTTCTGGCCGCCGCCAGCCACGACATCCTTCAGCCGCTGAATGCGGCGCGTCTTTATGTAACAAGCCTCGTCGAACGCCAGAGCGGCGGCGAGGATTCCAGACTGGTGGAAAACATCGACGATTCACTGGAGGCCATCGAAGAAATTCTCGGCGCGCTCCTGGATATCTCGCGGCTGGATGCCGGCGCCATGACGACATCGACCACGAATTTCAAGATCGGCGACCTGATGCGCTCGCTGGAAATCGAATTTGCCCCGATCGCGCGCGCCAAGGGATTGAAGCTGAACTTCATGCCCTGCTCGTTGCCGGT
>Ga0210395_10004814_pt1 | contig 10364 bp, 8 predicted proteins | sample IncBWH4OmetaG_FD_150861 | JGI IMG/M metagenome (GOLD analysis project Ga0210395, IMG submission 150861) | Forest soil microbial communities from Barre Woods Harvard Forest LTER site, Petersham, Massachusetts, United States - Inc-BW-H-4-O ...
GGAAGAAAAGCATAAACGCGACACGATGCTCGAGCGTGGTTTCGAGCAACTGCTCGTAACCCCGGCGGAAGTCTTCAAATTTTCGTTCGAAGCCGCGCTGGGAGCGGCCCAGGAAGGACTTAGGTTCTGCCGCGCGGTGTTCGTGGCCGCGCATGATGAACATGACCAGCGTAGGAATAAGGGTTCGCGAGAGCAGATAGCTCGCCAGCATGGCGAAGCTCACAGCCTCCGCCAGCGGTACGAACAAGAATTTTGCCACGCCCGCCAGAAAGAACATCGGCACAAACACGATGCAGATGCTGAGTGTGGAGACGAAGGCCGGCACCGCGATCTGTTGCGCGCCGTCTAGAATAGCCTGCTTCATCTCCTTGCCCATGGCAAGGTTGCGCTCGATGTTTTCGATTTCCACGGTAGCGTCATCCACCAGGATGCCGACCGCAAGCGCCAATCCCCCCAGTGTCATGATGTTGATGGTCTCACCGATAGCGCCCAGCATGATGATCGAGCAAAAGATGGAGAGCGGAATGGAAATACTTATGACGATCGTGGGACGCCAGTCTCCCAGGAAGATGAGGATCATGACGGCGGTAAGAAGTGCGGCGATTGCCGCCTCTCGCACCACGCCAAAGATGGACGCCCGCACAAAAAGAGACTGGTCAAACAGGGCGGTCACCTTCAACTCCGGGGGCAGGGATTGCGCCGCCTGGACAACAATGTTCTTGATCCCAGAGACAATTTCGAGCGTGGAGGCGTTGCCGATCTTGTAGATCGACATCAGCGCCCCGCGGTTACCATCCTGGCGCACGATGTTTGTCTGCGGCGAAAATCCGTCGCGTATATGGGCAACGTCACGCATATAGAGCGTGGCCCCGTTGAGGGTCTTGACCGGAAGGTCGTTCAACTCCGCAATCGTCCCCGGCGTTCCGTTCATCTCCACGTTGTATTCCACCGGGCCGAGCTTGATGGTGCCGGTTGGAAGGACGATGTTCTGCGCGTTGACGGCGTTGACAATGTCGTTCGGCGAGAGCCCGTAGGCCTGCAACTTCGGCAGGTCCAGGTCCACTTGAATCTGGCGAATCTTGCCGCCATAGGGATAGGGCGTGGCCGCCCCCGGCACAGTCGCCAGATAATTACGCAGAAAGTTCTGACCCAGATCGAACAGTTGTTGTTCCGGCAGGGTCTTGCTGCTCAGTCCGAGTTGGATGATCGGTGTGGTGGACGCGCTGTAAGAGATGACCAGAGGCGGCACCGTACCGGGCGGAAGGCCGCGCAAAGTAGTCTGGCAGATTGCGGTGATTTCCGCGATGGCTCCCTGGACGTTCGTGCCCGGACGAAAAAAGACCTTTATCACGCCAAAGCCGCTTACCGACTGGGACTCCATGTGCTCAATGTCGTTGACCGTAGTAGTGATGCCGCGCTCGGAATTGGTCACGATGCGGTCGGCCATGTCCTGCGGAGAAAAACCCGTGTAGTACCAAACGATCGAGACCACCGGAATGTTGATGTCGGGGAAGATGTCAACTGGAGTGCGGAAAACCGTCACGAAAAAAAGGATAATAATGACAATCGCCATTACGACGAAGGTGTAGGGACGCCTGAGTGCTAATGCAACTATCCACATTGGTTAGGCACCAGAGTTCGAACGAACAAGAAAGAGGCTACACAGACCCGGACGCGACAAGGATTCCGCAAACGTTTTTTTGGATTCGATACTAAGCGTATTGGATTCTAAAGCATCCTCTCGATTATATGGTAGGGTAGGGGCATGCGCCAGAAGTCTTCGGCCCATCGCAAACGCGGCAGAGGGCGCGGCAAGCGCCCTCCCGGCCGCCCGCGCAGTGAACAGGCTCGACTGGCCATCCTGCGCAGCACGTTGAAGCTCCTGGGGAAAAGCGGCTTTTCCGAACTGACCATTGAAGCCGTGGCAGCTCACGCCGGCGTCGGCAAGGCAACGGTTTACCGCTGGTGGTCCAACAAGGCTGCACTTATCGCGGATGCATTTGCCAGCAGTACAACCCGGAAGCTCCACTTCCCGGATACAGGCTCGGTCCGCACCGACATGAGCCAGCAAATGCGCCAGTTGATCAAGATTTTCTGCGGCCGGCGTGGACGAATTGTTTCCGCGATTCTCGGTGGCGGCCAGAGCGATCGAGATCTTATTACCGCGTTCCGTGAGCGCTTCCTCTGGCCGCGCCGCCAAGAGGCTTACGCTACGCTCCGGCGCGGAATTCTACGCGGCGAGCTCCGCAAAGATGTGGATATGGACCTGATTCTTGATTCCCTTTACGGTCCTATTTACATGCGATTCCTGATTCGGCACGGTAAGCTAACTCCCGATTTCGTCGACAATCTGTGCGAACTCGTCTTAGGCGGGGCGCGTCCTCAAAAATGATCGAGTTAGCCAGCTTTAGGGCTGGCTCTCGTTCAGGTCAAAAACCACACCTCAGCGACTGCCAAGCCTGGCACGTTTTCCCTGCTCGTTAGGGCAGGGTAGTAGGCAGTGAGCTTCCAGCCGAGGCGTAGTCCCTCTGGACTATCCCCTCATGCCCTTTCGGAACTTTCCCGAATGAATGTCCGAGTGCACACTATCGTCTCGACTTGGAAGTCGATGAAACACAGCTTCGTCAATCACTTATGGGCTACCTCCCCACTCGTTGGAACGTGCTCGTGGTTGTGCTGGCTCTGGCTACGATGGTAGGTTGCCAGGGACTGAGCACGAGCAAATCTAGCGTCCAAAGTACACAGAACCCGCTGCTCGGCACGCTGACTGCTGGATCAGCCAGCGTCAGTTTCGGGAATGTGCAGTTGGGGACCAGCCAAGCCCAGTCCGATACGCTGTCGAACACGGGCGTAACCAACCTCACAATCAGCCAGGCGGCGGTTACTGGGGCCGGTTTTAGTACCACCGGTTTGAGTCTTCCCTTGACTCTGATCCCAGGGCAAAGCGCGACCTTTAGCGTGGTCTTTGCGCCCCAGTCCGCCGGCAGCGCCAGCGGGACTCTGGCACTCACCGACAACGGCTCGAACAGTACGCTTAGCGTCGCATTTTCCGGGACGGCGGTCGCTGCGGGCAGCCTCTCCGCAACTCCAACGAGCTTCAGTTTCGGCAGTCTGCAGGTAGGCACGAATCAGTCGCAGACCGAAACCCTCAAGAACATTGGCGGCGACAGTCTCACAATTTCCCAGGCCACGGTAAGCGGCGCCGGTTTCAGCTATACGGGTCTGAGCCTGCCGCTGACCCTGGCGGCAAACCAGAGCACGACATTTGGCGTGGTTTTCACCCCGACTTCTGCGGGCGCCAGCAGTGGAACTCTCTCGTTCACCGTAAGCGGATCGAGCACTACGGTTGACATTGCCCTCTCCGGAACCGGAGTGGCGCCAGCTACTCTCACGGCAAGTCCTACTAGCCTGGCATTTAGCAACATCACGGTCGGTCAGAATCAGGCGCAAACTGAAACGGTGAAGAATGTCGGCGGCGAAAATGCAACGATCTCTCAGGCGACAGTTGGCGGCACGGGTTTCAGCATCTCAGGAATATCTGCTCCGGTAACCTTAACCCCGGGGCAAAGTGCGTCCTTCACGGTGACCTTTGCGCCTAAGTCCGCGGGCAGTTTTCCAGGAAGCGTGACAATCGATTCGAACGCCTCGAATCCTACCTTGAACATCGGCTTGACCGGATCTGCGGTTACGCCAACTCCAGGCACCTTGGCCGTCAGTTCCATCAGCGTTGGAAGTGTCATCGTGGGGTCGAGTGGAACTCAGACCGGAACGCTGAGTGCCAGCGGTGCGAGCGTATCCGTATCCTCGGTCAGCTTGAGCGGCGCTGATCCTTCGGAGTTTTCCATCAGTGGACTCACGTTCCCAGTCACAGTCACCACGACCCAGCCGGTTACTTTTACCGTTAAGTTCACGCCCAGTGCGACCGGAGCTGCCTCGGCCGCGGCTTCATTTGCCAGTACCGCATCGAATACGCCAACCGCGGGAACTCTGACGGGCACTGGTACGGCCGCCCAGAGTGCCGGCACGTTGGCCGTCAGTTCCGTCAACGTAGGAAGTGTCGTGGTTGGGACAAGCGGAACTCAAACCGGAACGCTGAGTGCGAGCGGTGCGAGCGTATCCGTGTCCTCGGTCAGTTTGATCGGCACCAACCCTTCCGAGTTTTCGATCAGCGGCCTCACCTTTCCCGTCACGGTCACTACAGCCCAGCCGGTTACGTTCATCGTGAAGTTCACGCCCGGTGCGACCGGAGCTGCCACGGCCTCGGCGTCATTTGCGAGCACCGCCTCTAACACGCCGACCGCGGGAAGTCTGACGGGCACCGGTGCGGCGGCCCCTGTTCATACCGTTAGCTTGAACTGGACTGCCAGCACAACAACCGGCGTCACCAGCTACAACGTCTACCGCGCAATCTACTCGGGGAGTGCCTGTGGTTCCTATACGAACATCGGCTCCTCGCCGAGTTCGACTACGGCGTATACCGACAGCCTGGTAGCCGATGGCACGACTTACTGCTACGCCACTACGGCGGTCGATCCGAGTGGCGAGAGCGCGTACTCCAACGTTATTCATGCTGCAATTCCTGCGCCGTAGTAATCGCGCCGGGATGGTTTAGTGAACCGCCACTATCTCAACTGATTCGTTTATGCACTTCCCCCAAGATTTCGACGCGCCCCATTGGAAGCAGCGCAGGCACCGCCGATTTGATCTCGAATTCCCAGTCGCACTCAGTTTTCCCTCGGGGGGTGCGGTCCGGGAACTTGCGGGAATCAGCCGGAACATAAGCATCGGCGGCCTGCTCTTGAGAGTTAACGATCCGGTTCCGATTCGTACTCGCGTGAGCTTGACGATGGCCGTGGAGGATCCCCGATTACGCCATCCCATCCGACTGCTGGGCAAAGGCAAGGTTGTCAGGGTAGAGCGGTTAGAATCAGGGGCCGGATTCGCGGTCGCCATCGAGTGCAAGCGTCCCATTACCGAAGTCGAGAATCTTCCGGCCACAAACTGAATCTGGATCCTTTCTTGACCAGTGTCGGACCCTCATCTTATTGAGAACAATGATGGAATCACACTGTCGCAACGGCTTGCATCTGGTCGCAGAAATTATCACTCTTGACAGTCTCTGGTTTCGCGTTAGAGTGACAGGTGTAGTGATGCGCAACAGGGGTCTGGTGTCCGGCCCTCCCCCGTGTTCTCCCCCCAAAGGAGATAAAGCCGTGAAGTCTGAGTACAAGGTATCAGGATTGGTAGCTTTTGCCGCAGTGTTGTGTTTCCTCCCTTCCGCCTTCGGGCAAAGCCCGGTCAACAGTAAAGCAACTGGCGCGACGCACAGCGTCCTAAGCTATCAGCCGCCGAGCTTTTTGGCGTTCGCCCTAACCTCCGGCAAGGACCTTTATAACAACGGTGGGAAAGGCGGCAAAGGTAACAATGGCGGCTACGGAAACGGCGGCAATGGCGGATATGGAAACGGTGGCAACGGCGGCGGCGCGTGCGGCTACACCGATGCCAAAGGGGGAAAATGCGCGGCTGTTCCTGAAGGCGGGACGCCTCTAATGTACCTGCTGTTGGCCGGCCTCTCTTGTGTTGGAGCGATGGTTTTGCGGTGGCAAGCGTCGATGCCCGAGACCAACTAGCTATAAGGTGAACTAATTTCCAGCGGCGTGCCGAATCAGGCACGCCGTTTTTGTTGCCATCCCATCTTTTTCGGGATCAAGAGGCGAGCTGCGGATTCGCAGCACTCGATTCCCGCAGCGATTAGTCATCTGCTTTTGGAGTCTTAGTCGCGGCGCGGGTAGTAGGTTGAGGTGGCGGCGAACTTTCTGAGATCGCCGGAGAGACCTCTTTCAGGCGTAAAAGCCATGCGCTTGCTTTTTCCTGAGCTTCGTCAAGTTGCTCCGCTGTGAGCATCTCCGTAATATGCTTCCCGCCTTGGGATGCGCGTTCCAGCGCGATGAGGTGCCACATGTAGGCGTGAACAATGTCCTGGGGATCCTTTCGGCGAACCAGGTAGAGCTGCGCCAGGGCAAGTTGCGCGGCCGGCAAACCGGTCTCGGCCGCCTTCTGAAGTATGGCGAACTCATCGCTGAGACCAGGAACGGAGTCCTTGGCTTCGCCCAGCGCCCGCGCTTGGGCCGAGCCAGCCTGGCTTAGAGTCATGAACAAAAGTTCAACGCGGCTGGAAACCCCCAGCTTGTCAAAGACCCGAAACAGATAATTCTTAACCGTGTGCTGGCTGAGCTTGAGGCGCTCGGCGATCTCGCGGTTGGTCATTCCCTCGGCCAGGCAGCGAACCACTTGCAGTTCCCGCTTCGAAAGCAGGCTCATGCCGCTCGCATTCACGGCACGCACGGTTGGCGCGCTCGCCAATGCTTCTACGGCCAGCGCCAGTTCCTGGCTGTTAGCCCATACCTGCCCCTGATAAACGCAACGCACACACTTGCTAAGCACATCGGGAGGCTGACTTTTGCTGAATATACCTCTCGCCCCGGCGCGAAACGCATCCAGAATCGCCTCGTCCTTTAAGGAGTCCAGCAAGACCACAGCGCGAACGGGGCGTACTGCACGCAGTTCGCGCAGAACTTCAAGTCCGCGAGAAGGTTGCTCGTCCAGACTGGGGCTGATCACCAGTACCTCGATATCCAAACCCATCATTGCGGCAACCAGGCTGCGAGAATCTGAGTCAAACGGGATCGCTTCCAGCAGCGGATCGCGCTTCAAGGCGTCCGCGAGCAGATGCGTGTGAATTCGGGAGCTGTCGGCAACGAGCACTCGGATTTTGTTTTTCCGAGAGTCCGAATCGCTGAACATTGGCCCTCTTGCCTGAGAGTCTTGTGATGATTCCCAGGGCGCTGTATGAATTCTGGGGGTGAGAATTCGAAATGAAAAGCCGCTTGATTCTATCGCCAGGCTCGTTAGCAATGCAACTCCTGCGTTTCCTTTGGGTTGCAATCAACCTAGCAGGGTTGCAAGCTCTTGCACACGATTGACCATAGTCGACCACCTTGTGAAAGAAGGCGAATCCAGGCGAAAGACGTCGAAGTGGGTAGGCATCGTATAATCTACGGTAATTAGTTGTAGAATCAGTGGTTTACTGGAAATGTTCGACGCCTGAAGGAATAGCCTCGGGCAAGGGTTCTGAGTTGCTCAGCCCATCTACCGCTAGGGAAATAGTTCTCTAGTATATAGTTCTCTATATCTAGAGACGCTACACCTACGATTCTATGAGAAGTATGGAGCTGGGTGGGTGTACCCCTTGCAGCGATCTGCGGCCCCATGTAGTATGGCTATCATTGAAGCACACCCAGCTGTCAGGTAGATGGTGGTTCCCCCCCGTTTGGTTTCGGCACTGATATTAGGTCAGCAGGATGATTCTCTTGACAGGACAATCAGGATTGCTACAATCACTATTAATATAGTAGGGATTATTGAGTGCGCCGTATTTGTACTCAATTCCCCCAAGGCTCTATTTGAAATCGCGTTAGACGATAAACGAGTTTTAGAGAATTAGAGACGTTGAACTAGCAGGAAGCTAGCTTCCCCCCCGGTTTCCTGCCCAAAGTGGTAATCCCCCCTGGTCTCACGGTTGAGATCTCGACAGCGACAGTCCTGCGTTTAATTTTGGGGTCACTGCCAGCAGTGACTTAGAGGGCGAAGCTATGGCCGTCAGCGGCGTTTCATTGGCGTTACCGAACCCGGCTCCGCCGGTCGAAGCGGAAGCTGAGAACTGGTACGGGCTGCAGACCCGTCCCCGCCACGAGAAAATTGTGGCGCAACGACTTGAGGAAAGAGGCGTGAAGACGTTCCTGCCTCTCGTCACCGAAGTGCATCGATGGAGTGACCGCAAGAAGTCAGTGCAGGTGCCGCTGTTCCGTTGCTACGTGTTCGCCAGATTTGTTCCCAGCCGAGCCGACCGCTTGCGCGTTCTTCGCGTGGACGGAGTATTTGGGCTGGTCGGCGCGCGCGGCGAGGGCACGCCGATTCCGGACGGCGAAATCGATTCCGTGCGGAGCGTCATCGAAGGGCCACTGCCTTGGTCTTCTCATCCCTTCCTCAAGATCGGACAGCGCGTGCGCATTCGTAGCGGAGCGCTTGACGGTCTCGAAGGCATCCTGGTCTCGTGCAATGGAGACCGCACATTGGTGATCTCCGTCGATGCGATCCAGCGATCGCTGTCGGTTCGCGTAGAAGGATACGAAGTAGAACCTGCCTGAAACTCCCCCGAAGTTGGTTCCCAGAAATAACCCCTCTTTCTGTAGGTAAGGATCCCTCACTCATGTCTCCACACTCAATTGAGACCGTTCGCCTGCTGGCCATAAGCAGAGACTCGGCCGCACTGCGTCTGCTTTGGTCTATCGCTGATTCCAACTCCTGGCATCTGGAAACCGCCGCGAATGGCTGGGATGCGATGGAGCGAGTGCAATCCGATGCGGCGCCAAGTCTCCTGTTCCTGGATCTTCCTCGCGGTGATGCCGACTCCTTGCATCTGTTGCCGTGGCTACGCCGGCTGCGCCCTGATCTTTCAGTGGTCGTGCTTTGCCATCCGGAGGACGCGGGCCGGGAGAAAGAAGCGATCCGCCTGGGCGCCAAGGATGTCCTGGTGCGCCCTTTCGATGAAGCGCAACTGGAATCTTTAATCAAAAGACACATCGGTTCGTCGGACGACGAAGCCGAAGCTGAAATGGCGAGCGAAGACATCGAATCACTGGGTGAGGATGAGTTCTTCCTCAGTGTCAGCCCGGTTATGCAGAAGCTCCACGCGCAGGCAGAGTTGCTCGCGCAGGCGGATGTTCCTGTCCTGATTCTGGGAGAGCCTGGAAGTGGAAAAGGTTCCGTCGCCCGTCTGATTCACAAACTCTCGGTCTACTCCGGATTTAAATTCTTGCGAGTCAATTGTGCGGAGATGCCGGGAGACTTGCTGGAAATCGAATTATTCGGCAGAGGGCATGCTCCCTCGAACGGGTCCTCGACTGGTAATGGCCGGGCGAGCCTGGGCAAGCTCGAAATTGGTGAAAAGGGCACGCTTCTGCTTGATGAAATCACGGAAATGCCGGTTGCACTGCAATCGAGGCTGCTCCAGGTGTTGCAGGACAAGCAATTTGTCCGCCCCAGCGAGGACAAACCAGTCGCGGTCGACGTCCGCATTCTCGCAGCCAGCAGCGAAAAGCTGGATCGCGCGCTGGCGGAAAAGCGGCTGCGAGCGGATCTCTATTACCGTCTCAGTGCGTTCACCGTCCATGTCCCTCCTTTGCGCCAGCGCAGGGATGAGATTCAAATCCTTCTTCGTTATTCCATGCACAAGCTGGCCCGCTATTATGGCCTTCCTGCACGGGAATTCTCCCCGGCGTCGCTGGCCGCCTGCCAGAATCACTCCTGGCCGGGAAATCTGAAAGAGTTGGAGTCGTTCGTCAAACGCTACCTGGTCGCAGGCGACAAACAACTCAATCTCACCGGATCCGAACCAGCTTCTGAGGGCAACGGCAATGGGTCTCACGGCCAGCCCGTCAATCCCGCTTCATACCCACGCGTGCCCGAAGAAGTTGAAGCCGCTGCGAGTGCATCGATCCCGAAATCGCTGAAATCGCTGATCCAGAGCGTTAAGTGGGAAACCGAGCGGAATGCAATCGCAGTGGCTCTCGAGAAAACTGGTTGGAACCGGAAAGCTGCCGCGCGGCTGCTCGGAGTAAGCTATCGTACGATGCTGTATAAGATCGACCAGTACCACATGAGCGCTTCAGATTCCTACCCGTCGACTTTTCCTGAGGCGAGATTCAGCGGCGCAATTCAGGCCAAAGGGAACGGAAAAGCAAGTTGAGTCGAGCCGCGACCACCAGAGGCGAGAAGCGTCGAGGAGTCGCCATGACAATGACAAAGACGAAAATGACAAAGACGACAAAGACAGCCAGGAGGTTTTACTGGACCGGACTGATTGCAGCCTCGGCGTGTCTTCTGATCTCGAGCGGACTTTGGGCGCAGGCGGGATCGGGAAGTTCCGCAACTGCACCGGCCTCCAATGCTGCCCCAGCGGCGCAAAGCGCCGACGCATCGTCCACGCAAGCGAAGCCGCACGACAACACCTTCGTCATTGGCAACGACGACGTGTTGGCTATCAACGTCTGGAAAGAACCCGATATCTCGCGATCCATCCCGGTGCGGTCGGATGGAAAAATCTCGTTGCCGCTGGTAGGAGAAGTGCAGGCGGCTGGATTGACGCCGTTGAGTCTGGAAAAAGAAATTGCCAGCAAGCTGAAGAATTACATTTCGGAGCCGGAAGTTACGGTGATGGTGCAGCAGGTCAACAGCCAGAAATTCAACATTCTGGGACAAGTGGTCAAGCCGGGATCGTACATGGTTGTCAATTCTCTGACAGT
>Ga0210395_10004817_pt1 | contig 10359 bp, 12 predicted proteins | sample IncBWH4OmetaG_FD_150861 | JGI IMG/M metagenome (GOLD analysis project Ga0210395, IMG submission 150861) | Forest soil microbial communities from Barre Woods Harvard Forest LTER site, Petersham, Massachusetts, United States - Inc-BW-H-4-O ...
GGAGTATCTCATCCCAAAGGCTCAGCTTCAGGCCAGGCTTCCTGGGATGCGGTCTGAACGGGCGTTACCCGCCTTCGCCTGTCCCAGTCCAGGGATGCACCTCCCACCCCGGTCGTAATGCCGGGAGACATGATGCCCAAGCCGCCCGGGAGCAGCGTGCAAAACCACTCGCGGGCACCGCACCCGCTCCACCTCACGGCTTGCCTCCGGAAGGCGTCCTTAAGTGAGCAGGATTTTTGCCTTCAATCTGATGCGGCGACGGTTGTCAAATGCGGTCGCTGAAGCGGACGATGTGAGACATTGTAAGTCGTTGAAACAGCGGCCTTGTTGCCGTGAAACAATGGAGCGCAATGGCTTCGACGCGGGACGCGGCCCCAACCGAAAATCGATCACCGCTGCAAAGATTCGCAAGGATGTTTTTTTACACGAGCACATGACTGCGGGCGGTGCTCGGTGGCATGTTCACTTCAGCTGATCTGCTATACTCTCGCGTGGTCGTACTGCGCCTGAAATATCCATCGACCAAGGAAGAGCATAATGAGTAACGGCAGCCCGCTTTCGCTTCCCGAACTCGAACAGCGCATCGCCATCGTGCGCGACAATATCCGGCAGCTGATCGAGCAGGCCGCGGCATTTTCGGGCGCCGAGGATGAAGAGCGCAACGCGGATCGTATCGCGCAGCAGAATGAAGAGCTTGAGACGTTGATCAAGCAAAGAGATGCGCTGCAAGAAATAAGATATTTTTGAGTTTCGCTGCGCTCAACTCCTCCCCCCCTTGCGCGGGAGGCTAGGGAGGGGGCCTGCGGCACCAAGGCTTGCGCGGGCGTTGAGACGGCCCCCCTCTGCCATCGCTTCGCTCGGCTTCTCCCCCGCTTGCGGGGGAGAATTATTCGGCCTTCAATCCCGCGTCCCTGATCACCTTCCCCCACTTGTCCATCTCGCCCTTGAAGAAAGCCGTGCATTCTTCCGGCGAATTGCCGATGCCCACATAGGCCATGGCGGCGAGTTTGTCTTTGACGTCGGGCTCGCCGAGGCTCTTGACGATCATGTCGTGCAGTTGGGCGACGATCTCCTTCGGCGTGCCGGCCGGCACCGCGACGGCGGTCCAGGTGGCGCCCTCGACTTCGGGGAAGCCTGCCTCCGCCATGGTCGGAATGTCGGGCAAGGTCGGCGATCGCGTCTTACCGGTCACCGCGAGCGCGCGCAGATCGCCGTTCTTGATCAGCGGCACGGCAGGCGCCATGGCGCCGAACGAAATTGGCGTGTGGTTGCCGACGGTGGCTTCGACCGCCGGCCCGCCGCCGCCGAACGGCACATGGACGAGATCGAGGTTCAGTGCGTGCACGAACAGTGCGCCGGTGAGCTGCGGCGGCGTGCCGGTGCCCGGCGAGGCGTAGCTCTCCTTGCCGGGATTGGCTTTGATCCACTCCACCAGCTCCTTGACGGTCTTAGCCGGCACCGATGGGTTGACGGCCAGCACCACCGGCGTCGCGGCGGCGAGCGTGACCGCGTCGAAATCTTTCAACGTATCGAAGCCCGGATGGGCGAACAGGAATTGATTGTTGGTGATGTTGCCGCCGGTCACCAGGATCGTATAGCCGTCCGGCGCCGATTGCGCCGCCTTGATGGTGCCGACATTGCCGCCGGCGCCGGATATGTTCTCGACGAAAAAATTCTTGCCGGTCCGGGCGCTGAGCTGCTGCGAAATCAGCCGCGCCACCAGATCGGTCGGGCCGCCGGGCGCAAAGCCGACGATGACCTTGACCGGACGATCCGGCCAGGCGGCCGCGGCGGCGGTATTGGTCGCCGCGCTCGCGAGACCCGCTGCAAGGAAGAAAAACGCCAAAGCCAGATTTTTTCTCATTTCACTTAGACCCCCTACAGCACACGACATTAAATCCTCCCCCGCTTGCGGGGGAGGGTAGGGAGGGGGTCTGCCGCATCACGGCTTGCGCAAGCGGTGATACTTACCCCCTCTGGCTTCGCTTCGCTTCGCTCGCCTCTCCCCCGCAAGCGGGGGAGAGAGAAAAAAATTCAAAACGGCCGGTCGCCGTTGATGGTGCAGCGGCGCATCACGCGCTTCAAGCGGGCCTCGTCGAAGCCGGTGGCGCGATGCAGCGTGCAGCGGTTGTCCCACACCATGCATTGGCGCGGGCTCCAGTGGTGGGTGTAGACGCGCTCGGGCGGCGTGATCATGGCGTTGATCTCCTCGATCAGCGCGCGGCCTTCGTCGTAGGGCAAGCCCTCGATCTCTTCGGCGTGATCGCCGAGGAAAATCGCCTTGCGTCCGGTTTCGGGATGCGTGCGCACGATCGGATGCGCGATCGGCGGCACTTTGGCTTTTTGCTCCGCCGTCAGCAAATCCTCGCCGTGGCGCCGGCTGCGCGAGAAATCGAGATTGTGGATGGCGCGCCGGCCCTCGATCCGCCGCCTCATCGCCGCAGGCAACAGCGCGTAAGCCGAATACATGTCGGCGAATTCGGTTTCGCCGCCGGCGTCCGGCACGATCTCCGAATACATCATCGTCGCTTGCCCGGTGCGCTCGCGCCAGGAGCCGTCGGTGTGCCAATAGAGCGTGCCCTTGTCCGGGTGCTTGCCGCTCGGATTGCCGTCGCGATCGAGGTTCGACAGCATGTAGATTTCCGGGTGGTCCTTGATGCCGTAGTGATCGCTGAGCACATGGACCTGCACCTCGCCGAAATTGCGCGCGAAGGCGACCTGGGTCGCCGGCGGCAGATCGACGTCATGGAACACGATCAGCTGGTATTCGAGAAAGGCCTCATAGACTTTGGCGAACAGCGCGGGCGACACGGCCTGCTCGAGCGTGATGCCGGTGATCTCGCAGCCGAGCACCGGATGCAGCGGCAGTACCGCGAACGGCCAGTCCCGGGCCGCGTGGGGTTTCGATATCGGTTGGGCTTGCGCCATGACGATCCTCCCGGCGGACCGGCGCGATTATGGCAGCGCCGGGACGGCGTTCCTAGACATTCGCGCGGTTTTCGCGGGCAAAACGGGCTTTTTGCCCGGGTACAGGGCCGCCAGATGCCCGATTTACGACTTATTCTTGGTCGCTAATTAACGTGTAGGGACCTGTGTCGACCGTCGGGGGACGACTCGCACAATGAGAATTCTGCAGTGCGCCTGTATTCTTGGCGCCGTTGCTGCACTTTATTCAGTGGCGCAGCGCGCGATGGTGCGCGAGCCTTCGCTCGCCGGCGCCGGGACGCTGGCGCTTGCCGTGCTGGATAACGCGCACGCCAATCTGGAGCGGGATTTTGCCGCCTTCGCGCTCGCGGCCGCCGATCCGATGCCGGTCGCTTCCCTGGGCGCAAGGTCCTTGCGTAACGGCTCTTCGCGCGACAGCTCCTTGCATAACACGGTGGTTGCATCCGCCGATCCGAACGCGGCCATTTCCGCAAAGGTCATTCCCGTAAGCGCGATCTCCTCAAGCCCCGATTCTTCAAGTGCCAGGTCCTTGAGTTCCAAAATCCTTGCTTTCGACGATCCAAGGCCCAGCGCCTATTTCGACCCGACGCCGATCGGTCCGGCCAATCCGATCGTGGTCGCTTCCCTCGGCCTGGTACCGATCACGCAAGCGGACGTGGTCTCGCAAGCGGATCTGGCCCCCGCCGAGCCGCCGAAGAACGACTTCCACTATCTCGCCTATTACGCTTATTCCGAAACGCCGCCGCCGGAGAAACCGGCCGACACGGTGCTCAATTCGCTCCAGGACATTCCGGTCGGTACGCCGATCGAGGAGATCAGGCGCGCCGCCGACGCCTTCGGTCTGGATTTCGGCTACATGAAAGCGGTCGCCAAGATCGAATCCGATTTCGATCCCAAGCAGCGCACCGGCTCCTATGTGGGGCTCTATCAGCTCAGCAAATATGAGTTCAACCGCTACGGCGACGGCGACATCTTAAGCCCGCGCGACAACGCCATCGCCGCCGCCTACAAGATCATCGTCGAGGCCGAGCTGTTCGAATTGCGCACCCACAAGCATCCGACCTTGAGCGATCTGTATTTGATCCATCAGCAAGGCATCCAGGGCGCCGAGGAACACGTCAGCCATCCGGAGCGGGTCGCCTGGCAATCCATGTGCGCCACCGAGGAAGGCCAGCAGAAGGGCGAAAAGTGGTGCAAGCGCGCCATCTGGCAGAACACGCTGCCGGAAATCAAAAAGATCTGGAAATCGGTGGACAACCTCACCTCGGCCGGGTTCGTGAGCATGTGGGAGCAGCGGGTCGCCGATCTCTACGCGCGCTATTCCAAGACGGCCGACGCCGCGCCAGCGAAGTGAGATAGCTCTTTACTTTTTCCTCTCCCCGCTTTTTCTTTTCCCTCCCCCGCTCGCGGGGGAGGGTAGGGAGGGGGCAAGCGGCATTAAAGCTTGCCCAGGTGGCGGAGACGGCCCCCCTCTGGCATCGCTTCGCTCGCCACTCCCCCGCAAGCGGGGGAGAGAAAAATCAATCCAAGCGCGTCACCACGGCAAGCCGCGTGATCTCGTGGTTCTTGTAGGCCTGCAGGAACGCCTCGTAATCCTTGAACGACACGCAGCCGTTCGAATCGCCGTTGGGCCCCAGCATGTAGCTGTGCGCGAGCAGGCCGTCGCGGCCGAGCGCCTTGTCGTCGTCCTCGGGGATCAGCCGCAACGCCGCGACGCCGTGGAACAACGTCTCGCGCGGCTGCAGATCATAGACGGCGGGCGGCGTGACGCCGCGGTTCCTGACGTCGGCGTGGCGCGGATCGTCGAGCAAAGCGCCGAGGCCGGAATGCGCTTCGAGCGCGGTGCCGTCGGGCATGTAGACCTTGTGTGCGGTGATGTCGTAAACCGCGGTGGAGCGGTCGTAGAGACCCGATGCGCTGCCGTGTCCGCTGCCCAGGCTGCCGGTCTCGGCGCCCGCATAGGCGAGCGTCAGCGCCGATGCCGGCTTGCCGAAAAGCTTCTCCCAGATCGACCGCGTGTCGGCGACCGCATCGGCGACGACACGATGAGCGTCGTCACGAAGCGCCGCGGCGCGAGTGAGCGGGCGCGGCTGCGGCAGCGGTGGCGTGTCGGCCTGCGCGACCCGAGGGCTCGGCGGTGCCACGGTTTGCGGCGCGGGTTGGGTCGTGGCCTGCGCCACCGCGAAGCCGGGAGGCTGGGCGGGCGTGCCCGCGGCGAAGGATTGCGAGGTTGATCCAAGCGCGAAGTGCGGGTCGAACAGCAGGCGGTCGCTCTTCGATACCGTGCGCGACGGCTGTTGCGGGCTCGGCGGCGCCACCGCCAGCCGGTCGCTGCGCGCGGTGGCGCGCTCGACATCGTCGAAGATGGTGCCGGACACGTCGATCAGGCCGGCGCGCGGGCCGGCGAGATTGACGATCAAAATCCAGGTGCAGGCGAAGGCGACACAAGCGATGGCCGCGCCGGCCATCAGCCGCTGCGGGCGAGCACTCCATCCATCGACTGTTAGAACGTCCCCCGAACCATAACGCCAGTCCGCAACGAAACTCATTCCCCCTCGCATCCCCGGTAACTATCGCCGCTCCGACGGTGACAAGCCGTTGGAGCAACTGGCGAACGCGGCGCATCCCCGACGATGGCGCCGCATCGCCGACACTGGCCGGCGATTGTGGCAATTTCGGTGAAGGCCACGCCGCGTGCTTTGCATCGGGTTAATGCGCCTCGGCGGCCGCGCTTTGCGGCCAGTGGGTTGGCCCTGCCCAAATTTCGCCCTAAGGCTTACCGGGCCGCGAAGCTATCGCTCAAACCGCTCGCTCGGCGGCGCGATTTCGGTAACCAGATCGCGAATGAGCTTCTTGTTCGGCAGCGGCGTGAGCGTCATGGCGCGCGGCTCGAGGCGGGCGGTGCAGGCATAGACCGTGTCGCCGTCGAGCTGGATCATGCACTCCTTGCAGGCATTGGCGTTGATGCAGGAGAAGCGCACCGCCAACGACGGGTCCTTGTTGATGCGCAGCCAGCGCAGGCCGTCGAGCACCGATTGGCCGGGCTCGAAGGGCACGTCGTAGGTCTGCCATTGCGGCGCGTCGCGGTCGTTGCCGCGCCAGATTTTCAGCGTCGCAACCTGCCTGGCATCATGCTTGGTTTCTTGGCTCATGATGCGAGCGCCTTGGCGGCGGCCGGCGCGCCGGAAATTTGCAGCGCGCCGTCGCGAAGCTGCACGCGCTGATGCACCTGCCATTGCGGCAGCATTTTTGGAAAATCCTCGCGCTGATGCGCGCCGCGGCTTTCGGTGCGCTTAAGCGCAGTGGCGGTGACGGCGTGCGCGACGCTGAGCATGTTGCGCAGGTCGAACCATTCGAGGCGCTGCAAATCGAAGGCGGCAGCGTGGCCCGATGGATGCTCGCCGAGCTCCGCTATGAGCCCTGAAATTTCATCGAGTGCGGTGCTGAGCTTCGCGCCGGTGCGGAACGGGCCGACGTGATCGGCCATGACGGCTTGCAGATGCGCGACCATCGCGGCGGTATTTTGGGAAGGTTCCGTTTTCGCGTCAGCGCGTATCAGATCAAGCGTTGCGGCGGTGTCTTGCGGCGTGAGCCTTGGTTGCGTCATGTGCTTCGCGCACGCGGCGGCGCTGCACCCGGCGCGGCGGCCGAACACCAAGGCCTCGGTGATGGCGTTGCCCGACAATCGATTGGCGCCGTTGGCGCCGCCGACCACTTCGCCGGCTACGTAGAGTCCCGGCACGTCCGTCGCCATCACAGCGTCGGCCTTCACGCCACCCATGTGATAATGCGCGATCGGCGCCACCTCGACCGGCATGCGGGTGAGGTCGATGTGGTTTGCGGCCAGGCGATCGATCACCGGGCCGAACGCCGCGCGCAGCGCCTCAGCCGAGCAATGCTCGAAGGAGAGATACGCGCCGCCGTGCGGCGAGCCGCGTCCGGCCTCGACCTCCTTGAAGATCGCGTAGGTGGCGAGATCGCGGGTCAGCACGTATTTGCCGTCCTCGTCGGAACCGTAGCGCGAGGTGAATTCCTCCATCCGGCCGTTGAGCAGGCGGCCGCCGAGCTTGTAGCGGAACGGATCCCACATGATCGGGTCCATGCCGACGAGGCGCGGCGCCAAGTGTCCGATCGGAAAGAACTGCACGAATTCCATGTCGATCAGCGTCGCGCCGGCGCGCAGCGCCAGCGCATAGCCGTCGCCGCCCATATTGGCCGAGGCGCTGTTGCGCCGGTAAAGCCGCGTCAGGCCGCCGGTCGCCAGCACTGTCGCTTTGGCGGCGATTACGACCGGCGCGCCGGTGCCGAGATGATAAGCGACGGCGCCGGTGACTTCGCCGTCGCTCGTAATGAGATCGACGACGCAGAGATCGCCGGCCTTGCGGATCGATGGATTGCGCGCCATGGCGGTGCGCAAGGTCTTCGACACCGCAGGCCCGGTGTTGATGAAATCCACATAGACACAGCGCGGCCGGTCATGGCCCGGCGCCATGGTCGCGGTGATGTGGCCGTCCTTGCGCGCCCAGCCGACGCCCCAATGGTCTAGCTCGCGGATGCAGTCCGGCCCGTCCTCGCAGAGCAGCTGCGCCAGCTTTTCGTCGCACAGCCCACGGCCGGCCGCGATGGTGTCGGCGTAATGATCCTGCCAAGTGTCCGGCGTTTCCTCGCCGAGCGCGCAGGCCACCGTCATCTGCGCCATCACGGTGGCGCCGCCGCGGCCGATCAGGCTGCGGTCGGCGAGCAGCACATGGGCGCCGTTCCGCGCCGCCTCGATCGCCGCATACATGCCCGCGGCGCCGGAGCCGATGACCAGCACGTCGGTGTCGATGTGTATCGGTTCGGCGGTCACGGCGCCGTCTGCGTCGCGAACGCGGCGGCGAGTTTGGCGGCGAACTGCCGTTCCATCTCCTTCGCCTTCGAGCGCAGCACCGGCTGGCCGAGGCTGCCGAGCTTGCCGGTCAGCGCGGCCTCGACTTCGTAGGCGATCTTGGTGTCGTCGCCGGCTTCGCTCAGCGTGGTCAGCGACGTCGCCGTCAAGCGGCCGACGATGCCAAGCGGCGTGCCCTCGACCTTGGCCGCGATCTCGCGCGGCGCCTCGGCGCGCACGACTTCGACCGTCACCTGGAAGCTGAATTTCATGTAGGCGACCTTGGTCTCGAACACTGCGGCATAAGTGTCCGGCGCGGTCTCCTGCAGATCGCGCACGCCCTCGACGCAGGACGCGAAAAAGCGCGCATCGCGCACCGCCTTGTACACTTGCGCGCGCGGCGCCTTGACGGTCAGCTCTCCGGCAAATTTCATCGGCGCTCGATTTCGCTGCTCACGCGCGCAGCGCCGTGAGCATGTCCTTGATGTATTCGTCGGCGCTGGAAATCACCAGCATCATCACATGCGGCCGCAATTGAGCGAGCATCTTCGAGATCGTCTCGTCGCTCGACGACGCGCCGCCGAGGATCAGCGCCGTGGTCATCACGTGCTTGACGCTGCAGGCCTCGCCGATGATGGCCGCCGCTGCGACATTCTCGCCGGCGGTCGCCACCATGACCACCAGATCGGCGGTGTTGACCTCGTCGACCAGGTCCTTGGTGCGGCCGGCGAGGTCGTTGAGCCAGCCGCCCAAAGAAAAGGGCTCCGAGAACGGCTCGCCGCGGCGCGGTGCGCCGGAGAAGGCGGAAGCCGTGAGGAAGCTGGCGCGCTGCCACGGCGCTTGCGCGAGCTCCTTGACGATGCGCTCGCTCTGGCTGTCGAGCGCGATCACCTTGACGGCGCGCGGCTGCGAATTCGGCCGATCGATGCGGAATTTGGCCTCCGCCGCCGAGCTCATCCGGGCCGATTCGCTTTGCATCGCTGCTCTCCTTATCGCCTGTCCCTAGATATAGCGCACGGCGGAGGATATTTCATTATGCGCGGCGTCGGCTATAAAGCGCTGCATTGAAGGGACAATCGCAGCGAGGCCATCGTCCATGCCCGGCGGAAAGCGTATCGAGCTCTGCAGCACCGACGAGGTGGCGCCCGGCGCCGCGCTCAAGGTCGAGATCGAGGATTTGGCGCTGGCGGTCTTCAACGTCGGCGGCCAGTTCTACGTCACCGACGATCTGTGCACCCATGGCCCGGGCTCCTTGTCGGAAGGCTATATCGAGGACGATGTGGTCGAGTGCAATTTCCACAACGGCCAGTTCAATATCCGCACCGGCGAAGTGGTCTCGCCGCCCTGCATGGTGCCGATCAAGACCTATCCGACGCTGGTGGTGGACGGGAAGGTGACCATCGAAGTGTGAGCCGGCGCTGGGTCCCGATTAGCTCAGTGCCGGTCCGTCAAGCCGCTAAAAGGCGAACGTGAAACTTGCTGCCGGTTGCCTTGGCGAAGCGCAAAAGGGTCTTTGTGCTTGGCAACGTCTGTCCGCTTTCCAGGCGAGCAATGGTGGACTGGCTGGTGCCCATGCGCTGGGCAAGTTCTGCCTGCGATAATCCAGCTCGCAGTCGAGCCTTGACGAGTTCGGTGGAGATTTCGAACTCAGGAGCGAGTGCGTCATACTCGGCCTTGACCTTCGGATTGGCGAGCAGACGAGCCTTAATCTTTTCGAATGGAATAGTCATGCGATCTCCTTTGCTCGTTGCAGTGCGAGTTCGATTTCCGCGCGCGGCGTTTCTATGTCTTCTTCACGAATGCCCGGACGACTATGACCCTTTGGCCGATTGCGGTGACTTAGAGCGCGCGGGCTATTCCATCGCGGCCCGTCAGGCGCAGTTCCCATAACTTACCTTCCAAGTGCTTCACATGCGGTTCGCTAAGGCTTTGCAGTCCCGCTGCCGTGATGCGCTCTACAAGCCGCAGGAACCGCGCTTGCATATCCATGGGGAGCGCGGCGATCTCTGCGGCGACCGTTTCGTTCAGGATCTCAACCCGCCAAGGCATAACTCTATATATCTCATTTTTGATATAAACGAAAGAGGCGTTGGGACGCGGCCCATACGGCATTTCTGCCGCCGTTTTGCAGTTGACGAAACGCGCGGTCCCCGCTTGTGTCGCGCCAACAGTTTTTCAGGAGGATCGCCTATGCCCAGAAGCAAGCCGCCGTACCGCGCCGACGTGGTCGGCTCGATCTTGCGCACCGCGCCGCTGAAGGAAGCGCGGGCCAAGCGCGAGAAGGGCGCGATCACGGCCGCGCAACTCAAAGAGGTCGAGGATCGCGAGATCGAGAAGATCATCAAGAAGCAGGAGGAGGTCGGGCTGCAATGCGCCACCGACGGTGAATTCCGCCGCTCGTGGTGGCATTTCGATTTCTACGGCATGCTCGACGGCGTCGAGATTCATGAGATCGATCACGGCATCCAGTTTCAGGGCGTGCAGACCAAGCATTTGAGCCCGCGCATCACCGGCAAGCTCGGCTTCTCCGGCGGCCATCCGATGCT
>Ga0210395_10004819_pt1 | contig 10357 bp, 7 predicted proteins | sample IncBWH4OmetaG_FD_150861 | JGI IMG/M metagenome (GOLD analysis project Ga0210395, IMG submission 150861) | Forest soil microbial communities from Barre Woods Harvard Forest LTER site, Petersham, Massachusetts, United States - Inc-BW-H-4-O ...
TACGAGAAGTTCAACTCTCCGGTTCTGCTGGCGGCCGGCGGAGTTGTCGTTTGAGGCGACCGGCAAAGTATTGCCGAAACCTCTCGCACTTACTGAATTCGTGGTTACGCCTTGTTGCACCAGATAGTCGCGCACGGAATCCGCACGGTTCTCGGACAGCTTTTGGTTCATGTCGTCGCCGCCCACGTTGTCCGTGTAGCCGCCGACTTCAATGTTGAGTCCAGGGTAGGCGAGCAGAATGCCAGCAACTTTCGCCAGTTTCTCGCGCGCTCCCGGCTTCAACGAATACTGTCCAGTATCAAACAATACGTCGGACATGCTGACGATCAGGCCGCGTGCGCTGTCGCGAGTCTGAAGAATGGAATTCAGTTGCTCAGATAAACGTGCGCGCATGGCGACTTTGTCGGTTTCCGCTTGCTGTGCAGTCAAGCGAGATCGATCGGCATCGGCCTGAGCCGCGGTGACCGCAACTGCTGACGCTGCCTGACTCGCTGCCATGTCTGACTTGGCCTGAGCCGTTTCCGACTGAGCCTGCTCTTTCTGCCGATTCGCATCGTCGGCTTGGGCTTGCGCCTGGGCCTGCGCGTCGGTCGAGGCCTGGCGCTCGTTGGCTTGACGTTCGTCATCCATCTTTTTGACTGCGATGGCGCGAGCGTCTTCGGCAGTTTGGACGGCCTCTCGGGCGACTGCGATCAGCGGCTTTTTCTGGATGTTCTTGCGGGTAGCATACTCGTCCGTGTTGTTCATCAACCGGACCGCATGTTGATACGTGTCGCTGGCGTACTGCTCGGCTCCTTCGGATTGCGCGATCCGCAGCGCATTCCGCGCCTCAAAGAATTCCAGCGGCAGCTTGGCATTCAGGACCACAGGGTCGAACGTATAGCCGGTCGGAATATAGCCGCCCCGCTCCATGAGTTCGTACTTCGCATTCACTACCTCGGTCGTTCCTTTGACGTCGGCGCGGATTACGTTTTCGAGCACGACCACATTACTGGGCTGCCGAACCGCGTAGTAGGGTTCGGCTGTGACCACCAGAGCGAATGCCTGAAGATCGGTGGTGACATCCACCTTGCTGCGATGGTTGTCCCCCACGAGAATTTCGCCCAAGTTCACTGCCCGGCCCTCGGGCGAGACTGCCCAGAGCACGTAGGTCAGATACTCACCGCCGAAAGTCGTAGGGTTTTGCAGGTTGCCAAATTCCACCTCGATTTCGATGTATCCCTTCTTGCTTTCTACTTTGGCTTGTCCGTTCGCAGAAGGCATAAGGTCGGTACCCGCGAAATCCACCTTCGTCGCGCCGCTGCGATGCTTATAATTGACCGCCTGTGTGGTACGGCTGGTTACCACTACCCGGAAAGTGGGCGTCTGCGCCATGGGTTCGACGGCGACTGCCGCTGGTGGATTGGTTTGAGCCGATGCGCTCATGCTCAGTGCGAGTCCCGCTGCTAACAACAGTTTCATCTTCAATTTGTTCTCCTTGGCAGATGTTCGCCACTTACGCGATCTCGTCCTCTGTGCCGACAAACTTGTACTTGTGCCTCTTGCCAGTCCGTCACCCTTTTCCAATGCGGATAGCGGAAAGCGAATGAAATAGTCCAAATACATTCAGCAGCCACAGCACCACGGCAATCACCACTACGCCATTCAAGATTGACTTGATGGATGACTGCATCGGAATGAAACGGTTGACCAACCACAGCAGAACGCCCACCACGATGAGAACTTCCAGGAGTTGAATTAACGGCATAATCTCTAACCTTTCGTGTTGCGCTGGGCTAACACCTCGCATCCGCGCCGAGGTGTCGCCTGAATCTCTTCTTCGAAAGCTCTTAGGGTCGAATCGTGTTCGCCGGAGGTTCCACGGCATACACACGGATGACGATGCCAATGGGCTGGATGTGGCCGCTTCGATGTGTTGGTTGGGACCTTACCCACAGCGGCCTAACAGTGAGAGCTAAGAATTGGCGGTCATCGCTCTCCCGACACACTCAGGAGAATAAATAATGACAGACGGAGGCGTTCGCGTCTGAGCAAGATTGCTCACATGTAAAGAATTAGGATTGCGACGCCAGTGGCCCCAATTGGGCTCAAATCGCAGAGACCTCGGCTCGTTCCGCGTGATCCATTGGCGCATAGCCGTTGGCGGCCGCACTCGACCGTATTTATTGCATCGATGCCCATGAATACTCGAATTCTTGCCCACATTGGAAGCAGACGCGGTAGGTGCCTTTCTTGATGGTGAACACGCGACTCATCTGACCGTGATGGCATCTAAACGCCGACTGCAAATCCAGAGCAGTGGTTTCATAAGTCCCGAGCTCGTCTGCGCTCGCAGGAGCTATTGGCATCCAGCCAATCGAGTAGAGAGCGAACGCTGGCCCGAGCCAGTGCAATCGAGCAATCAGCAGCTCCGTAGTAAAGATTGAGGGTGTCGCCATCGGCGTCCATCGTGTATCCGCAGGGAAACACAACATCATCGACATCGCCGTGACGTTCGTACTCGGCCTCGGGCCCAAAGATCCACGAATCCCCTCGCAGTAAACACTTTGCCGGATTCTCAAGGTCGAATAGCGCCAAACCCAGCCGGTACAGACAGCCCGAGGGCGTATGCCGTACACCGTGGTAGAACACGAGCCACCCTCTGGAAGTCTCGATGGGCGGCGGCGACAAACCAATCTTGTTCGCGTCCCACCAGGCGCCGCGGCGTGCCTCCAACATAAGCTTGTGCCTTCCCCAATAACGCAGGTCAGGAGAGTAGGAAATCCACATGTGCGACCCGAGCGGCGTCATCGGCCGATGAATAAGCGCCCAGCACCCATCAATTCTTCGAGGCAGCAACGCAGAATCTTTATCATCAGGTGGCATGATGACCCCATACCGTTCGAAACTGCGGAAGTCTTTGGTGAGAGCCAGGGACACTCCGGGGCCACCGCGCGAATACGAGGTGTAAGTGACTACGTATTGTTGCAGCTCAGGCACGAAAGTGATGCGAGGGTCCTCGATACCCCAGATTTCCTCGGGATACTCCCTGGGGCTTGGCATCAAGGTCGGCTCCTTATCAATTTGCCAATTGTCCACTCCGTTGTTTGATCGGGCGGCGCAAAGATGGGACAGTCCCCGCCGGTCTTCGACGCGACAAAGCAGGAGGGTTGATCCGTCCACCAGCAGCGTCGCGCCGGCGTTGAACACACTGTTAATGGAATAAGGCCAGTCCTTGGCCGTTAAAATTGGGTTGGCAGGATGCCGAAGAAGCAACGGCTCGTGGCGAATTGTTGTGACAACGCTCATAAATGTTCACTCAGTGGCCCGATTAAATCTAGTAGTGGAGGCAACAATTAACTCCCCGCTGGTTCCTGAATTATCAGGTTCTGGCAGCGAGCTCATTTCCAGCAGTGCCATCAAGAAAGATAATGTGGATTCCGCTCCCTGGTTCTCATTGGCTCGGTCGGGGTGGAGGCCGTCGCGGCAACCGCCGGTGATGGAATCATAAAGAGGAAGTTGCAGATCGTTGTCGCCAAGGAACCAGTTAAAGGCCGACCAAGCCTCGCTGCGCCAACGGCCAGCCCCGGTTACGCGGTAGGCTTGCAAGTAGGCAGAGACCGCACCAGCAGCCTCAAGCGGCTGTTGATCGAAGCGGGCTTTTTCACAACTCTGCCGATAGAAACCTTGCGACCCGATTGGTACAAAGTGGCCGTTGGTTGCGCAACGCTGAGTTTCGGTGAGCCAGTTGAGTGCTTCGAGACCGGCGGAAACCATACGATCATCCGAACAAGCGGAGCCCACGAGTAGCATGGCTTGTGGCAATCTCGCGTTTCCATAGGCCAGAATGTTCTCGAACCATTTCCAATCCGGACTTCGGATCGACTCGTACAGTTCAAGCAATCGATTAGTGAGGACGGATCTTATTTTCTGTGCATCTCGGTCTCCGGGATACGAATCGAGGTATTCCTGAATTCCGAGCAAGGCGTAAGCCCAGGCACGAGGACTGCTGAATTCCATAATTGCCGGCAGGGAGATCTCGAACAAACGCCCGGCAGCGCATCTCAATCCCTGATCCCTGGACCGGCCTAGAACCGTTCCAAGCCCCCACAGCGCACGGCCATGACAATCTTCGGAGCCCTCAGCTTCGTTCCACCGACGATCGTAGCCGAGAAAGTTTCTGAATCTGCCCTTCTCTGGATTGAATGCGTGCTGCAAAAACGCCAAATACCGGAAGGACGGCTCCGGGGCCGACTCAGGGTACTGCTCCAGGCCCATTTGCCCCAGCAGTACGGTCAAAATGAGTGCGCGAGCATTGTCGTCGGTGGTGTATCCCTCTGAGTAGTTAGGGATGGTGAAGATCGCGTGCTGCAGCATTCCGGTGTCATCGGTTAGCCTGTTGAAGTGCTTCAGGTTCAGTTCCGGCAGCTGATTCAATGTTTTTTGTGCAACGCGGGCGGAGAACCGCACTTGTGGAGCCTCCATGCGGTCGCTACGAACGTGTATAAAACTTTCCATGTAGCCCTGCGCTACTCTTTTCCAGACCATCTCGCGTGCAAACAAGTAAGCACGCTTACGCATGGCGTGGCGTATCGCCGGGGTGTCCAAAAGCTCGACTGTCTTTCTCGCGATCGCATCAGGATCCTGGAAGGGAACCAGGGCGCCGCGACGGTCGTCCAGCAACTCGATCGCATGCCAGTACGGGGTTGAAATGATTGCCTTGCCAGCACCCAATGCATAAGCAAGCGTCCCGGAAACTACCTGGGCTTCGTGACGATAAGGAGTGATGTAAATGTCGGCGGCGCCAATGAACTCAACCATCTCCTCCGGGGTGACGAAGCGGTTGTGGAAGATTACGTTCGCCTCAACTCCTACTTCCTTTGCCAGCGCTTGCAAATGAGCTCTATACTTGTCGCCCTCGCGGCGCAGGACGTGAGGGTGGGTCGCTCCCGCTACGATGTACATAACATTCTTGTGTTTGGACAATATCTGCGGCAGGGCTTGAATAACATTTTCGATTCCCTTGTTCGGCGAGAGCAGACCGAATGTAAGTAGTACCGCTTTACCCTCCACACCGAAGCGATCCTTGTAGAAATTGGGATCGAGGAATGGCAGGTCGGGAACGCCGTGAGGAACCATATCGATTTTGCTGCCAGGCACCTTAAAAATTTCTTGCAAGAACTGGGATGAGAGCTGGCTCATGACAATGAGCCGATCCGAAAGCTCTGCGATTTCTTCCATCACAACAAGCTGGTCAGGATTCGGCTCGCGGAGGACGGTGTGAAGCGTGGTCACCACTGGCATCTTCAGTCCGCGCAGCAGCTGCAAGACGTGGCTCCCGGCGGGTCCGCCGAAAATCCCATATTCGTGCTGCAGGCAGACCATGTCGATATTGTTGAAGTTCAAGAACTCGGCAGCATCCTGATACGATCTCAAATCGTCCTGGGCGAGCGACCATCGCACCCTCGCAGGATAGTCATATCCTTCTTCTGTGTCGTTTACGGGTAGCGCCAGCAATCGAGCCGTCCCATACTCGGCGGATATGGCTGCGCACAGGTCGGTGGTGAACGTAGCAATTCCACACTGTCGGGGCAGATAGTTCCCGATCACTGCGATCCGGCTGGGTAGCGATGGCTTCGATTGCGATCGTGGTCGGGTCGCTGAAGCACCGTCCCGCACTCGGGGTCGCGGGCTGACGACTTCTAACGTCCCCTTGGGGAGCACCGGGTTTGGTAGCGACATATTGGTTCCTGGTTTGCCGAGAAACGGCTGCTGATGCAGGTCAGATTTTCCATTAAACCCGACACGCCATCCGACTTGGCCGGAGCGTATCGTTTACCGGCGCGGGGTTTCGTCCATCAGTAGAGTTTGCCTCTCTTAGTATTCAACGGAAGTGGGGTTGCAAACTGGTCAAAATTGACCACATATCTCTCTAATGAGGGAATGCGGATACTCTGGGAATCCGCAGTGACCGTCGATTCAAAAATTGATTACCACCGTAACCGCGCTGGTATTGTGACGAACACTCTCTAGCGGGGAGGAAACCCTAAACTAGAGGCAGGTGTGTTCTGGCAGACGAATCTGCGATCCAAAATGGAAACTCGCTGGGGCAGGCGTTTCGGACGATACGAGGTCATCGCTGAGGTTGGCCGCGGCGCTATGGGAGTGGTGTACAAGGCTCGTGATCCCAAAATCGACCGGTTTGTCGCTGTCAAAACCATCTCGCTCTCCGGCCAGAATCCAGAGGAGGAGCGCGAATATCGCGAGCGGTTCTTTCACGAGGCTCAGGCAGCCGGTCGTTTGTTACATCCCGGCATTGTCACGATCTTCGACACCGGCGAGGATCCAGAAGACCACATTGCCTTCATTGTTATGGAGTTCATTGCGGGCCAATCGCTGGACCAACTCCTTTCAGAAAAGACCAAGAAGCTACCGCTCGACACAGCTCTTCGCTTATCGGAGGAACTGGCAGAGGCGCTGGATCACGCCCACGGCCAAGGCGTAGTCCATCGTGACATGAAACCCGCCAACATCCTGGTCACACCCGAAGGCCATGCCAAGATCGCAGATTTTGGTATTGCGAAAGTGAACCTGGCGCACCTCACAATTCCCGGCCGGGTGCTGGGCACACCGGCCTACATGTCGCCGGAACAGTTAGAAGGTGAGCCGGTCGACAAGCGCTCCGACCTGTTTTCCTTAGGCGCGATTCTCTACCACATGGTTACTGGCTACGGCCCTTTCCAGGGTAACAGTGCTACCACCGTTTGCTTCAAGGTCGCCAACCACGATCCCTTGCGGGCAACCGCGATTGACCCCGATCTTCCTCCCGAACTGGATTCCGTAATCGGCCGCGCCATGGCAAAAGATCCCGCGCAACGTTATCAGCGTGGATTGGAGTTTGCCCTCGACCTGCGCGAGCTTCGCGGGCGCCGCCAGACAATCTCAAAAGGTGCCAGCGGTGCGTCGCGGTCCCCGGCAGCGAGAGAAGTCCTCGTTCGGTCACTCGGCGACGTTACGACCCACGTTCCTTCACTTGTACCGGTTGGTTTCTTCAAAATGTTAGGGCACGCGGCGAGACAAGCAGCGACATTCATTCGGCTGCGGGCCTTGTCCTGGTGGCGACGGCCAGCGGTACGCATAGGGCTCGTGCTCTCGATGGCGACGATCATTCTCATCTTCTTTGCGCATCACAAAAATCTGCCATTGCGAAATTCAAGTCAGACCAGTCCATCGGCAATCGTCGGCGCGAGTGGAGCACCGACCCCGGTGGTGCGTGAGCCGAGTGCCATCGACCACAGCGCAGACAAATTGTCCACTTCCAAGGAAGCCTCGAAAGCCGTTGCAGATTCCACGCTGAACATACGCATTGAACATCGCTTCTCGGCGGCAGAGCTTTCGCTGTGGATCGACGACAATTTGGCCTACGATCGTCCTCTGCGCGGTCAAATCAAGAAGCACTGGAATCCATTTCGAATGGATGTCCGGGAAACTCGCACCGTCCAGCTACCCGCCGGCACCCACCGCATCCTTGTTCGGGTGCGTTCCACGCCCGAAAAATACGATCAGTCAGCGACTGTCTTGGGGAGTTTCAGTAAAGACCATCCGGCAATCTTGCAGATCAACTTTGAGCGCCAGGGAAAAGCGATGCGCTTGGCATTGCGATAATCGCGGGAACCTGAACTCAGAGGTAACCACCACTATCCATAATGCAAAAAGAGCGGCTCGCAGCATGTGCTACGAGCCGTCTCGCGGAAGCGGTCGGATTTACTGCTGTTGTCGCCGTTCTTCTGGAGCAGCTTCTTTCTCTGGCTTAGGGGCTGGATGGACTTCAGCGTGGGGAGCAGCCTCGGGATGAGCCTGGGTTTCAGCATGCGGCGCATTCTCGGGTTTGGCCGCTGCTTGTGGATGTGGCGTGCTCTCCGGACGGGGTGCGGCTTTCTGAGGCGCGGCCTTTGCCTGCGGTGCATTCTCAGGTTTCGGCGTAGCCGCCTTCGCAGTCTGTGGAGGAGGCATACTTTCATGCTGCGCCGCGTTCGTTGCCGGACGAGCCGCACTGGCCTTCTCCGGCGCGCTCAGCGGACGAGGCACGTCTTTGCGCTCTGCTGGAGCGCTAGTGGCCGAAGTGCTGGGCCGAGCCGTGTTGTTCGCCGGACGCGGAGCCGGCGTACTCGCCGACGGCTTAGCTGCCGCAGTATTGGCTTCAGGCTTGTAAGGTGCTCCGGCTTGTTTCGCCGGTACGCCAGCGCTGAATGCCCCCGGCTTGGGAGTAGCTGCGATGGCCGGCTTGCCCTGGTTCACCGACACCCGTTGCTGCGGGTTCGCACGAGCCGCCTGTTCATGTTGAGCTTGTGCGGCTACGGGAGCGATATGTTTCTCGTGGGCCGCCGTCTCCTCCTGAGCGGTCGGACGCGCTGTGATCCCACCGGTACCGCCGTTGTAGCTGACCCGGTTCACCGTCGTATTGTTGATCACTGTGGTGTTGTAGGTGTTATGAATGTTGGTGACGTTCACGTTGTTGACCGCACGGTTATAGGCAAACTGTCCGTTATCCCAGCGTCCGCCCTGGTAACCCTCGCCGGTGTAGCCATAGCCATAGTTGATTCCGCCATAGAAACCTACGTGCGGACCCCAGTAGCCTTCATTGAAAGCATACCCACCGTTTCCCCAACCCCAATAGCCTGGAGTCCAGAGGAAACCGACTTGCGGGGCCATCACCCATGTGCCGGGCACCCAGTAATAATCGCCTTGGCTGTAGGCCCAGTAGCCAGGTGTCCAGATGTAGCCCTGGGCAGGGAGGGGTGGCTGCTCGTACATGGGCAGCGCTGGCGGGGCGATTGAAACTGATACACCGATTTGCGCGAACGAGGCCGCCGACATGGCGAGCACTACGAGCGCGAACAACAGCGAACGAATAGAAGGAATGAAACGCATGGTGTTTCCTTTTGCCTGGTCATCCTTGGCTTGCCCGGTGGTGCTCAACTGCTTCGGGTTGCGTGGATGGAGAGGGACGATTTCCGGACGAAACTTACTGCACACTTTGTCTCGCTCGCAAACAGTTCTGCTATGACCTTCTCATTTCGGAGCTGTTACGTCTGGTCAATAACGCTCACAACGAATTCGCAGCGGGCTGTACGAAGGAAAACGGGCAAAGAATGCGGGGCTGAAATGAATGAACTGATCAAAATTGAACATCTTGTTTGGCGAGCGACGCTGCATGATGGAGCGATGACAGCCTTACGGAAACAAGCCCTGGCGGTTCGTTGTCCTACTTGCGGAGCGAAGCCAGGAGAAAAGTGCGAACTTAGTACTGGCCAACCCCGCACCGATCCGCATAGAGATCGGCGTTTAGCGGGTGCGGAAAAGTAATCGCCTGCCCACTCCGGCCGCACAGTCAAGGATTCGGTGGATACGGAGGAGTCCGGAACACGCTCAACCTCCGGCCTGCTCGGCATCGCGCTGGGACGTCCGCCGCTCATTGTCGCCATCGAGATAGCAACTCTGTTGGATGTGTCGCGAGTGCGCGGAAACGACCGTGTAGGGCACGCCCAAAAATCGTTTGGCAACGATTCCAGTCACCTCAAGGCAATTGAAATTCATCGGCTTCAGTTTTCTTAATATCTGCTTCACTGCATCCTGAATGTTCTTCGCCCCGATGGCACCGAAAAACATTACCTTCGTCTCTGCAGCCATGAAGAAAAAGTTCCATCCCGCAGCCTGGATCTTGCGATCAAGAGCCAAGCCATCGAGTGCCTTCACCACCCCCCAGTGCGCTGAGTAAGGCTCGCTTTGCAGACCAAGAGTCTCAGCCATCAGAGCACGATCCTCGATCAAAATAGTGCCGGCTTGAATGGTTGCTGTCATAGACTTCTCCAGAGAATACGTAGACGTGTGATACCTGTCATGCCAGCGCGGCCGGTTGTGTGAACGCGGCCACGACGATCAGCAACAATGCGACGACTATCAGCGCCGCACTTCCCAGCAGCACGATTTCGCTAAACAGGTCAGGGTTCATTAGATCTTCCCGGAGCATTTCAATCCTCCAGTTCTGCCTGGATCAAACCTGCCTCGGAAGAGCACTTGGACCGCCTGGTTTGACAGGCCCATGGCTCTTTTGAAGCATCTGTAGATTCGCTCGTTTCGCATGGAAATACTGAGCAAAATGGCTCACTTTGGAAGCTGGTCACGATTTGTGACAGACGCTCAGGTTTTAGGACTACAATCGGGATTAATGAGTTCTGCAACGGCAGCGAATAAGAAGAAACGCGAGTTCGATCCCAACACTTTCCTCGCGACCATTGGCGCTGGCAGGAAGAACGTGGCTGTCGCCAAAAAGGAAACTATCTTTGCCCAGGGGGATGGGGCGGACGCGGTCTTCTAC
>Ga0210395_10004822_pt1 | contig 10355 bp, 9 predicted proteins | sample IncBWH4OmetaG_FD_150861 | JGI IMG/M metagenome (GOLD analysis project Ga0210395, IMG submission 150861) | Forest soil microbial communities from Barre Woods Harvard Forest LTER site, Petersham, Massachusetts, United States - Inc-BW-H-4-O ...
AGCCAGGGAGATCCAGCCGGACTTCGGTACCCGCCTGCGGCGACCAGTCCGTTTTTAGCGCCACGCCACCGCGCGAGATATTCAGAATGGTGACGCGCATCGCCTCGCGGCCCGCCGCGTGCAGCACCGTTGTCGCCCCGCCGGCGTCGATCCGTTCGTAGCGCCGCCGATCCTCCTCGTTCGTCTTTGCCATCGCCTGCAGAAACAGCGTCAGCTCCGAGCGCAGCACATCGGCGGTCTTCCCCACCTCATCAGCCCGACTCAGTACGCTGCCGCTCGCTGCCTCAGTAGACTCTGAAACCGCGGACACATCCTGCATCGCCCGCGTCGCGTCCTGCGCGGACACCAATACCGCCTGCGCATTCGACGCGATCTCGCGCGTCGTGGCGGTCTGTTCTTCAACTGCGGCGGCTATGGCAGAAGCGACCTCGCTCACCAGCTCGATCGACGATCTGACCGCACGCACCGCACTGACCGCTTCGCCAGTGGCATCCCTGATCGTCGCGATCTGCGCGGCGATTTCGCCGGTCGCCTTGGCGGTCTGCGCTGCCAAAGCCTTCACCTCGCCGGCGACGACGGCGAAACCCTTGCCTGCGTCGCCTGCCCGCGCCGCCTCGATCGTCGCATTCAGCGCCAGCAGATTGGTCTGACCGGCAATATCCGAGATCAGGCGCACCACGTCCCCGACGCGCTCCGCGGCAGCTGCCATGCCGCCCACCTTGTCATCGGTCGTCGATGCGCGTTCCACCGCCTCCTGCGCCGCTTGCGTGGCACGGGCGACCTGTTGGCTGATCTCGTGGATCGAGGCCGACATCTCCTCGGCCGCCGCCGCCACCGCGCCAACGTTCTGCGCTGCGCTCACCGAGCCCGCCGCGGTCCGCGATGCGGTCTCGCGTGTCCGACGCGCAGCCTTCGCCATGTCGTCGGCGGTCTGGCGCATCGTGCCCGCCGCGTCGGACAGCGTCGCCATCACCCCCGAGGCCGATGTGCCAAAGTCCTGCGTGCACTCATCCATCGCAGCCTGGCGACGATCCTTCGCGGCGCGCACCCGCTCCGCCTCACCCTTCAGCCGGCTCGCCTCCCGCGCATTCTGCCGGAACACCAGCATCGCCTCGGCCATTCTGCCCACCTCGTCGCCCCGATCGGTCGCCGGAACCTCGACCTCAAGCTCGCCCGATGCCAGCCGACGCATTGCCGCGGTCATACGCAGCACGGGGCGCGAAATCCCGCTGCCGATCAGCCAGGCGGCAACCAGTCCAAGCACCAGGCCTCCGGCTGTCAAAACGATCAGCAGAGTCTCTGTCGCTGCGAGCCCCAAGAGTGTGGTGGCTTCGATTGCCCGCTCATCAGCAATGCCGGATTCATTCACCGCCGCGGCAGCTGCAGCCAGCGTTTCGGCGTCGTGCCGCATGCTGCCGTTGACCCGCTGGTCCAGTTCTGCATTCAGCCGTATGGCCTCGTGATAGGCTGCCACATAAGCGGACAGATGTTGGCGCAAGGTGTCGAACACCGGCCCGTCGGCCAAACCCACCCCCGCAGCATCCATCATGCCGATCAGCCGCGTCAGACTGGTTTCCGCCAGCTCAGCCTTTTTCGCGGCCACATCGTCGCGCCGCCGGTCTATGACCTTGGTGCCATTCAGCCGCAGCAGCATCAGGGCCTGCTGGCCATCGCGCGCCAGATTGGCTCCGTCGAGATTGCCGGCGCGACCGGCGCTGGCGATCAACGTGTCGAAGTCGGTACGGGCATTGGTGCCGGTTGGATCCAACGTCTCGAGCACCACCCTGTCCTGGCTGCGCTTCAGCGCAAAGACCTCATCGATCCCCTTTTGGTAGTCGGTGAACTCCGCCGCGATCTCTTCCATGCGACGATGAAGCTCAGGGTTCCCCGCAATCGCCGCACCCCGGGCAATGTTGGCCCTCACCTGCTCACTCGCCTTTGCGGCAGCGGACGCCTCATCCTGGTTGCCCGTATAGGCAAATTCGCGCGTATGGCGGCGCAATTCGGAGAAGCTTTGATCTATGTCGCGACTGGAGGCCACAAGGGCAACGCGCTCAACGTAGCTGCTCAGCGAATCCGCAACACCGAGAAATCGCCAGTAGCCAATGCCGGCAACTGCCAGAAGGATCGTCAGCACGCACGCAAAGCCGGCGACCAACTTCGTCTCAATCGAAAGAGCCGCGATCGAGCGTGTGATAAGATGCATTGGCTCCCTCAGGTCAACGATGCCCGTGCGGCCGTCGCCGCCCGAGCGACGCCGCGTACAAACATCAGCAGCCCTGAGGTTGAACAAATCGCTAACATGACCGGCTAAGACGGCGAGGGACTTGCCGGCGACCGCCGTAGGACCAGGAAGAAATTCAACGCAGATGCAAGAAGATGCACGCAAAACACGCAGATGGTCCGGTGCGGCTTATGGACGGCGGCCCGCAGGTTTGCTTCTGGACTGCTGCCAACAAATCGCTACGGAATTTGGGCCAGGTGAAGATTTGGCCACAGTCCCGCGATACCTATCAGGATCAAGTAAATGGCCACGATAAAATTCAGCAGGCGCGGGACTACCAAGATCAGGATTCCAGCGATCAGCGCCACGAGAGGCTGGAACGCAATGACGTTGATGGTCATGACGATCGCTCCGACATTGTCCGTTCGTCCTGCTAGCTAGCGTTCGTCGTGATGCCAACCCCACCAATGATAATGACCGGGTGCCTCCACGACACAACCTGACAGCAACGCCGCCGCAACCAGTAGCCCAGCAAGAGACACCCGTGATCGCTGCATCGTCAACGGCCCTTTCAATTGGAGACGCGCACTTCTGGCCGTACAATGATTGAGAGGTGTAAGCGGCGAAAGCAGGGCAAACGTGCTGTCGGTTCGGTGATCAGTGCACCGCTAACTGTTTTGTGACCCCTAGCGCTGGCTGTCATTTTCGATCTGCTGGAAAAGGGATAATGACGGCCGATCCCGCATGCCCATGCTGATGCGAGTTGGCCGGGTTGGAATGCACCGAACCCACATTACTTGCGCGCAAAGTGAGTGAGCGCCGGACCTGGTCCATGAGAGCCATCATGGCCTGTTCGGTCACACCGTCGCTCTTCATCACCAGCCTGATGAGCGGGTCCCGAATCAGGCTGGCGAGACCAAACTCAGCGTCCGATCCTGCACGCACGGTGACCTCCAACGTTGTGTGTGAGAGATCAGTCTAGGCAGCGTGTATTGCCGCGCCCTGTGCGAACGGTGACATGTTGTTTCATCGCGTCCGCGCCGGCTCGCACGCGACGTGAAGCACGGCCGGCTAATTCGGCATGCGGCGCGCCATGTGAACGCACTTGCGCATGACCGAGGGCAAGGCTTCGTGCGCCAGTGTGTCGATCGGGCGCGCGAAGCCTGCGCCCTCAATGCGTTCAACCTGCGCCGCAAACAGATCGATCGTCAGCTCGAAATGCGTGAAGCCGTGCCGCACGTGACCTGCCGGCTGCCATTCAGCGAGCATCGGCGCGAGCGCAAGCGCCTCCGCCGCCCGCCACGGCTCCGTGCGCCAGTCGGTGCCCGGGAGTTCGGTCATCCCGCCGAGCAGCCCCACAGGCGGACGACGGCGCAGCAGCACGTGACCTGCCGCATCAGTCAACCAGAAGTGCACGCCATGGCGGAGCGGCCGCTCGCGGACTGCCGCCCGGCGCGGCAACCCGGCGGCCTTGCCCGCGAGCCGGCCCGCACAGCACGCCATCCATGGGCATAGCGCGCAGGCCGGCCTCCCCGGGGTGCAGATCGTGGCACCGAGATCGAACAGCGCCTGCGCAAAGTCCGAGGGCCGGTCCCGCGCCGCCGCATCAACACCGAGACGCGATGCCAGCTCGCGCAACAGCGGCTTCGCCTTCGGCAGTTCGGCTTCCACCGCGAACAGCCGCGCCACCACGCGCTCGACGTTGCCATCGACCGGCACCGAGGGCACGCCGAACGCGATCGCGCCGACTGCCGCAGCGGTGTACTCACCGATCCCGGGCAGCGCACGAAGGCCGGCCAAATCGCGCGGAAATGCACCAGAGGCGACCACGGCACGCGCACACGCATGCAGGTTGCGGGCGCGCGCGTAGTAGCCAAGTCCTGCCCAGGCGGCGAGCACGTCCGATAACGGCGCCGCGGCCAGCTTCTGGACTGTGGGAAAGCGCGTTAAGAACCTTTCATAGTACGGGATCGTGGCCGCAACAGTGGTCTGTTGCAGCATGATCTCGCTGAGCCATACATGATAAGGGTCGATGGCCTCGCCCGGGCCGGCACGCCAGGGCAGCGACCTCCGATGTCGGTCATACCAGGTGAGCAGGGCGATGGCAGGAAAAGACACAGACGGCGGTATGGAGACAGACGAACGCCACGTCTACGGCCCGCGCCCGGTCAGCGCTCTGATGCCGCGTCTGACACGCCCGGCGTTCCGCCGCCGTTCGCCTGCGACCGCGCAGGTGTTGGCCGACTGGGCTGCCATCGTGGGGCCGGCGATTGCCGCGGTCACCACACCGCGGCGGCTTTCCGCCGGTGCGCTCACCATCGCCTGCGCCGGTCCGATCGCGATGGAGCTACAGCATCTCGCCGGCGAGGTGATCGCGCGGATCAACGCCCATCTTGGGAGCCAGGTGGTGACCGCACTGCGCTTCGTGCAGACACCCGAGATGTTGGCGCCGCTCGCCGCCTCGGTGGCGCCGGTCGCCGATCCGGCGAAGCTCGCCGCGGTGGATGCCGCTGTCGGCGACCTGCCCGAGGGCGAGTTGCGTGGCGCCCTCGCTTCATTGGGCCGCGCGATAGTGACCACCCCCAACAGTTCGAGGTCCTCATGACGCTGACCCGCCGCTCCGCCTTGTCACTTGCCGGAGGTGTGGCCGTCACGGGCCTCGTCGGCCACCTCGGCTGGCCGATTGTCGGGCCGGCCCTCGCCGTCCAGCCGACACCGGCCACGCCGACGGGCGACCTGCGCAAGACGGAACGCTCGCTGGGTGATCCCGCCGCCAAGGTGACGGTCCAGGAGTTCTTCTCGCTCACCTGCACCCACTGCGCCGCGTTCGCCCAGGAAACCATGCCCCAGGTGGAGAAGGAGCTGATCGCGCCGGGCAAGGTGCGCTTCGTCTATCACGACTTCCCGCTGGACCAGGTGGCGCTGACGGCCGCCATGGTGGCCCGCTATCTGTCTCCGGCGCAGTACTACCCGTTCGTTCAGGCGCTGTTCGCCAGCCAGGACCGTTGGGCCTTCGCCCGCGGCGCCAACACAACCGACGAGCTCTGGAAGCTGGCAGCGCTCGCTGGCATGAGCCGGGCCACCTTCGACCAGGCGATCGCCGACACCGACCTGCGGAACTGGATCCTCCAGCAGCAGCAGGCGGATCAGGATCACTGGAAGATCGACTCGACTCCGAGCTTTGTGATCAATGACCAGAAGTACGCGGGCGAAATGAGCTTCGAGTCGTTTCGTAAGCTGCTGCCGGAGGCGTAGCGGAGCGACTTGCCAGGCGCGGTCGCTTCCCTACTAGATTTAGGGGCGAGCATGGCAATACTCCGGCGAACTCTACTATCGGTAGTCCTGGCCTCGCCGGCAATTGCAGCTCCGGCGGACGCCGTGCGGGCGGAGCGCAGCCTGGGCAGCCCTGAGGCGCGGCTGAGCTCGATCGAATGCTTCTCGCTCACCTGTCCGCACTGCGCCGACTTCGCTCTCAAGTCGCTGCCGGAGCTGAAAACTCGGTGGATAGCGCCCGGCAGGCTGCGCTGGGTGTTCTATGACTTCCCAACGGACGTGGCTGCACTGCAGGCCGCCATGGTGGCGCGCTATCTGCCGCCCGAGCAGTACGAGCCCTTCATCGACTCCCTGTTCGCCCAACAGGACCACTGGGTATTTGGCGCCGGCAGCGTGCAGGATGCGCTATGGGCGTTGGCAAAGGACGCCGGCATGGCTCGCCCCACATTTGAGCAGGCGCTCGCTGATGACGGGCTGCGGGACTGGATTGTCGGACGGGCACTGGAGGCGCAGACGCGCTGGCACGTTGACGCAACTCCCAGCTTCGTGATCAACGGCAGGCTCTACACTGGTGCGATATCTGCCAGCGAATTTGCTACAATTCTCGCAAGTTAGCGGAGAGAGCTAAGTGTCCGTGCATTTTCGCCGCATGCGCATCGCCGGGTTCAAGAGCTTTGCCGAACCGGTCAGCGTGGAAATCCACGCCGGCCTCACCGGCATTGTGGGCCCGAACGGCTGCGGCAAGTCGAACGTGGTCGAGGCGCTGCGCTGGGCGATGGGCGAGCAGAGTACACGGTCGCTGCGTGCCGGCGAGATGGACGATGTGATCTTCGCCGGCACGGCGGGTCGCCCGTCGCGCAATCTCGCCGAGGTGACCCTGACCCTCGACGATACGGCAGGTGCGGTGCCCCCGCCGTTCAACGAACAGTCGGAGCTGGAGATCATTCGGCGCATCGAGCGGGGTTCGGGCAGCGAGTACCGGGTGAATGGCAAGGAGGTCCGCGCGCGCGACGTGCAGACGCTGTTCGCCGACCTGGCCACCGGGGCGCACGCCTCCGGAATGGTAAGCCAGGGGCGCGTGGGAGCGCTGGTCACCGCGAAGCCGGAGGATCGACGCGCCGTGCTGGAAGAAGCGGCGGGGATTACCGGGCTGCATGTGCGGCGACACGAGGCAGAACTGAAGCTGCGCGCGGCGGAGACCAACCTTGCGCGGGCGGATGACTTGCGCGGTCAACTCGAGGTACAGCTCGGCGCCCTGAAGCGACAGGCGCGCCAGGCCAGCCGCTATCGCAACATCTCCGGCGCGATCCGCCAGGCGGAGGCTGAGTTTCTCGCGATCCAGCGGGCCCGCACAGCGCTGCTGCGCGCCGAAGCGGATGCGGCGTTACACGACGCGCGCATGGCGGTTGCCGCCGCCACCGAGGCCGCGACCCAGGCCGCGAGCCAGGCGGCCAATGCTGCCGCCGCGCTGCCGCCGCTTCGCGCGGCCGAATCGGATGCCCGGACCGCGCTCGAGCGCCATCGGGTGACCCAGGAGCAGATCGCGGCCGAGGAGGAGCGCGCCCGCACCGCCCTGGCCAATGCGACCATGCGGCTGAATCAGCTCGGCCAGGATCTCGCCCACGCGGAACAGCTCAGAAAGGACTCGGAGGCGGCGGAGTCGCGGCTCGCTGCGGAGGACGCAGGGCTGGCGGAAGCCGACGCAGGCTATCCGATGCGGGCGGAGACTGCCGAGGCAACCGTTGCGGCAGCCGTCGAAGCAGTCCGTATCGCGGAGGCAGCCTCTCATCGCGCCACCGAGGCGGCGGCCGAGGCCAATGCTCGCGTCCAGACCGTGACGAGACAGCTCGCGGATGCCGAGCAGCGCTGGCGGCGGTTGGACCAGCAATTGGCGCAGATGCGCACAGAGCGGGATCGAATCAGTGCCCAGGCCATCGATCCCGTGGCGCTGGAGGCTGCCGGCACGGAGCAGCAGGCCGCCGAGGCCGCTCTCGCATCGGCTCGTGCAGGGCTGGACGCAGCGGAGCAGGTCCGCGCGGCCACTGGTCCTGCGCTCGCCACCGCGCGCGAGCGACAGACCGCAGCCGACGCGACACACGCTAAGCTTGCAGCAGAGGCGCGCGCGCTAGCCGAGGTACTGGCGGTGAAGGATGGCGAGCGCTGGCCGCCGATGGTCGATGCGCTGAGTGTGCCCGCCGGCCTGGAAACAGCGCTCGGGGCGGCTTTGGGCGAGGAGCTGACCTCTGCCGCCGACCACGACGCGGCACGGCATTGGCGCGAACTGCCGCCATTCGACCCGGCACCCAAACTGCCCGGTGGCGCGACGCCGCTGGCAGCGTTGGTCCAGGCGCCGCCAGCACTGGCACGCGTGCTGTCGCAGACCGGACTGGTGGAGGATGCCGCCATAGGCGAATGGTCGCAGGCGGGTCTGGCGCCGGGCCAGGTGCTGGTCTCGCGTGCGGGCGCCGTCTGGCGCTGGGACGGCTATACCATCCGCGCAGGGACGCCGACCGCGGCGGCCGTCCGGCTGCAGCAGCGCAACCGGCTGTCGCTGCTGCAGCGTGATATGGCTGCGGCAAGCGATGAGGTTGCGGCCGCGCGCCAGGTGCGCGAGGCCGCGGCCGAAGCCGATCAGGCGGCGACCATTGCCGAACAACAGGCACGCGCGGGCCGGGCACACGCCGAACAGGCTCTCGAGCGGGCACGGATGACCCATCAGCAGCTTCGTGCGCGAGCGACCGAGATCGCAACACGGCTGGCTGGCATCGACACCCAGATCGAGCGGCTGACCGCTGAAACCGAGGAAGCCCACGCGGGCCTTGCTCAGGCCCTCGAAGCGCAATCCTCGCTGCCGGACCTCGTGGCCCTGCGCAATGCCGTGGAGGCGGCGCGGACGGCGTTGACGGCGGCTCGATCGGCGGAAGCCGCGGCGCAGGCCGAATGCCAGGCGTTGGCCCGCGACCATGCGGTGCGCACGGCGCGTCGATCCGCCATTGCCAGCGAGCGAGCCGACTGGGGACAGCGCGCTGCCGACGCCAGCCGCAGAGTTGGCGAGCTGGCGGAACGGCGGGAAGCCGCCGAGGCGGAGCATGCGACCTTGCAGGCGGTGCCTGGGCAGATCGCGGCGCGCCGCGTCGAGGCGTTGGATGCCCTTGAAGCGGCGGAGGCGGCCCATCGGGCGGCGGCCGACAGCCTGGCCACCGCGGTCCATCAGTCCACCGAATCGGATCGTGCCGCTCGTGCCTCGGAAACAGCGCTCGGTGCGGCGCGGGAGAGCGCGGTGCGTGCCGAGGGTGGCGCAACACAGGCCGCGCAGGCCTGGGATGCGATGCAGGAACGCATCGCCGAGCGCCTCGGCCAGAATCCTGCCATGCCAGATCCTCCCGCCGAGCTTTCGTCCGAGGTGGAGGAGAAGGCCCGCCGCCGCCTCGAACGCCTGCTGAAGGAGCGCGAGGAGATGGGGCCAGTGAACCTTCGCGCCGACGTCGAGGCGGAAGCGGTTGAGAAGCAGATCGCCGGCATCACGAGCGAACGCGATGAACTCACCACCGCCATCGCCAAGCTGCGCGGTTCGATCGGACACTTGAATCGTGAGGGCCGCGAGCGGCTCGCAGCGGTGTTCGAACAGATCGACCGCAACTTCCAGGCGCTGTTCACCCGCATGTTCGGCGGCGGCAAGGCGCATCTCGCGCTGGTCGGGTCCGATGATCCCCTCGAGGCCGGCCTCGAGATCTACGCGCAACCTCCCGGCAAGAAGCTTGCGACCCTGTCGCTGCTGTCGGGTGGCGAGCAGGCGCTCACGGCGCTGTCGCTGATCTTCGCGGTGTTTCGCTGCAATCCCTCGCCGGTCTGCGTGCTGGATGAGGTGGACGCACCGCTGGACGATGCGAATGTCGAGCGCTTCTGCACTCTGCTCAGCGACATTGTGCACGAGACGGCGACGCGGTTCCTGGTCGTCACGCACCATCCTCTGACCATGGCGCGGATGGACCGGCTGTATGGCGTCACGATGCAGGAGCGCGGCGTGTCGCGGCTGTTATCGGTCGATCTGCAGCGCGCGGCCGAGCTGGCAGAGCCGCCAAGGCTGGCGGCGGAGTGACCCAAGCGGGAGTGGTACCGTGCCGTTAGTCGATATTCTCCTGATCCTGGTTTTTATCCTGATGTTGGCAGGCAGTGTCTGGGGCTGGCGGCAAGGGTATGCCGCGTTCGACGTTACGACTGCGGTGTGGCTGATCGTGCTGGTTGTGGTGTTGGTGATGATCATTGCACCGTGGCCCCAGCGCCACGCGTATTGGTGAGGTCCCCCGCTCTGCGCACTGCGCTTACTTCATGCTTATCACTACAGCATCCCCACCCAAGCTGAGCATCAGCCCCGTGCGCTTTGCTTTCAGATGCATGATCACACCCGCCTCGTTCTGCATCCACAGATCGCCGGCGCTTTTTGTGCCGAAGACGAAACCATAGCTTGCCTGGGCATATGAGCCGGCAAACTGGGACAGGTTGTGCAGTTTGTAGACCTCTCCCTCCGCATCCACCGTTGACGCGCCGATGCCGCCGACACCGAGACCGGCGACCGTGAACGGGTAGGGAATGCCCTGGTAGAACAGGGTGCCGTTTCCGCCACCCGCATTACCGATATAGGCCACCTGCACCTGTTCCATATCCACAGTCGCATCCGGCGCAAGCCCGGCAACGGCGTCCGGACCAACCTTGACCGAAGAAGAACAGGAACTACCAAGCGCGAGCGCGCTCATTGCGAGCAACGCGACGATCGTCTTTGACTGCATATTTCCCCGCCCCGAATTGATGCGGGAGTCCGGTCCGAATTGGGTGTTGTGTCAAGTCGCGTGAAGCGGTC
>Ga0210395_10004825_pt1 | contig 10353 bp, 6 predicted proteins | sample IncBWH4OmetaG_FD_150861 | JGI IMG/M metagenome (GOLD analysis project Ga0210395, IMG submission 150861) | Forest soil microbial communities from Barre Woods Harvard Forest LTER site, Petersham, Massachusetts, United States - Inc-BW-H-4-O ...
CCATCTCGGTGAACCAAAGCGCGCCGTCGGGACCGGGAGCGATCGAAGTAAGGTCCGCGCCAGCCGAAATTCCCTGCGTGTACTCAGTGATCTTCCCCGCGGTCGTAATGCGCCCGATCGCATTTTTGCTCTTGCTGGTGAACCAGAGCGCACCGTCGGGCCCGACGGTAATGTCCTGAACGCCGAGGTCCCACACGTACGTCGTCTGCCGGGGACTCGTGCCATAGATGGTGATCTTTCCCGAGGTGGTGATCCGGCCAACGGCATCGCCTTCGGCGAACCACAGCGCCCCGTCGGGGCCGGCGACGATGTCCGAGAGATCGCTGTCGCCCTTGACGACGTACCTTTTCAGCTTCCCATGCGTGCCCAATCGTACGATCACGCCGTCAGCCCAATCCGTAAGCCAATAAGCGCCGTCTGATCCCTGAGCGATGCCTTCGAATGCCGGGCTGGCGGAGGCGTAGTAATAATACGTGCCGGTTAACTTCCCGGAAGTCGCCACGCGCGCCACTAGGGTCTCGCCGTAGTCCTGATCGACGTCGTCGGCGATCCAAAGCTGACCGTCCGAGCCAGCGGTCAAGGCCGTGGGGGAATAGTACCCATCGTTGCCGGGAAGATCGGAGAACTCTTCGATCTTGATGTGTTTAACGGCCGAGGGAACGGCCGCCGTAGGCGAGGGCGAACTGCCGGATCGGGAGCAGCCGCAAACCAGGGCCGCGAGCGCGGAAACCAGTACGATCCATCGCATCGTTGCAACGCTCCTACTTTTTATAGATTGACACGGCCCATCTTATTGGCAGTGCTTTCGACGAACCACATGTTTCCATCGGGACCGGCGGTTATGCCAGTCGGTTGGGACTTCGGCGCCAGGTTCTTGGCGTATTCGGTGATTTTGCCGGCAGTGGTGATGCGGCCGATCTTCGAGCCGCGGTACAAATACGAGTCGTAGGATTCGTATTCGGTAAACCAGAGCGCGCCGTCGGGCCCGGCGGCAATGCCGCTCGGCTCTTCGCTCTCCGAAATCCCGCGCGAGTATTCCGTAATCTTGCCGGTTGTCGTAACTCGCCCTATCCGCCCGGCTACCTCGGTGAACCACAGCGCACCGTCGGGCCCCGCAGCAATCGAATACGGTTCTGCATCGCTCGACATGCCTTTCGAAAACTCCGTGATTTTTCCGGCGACGGTGATCCGTCCGACGGCGTCGTGGCTTTGATCGGTGAACCAGAGCGCGCCGTCTGGCCCCGACGTTATGCCGGGAACACCGGAGCCCTGCGCAAGCCCCTTGGTGTAGAACGAGATGACGCCTTGCGTCGTGATGCGCCCTATCGCATTGCCTGCGGCAAACCATAGTGCCTTATCTGGGCCGGCCGTAATTCCATAAGGGCCGTGCCCGTACACCGGGAACGTTGTTATCGCTCCTTGCGTCGTGCAGCGGACGATGATCCCATCACCCCAATCCGTCAGCCAAAGAGCACCGTCGGAGCCGGTGGCGATGCCTTCAAACGATGGGCTGGTCTCGTTTTGAAAGTAGTAGGTATTCGTGCGTTTGCCGGAAGGCGTGATGCGCACGATGGCGCTTTGACCGATGTCCTGGTCGATATCGTCGGCGACCCAAATCGCGCCATCGGGCCCGACGGTCAGCGCCGTCGGAAAGTACGAATGGTCGTCCTGAGGAAGATCCTTGAACTCGCTAATCGTCACGTGCCGGTCCGAAGATGCCGGCCACGCGACGCCGGCGGGCATTACGCTCGGGCTTGGGGCGCCCGAACTCCCACATCCGGCAAACGCCGCAGCGAAAATCATCGCACTACTGAGGCAGACGAAACGGACGACGTTCATTTACTTCACACTGGCGCGGCCGGTGCGATCCGCGTCGGTCTCGACGAACCACATGTTGCCGTCAGGTCCCGCAACGATATCGCCCGGACCGGAACTGCCCGAAAGACCCTGCGAGTACTCCGAAACTCTGCCGGTCATCGTGATACGCCCAACCTTCGACTCGCGGACCACGTACGAACCGTAGGTCTCGTATTCGGTGAACCACATCGCGCCGTCGGGCCCCGCGGCGATGCCGACGGGCTCTTCGGTCGGAGTAATTCCGCGGGAGTATTCCGTGACTTTGCCGCTCGTGGTGATGCGTCCGATGCGGCCGCCCGTCGCTTCGGTGAACCAGAGTGCGCCGTCGGGCCCCGGGGCGATCCAGTAAGGACCGGCCGCGCCGCTGATGCCTTTTGTATATGTCCTGATCTTTCCGTGCGTCGTAATGCGCCCAATCGCATTGCCGGTCAGTTCGGTAAACCACAGTGCGCCGTCCGGGCCCGCGGTAATGTCGTCGTCGAAGCCGCCGGCGGGATAGATGGTAACGCTGCCTTTCGTCGTGATGCGTCCGATCGCGCCGTACTCCGTAAACCAGAGCGCCTTGTCGGGACCGACCGTAATCCCGATCGGCGCGGCGTTCAACTTAAAGGTTGAAAACGTGCCGCCGGTTGTCATGCGCACGATCTGCCAATTGTAAAAGTCGGTGATCCACAGCGCGCCGTCGGGGCCCGCGGCGATGTCCTCGAATGAGGACCCTTCGGTCGACAGCCCTTGATAGTAGAACGTCTTCCGCCGCGTGCCCGACGTGTCGATTCGGGCGACCAAGTTTTCGCCGTAATCTTGATCGATTACGTCGGTCACCCAGAGGGAATGCTTCGGCCCCGAAGCGATGGCAGACGGCGAGTAGTCGTCGCTGTACTGCGGCAGATCGGCAAACTCTTCGATCTTCACCCGTTCCTTTCCCAACGGCATCGGGAAAGATGCGTGCTGCTGCATGCCGGCGCTTCCCGGCACGAGGCCGCCGCCACTCGAGCAACCTACTGCGCCAACGGCAAAGACCGCCAAGACGGCCACAAGGGCGAATCGACTAGCAGTCATCTCGAAAGTCCTCACTAGAGTTTCACGCGGCCCATGCGATCGGTTGCCGATTCGACGAACCACATCTTCTTGTCGGGACCCTCGGCGATCAGCGTCGGGTCGGAGTTGGTATCCAATCGCTCGCCCCCAATAAAAGATGATTTATGTTATCAGGACGGCAGACGAAAAGTATGAATTCCCCGCGAAATAGTAACAATTATCAATGTTAATTGTCATCAAAACGATGCGGACCATGCGCGGCCCTCTCTCAGCGCGTAGATAGTTGACACTCGTTGTCATGTTTTCGTAGTTTGATGATACCGTGAAGGCCGACCGTCTCGTTGCGCTCCTCCTGCTGCTCCAGTCGCGGCGTCAATGCAGCGCGCGGCTCTTGGCCGATAGCCTCGAAGTTTCAGAGCGGACGATCTACCGCGACGTCGATGCCCTCTGCGCGGCGGGCGTTCCCCTCTACGCGGAGCGCGGATCGAACGGCGGCATCGTGCTCGCCGACGGCTACCGTCGCGCGCTGACCTACTTTACCGAGGACGAGGTACGGGCGCTCTTTGTCTCGGGGGCGAGCCCCCTCGCCGACCTCGGGCTCGAACGCGGTCTAGCGCAGGCGCTCGAGAAGCTTCGAGGCGGTCTTGCCGGCGTGCATCAACGCGCGGCGGACGAGTCGCGTTCGCGTATTCACCTCGATCAGCGGCGCTGGAATCAGCCCGAACCGCCGCGCGAGTTGCTCACCTCGCTGCGCCGGGCCGTCTGGGATGACCGGCGCCTCCGAATTCGCTACGAGGATCGCAATCGAAAGTCGACCACGCGTACGATCGAGCCCCTGGGCTTGGTTGCCAAGGCCGGCGTCTGGTATCTAATCGCGCGCTCGGACGGCGAGCTGCGCAGCTTTCGCGTCGAGCGTGTTGTGAGCGCGCAGAACCTTCCCGAACGCTTCGAACGTCCGGCCGACTTCGATTTGGAACGCTATTGGGCCGAGTCGTCGGCGCGCTTTGCGGAGGCGTCGCGCAGTGCGGATTGCGTTGTGACGTTCCGTGCCGCAAATGATGCGCTCGAACGCGTCACCTACTATTGGCCTGCCGAGATCGTTTCATCGGGTGCGCGCGAATCGATGATACGCGTGACGTTTCCGGGACGAGAGGTCGCCGTCTTTCAGGCGGTCGCGTGGTCGGACGTTGCGACGCTCGTCGAGCCCGATGAGTTGCGCGAGCTGATCGCGCGCCGGGCCCGACAAGCGCTCGAGCGTCACGCTTTACGCTGATGGATGATGATGCCGTTTCCTTCGGGGTCAGCGGCGAAGGCCATATAGCAGACCGGCGACTCCACGACGTCGCTGAGCTGCAAGCCGCGCGCTCGATAGTGTTCGACGGCCGCCTTCGCGTCGTCGACCGCGAACATGACGGCGCCGCCCGTCTCTTCGCCTTCGGGCTTCCAGACGCCGAATGTCGACCCGTCGGCGAGGGTGAACTCCGCGCCGCGCCCTTGATCGTCGATCTCGGTCGGCTTCATGCCGAGCACGTCGCGGTAAAAGGCGATCTGAGCCTGCGGATCGCGCACCAAATACGCGGCGATATCGATCCCTTTAATCATCGCTTGCCTCTCTTTCTATTTTGAGCGTTGTATTTGAGTGGGATCGTAACAGCCGATATATGACACCAGCTGTCAGCTTTAAAGCATAACGCGGCGGAAATCGGCCAGGAGCTCGGCGATGTAGACGAGGAAACGCGCGGCGCCCGCCCCGTCGATCGCGCGATGGTCGTAGCTGACGCTGATCGGCAGCATCAATCGCGGAACGAATGTTTTGCCGTCCCACACTGGTCTGGTTGCGGCTCGCGTCGCGCCGAGGATCGCGACCTCCGGGGCGTTGACGATTTGCGTGAAGGCCGTGCCGCCGATTCCGCCGATCGAGGAGATCGTGAAACTGCCGCCCTGCATCTGCGCGACGGTTAGCTTTCCATCGCGCGCTTTGCCCGCGAGCTCGACGGCCTCGCGTGCGATCTCGATCAAACCTTTGCCGTCCGCATTTTTGATTACGGGAACGACGAGACCGCCGGGCGTATCGGCTGCGAATCCGATGTTGTAGTAGCGCTTGAGTATCAGCTCGCCGCCGTCGAGTGAGGCGTTGAACTCCGGAAAGCGCTGCAGTGCAGCGACGGAGGCCCGGACCAGGAAAGCGAGCATCGTGAGCTTGGGTCCGCCGGTCTTCGCCTGTTCGGCATTGACCTCGCTGCGAAGCGCTTCGATCGAGGTGACGTCGGCCTCGTCGTAGTTGGTGATGTGCGGAATCTGCACCCAGTTGCGGTGCAGGTTTGGACCTGAGAGCTTCTTGATACGCGAAAGCGGCTGCCGCTCGGTGCTGCCGTACTGCGCGAAATCGAGTTTGGGCCACGGCGGCAATCCGGCAAACGGTGCGGCTGCGCCGCCACCGCTTTGCAACGCGCTTTTGACAAAGCCCTGAACGTCTTCGCGCGTGATGCGTCCGTTCGGACCGGTTCCGCGCAGGTTTTGCAGATCGACCCCGAGTTCGCGCGCGAATCGCCGTATAGATGGACCGGCATGAACCATGCCGCCGATTGGTGCCGGCGCTGCCACCGGAACCTCCGCTGCCGGCACTGGAGCCTCCGGCGGAGAGGGCTTTGCCGGCGCTGGAGTCGCGGGCGAAGCGGCAGAATCCGTCGCGAGCACGACGATCGCCATCCCTTGCGAAACTTTGTCGCCGACCTTCACCTTGACGTCTTGCACGACGCCCGCGGCCTCGGCCGGCACCTCCATCGATGCCTTTTCGCTTTCCAGCGTGATCAGCGAGTCGTTCTTCTTGACGCGATCGCCGGGCTTGACGAGTACTTCGATGACCGGCACGTCTTTGAAATCGCCGATGTCGGGAACGCGTACCTCGATCGTCTTCGCCGGCGATGGGGACGCGGGTGGGGCAACCGGTGCTGCTGCGGCAACCGGTGCGGTTGCGGGCGCGCCGGTAGACTCCGTCGCGAGCACGACGATCGGCATCCCCTGCGAAACTTTGTCGCCGACCTTTACCTTGACGTCTTGCACGACGCCGTCGGCCTCGGCGGGCACCTCCATCGACGCCTTCTCGCTCTCCAGTGTGATGAGCGAGTCGTTCTTCTTGACGCGATCGCCGGGCTTGACGAGCACCTCAATGACGGGCACGTCTTTGAAATCGCCGATGTCGGGGACGCGCACTTCGATCGTACTCATCGCACTCCAGCTTTTCGTTCTTTACACATCGATCGGGTTGGGCTTGTTTGGATCGATCTCGTATTTCTTGAGCGCCTTTTGCACGGTCGAGGCCGGTAGCGTTCCCTCCTCGGCGAGCGCGTGCAGCGCCGCGAGCGCGACGAAATGGCGATCGACCTCGAAAAAAGCGCGGAGCTTGCGGCGGAAATCGCTGCGGCCGTAGCCATCGGTTCCGAGCGCGACGTAGCGGCGTCCGACATAGGGGCGAATCTGTTCGGCGAAGGTCCTGATGTAATCGGTCGACGCGATCCCGGGGCCCTGACGGTCTCGCAGGCACTCCTCGACGTACGAGAGGCGCGGTTTCTCTTCGGGATGGAGCAGATTCCAGCGACGCGCCGCGACGCCGTCGCGCTGGAGTGCGTTAAAGCTCGTAACGCTCCAGACGTCGCTACTCACGTTCCACTCGTTGGCGAGCAGATCGGCGCCGGCGAGAACTTCGCGCAGAATCGCGCCGGATCCAAATAACTGAACGCACGGCGTTTTCTTCTTAGCCTGTCCCGAGATTGCCGAAGGACGCAGCAGGTACATGCCGCGCAAGATTCCGTCCCGGGCGTCGGAGGGCATCGCCGGGTGAATGTAGTTCTCGTTCATCAGCGTGATGTAGTAGTAGACGTCTTCCTGCTCGGCGAGCATGCGGCGCAATCCGTCTTGGATAATCACCGCCAGTTCGTAGGAGTATGTTGGATCGTAGCTGCGGCAGTTTGGAATAAACGAGGCCGCGACTTGGCTGCTGCCGTCTTCGTGCTGCAGCCCTTCACCGTTGAGCGTCGTTCGACCCGACGTCGCGCCGAGCAAGAATCCACGCGTGCGGCTGTCACCCGCGGCCCACGCGAGATCGCCCACGCGCTGAAAGCCGAACATCGAGTAGAAGATGTAGAACGGAATCATCGGAACGTCGTGGTTGGAATACGCGGTGCCCGCGGCGATCCACGACGAGATCGCGCCGGCTTCGTTGATGCCTTCCTGGAGAATCTGACCGAGTTTGTCTTCGCGATACCACATCAGTTGCTCCGCATCTTGCGGATGATAGAGCTGTCCGACCGATGAGTAGATCCCGAGCTGGCGGAACATCCCCTCCATGCCGAACGTGCGCGATTCGTCGGCGACGATCGGAACGACGCGCGCTCCGATTTCACGATCGCGCGCGACCGTGTTGAGAACTCGCACGAACGCCATCGTGGTGGAGATGCTGCGATCGCCCGTCCCCTGCAGCTGCGCGTCGAATGCGGTCAAGTCGGGAACCGCCAGAACCTTCGACTTGCGGCGGCGCTGCGGTACGCTTCCGGCCGCCTCCATGCGCTCCCGCAGATAGCGCATCTCCGCAGAATCGGCGGCGGGCTTGAAGAACGGAACCTTGTCGGCGGAGATCGCGTCGTCGGAGATCGGGAGCGCGAAACGATCGCGGAAGGTTCGCATCGCCGCCAGCTCCATTTTCTTGGCTTGATGCGCGATGTTCTGGGCCTCGCCGGCCTCACCCATGCCGTAACCCTTGATCGTCTTGGCGATAACGACCGTTGGCTGGCCGCGGTGCTCGCAGGCCGCTTTATATGCGGCGTACACCTTGAGCGAATCGTGGCCGCCGCGCTGCAGCGCCCAAATCTCGTCGTCGGTCCAGCCTTCGACCAGCGCTTTGGTCTCGGGATAGCGGCCGAAAAACTCGTCGCGAACGTATTTGCCGTTGCGCGATTTGAACGTTTGATAATCGCCGTCGACGCACTCGTTCATCAACTGCACGAGCTTGCCGCCCGAATCCGCGGCGAGCAGCTGGTCCCAGCGGCTGCCCCAGATGACCTTGATGACGTTCCACCCCGCGCCCCTGAAGACGCCCTCGAGCTCTTGGATGATCTTCCCGTTGCCGCGCACCGGGCCGTCGAGGCGCTGCAGGTTGGCGTTGACCACCCAGATCAGATCGTCGAGCCGCTCGCGGCCCGCCAACGAGATCGCGCCGAGCGACTCGGGCTCGTCCATCTCGCCGTCACCGACGAAGGCCCAGACCTTGCGCCCCGTCGCGTCGATGAGCCCGCGATCGTGCAGATAGCGCATGAAGCGCGCTTGATAGATGGACATGATCGGTCCCAAGCCCATCGAGACCGTCGGGAACTGCCAGAAGTCCGGCATCAGCCAGGGGTGCGGATACGACGAAAGGCCTTTGCCGTCGACCTCCTGGCGGAAATGTTCGAGCCGTTCTTCGGTGATGCGACCCTCGAGGAAGGCCCGCGCGTAGACACCGGGTGAGGAGTGGCCTTGGAAGAAGACGAGGTCGCCGCCGAACGTCTCGCTCGGCGCGCGAAAGAAGTGGTTGAAGCCGACGTCGTAGAGCGTCGCGGCGGAGGCAAAACTCGCAACGTGTCCTCCGAGTTCGGAACTGACCTTGTTCGCACGTACGACGGTCGCAAGCGCGTTCCAGCGCACGATATGACGCAGCCGCGCCTCGAGTTCGCGGTCACCCGGCATCGCCGGCTGCCGGTCGACCGGAATCGTATTGACGTACGGCGTCGTTGGACCCAGCGATACGTGCGCGCCGGCCCGCTGCGCTTCATCGACAAGCGCCGAGAGCAGCTCGCGGGCGCGCCCGGGCCCTTCGACGGCGAGCACGCCGCGCATGGCCTCGAGCCACTCGCGAGTCTCCTGAGGATCGGGGTCGGGGGCGAAGCTAGTCATCGCTGCCGTCATTTCCGTCCGGCGGGCCCATCTCTTCCAAAGGCACCCGCCTGCCTGGGAAGAACCGCGCTTCCCGCGTATAGAGTCCCTGCGCGGGAGCTGAGTTTGGCTGAGAGGGCGGCCGCGGGTCGCCGACCGCTCGTAACCTGATCCGGATAATGCCGGCGTAGGGAGGATGGAATGAAGGTTTACGTTGGGGGCAGCGACCCCTCGATTCGCGTTCCGCGCCGTGCGGTGACGCTGACCGATGGAACGGTTCACACGCTGTACGATACCAGCGGTCCGTACACCGATTCGGAATCGTCGCTCGACATCCGGCGCGGCTTGGAGCCGCTGCGCGACCGCTGGATCGCCGCCCGTAACGATACGATCGAGTTGGACCGTGCCACCTCGCTCTATCGCCGCGGTCGCGAGGCGATGCCCGAGCTCGACGTCGTGCGCTTCCCGTCGCCGCGTTTGCCGCGGCGGGCGAAGCCCGGCGGCAACGTCACGCAGATGCACTACGCTGCGCGCGGCGAGATCACGCCCGAGATGGAGTTCGTCGCGCTGCGCGAGAGCGTCGAGCCGGAGTTCGTACGCGCGGAGATCGCGCGAGGGCGCGCGATTCTTCCCTCAAACGTCAACCACCCCGAAAGCGAGCCGATGATCATCGGTCGGAACTTCCTGGTGAAGATCAATGCCAACATCGGCAACTCGGCCGTGAGCTCGTCGATCGAGGAAGAGGTAGAGAAAATGACGTGGGCGACGCGCTGGGGCGCCGACACGGTGATGGATCTCTCGACGGGCAAAAACATCCATGAGACCCGCGAGTGGATTCTGCGCAACTCCCCCGTCCCGATCGGCACCGTCCCGATCTATCAGGCGCTCGAAAAAGTCGGCGGCAAGGCCGAGGACCTCACGTGGGAACTCTTTGCCGATACGCTGATCGAACAGGCCGAGCAGGGCGTAGACTACTTCACGATTCACGCCGGTGTTTTGTTGCGATACGTGCCCCTGACCGCCGATCGCATCACCGGCATCGTTTCGCGCGGCGGGTCGATTCTGGCAAAGTGGTGCCTGGCGCACCATCGTGAGAACTTCTTATACGAACACTTCGAGGATATTTGCGAGATCATGAAGGCATACGACGTCGCCTTCTCGCTTGGCGACGGCTTGCGCCCCGGGTGCACGGCCGACGCTAACGACGCGGCCCAGTTTGCGGAGCTCGAAACGCTCGGCGAACTCACCGACATCGCTTGGAAGCACGACGTGCAGGTGATGATCGAGGGACCGGGTCACGTGCCGATGCAGATGATCGAAGAGAACGTGCGCAGGCAGCTCGAAGTCTGCAAGGAGGCGCCGTTCTACACGCTCGGGCCGCTCGTGACCGATATCGCTCCCGGTTACGATCATATTACGAGCGCTATCGGCGCCGCGATGATCGGCTGGTACGGGACCGCCATGCTGTGCTACGTCACGCCCAAAGAACACCTTGGTTTACCCAATAAGAAGGACGTCAAGGACGGGGTCATCACGTATAAGATCGCGGCC
>Ga0210395_10004827_pt1 | contig 10352 bp, 11 predicted proteins | sample IncBWH4OmetaG_FD_150861 | JGI IMG/M metagenome (GOLD analysis project Ga0210395, IMG submission 150861) | Forest soil microbial communities from Barre Woods Harvard Forest LTER site, Petersham, Massachusetts, United States - Inc-BW-H-4-O ...
CGTCAAGGCTCGTTTGTTCCAATGTCTCAGCTCGCGTTATTTCCAGACCAGGCGGCCGGTCCGAAGGGGCTGCGCTACGCGCGCGAATTCGTGTCCCGGGAGACGGAGCGCGACCTGATCTCGCGGATCGCGCAATTGCCGCTGCAGCCGTTTCAGTTCGGCGCCTTCGAGGGGAACCGGCGAGTGAAGTCGTTCGGGTTCCGCTACGACTACACGGCACAGAAGAAGCTCGAGGCGGAGTCCATTCCGGAATGGCTGATACCAATCGCGCGATCGGTGGAAAGTTTTGGCGATTTGCCGGCGGGAAGCGTCCACCAGGTCCTCTGCACCGAATACGACGTCGGCGTCGGCATCGGATGGCATCGCGACAAGCCGCACTTCGACAAGGTCTTTGGGCTTTCGCTGGGCGCGGCTTGCAAGTTCCGCTTTCGCCGCCGCATTGGGGAAAAATGGCAGCGCCATACGCTCGATGCAGAGCCGCGCTCACTCTACCTGATGGACGGTGAGTCCAGGCAGATCTGGGAGCACAGCATCCCGCCGGTCGAGCAGCGTCGCCATTCGATCACGTTCCGCACGATGAGGCCGCAGATCGGCGGCCGCTAAAATCGGCTCAGGTACCGGCCTCGACCAGCTTCGGGCGAGACGGTTCCTTCCAGGCCACGAGAACTGCGACAAAGATCACGCCCGTCACCAGCGTGCTCAGTGGCAGTCCCAACAGGCCACGGCTTGCGACCAGGTCACCGACCGCGGTTCCTGCCGCCCGGACCATGACCACCGTGAGCCAATAGAACCACAGCGCGCGCAACAGGCCGCCGCGGGCCAGCACAAAAAATAGCCCCAAGATCAAGCTCAGCAAGATCGACGCCTCGGCGTCACCGAGATGCAGATTGTGCGAGCAATAGTCTCCGATCACCGTGCCGAGCGTGCCGGCGATCAACATGCTGATCCAGTAGCCCGCGTCCGCACGCAGCACGGCGGCGGCGCCTTGGTCGGGCGTCCGACGCCACAGGAATTGCCAACTCAAGGCGACGGCTGCAGCGAGCAACGCCGTCAGCGCAGCGATCACCCAGACCCTCGGCAGTTTCATGTCGCCGCACAAGAAATCCGCGGAATTGGTCGCCGCGGTTCGGATGATGATGATCGCGGCCCAATAATAAACCTGATGAACGGCTCGATCGAACCGCTCGCCCGCGATCACGATCGCAAACGCCATTGCAAGGAACGGGAGTCCGTCGACGTGGCCGAGCCCCAGATCGTGGGCGAAAAAATCTCCCATGTTCGCGCCAAAAATGCTGGCGAGGCAGAGCGCGGTCCAGTACCGCGGTCCCAGCGTCGGAAGGTGGATTGGCTGCATGGAAGGCACTTTCTGGCGCGATGTTTAATTGCGATCGAGACCGCTTTCCGCTTCAGTTAGCGACGAATCGGTGGGAACCCGGCGCGGGATCGGACATTGGCCGGACGCGGACATTTTCGAAGGCTGTTCATGGGAATTGAAAGTGGCATGAGCGTGGTTGCAAGCATCGTCTTCCCATCCTGAAAGGGATGTGAACGTCCCGAAACACCCGAGATCAGCGGCGGCTTACAGCTATGCCACTCATTTGCCGTTCATTTCCCATGCTGCATAAGTGGGCAATCATCACCGTTGCGGTGTCTGGCCTGGCGCGTCCAGCTTGGGCCGGGCCGCCTTACGTATCCGACGATCCCGAACCGACCGATTACAAGCATTTCGAGATCTATACATTCAACAATGGCACGGCCACGCGCGGCGACATCGGCGGCGAAACCGGCATCGATTTCAACTACGGGGCAGCGCCTGATCTTCAGCTGACGGCCACCATCCCTGCGGGCTTCGATCAGCCCGCGGCAAGCGGGACCAGCTTCGGCCTCAGCAACGTCGAGCTTGCCGCCAAGTATCGCTTCCTGCATCAGGACTCGTTCGGCCTGGATGTCAGTTTCTTTCCGCGGGTGTTTCTGCCGAGCCCATCGAAAACCGTCGGCAACGGTACCGCCTCGCTGCTGTTGCCGATTTGGGTCCAGAAGGACTGGAGCGGAGGATGGTCGGCCTTCGGCGGAGGCGGCTGTGTGATCAGCGGGCGTTCCTCGCAGAATTTCTGCGAGGCCGGCGGCGTCGTCACCTATCAGCTGCTGCCCAAATTACAGCTCGGCGTCGAGTTGTTTCACCAAACCGATGACGGCAACGGGACGCCTGCAACGTCAAGCCTCGGAATCGGCGCTCGCTACGACATCAATGACACTTTCCACTTGCTCGGCTACCTCAGGCGCGGCATCGAAAACGTCGATACGACCGATCGGTATTCCTGGTACGCTTCGGTTCTCTTTACGTTTTGAGAGGCTCGGCGCCATGTTCGGCGCATTCGGCGGGATAAAACAGCGAGCCGGAAAGTTGCACCCGCGCCGCCTCGTTCATGCTCGCGGCCTCGACGTGCCCCGGTCCGAGCACATGAAAGACGGCCTCGCCGGCCGCCAAGAGATAGTCGGCGATGATCCGCCGGTGGCACCGCCACCACACGGTCTCCGCACACATGATGGCGCAGCGCCGGCTGCGTCCGAGCTCGCGCAGGTGCGCGAGACCGGCGCGAAAACCCTCGCTCATCGCGTAGTCGGCATAATGATGAAAGCTCTCGTTCTGCCAGTGGGCGTTGACATCCGGCGCGACATCGCGGTCGCGGCGGCGCAGTCCGCCAAGCGCCGCAATGTGCTCATATCCGATTCCGCACGCCGCCAGCGACCCCGGCAATGCATCGCGATTATATTGCGGGTTGGTGCGCGAGCGCGGCACGGTGCGGACGTCGGCGACGAGCGTGACCTCGACGCGGCGCAAGAGATCGATGAACTCGCCGATCGAACGTGTCCCGTGGCCGATTGTGTAGAACGGATATGCCATCGGCTGATCCATTTTACGGGTTCAAGCGAGCGCGGCCCCCGCCATTGTGCATCCGAAATCAGCGGCGCAGCAGCCGCAACGCCCGGCCCTTGTGCAAGGCGATGTGGTCGGTCTTGTCGCTCTTGATCTCGTATTGTGGATCATCACGGCTCGCATGATGGACGTAGCCCTTGTAGTCCACGTCTTCCTCGTGCACGCGCACGATACGGCCGCGCACCCGGCCGGCTTCGGAGTTCCAACTCACGTGATCGCCCGTTTTGAATGTCTTCGTCATGACCAAAGCCCGCGCGAGCGGCCGACCGAGGGCGCCTCGGACGATATAAGGTTCCGGTAGCACTGGGGAAGGCTCGCGGCGCCGGTCCGCCTACGGCGCGACAGCCCTCGCTCGCCTCGCGACGATGGACCTAGGATGGCTTGCCGAGCCGTAGCTCGCGAAGCGAGCGAAGGCTGGTGGGCACGACAGGGATCGAACCTGTGACCCCTACCATGTCAAGGTAGTGCTCTCCCGCTGAGCTACGTGCCCTAGAAGTCGTGTCGGGTATCGGGTCGGGTCCGTATATCGGCTCCCACGCGGGCAGGCAAGGCGCAGGACGGCGATATCAGGGCCGAATCAGGCCGCCAGCATCTTGTTCACTTCGCTGACCAATTCGCGAAGGTGAACCGGCTTCGACAGCACCTTGGCGTTCCGGGGCGCAGCCGAATCCGAGTTCAGGGCGACCGCGGCGAAGCCGGTGATGAACATGATCTTGATGTCGGGGTCGAGCTCGGAAGCGCGGCGCGCGAGCTCGATGCCATCCATCTCCGGCATCACGATGTCGGTCAGGAGCATCTCGAACGGCTCCTCGCGCAGCCGCTGATAGGCCGACATGCCATTGTCGTGGGGCGAGACCTGGAACCCGGCGTTTTCCAGCGCCTTGACCAGGAAACGGCGCATGTCGTTGTCGTCTTCGGCGAGGAGGATTTTGTGCATGGAGGGTGCGTCGACTTCCCGATTTACAAATTACGGAACTCACTAAGCCCGACAGACGGTAAATTTCGGGTGAAAGCTCGCAGGCAACGGTGAGCCTTTGGCAAGGCTATTTCTGGACCGGAATGCGTCTTAAATCAATGAAGCGGGGCTTTTTGCGTCTCGCGCGCGGAGATCTTCCAGGTTGGTTAAGATTTTTTCGCTTGTTTTCCCCTTGGCAGAACGGTTGCGATTATCGACAATGCGCTCATAAAAGCTCCGCCTTTGTGGCAGAATCGACGCCTCCAGAGCTGCGGGATGTAAGGGACGACGCCCGACGATGACCCGGTTTGATGGCGAAGTGCCGCCTCCGTTCGAGATCGTGGAGCCGCCCCAGTGGCGGGCGCCGATCATCTTCAACTCGCCGCACTCCGGCTCGGTCTATCCGGACGACTTCCTGATCGCGTCGCGGATCGATCTGCCGACGCTGCGCCGTTCCGAAGATTCCTTCATGGACGAGCTGATCGCCGATTTGAGCCGCCGCGGCTTTCCGGTGGTCCGGGTCAACTTTCCGCGTTCCTATGTCGACGTCAATCGCGAGCCCTATGAACTCGATCCGCGGATGTTTTCCGGGCGCCTGCCAAGCTTCGCCAACACCCGCTCGATGCGGGTCGCCGGCGGGCTCGGCACCATCCCGCGGGTGGTCGGCGACGGCCAGGAGATCTATCGCGAGCGCCTTGCGGTCGACGACGCGCTGTCGCGGATCGAGACGCTGTACAAGCCCTATCACCGCGCATTGCGGCGGCTGATCAACCGGGTGCACCAGAGTTTTGGCACGGTCGTGGTGGTGGATTGCCATTCGATGCCTTCGATCGGCGTCTCGCGCGACGAGCCGCGGCGGCCGGACGTGGTGATCGGCGACCGCTACGGCACCAGCTGCGCGCCGCTGTTACCCGACATGGTCGAGGCGACCATGAGCCGGCTCGGCTATTCGGTCGGTCGCAACAAGCCCTATGCGGGGGGTTTCATCACCGAGCATTACGGCAATCCGGCAAGCGGCCTGCATGCGATCCAGCTCGAGCTCAACCGGGCGATCTATATGGACGAGCGCAGGCGCGAGAAGGGTCCGCGATTTGCCCAGGTCGCCGCCGATTTCGCCAAGCTGGCGGATGCGCTCGCCACCGTTCCGCTCGACGATCTCGGGCCGTTCCAGACGGCTGCGGAATAAAAGCGCGCTCGCTCTGTTTCATTATGATTCGGGATGCGCGCCAGATGCGCAATTTCGGACCGGGAAATCTCGAGAATCCCAGATGCGCAATTGCGTGTCTGAGATTCGCGGTCGCCTGCGCGTCGGAGTGACTCTAGAAAAAAACGTGCCCAAAGAAAAAAGGGCCGCTTGCGATGGCAAGCGGCCCAAGTCTAGGGAGGAAACGCCCAAGGAGGGCAGCGATAGCGCAAGGCGCTACCGCACCGCAACAATATGCGACCGCGCTGCACAAAGCGCAAGAGTTTTTCATGCTTTTCCCATGCAAAATTCGCAGGGCGTGCACGCGTGCAACACGTGGGTTGGCCGTCGGATTCACTATATTTTCCATCTAGTTAACGAATGGGCCGGATCGACCCTTAGGCGCAATTTGGATAACCTCTCGTTTTCGTGACATCCTTGCCAACCAAAAATTTACGCTCGCACAAGACTCTTCTGCATTCAAAATACCAGAGAGAAGCCGGCAATCCCGATGCGCGACGGCAAGGATTGGGCTAGGCAAGAGATGATAAGGATTCTCGAAATCCGTAGACCATGATCCGATTCGATCGGATCATGGTCTTGTTCTCCTTGAGCATGATCCTTTCGGAAAACCGGTTCCCATCGCGCAACAAGTGCTGGACTGGCTTTTTCCGGATCGTGCTCGCAACGCCCCCCGGTTTAAGGAACTGCCGTGACGGTCATCGACTTTACAGCCTTCATCGGCCGCCTTGCGACTGCCTCCGGCGAAACCATCCTGCCGTTCTTCCGCACCTCGCTCTCGATCGACAATAAAAGTGTCGGCCAGGATTTCGATCCCGTGACCGAAGCCGACCGCGCCGCGGAGGCCGTGATGCGGCGGATGATCAAGGCCAATTTCCCCCAGCACGGCATCGTCGGCGAGGAATTCGGCAACGAGCGCGAGGACGCCGAATATGTCTGGGTGCTGGATCCGATCGACGGCACCAAATCCTTTATCGGCGGCTTTCCGATCTGGGGCACGCTGATCGCGCTGCTGCACCGGGGCACGCCGGTATTCGGGATGATGCACCAGCCCTTTATCGGCGAGCGCTTCTCAGGCGACAGCGGCTCGGCCTTTTACCGGGGACCTTCGGGCGAGCGCCGGCTTTCGGTGCGGCGCTGCGCCACGCTGAAGGAAGCGACCAGCTACACGACCAGTCCGCTGTTGATGAACGACAGCGATCGGGCGACCTTCGGCCGCATCGAAAGCGCGGTGCGGCTGTCGCGCTATGGCGGCGATTGCTATTCCTATTGCATGCTCGCCGCCGGCCATCTCGATCTCGTGGTCGAGACCGAACTGAAACCCTACGACATCGCCGCCCTGATCCCGATCGTCACCGGCGCCGGCGGCATCGTCACCACCTGGGACGGCGCGCCAGCGCAAAACGGCGGCCGCATCGTCGCCGCCGGCGATCCGCGGGTGCATGAAGCGGCGATCAAGCTGCTTAACAGTTAGACCACGCTCCTCGCCATGAGGTCAGCATTTTCGACTTCGATTGCGTTGCAAAGACAGCTACCATGATAAGCAATGCTCGGCTGCAGCGCACACGCACGTGCAGCCTGAAAGGCCGAGCCGGGAGGACTAGTTTTGAGAATTCCATGTGCCCTGGTGATGGGCTTCTTGGCGCTGCTGTCGCCATCGCTGGCGTCGGCCGAAGATTTTCCCACCAAGCCGATCCGGCTGATCGTGCCGTTTCCAGCCGGTGGGCCCAACGACATCATCGCCCGCGTGGTCGGGCAGCGAATGTCGGAACTGGCCAAGCAGCCGGTCGTGATCGACAATCGCGGCGGACAGGGCGGCGTGCTGGGGACGGATGCGGTGGCGAAGGCTAACCCCGATGGCTACACCATCGGGATCGTCACGCCGGCGCGCTCGCCATCAGCCCCAGCACTGAAAAGGTCGCCTACGATCCGCGGAAGGATCTGGCGCCGGTCACGCTGGTTGCCAAAGTGCCGGAAATGCTGGTGGTCAACAGCAGCGTGCCCGCCAACAACATGGCCGAATTGATTGCGCTCGCAAAAGCCGAGCCCGGCAAACTCAATTTTGCATCGACCGGTCCCGGCGGCCTGCCGCATCTCGCCGGTGAGCTGTTCAAGTTCACGGCAAAAATCGACATCGTGCACGTGCCCTATCGCGGCGCCGCTCCGGCGGTCAACGATCTGCTCGGCCATCAAGTGCAGATGACGTTCCTCGATCTGCCGATCCTGTTGCCGCAGATCAAGGCCGGCGCGCTGCGGGCGATCGCGATCGGCGCGCCAGAACGCGCGCCGACCGCACCGGATGTGCCGACCACCGCGGAAGTCGGGCTGCCGAACGTGCTGGCCGAGAACTGGTACGGCATGGTGGCGCCGGGGGGAACGCCGCCCGCCATCATAGCCAGCCTGAACAAGATCGCCACCGAGGCGATGCGCGATCCGACCGTGAAGGAAAAGCTCGCCGTCCAGGGCGCCGAGCTGGTCGGCGACACGCCGGAGCATTTTCGCGATTTTATCGAAAGCGAAACCAGGAAATGGGCGGAAGTCATCAAGGAAGCAGGCGTCGAAATCACGAAGTAGCGGTCCTTCACGCCTAGGGGTGAGCTTTGGTTCGATCGTTGTCCGCGGACTTTCTTACCCTCCCCTGGAGGGGGAGGGTCGCTTGCTTCGACGATGCGAAGCATCGTCCGAAGCAAGCGGGGCGGGGTGATCTATCCGCGAACGAGATGCCTATGGTCTCAACGTCGATACGCCGCGCGGTGGCGAGACAAACGTCGCACACTGAAACACCTGTATCGCGGAAAGACTGTCACCCCTCCCCGCCCGCATTGGACGATGCTTCGCATCGTCAACCCGGACGACCCTCCCCCTTCAGGGGAGGGTGAAAGAAAAGCCGACCCGATTCAGGTCGCCACCGGCTGCTACGCCGCTTCCCGCAAATGCTCCACCAACAATTTCGCCGGGCGCGGCAGCGCCTTAAAACTGCGGGCGCAGATCACGAGCTTGCGGTTCGCCCAGGAATCCCTGATCCGGATCATCGCGATCGGCATCGACTGCGCGCAGCGCCTGGCGGCCGCCTCCGGCACCACGGCGATACCGACGTCCGCGGCGACCATCTGGCAGATCGCATCGAAATCCCGCAACCGCGCCCGGAATTGCAGGCGCATGCCAAGCCTTGCCGCGTGCTTGGAGATGTGCATCTGCAGCGCCGTCGCGTTGGTCAGTCCGACGAAGGCATGGTCGGCGACGTCCTGAAAATCGATCTGGCGGCGACCGGCCAACGCGCCGCGCCGCGCCGTGACCAGGGTCAGGCGGTCCTCGCTGAAGGCGAACCGCTCGACATTGTCGGGCAGCGCGTGCTCGGCGGCAAAGCCGAGATCGGCGGCGCCGGTCGCAATCGCGCTGGCGATATCGGTGCTTTCGCGCTCCTCGACATCGACATTGATATCGGGATGCTGGCGCAGGAACGAAGCCAGCGCACGCGGCAAATGTTCCGATAGCCCCGAGGTGTTGGCCAACAGATGCACGCTCGCCCGGATGCCGGAGGCGAAACGCGAAAGATCGCCCCGCATCGCCTCGACATTGTGAATGACGAGCCGCGCATGGTCGAGCAGGCTCTCGCCCGCCGCCGTCAGCTCGACGCCGCGGCGGCCGCGCTTGAACAGGCTGACCCCGAACGCGGCCTCCAGGCCCTTGATCCTGGCGCTCGCCGACGCCAGCGCCAGATGCGCGCGGTCCGCACCGCGCGTGATGCTGTGGCCATCCGCCACCGCGATGAAGAGCTGCAGGTCGACAAGGTCGAAACGCATGGCGGGCCTCCAAGTCTTACGCCTTCTAAAGCGCGATGAATTTTGATTGAATCGGTTTGTCCGCGCATTCGGTTTTCACCTCTCCCCAGCGGGGAGAGGTCGATTTGCGTTAGCAAATCGGGTGAGGGGGCGCTGCCCTAAGGAGAGACCGTAACCCCTCACCCGGCGCTGCGGGCCGACCTCTCCCAACGGGAGAGGTGAACGGCGCCCGCGGACAAATTGATCGAACCCAAACTCACTCCGTTCTAGGCCATCTGCCTTCGTCACAGCCGAAAGCTATCTCCGTAACCTCCAGATTGTGCCCAAGACGTCGATCGGTCAATGTGACCTTATGTTCGAGCCTCTGCTTTTATTCATCGCCGCCGCCTTCCTGCTCGCGGGTTTCGTCAAGGGCGCGCTGGGGATGGGCCTGCCGACCGTGTCGATGGGCCTGCTCGCGGTGGCGATGCAGCCTTCGCGGGCAATTGCCATCGTCATCGTGCCGGCGATCGTCACCAACGTCTGGCAGACCTTCGTCGGCCCCTATCTGCGCGACATCATCAAACGGCTGTGGCCGCTGATGGCGGGCACGGTCGTCGGCATCTGGCTGAACGCGGGATCGCTGACCGGGCCTTATGCCCATGACATCCCGATCGCGCTCGGGGTGCTGTTGGTGATCTATGCGATCGTGGGCTTGAGCCGATTTAGCTTCAATGTCGCGCGCCGCGACGAGAAATGGATCGGCGGCATCGTCGGCGTCGTTACCGGGCTGATTTCGGCCGCGACCGGCGTTCAGGTGATCCCATCGATGCCCTTCATGCAGGCGATCGGCATGGAGAAGGACGAGCTGGTGCAGGCGCTCGGGGTCTTCTTCACGGTCGCGACGCTGGCGCTCGCATTCAGTCTCTCCAGCTCCGGCGTGCTGAGCGCGGCCACCGCCTTGCCGGGCGCGGTCGCGATGATCTGCTCCTTCACCGGCATGTTCATTGGGCAATCGGTACGCTCGCGGCTGCAGCCCGAAGCCTTCCGCCGCTGGTTTTTGATCGCGATGATCTTTCTCGGGCTCTACCTCGTGGCAACCGCGATCTTCAACCTTCAACGCGCCTGAAGTAGCGCAATGCGGGCGCCGAGATAGACGAACATCCCGCCCAGGCAGCGATTGATCCAAACCACAGCGTTGCCGGATCGCTTGACCCGATTGGCCGTCCTTGCCGCGAAGGCGGCGACGCCGAGGCACCACAGCGTGCCGTTGCTCACGAAGATCAGACCGAGCAACAGGAACGCCACCGCCTTGTGCTCAGAGTCCGCGCTCACGAATTGCGGCAGGAAGGCCAGAAAGAACAGCGCCACTTTCGGGTTGAGGATGTTGGTCAGCGCGCCCTGCAAGAACACCCGTCGCAGCGACATGGCGCCGTCTCCGATTCGCGCATTGTCGACGTTCGCGTGTGGTCGCGACAGCAGCAGCAGCAGCAG
>Ga0210395_10004830_pt1 | contig 10350 bp, 8 predicted proteins | sample IncBWH4OmetaG_FD_150861 | JGI IMG/M metagenome (GOLD analysis project Ga0210395, IMG submission 150861) | Forest soil microbial communities from Barre Woods Harvard Forest LTER site, Petersham, Massachusetts, United States - Inc-BW-H-4-O ...
TTATCGCCCAAACTTAAACTTCACTGCCATGCCCAAACGCCTCGGAAAGTTCGAACTGCCCAGCAAACTCACCAAGATTGAGGAAGGCTCTTCCTCCACCTACGCCAAATTCATCGCCGAGCCCTTCGAAGCCGGTTACGGCCACACTGTCGGCAACTCCCTGCGCCGCGTCCTCCTCAGCTCCATCGAAGGCGCCGCCATCACTTCCATCAAGATCGACGGCGTCAACCACGAGTTCCAGAGCGTGGACGGCGTGGTCGAGGACGTCACCGACATCGTCCTGAACCTGAAAAAAGTCCTGATGATCTCGCAAAAACGCGAACCTATGAGCCTCTCGCTCAAGGCCAGCAAGGCCGGCCCGGTCACCGCCGCCAACATCCAGGCCGACGCCAACATCACTATCGTCAATCCCGACCAGGTCATCTGCACCCTCGACAAGAGCCGCACGTTCGAAGCGGAGATCGAGATCAAGACCGGCCGCGGCTACTATCCCGGCGAACTCAACAAAAAGGAAGAGCAGGCCATCGGCGTCATCCCCATCGACTCGCTCTTCTCGCCCGTCCGCCTCGTCAAGTACGCCGTCGAGAACACCCGCGTCGGCCAGATCACCGACTACGACAAGCTCATCTTGGAAATTTGGACCGACGGCCGCATCACCCCGGACGATGCCCTCAAGCAGTCCGCCTCCATCTTCAAGCATCACCTCGATGTCTTCGATCGCGTCAGCGAAGAGCACTACGAGTTCGAGAGCCAGCAAAGCGCCGTCAGCGAAGAGGAAAACAAGCTCCGCAAGCTCCTCAACATGTCGGTCAACGAAATCGAGCTCTCCGTCCGTGCGGCCAACTGTCTCAACAACGCCAACATCACCACCGTCGGCGAGCTGGCGATGAAGAGCGAGCAGGAGATGCTCAAGTACCGCAATTTCGGCAAGAAATCGCTCAACGAAATCAAGGAAAAGCTCGAAGCCCTCGGCCTTTCCCTCGGCATGAAATTCGACGAACGCCTCCTCGACACCAAGAAAGAAGCATAAACCGCGCTGCGCGCGGCAAACGCCAAAAACCAAACACACAAAACTCCAAAAGATTTCATTTTTCTCCCTTTTTTTGGGATTTGAACCTTTGGGGTTTGGAATTTTCAAAGAAAATGCGTCACAATAAACACCACGCCTCCCTCGGAGTCACCCGCGAACACCGCGAGGCCATGCTGGCCAACCTTGCCGCCTCGCTGATCAAGCACGGCCGCATCCAGACCACGCTGGCCAAGGCCCGGGCGCTCCGGCCCTTCATCGAGAAGATCATCACCAAGGCCAAGCACGCTGCCGCCTCGACCGAGAAAAAGACGGCCCTTCACCTGCACCGCCTCGCCATGCGCGATGTGCGCGACGAGGGCGCCGTCACGCTTCTCTTCAGTGAAAAAGTTGCGCAATTTGCCAGCCGCGCCGGTGGCTACACCCGCATCTACAAGCTCGGGGCCCGTCGCGTCAGCGATGCCGCGGAGCTCGCCCTCATCGAGTTTGTGGCGGCCGAAGACACCGGCTATAAAAAGTCGAAGGGCCGCAAATCGGCCAAGCGCAAAAAGTCCGTCGCCAAGGTGGAAGCGCCGGCCGAGGCGGTCGTCGAGACCGAAGCCGCGCCGGACGTACCGGCGGCTCCCGCCGAAGGCGAAGCGCAAAGCTGAGCCATCGCCTTTTCTGTTTTTCAAAATGCGCCCCCGACATGTCGGGGGCGCATTTTTTGTTTCGAACTGAAATGTGGGCGGGGTGCCCTCACCCCGCCCACATCAAACCTAGAAGCCCCCTGCCATTCTTCGCTTCGCTCGGCCTGAGACGCGTTTTATTTCAACGACACGCCCGAGCATTTCTGCCAACATCGGCCCATGTTCGCCCTGTCCACTGCGGTCGTCATCTACTGCCTGCTCGTCGCGGCGATCTTTCTCAGCCTGTGGTTTTACTACGACCGCCGCGATCATGCGCGCTTCGAGGGCGAGCGCCGCAAGGCCACGTTTCACTGCATCACCTGCGGGCATCTCTACACCGGGCCGACGGGCGTCGAAGTCAGCAAATGCCCGAAGTGCAACCGCGAAAATGTGCGGCTGAAATTTTGAGGCACAACCGGAGTTCAAACATAAGGAATTCTTTGTAACCGCGAATAGACGCGAATGGACGCTAATAACCAAAGCATCGCATTCAATTCTGGAACCTGTGAGTCATTTGGCATTTGATGATTCTTCCAGTTCAACCCAAAACAGGCTTTAGTTTTATTCGCGTTCATTCGTGTTCATTCGCGGTTAAATCTTATGGGGCTTCGTTTCTTTGGTTGATTCGCGGTTTCTAACTATTCTTTATCACGCATGGCACAAACCATCGCCGTCCTCGATTTCGGTTCGCAACTCACGCAGGTCATCGCCCGCCGGGTCCGCGAGTGCCAGGTTTACTCGAAGATTTACCACTACACCACGCCGGCGGAGACGCTGCGGGCGGAAGGCGTGATTGGCATCATCCTGTCCGGCGGGCCGCAGAGCGTTTACGCGAAGGGCGCGCCGCATCCCGACCGCGCCATCTTCTCGCTCGGTGTGCCGGTGCTCGGCATTTGCTACGGCGTGCAGCTCATGGGGCATTTTCTCGACGGCCGGGTGGCACCGAGCAAGGCCCGCGAATATGGCCACGGCGTCCTTACGGTGAAAAAGCCCGGCCGGCTTTTTGCCGGGCTGCCGCGCAAGTTGCGCGTGTGGAATTCCCACGGAGACAAGCTCACCCGCCTGCCGCCCGGTTTTGTCGCCATCGGCACGACGGAAAATTCCCCGTTCGCCGCGATCGGGGACGTGAGCCGGAGTTTCTACGGCATCCAATTCCATCCCGAGGTTTTTCACACCGAGCGTGGCATTGACCTCATCCGCAACTTTCTCGTGGGTATCTGCGGCGCACGGCAGGACTGGACAACGCGCGACTTCATCTCGCACGCCGTGGCTACCATCCGCGAGACCGTCGGCAAGTCGCGCGTCATCCTGGGCCTTTCCGGCGGCGTCGATTCGTCGGTTGCGGCTGCGCTCATCCACAAGGCCATCGGTCGCCAGCTCACTTGCGTTTTCGTGGACAACGGCTTGCTTCGCGCGGGCGAGCGCGAGGCGGTCATCGCGCTCTACAAAAAACATTTCCACATCGACCTCCGCGTCGCCGATGCCTCGGCGATTTTCCTGCGCCGCCTGCGCGGCGTGGCCGACCCCGAGGAGAAACGAAAAATCATCGGCCGCACCTTTATCACGGTGTTTGAAAAATCCCTCCGCTCCATCGGACGGGCGGACGGAGCGCGGCAGCGCGGAGATGGCGAGGCGAAGCCGAGTCTGCCAAGACACCGAGGGCGGGTGCCCTCCGGGCGGCACGAGGTGCAATTTCTTGCGCAAGGCACGCTTTATCCCGACGTGATCGAGAGCGTTTCCATCGGCAACAATCCGGCCTCCCTGATCAAGAGCCACCATAATGTCGGCGGCCTGCCCGAGCGGATGAAGCTCAAGCTGCTCGAGCCGTTGCGCGAACTTTTCAAGGACGAGGTGAGGGAAGTGGGCGCGGCGCTTGGCCTGCCGCGCGAGGTCGTCTGGCGCCAGCCGTTCCCCGGCCCCGGCCTCGGCGTGCGCGTGCTCGGGGAAATTTCTCCCGACAAACTCGTCATCCTGCGCGCGGCCGACGCGATCCTGCAGGAGGAGATGATGACCAGCGGTTGGTATTGGAAAGTGTGGCAGTCGTTCTGCGTTTTCGTGCCGGTGAAGACTGTCGGCGTCTTTGGCGACGAGCGCAATTACGCCGACGTGATCGCGCTGCGCATTGTCGAAAGTATCGATGCGATGACGGCCGACTGGACCCGCCTGCCCTACGAATTGTTGCAAAAAATCTCGGGTCGCATAACCAACGAGGTCCGCGGCGTCTCCCGCGTCGTCTTCGATGTCAGCTCGAAACCCCCGGCCACTATCGAGTGGGAATAAAGAACCTATTTTTGCGACGCAGGTCATACCCTCCATGCCCAAGTACTCTAGTTGCTTCATCGCCGTGTTGTTCACCGCCGTGCTCGTGGCGCGCGCCTCCGTCGATACGGATGCCATCATTGCCAAGGCCCGCGCCTATCTCGGCCCGGATGCCACGCTCGAGGCCATCACCTCCATTCATTACGTTGGCACACTCGCAAGCGAAGAGACCATCAAGGACAAGGACGGCAAGGAAACCAAACGGCCTTTCAATGGTAAGATCGACCTCATTTTTCAAAAACCCTACCTGCAGCGCGTTGTGCTGGTTTCCTACAAAGGCCTCGAGATGACGGGGCTCGACGACTTCGAAGCGTGGCGCCGCCTGGAACCTGCAAACGACCCCAAGCACGCGAGCCTCACGCTGCTCGACAAGGACCAAGTCATGAGTCAGCGCGCCAACACGTGGGAAAACATCGCGTTTTATCGCGGCATCGAGCGCCGCGGCGGCCATGTCGATGATCTCGGCTCCCATGTCATCGACGGCCATATCTGTGAGAAACTAGCCTTCGTGCATCAGCCCGGCCTCACGTTTTATCGCTATTTCGACACCGCCACCGGCCAGCTTATCCTCACGGACACAGAAAACGGCGTCCTTACCCGCGAATACGGGGAGATGATGGTCAACGGTGTGCGCTTCCCGAAATCCCTCGTCAACATCACCAAGGATCCGGCCACTGGCAGGGAAAACACCCTTACGATCACGCTGGACAAAATTACCCTGAACGAATCTTTCCCCGAGAGCATCTTTGCCGTGCCCCTGTTCACGGTTAAGTGACAGCCTGCCTGCAGGCTTTCATCCTGAGCGAAGCGAAGGATCCCCCTCATATTGCAGGCTGTCACCTTTCGCTGGCCACGCCGCGGTTTTTGCATTGAATTGAAGTTGTGCGTCTCCTTCGTTTTTCCGATCCGACCTTTGCCACCGACCTCGCCGCCTTTTGCCGCGGCGCCGAGGCCTCGGCCGAAATTTCCGCGGCCGTCGCGGCGATCCTCGCCGATGTTCGTTTGCGTGGCGATGCGGCCGTGGCGCATTACGCGGAAAAATTCGACGGGGCCAAACTCGCGCCCGAACACTTCCGCGTGCCCGCCGCCGAGCTGGCCGCCGCCGCCGGGCGCCTGCCCGCGGCCGAGCGCGCCGCCCTGCGCTCCGCGCATGCCTCCATCGTCGCCTTCAATCGCCGCGGGCTGCCGCAGGCCTGGACCGGCCACAACCCGCAGGGCGCGCTGGTCGGCGAAAAATTCGATCCCATCCGCCGCGTCGGCCTCTATGTGCCGGGCGGCCAGGTGCCGCTCGTCTCCACCGTGCTCATGACGGCCACGCTCGCGAAAATCGCGGGCTGCCCGGAGATTGCCGTCTGCACGCCGTCCGACCGCGAGGGCCGCGTGGCCGACGGCATCCTGGCGGCGTTGCACCTCGTGGGCGTGCGCGAAGTTTACGCCATCGGCGGCGTGCATGCCATTGGCGTGATGGCCTACGGCACCCCCACGATTCCGGCGGTGGATAAAATCTTCGGTCCCGGCGCCGCCTACGTCTGCGAGGCCAAGCGGCAGGTCTTCGGCGCCGTCGGCGTGGATTCTCTGCCCGGTCCGAGCGAGGTGATGATCATCGCCGATGGCGCCGCGCGCGCCGATTTCATCGCGGCCGATCTCCTGGCGCAAGCCGAGCACGGGACGGGCAAGGAAAAGATCTACCTCGTCACCACCTCGGAAAAGACCATCGATGCGGTCACCACGGAAATCGCGACGCAACTCAAGGGCCTTTTGCGCTCGGAGCAGGCGCAGCGCGTGCTCGACCACGGATTTCTCGCCGTCGAGGTCAAGGCGTTTACCCAGGCCGCCGAAGTGGCCAACTACGTCGCGCCCGAGCACCTTGAGTTGTTCGTCGATAAGAAATCCGCCGCCATGCTCGTGAAAAAAATCACCACGGCCGGCGCCATCATGCTCGGCGCGGACACGCCGACGGCCTTGGGCGATTTTACCGCCGGGCCCAGCCACGTGCTGCCGACCGGCCGCGCCGGGCGTTTCTTCAGCGGGTTGCGCGTGGCGGATTTTCTGCGTCGCACGAGCATCATCCGCTACGACCGCGCCAGCGTGAAGAAAGGCAACAAAGTCGTCGCGGCCTTCGCCCGCATGGAGCAGCTCGACGCCCACGGACGCAGCGTGGAAATTCGGGTAAAATAGGGAAACTGTTTTCAACCGCAGATGAACGCGGATGAACACGGATATTGCTCGGTTGCGTAAGCCTATCCAAGCCATAGCCATGGGTTGATGTTGATTGAAGCTCGGATGGTCAGGGCTCGGCTTTGCCGAGCCGGGTCCTCCAACGGAGGCCCCGGATGGTTTTGCCGTGATAACTCGAATAAACACAGGCAGCCAACCGTAGGCTGCGTTTTTTCGAGTTATCATGGCAAAACGGCCCTGATCATTCCTATCCGCGTCCATCTGCGGTTAAAACTCGTCAAAAAACACTCTCTCTTGGCGGTCTTTGCGATCTTGGTGTGAGATCGTTTACTCCTGGCTTCCGGGTTTCCTTCTTTTAATCCAATCCTGTGTTGGCCAGGATGTTTCTTTAACAGCCTATCTTCATGTCGGACCTCGTCTCTTTGGCCTTGCCACATGTGGCCAAGCTTCACGCCTACACGCCAGGCCTCCAGCCGGGCGAATCCGGCTGGTTGAAGCTCAACACCAACGAAAATCCCTATCCACCGAGCCCGCGCGTGGCCGAGGCCCTGCTCCGCGAAATTGGCGCCGACGGTGCGTCGCTGCGGCTGTATCCCAACCCGACGAGCGCGCCGCTGCGGGCCGCCCTCGCCAAGCATCACGGGCTGAAGCCGGAAAATGTTTTTGTCGGCAATGGTTCCGACGACGTGCTCAACCTGCTCGTGCGCTGCTTTTGCGCGCCGCTGGTCGCGGCCGGGTTCACCTGGCCCAGCTACTCGCTTTATCCCGTGCTCGTCGAAATCCAGGATGGCCGCGCAGCCATGATCGAGTTCGACCGCGCGATGCGCCTGCCACTGGAAAAAATCGCCGCCTCGAGCGCAAAGGCATTTTTTCTCACTTCGCCCAATGCGCCGACCGGGGTTGGTTTTGCGAATGCCGAAATCGAAAAAATCCTGGCCTCGTTCCGCGGCATCCTCGTCGTGGATGAAGCCTACGTGCCGTTCGCCAACGAAAGCGCCGCACCGCTGCTGGCGCATTATCCGCGCCTGGTTGTCGTCCGCACCTTCTCCAAATCGCACGCGCTGGCCGGCATTCGCGTGGGTTATGCGCTCGCGCATGCCGATCTCATCGGCCTGCTCGACCGGGTGAAAGACAGTTACAATGTCAGCCGCCTGTCGCAGGTCGCTGCGCTGGCCGCGCTGGGCGACTCCGGCTACTACGATGCCGTTATCGGCAAGGTCGTGGCCACGCGCGATGCTTGCGTCCAGGAATTCTCCACCGTGCGCGGCTGGTTCACCTATCCGTCGCAGGCCAATTTCATTTTTACCGAGCCGTGCGATGCCCGTGGCGGGACCGGGCCGAACGTCGCCAAGGCGCTCTATGACTTCCTCTTTGCGCGTAAAATCCTCGTGCGCCATTTCCCGAGCCACGCCTTGACCGCGTCGTTTCTTCGCATCAGTGTCGGCACGGACGACGAGATGCTTGTCCTCTCCAAGGCCCTCGACGAATGGCAAAAACAAAAACCAACTCCCGCGTAGCCACGATCTCGCGCAAGACCGCCGAGACCAACATTTCGCTGACCCTGGCGATCGACGGCCAGGGCGCCGCGCAGATCGAGACCGGCGTGGCCTTCTTCGACCATATGCTCACATTGTTCGCCAAGCACGGGCTGTTCGACCTTACGGTGAAGGCGAAGGGCGACACCGACGTCGATTATCACCACACGGTCGAGGATGTCGGCCTCGTGCTCGGCCAGGCCTTCAAGGAGGCGCTGGGCGACAAGCTGGGCCTCCGCCGCTACGGATTTTTCCTGCTGCCGATGGACGAGGCGCTCGCGCGCGTCGTCGTGGATATCGGCGGACGGCCGCACCTCGTCTACCAGGTCGAGGCGCCGACGATGTTCGTGCGCGATTTCAACCTCGCGCTCGTGAAGGAATTTTTCCGCGCGTTCAGCAACGCGCTCGGCGCGAACGTGCATGCCCGGCTCGTGTACGGCGAGGAGCCCCACCATGTGGCCGAGGCGCTCTTCAAGTGCCTTGCGCGCGCCCTTGACCTGGCCACCCAGATCGACCCCCGGGCGGCAGGCTTGCTGCCGAGCACGAAGGGGAGAATTTAAAAGTTCACGGTTGTCGGTTCACCGTTCACGGTTTTGAAACGGCGGATCGTCCAACCGTGAACCGTGAACCGTGAACTCTGAACCTCCACGTCCAACGATAGCCGTCATCGACAACGGCGTTTGCAACCTCCGCAGCGTGACCAAGGCGGTCGAGGCGGTGGGCGGCCGGCCGCGCGTCGTTACCGCGCCGGCGCAGGTGGGCGAGGCGGACGGGCTCATCCTGCCCGGGGTGGGGGCGCTGGCCGACTGTGTGGGGGCCTTGCGCCGCACGGGGCTCGACGAGACCGTGCGCGCCTGGATCGACGGGGACCGGCCATTTCTCGGCGTGTGCCTCGGCTTGCAGGCGCTCTTCGAGTTTTCCGAGGAAGCCGACACGCCCGGCCTCGGCATTTTTCCGGGCCGCGTGGCGCGCTTCCGCGTGCCGCCCGGGCTGAAAGTGCCGCACATGGGCTGGAACACCGTGCGCTTCGCGCAGCCGGGCTCGCCGCTCGCCGCCGGCCTCGCGCCGGAAGGTGAGGCCTTCTATTTCGTGCACAGTTATTACGCCGTGCCGCGCGATCGCGCGCTCGTGCTGGCCGAGTGCGACTACGGCGGCCCTTTCACCGCCGCCATTGCGCGCGGCCGCTGCTTTGCCACCCAGTTCCACCCCGAGAAAAGCCAGGGTAAGGGCCTGCAGATTTACCGCAATTTCATCGGCGTGGCGGCCGGGGCGCCCTGGCCGGCCGCGGCCTAGCAGCCCAGCTTCTCTAGCAGGCCGTCTTCTGCCGTCGATTCCCTGCACTTATGATGCCCGGATCGGCGGGCTGGAGACAACTTTGCTTTGCAACGATGGCAAATTTTGCTCTGTTGATTGTATGGCCGATACTGCCCTGCTCAAGCTCGACAACAAGGAAGTCACCCTGCCGGTGATGATCGGCACTGAAGGCGAGCGCGCCATCGACACGCGCAAGCTGCGCGCCGAGACCGGCTACATCTGTTTTGACCAGGGTTACGGCAATACCGGCTCATGCGACAGCGGCATCACCTATCTGGACGGTGACAACGGCATCCTCCGCCACCGCGGCTATCCGATCGAGCAGCTCGCGGAAAAAAGCAATTTTGTCGAGACCGCCTACCTCGTCATCTACGGCGAGCTGCCCAACCAGGAGCAGCGTCGCGCCTTTGGCCAGAATCTGCGCGAGCAGGCTGCCATCGAGATGCAGATGCAGGAAATCTTCAAAGGCTATCCCAAGGATGCGCCGTCGATGGCCATGCTTTCGTCGATTGTTGGCTCGCTCGCCGCGCATTATTCGACCCTCGCCACCAATAATTTCGAGAAGGACCTCAAAAACTTCGACACCGCCGCGGCCATCGCCATCTCGAAGATCCGCACCATTGGCGCGATGATCTATCGCTATCAGCGCGGCCTGCCCTATGTTTTCCCCAAGCACGAACTGCCGTTTTGCGAGAATTTCCTGCACATGATGTTCACGGAGCCGTACAAGGACTACGTGACCGTGCCGGAAGTCGCCAAGGCCCTCAACCTCGTCCTGCTGTTGCACGCCGACCACGAACAGAATTGCAGCACCTCGACCTTGCGCATGGCGGCCTCGAGCGCGGCCAATCTCTTCACCTCCATCGCGGCCGCGATCTGCGCGCTTTCCGGGCCGCTCCACGGAGGCGCCAACTCCGCCGTCGTGGAAATGCTGCAGTCCATCTATGACGAAGGTGACGACGGCTCCCGGTTCATTGCCGCGGCGAAGTCGGGGAACAAAAGCAACCGTCTGATGGGCTTTGGCCATGCGGTTTATCGCAATTTCGACCCGCGGGCCAAAATCATCGGCCGCGCCTGCGACGAGCTGCTTAAGAAACTCGGCATCAAGGATCCGCTCTTCGACATCGCCAAAAACCTCGAGCAGGCCGCGCTGCACGACGACTATTTTGTTTCGCGCAAACTTTATCCGAACGTCGATTTCTACAGCGGCATCATCCTGCGCGCCATCGGCATTCCGGTCAACATGTTCACCGTCATCTTTGCCATCGGCCGCACGCCCGGCTGGATCGCCAACTGGCGCGAAGTGGCG
>Ga0210395_10004831_pt1 | contig 10350 bp, 6 predicted proteins | sample IncBWH4OmetaG_FD_150861 | JGI IMG/M metagenome (GOLD analysis project Ga0210395, IMG submission 150861) | Forest soil microbial communities from Barre Woods Harvard Forest LTER site, Petersham, Massachusetts, United States - Inc-BW-H-4-O ...
CCACCCCGGCGCAGCGCGGCCGCGGCGGCGTCGATGTGCGCCTTGGACGCCAGCACGTCCTCGGTCGCCAGCTCCCGGCCGGCCAGCGACGCGTTCCCCGACTCCTCCAGCCGCGCCTCGACCCGCTGCCCGTCCGCGCGCGCCTGATCCTTACCCCGTTTGAACGCCTCGGGGTCAAGTTTCATCGCCAGCGCCGCCGCCTTGCGGGCCAGCTGATCCCAGCGCAGCCACGGCGCATCCTCAGCGAGGACGGCATCAGCATGAGCGGCGTCGGCGTCGGACAGGAACCAGGTGTACCGGCCGATCACCCGCGCCCGCGCCATGTCGATCAGGCCGGCGGCCAGCGCCTCGCGGGTCCGCGGCAGCCGGGTTGTCAGCTCTTCGGCCAGGCCCATCGTGGTCTCCGCGTCGCGAACCGAGGTGACCAGCTGCATCGCCAGCTCGGCCGCGGCGAACTCACCCGGCCGGCGGCCCGACGGGACTTTCGCCTCGATCGCCGCCGCCACCTGCTGTCCGCGGCGGCGGGTGAACTCCGCGACCGAGGCCAGCTGCAGGTACTCCGCCCGCGCTGCCAGCCGTCGCCCGGCTGACATGGCGCCGAGCAGCTGGTTATCAGACAGCCGGGCCGGATCCGCGGCGGCGGCCTCGGTCAGCGCCGCCAGCACCGGGCCCGGCCGGGCCAGATCAGCGAACCGGTCTTGCGCGAACCCCTCCCCGCCCAGGCCGTCCGGGCCCATCATTGCCGCCAGCTCCGCCAGGTCCACGTCGGCTGCGTCACCGAGGCTGATGGACGCGCCCTGGCGCTCCAGCTCCCAGTCCTCCGGCTCCCGCGCCCGGCCCGCCCCCCGGCCGGCGAAGTACGCCGCCATCTCCGCGTCCGGATCCCAGTCATCCACCGGGCCCGCCGCGGCATCCGGCGTCTCGTCCCGCGCCGGCTCGCCGGGCGGCGGCGGCTCGCCGTCCTGCCCGTCGCCGGGGAACGAGACCTCGGACATGTGCGACCCCCCGTTCGGATCATCATTTAAATAGTCCCACTTATACGAACACTATAGCATATACGGTAGCTCATCTGGGCTATTCTCCTTCTGGTTCGCGAGAAAAAGTCACTCCAAGCCGTGTGCAATGGCAGGGAGGCCGCTTGGCGGCATCTTCGCGAGAGGATGGGCGCATGTCTCTGTACGACGTGGGCGGGAGCCGGGAGGCGTCGCCGATCGGGGGAGAGGTGCTCTGGCCCGGCACCCGCACCCACCCCTGGGACCGTGGGGGCTCGTGATCGAGGAGATCCTGCCCGCCACGGTCGCCTGCGTGGAAGCGTTCAGCGACCCGCCCGGCGCGGAACTTTTCCCGCAGGAGGCGGCGATCGTCGCGCGCGCCGTAGAGAAACGGCGGCGTGAGTTCACCACCGGCCGCCACTGCGCCAGGATCGCGCTCGGCAGGCTCGGCGTGACGCCCGGGCCCATCCTCACCGGAGAACGCGGCGCGCCCCGTTGGCCGCCGGGCATCGTGGGCAGCATCACCCACTGCGATGGGTACCGGGCCGCCGCCGCCGCCCGGGTTGGCGACGTGACGGCCCTCGGCCTGGACGCCGAACCGAACGCCCCGGTGCCCGGCGGGGTCCTCGACAAGATCTCGCTCCCCGCGGAGCGCGCCCGGCTGGCCGTCCTTGCGCCCGCCGGGCGCACGCCGTGGCCCGTGGCCTTTGACCGGCTGCTGTTCAGCGCCAAGGAGTCGGTCTACAAGGCGTGGTTCCCCCTCACCGGCCGCTGGCTCGGCTTCGAGGACGCGGACGTGACCATCGACCCGAACGGCACTTTCACTGCCCGCCTGCTAACGGCGGCGCAGCCGCCGGCCATCTTCGCCGGTCGCTGGCTGGCCACCGACCGCTTGGTGGTGACCGCGATCGCGGTCCCCGCTGAGGACTAGCGTTAGCTGATCCGGATCGTGCCGCCGGCGCCCCCGGCGCCGACGCCGGCGGCGACGGTTCCGTCCGCGTTCCCCCGTGCGGACGGCCTAGGACGGGACAGTAGATCAAAACCGGCCCCGTGTCTGCGGCCGTTTCCGCTCCGGAGGGCGATTCTCAACGCGTGCTTAATCCGGTAAGTCGCGACTAAATCAGCGCACAAGCAGCCGGACGGCAACGCGATCCGTCGCTATATGCCGCTCAAACCGCTGATATGCGAGAGCGAGCAGATTCTTGCGCCGGCCCGCAAGGCCGACGTCGAACGGCTGCTGCTGCGCGCCACGAAACGCACCTACCAGGATTTCGCCGGTCCGCTAGGCCCGCTTGACCGCCTGGATCGTGAACGTGCAGGGAACCCGGGCTTGGTCGAGGGTCAGCCGCCACTCGCCGCGATCGTCGCTGACCATCTGGCCGGGCAGCGCCTCGAACGGAACGCTGGCCTGCTCGGCCAGCCCGGTGATCGTCAGGCGCGCGTCGAGCAGCGCGGTGACGATGTCACCGACGCCGTGGTTCCACTGGTGGGTGACGCCGTGCTCGATGACGGCGTCGGTCGTCACGTAGGTGCCGGCGTAGTCGCTGACCACCGGCTCGGCCGTCTCGAAGTACGGGTGCCGGATGACAAGCAGGTCGTCGTCGCGCCCGTCTTCCAGCGACCACAGCACCGGGTGGCCGTCGCGGATGAACAGCCGCCCGCCAGGACGCAGCAGCGCGGCCACCACCGACGCCCAGCGGCGGACGTCCGGCAGCCAGGTCAGCGCGCCGATCGAGACGTAGACCAGATCGAAGGACCCGGGGTCGAGCACGTCGGCCGCCGCGTAGACGTCGGCCTGGACGAACGTAGCGTCGGCGCCGGTCGCGGTCGCCAGCTTCCTGGCGGCCTCGACGGCCGGCGCGGAGAAGTCGAGCCCGGTCATCGACGCGCCGAGCCGCGCCAGCGACACAGTGTCGGTCCCGATGTGGCACTGGAGGTGGACGCCGCGCAACCCGGCCACGTCACCGAGCAGCGGCAGGTCGAACTCGACCACGTGGGAAAGGAACGCTGGGTCGGCGATGAACCGCTGCACCGCGTACTGTCGCGCCCCCAGATGCGCCGGCACCCGGTCATCCCAGTTCGCCCGGTTCAGCTCCCGGTAGTCAGCCACCCGAGTACTGTGCCACAACCGGGTTCCGCTCCCGTAGTGGTTATGCGGCGGGCTTGGCGGCGGCCGGTTCCTCCACGCCGGGCTCGGGCTGGCGGAGGGGGAAGTGGCAGGCGGCGCGGTGGCCGCCGGCCGTGAACGGGCGCAGCGGCGGTTCTTCCACGGAGCACAGCTCCTGGGCGAGCGGGCACCGGGTACGGAACCGGCAGCCCGACGGCGGCGCGACCGCCGACGGCAGCTCGCCCCGGACGCCCTCGTTTGCCTTCGTGCGCTCCAGCGACGGGTCCGCGACCGGCACCGTGTCGATCAGGCCCTTCGTGTACGGGTGCACCGGCGAGAAGTACACCGACGAGGCCGGCCCGACCTCGACCAGCTTGCCGAGGTACATCACCCCGATCGTGTCGGCCATGTACCGGACCACGGACAGGTCGTGCGAGATGAACACGTATGTGAGGCCGTGCTCGCGCTGCAGGTCCTTCATCAGGTTCAGGATCTGCGCCTGGATGGACACGTCGAGCGCCGACACCGGCTCGTCCGCCACGATCAGCGACGGCCGCAGCATCAGCGCCCGCGCCAGTCCCAGCCGCTGGCGCTGGCCGCCCGAGAACTCGTGCGGGTACCGTTCGACGGCCGCGGCAGGCAGGCCCACCTCGGACAGGATCGACGTGACGCGCGAGGCCTGCGAGGCGCGGTTGCCGTCATGCTGGATCACCAGCGGCTCGCGCAGGATCGTGCTGACGCGCATCCGGGGGTCCATCGAGGCGTAGGAGTCCTGGAACATCAGCTGCACGGAACGCGCGTGCCGCCGCCGCTCCCGCGGCGACATCGCCGACAGCTCGGCGCCGTCCAGCGTGATCGTCCCGGCGTTTGGCTTCTCCAGGCCGACGATCAGCCGGCCGATCGTCGTCTTGCCGCAGCCGGACTCGCCGACCAGCCCGAACGTCGACCCGCGCGGCACCGCGAACGAGACGTCCGCGACCGCCGAGACCGACCCGATCCTCCGCTGGAGCACCGCCCCCGCGGTCACCGTGAAGTTCTTCACCAGGTGCGAGACGGACAGCAGCGGCGTGACGGCCGAGTCGCCGTCCTCCGACTCCGCCGTAAGAGCCGAAAGAGCCGGAAGAGACGCGCCGGCTGAAGCGGCCGCCGGGGTGACCGGGATCACCGGCCGCTCCTCCGGTACGGAGACGAACGGCGTGCTCGGGTCGCTCGCCTCGGCCGCCGACCCCACCGGGAAGAAGCAGCGGAAGAACTGCGAGTCGCCACCATTCGTTAGGGCTGGTTCTGCTTTCCGGCAGGAGTCCTGGGCGTACCGGCACCGGGGCGCGAACTTGCACCCCTCCGGCGGCGCCACCAGGTCAGGCGGCTGCCCGGGGATGTTGTACAGCCGCTTGACCGCCTGCGGCGCGCCGGCGGCCGGCTCCTCGGCGGCCCTTTCCGGCAGCGCCTCGAACAGCGCCTCCGTGTACGGCATCCGCGGGTTGGCGAACAGGACGGTCGTGGGAGCGCTCTCCACGATCCGCCCGGCGTACATGACCGCCACCCGGTCCGCGCGGCCCGCGATCACCCCGAGGTCGTGCGTCACCAAGATGACGGCCATGCCCAGCCGCGCGCGCAGCGAGTCGAGCAGTTCGAGGATCTGCTTCTGGATCGTCACGTCCAGGGCCGTCGTCGGCTCGTCGGCGATGAGCAGCTTCGGCTCGCAGGCCAGGGCCATGGCGATCATGACGCGCTGCCGCATACCGCCGGACAACTGGTGCGGGTAGTTCGAGACCCGTTCGGCTGGCCGCGGCATCCCGACGAGGCCGAGCACCTCCACGGCTCGCTCCAAAGCAGAATCGCGCGACGCGCCGCGGTGCAGCCGCACCGACTCGGCGATCTGGTCGCCGATCGTCATCGTCGGGTTCAGCGAGGTCAGCGGGTCCTGGAAGATCATCCCGATCTGGTTGCCGCGGACGTCCTCCATCGCCTCCTCGGACAGCGAGGCGATGTCCACCCCGTCGAGCAGGATCCGGCCGTCCACGATGGAGCCGCCGCCGGGCAGCAGCCGCATGATCGACAGCGCGGTCATGGTCTTGCCGGAACCGCTCTCGCCGACGATGCCGAGGCACTCACCGGGGTTCACCGACAGCGACACGCCGTCGATCGCGTGCACGACACCATGGCGCAGCTTGATCTCGGTGCGCAGGTCCTGGATGTCGAGGAGCGGGGCCATGGAGTCCTTTCGGGAAAGCACTGCGGGTCAGCGCTGCTGGAGCCGCACTTCGAACGAGTCACGCATCGCGTCGCCGATGAAGTTGATGGCGACGACGACGAGGATGATCGCGATGCCGGCCGGGAAGATCTGCCACCAGTAGCCGTCGTAGACGGAGTTGATGCCGGCGTTCAGCATGCCGCCCCAGTCGGTCTGCGGCGGCCGGATGCCGAGGCCCAGGTACGACAGCGCGACGACGAGCAGGATCGCGTCGGCGACCTGGAAGGTCGCGTTCACGATGATCGTGCCGATCGAGTTCGGCGCGATGTGCCGGAACACCGCCCGCGCCGAGCCGCCGCCCATCACGCGCATCGCCTGCACGTAGTCGCGCACCCGCAGCGACAGCGCCTCGCCGCGGATCAGCCGGGAGGTCGTCAGCCACGAGGTCAGCGCGATCACTATGATCAGCTCGGTCTGCGTGGGCGGGAACATCGACACCACGACCAGCGCGAGGAACAGCGTCGGGATCGCGAGCAGCGCGTCGACGAGCCGCATCATGACCGCGTCGACCGCGCCGCCGAAGTACCCGGCGACGGCCCCCCACAGCGTGCCGACCACCGTGGCCAGGACCGCCGCCGCCAGGCCGACTTCGAGTGACACCTGGCCGCCGACCATGAGACGGCCGAGGATGTCGTAGCCGTTCTGGTCGGTGCCGAGGGGATGGCCCGGACCGGGCGCCAGGTTCTCGTTGGCCAGGTTCACGTGGATCTGGTCGGTGTGGTACACCAGCGGCCCGATGAAGCAGAAGGCGAAGATCAGCACGAGCAGCACCGTGCCGGCGATCGCCAGCTTGTTCTCGAGGAACACCTCCAGGCCGCGGACGAACATGCCGCGCGGCTTGCTGGCGGGCAGCGCGCCAGGCGCCGCGGCCGGGGCCGGCGCGCCGGGCGCGGCCGGGGATGTCGCCGTCATACGTACCTCACCCGGGGATCGAGCACCGCGTAGGCGATGTCGGCGAGCAGCGACCCCACCACGGTGGCGATCGCGACCACGACGATGAAGCCCAGCATGACCGGGTAGTCCTGCTTCTGCGCGGACTGGTAGAACAGGTAACCCATGCCGGGGTAGTTGAACACCGACTCGGTGATCAGCGCGCCGGCGAAGATGCCCGGGATCGACAGGCCGAGCAGCGTCGCGATCGGGATCAGCGAGTTGCGCATCACGTGCCGCCACAGCACCCGCCGCCCGGACGCGCCCTTGGCCCGCGCGGTGCGCACGTAATCCTCGGTGATGTTGTCCAGCACCGAGGAACGCATGTACCGGCTGAACAGGGCGATCGTGACGAGGGCGAGCGTGATCACCGGCAGCAACAGGTCCCGCCAGTCGGTCAGGTCGTTCACGACCCCGCCCTGCGGTCCTTCCGCGCCCAGCCAGTGCAGCTTCACCGAGAATACGTAGATGAGCACCGTGCCGACGAAGAACGTCGGGGCGGCATAGAACAGGAACGACAGCCCGGTGAACGTGTAGTCCACGGCCCTGTTCCGCCGCACCGCCTGCCACAGCCCGATCGGCACCGCCACGATCAGCGCGAGGATCGTGGCGAACCCGACCAGGATGATCGTCTTCGGCAGCCGCTCGCCGAGCAGCGAGGCCACGCTCTGGTCGAGCGTCCAGGAGAACCCGAGGTTTCCCTGGAGCAGGTGGCCCAGCCACAGCAGGTACTGGTCGAACCACGGCTTGTCGAAGCCGTACTCCGCGTTGAACTGCGCGACCGTAGCCGGGTTGCGGTAGGCGGACGGGCCAAGGATCGCGATCGCCACGTTGCCGGGAATGGCGCGCAGCAAGATGAACACGATCACGGTCACCAGCAGCACCACGATTGCGGCCTGCAGGATTCGCCTGATGAGAAAACCGATCAAAACCTTTCCTTCAGAACGTACGCGGCTGACTCACTTGACGAAGTACCAGTTCTCCGGGTTGAGGTTCGCCGTCGTGGACTGCGGGATCACGCCGCGCAGGCTGTTGGTGATCTCGGTGAGCGAGTACACGCCGTTCGGCTGCCAGACGAACGGCAGCTGCGTGGACAGGTAGTCCTGCCACGTGTACAGCGGCTGGAGCGAGCCGGTCGTGAGCGTCTGGTTGATGAGCGAGTCGTTCATCGGGTCGGAGTAACCGCTCGAGTTGGCGCCGGAGCCGGACAGGAAGAGGGTCTCCCCGGACGGGTAGTAGTCGGGCACGAACGTCCAGCCGCCGCCCCAGTCGGCCATGTCCCAGGCGCAGGAGATGTGCGCGACCACGCAGTTGCCGCCGGCGATGGCGGTCACCTGGTCGAACGGCTTCGGCTCCAGGTTCAGCTTGATGCCGACCTGCGTCATGTTCGACTGGAGCTGGGTCATCTCCTGCTCGATCCAGTTGGCCGTCGTCGCGTACGGCAGGGTGAAGACCAGCTGCTGGCCCGCCTTGACGCCGGGGCCGCACAGGCTCGGGTCCGTGCAGGTGGTGACGCCGTTCGGCACGACCTTCCAGCCGTGGCTGGACAGCAGCTGCTTCGCCTTCGCGGGGTTGTAGGGGAACGGGTCACCCTGCTTGCCCTTGGCGGACAGGTAGTTCGTCGCGGGGTAGGTGCCCACGGGGCCCACCGTGGCGAACCCGTACCCGTGCAGCGGGCCGTCGATGACCGCCTGCTGGTTCATCAGGTACTGGAACGCCTCGCGGAAGTACAGCTGCTTGATGACCGGGCCGTTGCCGGTGGTGGACTGGAAGTTCATCGGGAAGTAGTTGATCGACCAGAGGTACAGCGGGTCGAGGGTGTAGCCACTGACCGGGTTGGCCCCGACGGTCGCGCCGGCCGGCTTGGTCGGCGCGTCGGTGCTCGGCAGGTAACCGACGTCGATCTTCTGCCCGGCGCCGCCCGCGGCGCCGGCCTGCAGCACGTTGTACTCGGCCGCCTCGGTGGTGAACGGGACTTCCTGGAACTCGGCGAGCGATGGCTTCGGGCTGCCGCCGTAACTCGGGTTGGGCACGAACGTGGAGTTGCCGTCGGAGTTGAAGCTGGTTAGCTTCCACGGCCCGTCAACCACCGACCAGATCGGCGAGGACGCCCAGCTGGACAGGTCCTTGGACTGGCTGTCCAGGTAGGTGTAGACGGCGGAGCAGTCGGACACCGTCGTGGTGCAGTTGCTGGGGCCGGACGCGGTCTTGTCCCACGCCATCGGCATCGGGGTGATCTGGCTCAGCTCGTTGTACGTGAACCAGGTCGGGTTGTAGGCCTTGTTCATCGTCATCGTCACCTCGGTCGGGCTGACCGCTGTGACGTTGCTGACGTTGCTCGGGAAGCCGCCGGGCACGTACGCGCCCCAGTCGGAGGCCCCCACCGCCTGCATCATGTGGATCCAGAACACCACGTCCTGGGCGCTCACGGTCTCCCCGTTGGACCACTTCCAGCCCTTCATGGTGATCGTGACCTTGTTCCCGCTGTATGTCGGCGCGTTCGCCAGGCTCAGGCCGGTGTTGAGCGTCGGGCTCGCGCCGTTGCCGAACCAGTACAGCGGCCGGTACAGCAGGTACTGGAAGTACTCCGAGTTGGCGACGCTGAAGTACGTGGCGCTCTCGAACGGGAAGATGTAGTTCGGCGTCGTCGACGGTGGCAGCGCGTACGTCGCCGTGCCGCCCTTGACCGGCGTGCCGCCGGTCGGGGCGCTGACGGCGCCCGTGCCTCCGCTGCTGGTCCCGCTGCTCCCACAGGCCGCCAGCGTGATCGCGAGGGCGGTGCCGCAGGCCACGGCGAACAGCCGGGTGGCCGTGCGGTGCCTGGGCGCGGAACGGCGCCAGGAAGGGATGGCTCCCATCGCCGGAAGCTCCTAACTTCTCGTAGCCAGCTCTCGGCGCCGTGGGGGCGGTGCCGGGCATGCCGAGCTCTTCTGTGTCCGATTTTTATCAGCCTAAACCATGGCCAATAGTGCGATATTTTGGGCTATTCTGGGACCTCGACAAGAGCCCTCCAGTCGCACTAGCCATGGATACATGGCAATATACGCAGCTCGACAGCACATCATCAAGCCAATGCCAACGCGGGGTAACATTCCAGTCGCACTGAGCTGCGGGATCAGAGTTAACAGTGTGACCAATCGAACAAAATTGGACAAATGCCTGGTCCGTGCCTGCTCGCTGGACGTTTGCCCTGCTGAGGCGCGTCAGTCGGCCTCTTCGAGCGCGGTCTGCATTGGCCGGAACTTTACCTGGGCTTCGGCCAGCTCGGCGGCCGGGTCGGAGGCCGCCACGATGCCGCAGCCGGCGAAGAGCCTGGCCCTGTTCCCGGCGAGCTGCGCGCAGCGCAGCGCGATCCCCCACTCGCCGTTCCCGTCCGCGTCCACCCAGCCAACCGGGCCGGCGTACCGTTCCCTGTCCATGTTCTCGAGCTCCCTGATGAGCTCCACCGCGACGGGGGTCGGCGTGCCGCCGACGGCGGCCGTGGGGTGCAGCGTCGCCGCCAGGGCCAGCGCGGAGTGGTCGGTGGCCAGCGTGCCGTGCACCCACGTGCCGAGGTGCTGGACGTTGGCGAACCTCAGCAGCTCCGGACGCGGGGACATGCGCAGCGCCTGGCACAGCGGCGCGATCGAGTCGCTGAGCGACACGGCGGCGTAGCCGTGCTCCTCGTTGTCCTTCGCGGAGCCGAGCAGCGCGGCCGCGAGCTCCGCGTCCTCCGCGGCCGTCGCGCCGCGCGGCATGGTGCCGGCCAGCACGAGCGCGCTGACCTTGCGGCCGTTCCTGCGGATGAGCAGCTCCGGCGTGGCGCCCACCAGGCCGGCGCAGGCGAAGGTGAAGCAGTCCGGATACCTGGCGGCGAGCCGGCGCAGCAGCACCCGCGCGTCGATCGGCCCGTCGGCCGACGCGTACAGGTCGCGGGCGAGCACCACTTTGCGCAAGTCGCCGCGGGTGATGCGGCGCACCGCGGCATCCACGGCCTGCTGCCACTCGAGGGCCGACAGGGAGCCGTCATGCCACCGGACGTGCTCCGGCGCGCGCAGCGGGCGCTGCGGAGCCGGGCGCCAGGCGGG
>Ga0210395_10004835_pt1 | contig 10346 bp, 7 predicted proteins | sample IncBWH4OmetaG_FD_150861 | JGI IMG/M metagenome (GOLD analysis project Ga0210395, IMG submission 150861) | Forest soil microbial communities from Barre Woods Harvard Forest LTER site, Petersham, Massachusetts, United States - Inc-BW-H-4-O ...
TGATCCGTGATCTGGTGACAGGCGGCGGACACATCCTGTTCGAGTTCCAGATCGTCCTGTGGCTGTGGTTCACCGTGCTGTTCGCCAACTTCGCCGAAGCGGTCGCCGAAGGCCGCGGCAAAGCGCAAGCCGACGCGCTGCGGCGGCAACGCAGTGAGACCCAGGCCAAGCTGCTCAACGGCGCGGACCGGCACAATATCAAGCTGGTGCCCAGCACGGGGCTGAAGGTCGGGGACATTGTCCTGGTCGAAGCCGGCGACATGATCCCTTCCGACGGCGAAGTCATCGAAGGCATGGCCTCAGTCAACGAAGCGGCAATCACCGGCGAATCGGCGCCGGTCATTCGCGAGTCGGGTGGCGACCGTTCCGCGGTCACCGGCGGCACGCAAGTGCTTTCAGATTGGATCCGCGTACGCATCACTGCTGCGCCCGGCTCGACCTTTCTCGACCGCATGATCAGGCTGGTCGAAGGCGCCGAGCGCCAGAAGACGCCGAACGAGATCGCGCTGAACATTTTGCTGATTGGGCTCACCATCATCTTCGTGTTCGCCACCGCGACGATCCCGAGCTACGTCGCCTATACCGGCGGCACCATCTCGGTGGTGATCCTGGTGGCGCTGTTCGTCACCCTGATCCCGACCACGATCGGCGCGCTGCTCTCCGCCATCGGCATCGCCGGCATGGACCGGCTGGTGCGCTTCAACGTGCTGGCGATGTCGGGCCGCGCCGTCGAAGCCGCGGGCGACGTCGATACGCTCCTCCTCGACAAGACCGGCACCATCACGCTCGGCAATCGCCAGGCCACCGAATTCAAGCCGCTGCGCGGCGTGAGCGAGCAGGAGCTGGCGGACGCGGCACAATTGGCTTCGCTCGCCGACGAGACACCCGAGGGCCGTTCCATCGTGGTGCTGGCGAAGGAAAAGTACGGCATCCGCGGCCGCGAGCTTGCGGAACTGAAGGCGAATTTTATCCCGTTCAGCGCACAGAGCCGCATGAGCGGCGTCGAAATTGGCACTTCATGGGTCCGCAAGGGCGCGGTGGATGCGATCCTGAATTATCTCAACGGCTCGCCGGCCGGGGTCGGCGCGGTCCAGACCCTTCCGCGCGTCAGCCCCGATACCGCGCGCGAGGCTCAGGCCATTGCCGATGCGATCGCAAAATCCGGCGGCACGCCGCTTGCGGTGGCCAAGGACGGCAAGCTGCTCGGCATCATCCAGCTTAAGGATATCGTCAAAGGCGGCATCCGCGAGCGCTTTGCTGAGCTGCGCCGCATGGGCATCCGCACCGTGATGATCACCGGCGACAACCCGCTGACCGCGGCGGCGATTGCCGCCGAAGCCGGCGTCGACGATTTCCTCGCCCAGGCCACGCCCGAAGAAAAGCTGCGGCTGATCCGCGACGAGCAGGGCAAGGGCAAGCTCGTTGCCATGTGCGGCGACGGCACCAACGACGCGCCGGCGCTCGCCCAAGCCGACGTCGGCGTCGCCATGAATACCGGCACGCAAGCCGCGCGGGAGGCCGGCAACATGGTCGATCTCGATTCCAATCCGACCAAGCTCATCGAGATCGTCGAGATCGGCAAGCAGCTTTTGATGACCCGCGGCGCGCTCACCACGTTCTCGATCGCCAACGACGTGGCGAAATATTTCGCCATCATCCCGGCGATGTTCGTCGCCTTCTATCCGCAGCTGCAGACGCTGAATATCATGCGGCTGGCGACGCCAGAGAGCGCCATCCTCTCGGCGATCATCTTCAATGCGCTGATCATCATTGCGCTCATTCCGCTGTCGCTGAAGGGCGTGCGCTATCGCCCGATCGGCGCCGGCGCGCTGCTCTTGCGCAATCTTTGGATCTACGGCGTCGGCGGCGTGGCCATTCCGTTCATCGGCATCAAGGCCATCGACCTCGTGGTCACGGCTTTGCACCTCGCCTAAGGAGAAGCTGTCATGTTGCGCGAAATCCGTCCGGCTATCGTCGTCCTCGTCGCATTGACGCTCATCACCGGCTTGGCCTACCCGCTGGCCATGACCGGCATCGCCGAAGTCCTGTTTCCGCGCCAGGCGCAAGGCAGCCTGATCGAGCAGGACGGCAAGGTTATCGGCTCTGCACTGATCGGCCAGGAATTCGACAGCGAGAAATATTTTCACGGCCGGCCGTCGGCCACGACCGCGACCGATCCCAATGATTCGACCAAAACCGTGCCGGCGCCTTACAACGCCGCCAATTCCGGCGGATCGAATCTCGGGCCTTCCAACAAGGCGCTGATCGACCGCGTGCAGGGCGACGTCGACAAGCTCAAGCAGGAAAACCCCTCGATGCCGGTGCCGCAAGACCTGGTCACCACCTCGGCCTCCGGTCTCGATCCGCACATCTCGCCGGAGGCGGCCCTTTTCCAGGTGCCCCGTATTGCCAAGGCGCGCAATCTGCCCGAAGATCGCGTTCGCCAGCTCGTCGTGGACAACACGGAAGGTCGCCTGTTCGGGCTATTGGGCGAGCCGCGCGTGAACGTATTGCAGCTCAATCTCGCGCTCGACCATTTGGCCGCCGGATAGGCGCATTTACTCAGTGATGGCGGATCAGCGGCGCGAATCCGAATATCGGCCCTCACCGGAAGCCCTCCTCGAAGCGGCGCGCCGCGAAGAACGACGCGTCGGCAAGCTGCGGATCTTCGTCGGCGCCGCGCCCGGCGTCGGCAAGACCTACGAAATGCTGCAGCAGGCCCACGCCCGCCTGAAGGACGGCTACGACGTCGTCGCCGGCGTGGTCGAGACTCACGGCCGCAAGGAAACCGAAGCGCTGCTGGCCGGCCTCGAAGTCATCCCGCGGCGCCGCATCGAATACCGCGGCCAGATGCTCCAGGAAATGGATTTGGATGCGATCATTGCGCGACGGCCGCAGATCGTGCTGGTCGACGAGCTTGCCCACACCAATGCCGAAGGCAGCCGCCACCCGAAGCGCTATCTCGACGTCGAAGAGCTGATGAACCGTGGCATCGACGTCTATACCACCGTCAACATCCAGCACATCGAGAGCCTCAACGACGTCGTCGCGCAAATCACGCACGTTCGAGTGCGCGAGACCGTGCCGGACGCCGTGTTTGACCGCGCCGATGCGGTCGAGTTGGTCGATCTGACGCCCGCCGACCTGATCCAGCGGCTCAAGGAAGGCAAAGTCTACGTCCCCAAGCAGGCCGAGCGCGCGCTCGAGCATTTCTTCTCACCGGCCAACCTCACCGCATTGCGCGAGCTTGCCTTGCGCCGTACCGCCGAGCGCGTCGACGACCAATTGCTCAACGAGATGCAGGCGCACGCCATCCAAGGCCCTTGGGCGGCCGGTGAGCGCATTGCCGTGTGCGTCAGCGAAGATCCGCGTGCCGCCGGCCTGGTGCGCTACGCCAAGCGGCTGGCCGACCGCTTGCACGGGCCCTGGATGGCGCTCTACATCGAAGGGCGGCGCGCCGTGCAACTATCCGAAGAGCAGCGCGACCGCATTGCCGACACGCTACGGCTTGCCGAGTCATTGGGTGGCGAAGCCGTGACCTTGCCCGGCAGCGACCGGCGCATCGCCGACGACGTGATCGGCTATGCGCACGCTCACAACGTCACCCAAATCATCATCGGCAAGTCGACGCGGTCGCGCTGGTTCGAAATCCTGCACGGCTCCGTGGTGCACGACCTAGTGCGCCGTTCCGGCAATATCAGCGTCCATGTCATTGCCGGCGATCAGCTTCCCGGCGGCCCGTTGCCGAAGAAGAGCGTCGACACTTCGGAGCGGATCGAAGCCTACGATCCGCGGCCTTACCTGCTGGCGCTTGTGGCGGTGGCGATCGCGCTCGGCTGCGGCCAATTGGTCAATGACTGGATCGGCGTCGAGAACGTCGATCTGGTGTTTCTCACCGCGATTGTCGGCGTTGCCGCGCGCTTCGGGCTATTGCCCTCGCTGTTCGCCAGCGTCGTGTCGGCGCTGGCCTACAACTTTTTCTTCCTGCCGCCGATCTACACGTTCACGATCGCCGATCCGCACAATATCGCAGCCTTCGCCCTCTTCACCATCGTCGCCATCATCGTCTCCAATGTCGCGGCGCGCAGTCGCATGCAGGCGGTGACCGCGCAGACCCGCGTGCGCGCCGTCGAATCGCTTTATTCCTTCAGCCGCAAGCTCGCCAGCGCCGGCACGCTCGACGACGTGCTGTGGGCGACGGCCTACCAGACCGCATTGATGCTCAAAGTGCGCGTCGTGCTGCTGTTGCCGGGCAACGGCTCGATCGCGGTGAAGGCCGGCTATCCGCCGGAAGACACCCTCGACGAGGCCGATATCGCCGCGGCGAAATGGACCTGGGAGAACGACCGCGCCGCGGGCCGCGGCTCCGATACGCTGCCCGGCGCCAAGCGGCTGTTCCTGCCGATGCATACCGGGCGCGGCGCCATCGGCGTCATCGGCATCGACAGCGACAAGCCGGGTCCCCTGCTCACCCCGGACCAGCGCCGGCTGCTCGACGCGCTGATGGACCAGGGCGCGCTCGCCATCGAACGGGTGCGTCTGGTCGAAGACATGGATCGCGTCGAGCGCACCGCCGAGACCGAGCGGCTGCGCTCGGCGCTGCTCACCTCGATCTCCCATGACTTGAAGACGCCGCTGGCTTCGGTGCTCGGCTCGGCCGGCACGCTGCGCGACCTTGCCGACAAGCTGACCGACAGCGAGAAGGCGGAGTTGCTGGGAACGGTCATCGACGAATCGGAACGGCTCAATCGGTTCATCGCCAACCTGCTCGACATGACCAAGCTCGAATCCGGCGCCGTGGCGCCAAAACTTGCGCCGCACGATCTGTCGGAGATCGTCGGCTCGACCTTGCGGCGCGCCGCAAAAATCCTGCAGCATCATTCCGTGCTGCTGGATCTGGCGACCGACGCGCCGATGGTGGCGATCGATGCCGTCTTGTTCGAGCAGGTGCTGTTCAATCTGCTCGACAACGCGGCAAAATACGCCGCTCCGGGAACGACCATCCTGATCCGTACCTGGCGCGACCAGCATTCGGTCGTGCTGCAGATCATCGACGAGGGCGAAGGGATTCCGCAGGACGATCTCGGCCACATTTTCGATAAGTTCTACCGCGTGCAGAAGACCGACCAGGTTCGTCCCGGCACCGGGCTAGGCTTAGCGATTTCGCGAGGCTTCGTCGAGGCAATGCGCGGCACCATCGCCGCGGCCAACCGCCACGACCGCCGCGGCGCCGTGTTCACCATCACGCTTCCCATTCCGCAAGAGCAGCAACACCTGGATGTCGCCGCATGACCGGCGCGCCGCTCAGTGTCCTGGTGGTCGACGATGAGCCCCCGATCCGCAAGCTGTTGCGCCTCGGGCTCAACGCCCATGGCTATCAAGTTCTCGAAGCGCCGAACGGCAAGACCGCGCTCGAATTGCTCGGCAAAGCGCCCGATCTGATCATCCTCGATCTCGGCCTGCCCGACACACAGGGCCACGACCTGCTGCGCACCATCCGCGCCCGCAACGAACGCGTCCCCATCGTCGTGCTGTCGAGTCGCGGCGACGAGGCCGGCAAGGTTCAAGCGCTCGATCTCGGCGCCGATGATTATGTGACCAAACCGTTCGGCATGGACGAGCTTCTGGCCCGGATGCGGGCGGCGCTGCGCCACCAGCTGCAGACTCACGGCGAGCGCCCGATCTTCCGGGTCGGCGAGCTGTCCGTCGATCTGGTTCGCCGCATCGTCAAGGTCGGCGACAAGGAGATCAAGCTCTCGCCAAAGGAATACGATCTGCTGCGCGCCCTGGTGCAGCATGCCGGCAAGGTGCTCACCCACAAATTCCTGCTCGGCGAGCTGTGGGACGATCTGACCGACGCGCAATATCTGCGGGTTTATGTCCGGCAGCTGCGGCAAAAAATCGAGGCCGACCCCGAACGGCCGCACTATATTCTCACCGAAACCGGCATCGGCTACCGGCTGCGCGCGCCGGATTGACCCGCCGACGATCGCGCTATTCTCCTATCTCACCGCATCGCCAAGGGGCACGATGAAAATCTCCGACTTTCTCGCCGCGGCTGACGTGAAGGCCGACGTTGCCTCAACCGACAAGAAAAAGCTGCTGGCGGAGCTGGCGCGCGAAGCGGCAGCGAAAATCGGCATCGGCGCCGATCGCATCGCCGCCGAACTATTCAAGCGCGAGGAGCTTGGATCCACCGGCGTCGGCGGCGGCGTGGCGATCCCGCACGCGCGATTTCAGCAAGCCAAGACTCCGTTCGGCCTGCTCGCCCGCCTCAAGAAGCCGATCGATTACGACTCCGTCGATGGAAAACCCGTCGATATCGTTGCTCTACTGCTGCTTCCGGAAGGCTCAGGCCGCGAGCAGCAGCTCGGCGCGCTGGCGAGTATCGCACGCAAGCTGAGGACTCCGGCGGTCACGACCGCGCTGCGTCGCGCGCGCGACAGTATGGACATATATCGCATATTGACATCCGACTGATCGGCAGGCACATCGGCGCGAAATCCACCACATTGTCGTCCGCATTTTCAGCCTACATTGGGCGCTCGTTGCGAAACGGCAGAGGACATCTCCATGGCCGACGAACTTATTCTGTATACCAATCCCATGTCGCGCGGGCGGATCGCCCGCTGGATGCTCGAGGAAGTCGGCCAGCCTTACAAGACCGAAGTGCTCGACTATGCCTCGACCATGAAGGCTCAGGCGTATCTGGCCATCAATCCGATGGGCAAAGTACCGGCGCTGCGGCACGGCGACGCCGTCGTCACCGAGACCGCGGCCATCTGCGCCTACCTCGCCGATGCGTTTCCGCAATCAGGCCTGGCGCCGCCGCCCGGACATCGGCTGCGCGCACCTTATTACCGCTGGCTGTTCTTCGCCGCCGGCCCGATCGAGGCCGCGTCGAGCAACAAGGCCTTAGGCGTCGTCGTGCCGCCGGAGCGCGAGCGGATGATGGGCTACGGCAATTTCGCGCTGGTCCTGAAAACCCTCGAAGACGCCGTGTCGCAAGGACATTATCTGGCCGGCGACAATTTCACCGCCGCCGATCTCTATGTCGGCTCGCAGCTCGGTTTTGGCATGATGTTCGGAATGATCGAAAAGCGTCCGGCCTTCGAGCAATATTGGCAACGGCTCAGCAACCGTCCGGCTTGCCTGCGCGCCAAGGAGCTTGACGATGCCCAGGCGGCGCAGCAGAAGGCCGCCAGCTGATGGTAAACGCCAGCCATGTGCCGGATATCGCGCAGATCAGGAATGCAGTTCAACAATAATGGCCGAAAGGTGAGAGCTCGGTATTGCGAAAACGGTGGATTGCTTGCGCCCGGCGGCGTAACATTCTGACCGGACAGCTTGTCGGCGACACATCGGGAGTGCGCGAGCGTTGAAACGGGGTGAGATTCCGTCGATCGGCGAACTGACGTCGTTTGTCGTGGCGGCTCAGCACGGCAGTTTTACGCGTGCCGCCGGCGAGCTCAATTTGACTCAAGGCGCGATCAGCCGCCAGATTCGCGAACTCGAAATCCATCTCGGCATTCGCCTATTCGAGCGCATACGCCAGCGCGTCGTATTGACCGACGCCGGCAAGATGTATCTGTCGCAAGTGAAGAAGGCATTGGACGATCTGGCCGACGCGACGCAGCGCGTGGCGTCGTTTTCCAACAGCACGACCTTGAATCTCGTCGCGCTGCCGACCTTCGCCGCGCGCTGGCTGGTGCCCCGTCTGCCGAATTTCCAGCGGGTGAACCCGAAAATCATGGTCCATATTACGGCGCGGCAGGCGCCGATCGATTCGGCGCTGGAGCCGTTCGACGCCGCGGTGTTCCACGGTGCGATGCATTGGCCCGGCACGATCTCGCAATACCTGATGGACGAAGACATCGTCCCGGTTTGCAGTCCGAAATTGAACGCCAGGCGCGCCATCAAGACGCCGTCCGACGTCGTCGAATTCCCGCTGCTGCACAAGATGGGGAAACCGAACCGCTGGGCGGAATGGATGGCCGAAGTCGGCATCGCGCCGGACGGCCTGCTCAATGGCCACGCCTATCAGAATTTTGCCATGGTCGCCCAGGCCGCCGTGGCCGGCCTCGGCATCGCGCTGTTGCCGCACTATCTGGTCGAGGACGACATTGCGGCCAAACGGCTGGAGATCGTCGCCGACGACCTCTTCGATATAACGACCTCGTATTATCTGATCCTGCCGGAAACCCGCGCCAGCGCCAGCGCGGTTCAGGCTTTTGCCAAGTGGTTGGCCGCCGAAGTGCGCATCTTTAATGCGCGTAGCGGCCGCCGCGTGGCGGGTAAAAAACCGGCGGAACGCCGGTCGAACGGCGCCAATAAAATAAATAAGATCCTGATTGAAGCCGGCGACGCCGTCCAATCGCGGACCCCCGCCTAACCAATTTTCTTAGAACGGCCGCGTCCCCTCACGGCAGCCGCATGAGCGGTTGCCCCATGCGAATCCGGGCGCCTTCCTCGACACCGTCGCACAGCGCATAGCGGTCTGGCGCGAACACGATCGCCGTCGAGCCATGCTGAAACCAGCCGAGCTCCTCGCCTTTGCGGAACGCCGCATCGCAGGCGATGACATTCGGCCCGCGATGCTTGAGGTTCAACAGCACATCGAGACAATGCAGGCGAATGCTGGCGACCAGAACGGCGGCGATCAGAACCACGGTGAGGCTGTCGCCGGTTGCCGTAAGCTTCGTGCGCAACACCGCGCGTTCGTTCTTGCAGAACAGCCCCTCGATGCGTTTGAGCGCGATCGGGTTGACGTTCCAGGTATCGCCGGAAACGTAAATCACCTGCTCGACGCGGCAATCGTGCGGCGCATGGAAGCGGTGATACATGCCCGCGGTCAGGCGCAGCGTCACGTAGCGGCCGTCGCGGTAAGCCTCGACCAGGTCGCGGTCGCACAGCAAATCGTCCAGCGTGTAGGGAAAGCCCTTGGCCTGGTAGAGGCGGGTGCCGGCGATGGCGCCGCAGGCGCCGACGATGGCGTCGCACGGGCTGACCAGGACGTCGGCCGTCCGATCGATCGGGCGCGCGCCGTCCTTGAGCTCGCGGGTGAAGCAATCGTGCATGCTGCGGAAATGCGTCTTCTTGGCTTCGCTCAAATCGAGATCGGAGAACAACCGCCATAACCCGATCGACAGATCGCGCACCAGCGGCTGCTCGACTTGGCTGAGCCAACCGACGAACTGCGTCGCCAGCCGGCGCGGAATGCGGTTGGTGAGCAGGAAATTGACGTCCTCCTGCCCCAACAGCCGCCAGATTTGCGCGCGGACCGTCATGGCTTTGTAAAACGTTCCGGGTACACTCCGATTCGATGGCATGGGCCGCGACCACTTTGGCCTTTTACGGGCTCGGCGCCACGGCGCTGGCGACCTCGATGCTGACGCTCGGCCGGCGGCTGGAACTGTCCCAGGCCAAGCACCGCTCGCTCGCGGGCCATGCCCGCATGGCGCGCCGCCTCGCCGGTTTTGTGCCGTTCTACGACTTCGACGAGGAGCGGTTTTTCGACTCTGACGGCGCGCCCGCCGACGTCGCCGGCCTGCGCCGCGCCGGCTTTTTCCGACTGTCGGAGCTTTACAAGACGCGGTTTGCCGAGACGATCCGCCGCAGCGCCGAGGCAGCCGAAACCATTTCCGACCTGCAATTCACCGGCGCCTATCGGGTGCCGTTCCAATATCGCCGCATGGTGCGGACGCATCTGCCGCTCGGCGCCTTCCTGCAATCGTCCGACGGCGTGACCGTCACCGATCTCGACGGCAACCGCTTCTACGATCTCACCGGCTCCTACGGCGTCAACGTTTTCGGTTACGACTTCTACAAGGGCACCATCGAGCGCGGCGCCGCCCGCGTGCACGAGCTCGGCCCGGTGCTCGGCGCCTATCATCCGCTGATCATCGAGAACACCCAGCGTATCAAGGAAATTTCCGGGCTCGACGAAGTGTCGTTCCACATGTCGGGCACCGAGGCGGTGATGCAGGCGGTGCGGCTCGCGCGCTATCACACGCGGCGCAGCCACCTGGTGCGGTTCTGCGGCGCCTATCACGGCTGGTGGGGCGACGTGCAGCCGGGCATCGGCAATCCGCAGCCCGCGCACGAGACCTATACGCTTGCGGACATGTCCGAGGAAACGCTGCATGTGCTGCGCACGCGCCGCGACATCGCCTGCGTGCTGGTCAATCCGGAGCAAGGCTTGCACCCAAATGCGCCGGCGCCGACCGATTCGTCGTTGCTCGACAGCGCGCGCAGCTCGCACTTCGACAAGGCGGCCTATACCGCGTGGCTCAAGCGCCTGCGGCAGGTGTGCAGCGAGCGCAACATCGTGCTGATCTTCGACGAGG
>Ga0210395_10004837_pt1 | contig 10346 bp, 10 predicted proteins | sample IncBWH4OmetaG_FD_150861 | JGI IMG/M metagenome (GOLD analysis project Ga0210395, IMG submission 150861) | Forest soil microbial communities from Barre Woods Harvard Forest LTER site, Petersham, Massachusetts, United States - Inc-BW-H-4-O ...
CAAACATCTGGTGCGGGTCAGCGGCGGCGCGGGAATCGTGTTTCCGGATACGCCGTCGGTCGTCGGTCGCGGCCACCTGGTGATCGAAGAGCGGCTCAAGAATAGTGGCATCGGCTGGACGATCCTCAAGCCCGGCCTGTTCATGCAGAACACGTTCGGCCAGGCGGCCGGGATCAAGAACGACGGCAAGCTCGTCGGGACGGCCGCGCCCGACCAGGGCATCGCCTTCATCGACGTGCGCGATACCGGCGCGGTCGGCGCGCGCATCCTGCTCGATCCGGCGCCGCATGCCGGCAAGACCTACGCGTTCACCGGAGAGCTCGTGACTTTTCCGCAAATCGCCGAGGCGTTGTCGCAAGCGCTGGGCAAGACGGTGAGCTACGTACCGGTGACGCTGGAGCAGAACGAGCAGGCCGTGCGTTCGCGCGGCTTGCCGGACTGGCTCGTCACCCACATGCTGTTGGTGGCAAAGGCAACCGCGACCGGCAGCTTCTCGAAAGCCGACGTCAAGCCGATCGCCGACATCGTCGGCCGCGAGCCGATCACGATCAAAAAGTTCGTCGAGGATTTCAAGGCGGCGTTCAGCTGAGCGCTGAAAGTGCGCCCTCTCCCCTTGCGGGAGAGGGCAACGCAGGACTTTTAGCGCGCAAGGCCGGGTGAGGGGTTGCGATCTCGACCCCTCACCCGTTCTTTTTGTTGAATCGCCGAGTGGCCCTCTCCCGCAAGGGGAAAGGGCACGGCGTTGGCGCTCGGCGTGTCACGTCAGCCCGCTCGCGCGCGCCTGGTCCTTCGCCATCACCGCCCAGTCGTGCTCGCCTTCGCCGTGGGCGACGGCGCCGACCAGGCGGTCGCGCCAGACGTTGCCGCTGGGCAGCGGCACACCGGCCGCTTCGCCGGCGGCGAGCGCGAGGTTGGCGTCTTTCAATCCGTTCACCGCACGCTGGCCGGCCGGCAGATAGCGCTCGTCGACGATGAACTGGCCGTAGGTCTTGTAGGCCCAGCAATTGAACAGGCCTTCGGTCAGGACGCGATAGAACACGTCGGGCGCGACGCCGTATTTGCGCACCAGCGAAATCCCCTCGCCGAGCGCCTCGATGGCGCAGCCGAGCACGAAATTGTTGGCGATCTTGATGACAGCGGCGGCTTCCGGCTCGGCGCCGGCGTCGATGACCCGCGGCGCGATCGCGGTGAACAGCGGCCGAAGCTGCGCGACCTTGTCCGGCGCGCCGCCGACCACGATGCCGGCATTGCCGGCGGCGACCACTTCCGGCCGGCCGAGCATCGGCGAGGCGATCAGGACTTGGCCCGCCGCGGCGTGAATGGCCTTGAGCTTCTGGATGCCGGCAACGCTGTGGGTGCCGGCGCAGATGTGCACGCCACCTTTCGGCAACGACTCTTTCAGACCGCCGGCCTGGCCGACGACTTCCAGCGCCGCGGCATCGTCGGACACCATGGTGAAAACCGCGTCGCCGAAGGTCGCGGCGGCCTTGATCGAGTCGACTGCCTTGGCGCCGGCATCAGTCAGCGGCTTAATCTTCGCCGGCGTGCGGTTATAGACGCCGACCTCGTGACCGGCTTCGAGGAGGCGGCGCGCCATCACCTCGCCCATGCGGCCCAGGCCGATAAATCCGACTTTCATGATTGTTCTCCTGTTCCGTCATTGCGAGCGAAGCGAAGCAATCCAGTCGGCGCTCGGCGGCCTGGATTGCTTCGTCGCTTCGCTCCTCGCAATGACGATGACGTGACTAGACAAGCTGCCCGCGCACCCAGTCGAGCTCGCGGCAGACGTAGTCGACGATGTCGCCGGTCTTGAGCGAGTCGGGCAGCATGTCCCAGGTGTAGGTCTCGACCTCGAGGTGGCGCGACAGCGGCTTCTGCTTGTGGAAACGCAGCGCATCTTCGATGGCGAAACGCGTGGTGCGGAACTGCCCGAGATCGTCGAGGAACACCGGCACGTGAATGTGGGTGCGCCATTCGCGTGGCCCGCCTGGATCCTTCTCGAAGGCGGCGATGGCGTCGTCGACATTGAGGTAGCGGTTGATCTTGCCGTTGCGCTTTTCCATGGTCTGCGTGAGGTAGATGGTCTTGGCATAGCGCTTGAGCGTATCGACCGCGCCCTGCGTCACTTCCGGGACATACAGAGCGGCGGCCTCCTGCAGCTTGAAGATCGGCACGCCGCCGTCGACCAGCTTCTGCAGCGACTCGGTGATGTTCTCGTATTCGACCGCCTGATGGCAGATGTCGTAGACGATGCCGAGATGGCGGCGCAGCGCTTCGTTGGCCTCGGCGATCGGCAGGTGCGCGAGCTGGGCGAGTTTCTCCGCCGCGGCGCCGGAATAGAGATGCTTGTTGAAATACGCGACCGTCTCGTCGGTGGTTTCGAGAAAGCAGAACGGCTCCGGCTCGAGCGCCAGCCGCACCGTGCGTCCGGTCTTCGATTCCAGCGCAACCAGATGGGCGACAACGCGCAGCACGTGATCGGTATAGGCTGCGACCACGTCGCCGCCGGTGACCCGCGGCTTGAAACCGAGCGGCGAACTCTGGATCGACGGCGCGACGCCCGCCGCGCAGACATCGGCCAGAATGTTGGCGACGTTGATGGTGTATTGGGTACGCTCCTCGCCGCGCCAATCCGGCTCGTAGACCTGCTCCTTGACCACGTCGCCTTTGAAGTGGCCGTAGACGAAGGCGTTGGCGGTGTAGATGTACATATCGTTGTCGCCGAGAAACTTTTTCAGCTTGTCGCGCTCGGCGGCACTGGCGGCCAGCGTCGCCGCGGAATTCGCCGACAGCCGGATGCAGACGCCGAACGATTTATTGCCGGCGATCCGCGCTTTCACTTTCGGCAGATAGGTGACGAGCGAGTGGTAAAGCTGCTCCCAGTCGTCGGCGGGATGCACCAGGGTCGAGTAGGTCAGATGGCCGAGACCGTTGCCGAGATCCATGTTTAATTTTCCTCTGTCAACCGGACTTCGTCATGGCCGGACTTGTTCCGGCCATCCACGTCTTCAGTTTGGCGCCGCCGTTCAAGACGTGGATGCCCGCGACAAGCGCGGGCACGACGAGAAATAAGCATCACCCCACGTATTCCACCTTGCCGGAGCCGGCGGAGCGGATGATCGCCTCGGTGGCGGCAACGCCCTGGATCGCCTGCTCCAGCGTCACCGGATAAGCCGGCCCGCCGGCGGCGGCCTTGGCGAAGGCTTCGAGCGCGGCGCGGGCGACATCGAGGCTCGCCGCCTCCCACACCTTGGCTTCGCCCTTCACCGGCTGGAACTTGCAGGTGCCGAACAACCGCGTGCGGCGCTCTTCCGATGACGCGCCGGCGACATGGGTGAGACCTTCGAGCCGCAGCCAGCCTTTGGAGCCGAACACCTGAAAGCTGAAGCCGGGGCCGGTCGTCGTCATGGTGCCGAGATAGCCCGACATGCCGTCCTTCATGCGCAGCAGAATCGAGGTGGTGTCGTCGGCCTCGATCGGAGCGGCGCGATGGAACGCCTGCGCGAAAGCGTGGTCGATCGGGCCGCACAGATCGATCATGCCGTCGATGGCATGCACGCCCATCGGCATCAGTCCGCCGAGCGGCGTCTCGCTCTTGTCGGCGCGCCAGTGCGCCGGGTTGATGAACAGCACGTTGGGAAAGGTCATGGTGGCTTCGACGTGCAGAATGGCGCCAAGTTCGCCGGAGCGGATCATGTCGCGCAGCTTGGTCATTTCCGGATGGAAGCGGCGGTTATAGCCGACCGCGAGTGTGACGCCGGCCTTGCGCACAGCGGCGACGGCGTCTTCCGCCTCGCGTTTGGTCAGCGTGAACGGCTTCTCGCAATAGACGTGCTTCTTCGCGGCGGCCGCGGCCATGACCTGGGTCGCATGCATGGAATGCGGCGTCGCCAGCACCACGGCGTCAACGCCGGCGTGGCCGAGGAGTCCGTCATAGCTTTCGGTCAAGCGCAGGCCTTTTTGCTTGGCGAAGGCCTGCACCTCGGGCGTGACGGTGCGGGTCGTGCCGGCGACGAATTGAATGACATCGCTGTTCTCGGCCGACTCGACCAGCGTCTTGCCCCACCAGCCAAGTCCGACAATGCCCGCCTTGATCATACTCTACGCTCCTGCTACGCGCCGCTTACGCCGGCGTCTCGATTTGTTGTCCGGTTGCGGCCGATCTATCCGGCCACGTTATTTGGGCCACACGCCCGCAGGCCAGGTCAGCACCGCGAGCGCGACGCACGCCAGCATCCAGAACACGCAATATTCGATGCCGCCGATCACCCAGATCCACTTCTTGGTCACCTTCCAGGTGGCGGCGCCGGCGACGAACAGATGGATGGCGGCGACGACGGCGACATAGGGCGTATAAATCGCGAACACCAGGCCGATCGTCAGCAGCGTCTCGATGCCGCCGGCGACGTACATCCAAGTCGCCGGCGGATTGAACTTGGCGGCCTTGAAAAAGTTCAACGTCGCCGGCTCGGTGAACTTGCCGACGATGTGCGGAATGAAGAACAGCCCGCAGATCAGGCGCAGGATGTTGACGCCGTTGCTGAGATCGAAGTGTTGCCAGTAGCCGGACATGACGCGCCTTCCCCCCTTTTCCGCAACCCGATTGTAGGGCGGGTTAGCCGAAGGCGTAACCCGCCGTCGAGAAAAAACAATAGGCGGCTTACGCTTGGCTCGTCCGCCGGCGCCGGCACGCACAATGACGGGCGTTCGCCCAACGCGGCCCCCCGCCGAGCGCGCGTACTCATAAATCGCCGGGTCCGCTTCATCCCCCGAGAGCCGCCGTCGGATCGGCCGTGGCGCATGTTCGCCAAGCGCCAATCTGCGACATCGCTGTCCCTTATCGATCACCTCGTCGGCGGTGACGAGCAGCGGGACGTTCCGTGAAGTCCGTTTCGGCGGCACAGGCGGGCACAGATCATGCGACTAGCCTACCGCTGCCGGGAACTTGAGGACGATTTTTCCGAAATGCTTTCCTTCCTGCATGTAGCGGATTGCGGCGACGGCGTCCGTCCACGGAAACACCTTATCGATGACCGGACGCATGTTGTTCGCTTCGATCGCACGGTTCATCGCCCTCGAACGATTCTCTCGATCCGACTGGAATGCCGCGCACTGTCGCACGATGATAGAGAATTTCGAGCGGATTGATCGCGCCGTGCTTGCTACCGATGTAACCGACCATATTGATCTGACCGCCGATGCGAATCGCCTGTAGCGACTGCAAGAAACTTTCAGGTCCGCCTACCTTGATCACATGGTCGACGCCACGTCCACCGTTGAGTGCGCGCACCTCGGAATGCCAGACCGGCGTCTTGACGTAGTTGATCGTGTGAGTAGCGCCGAGCGACTTGGCACGTTCGAGTTTCGCATCACTGCTTGAAGTGACGATGGTACGTGCACCAAACATCGCGGAGAATTGCAGACCGAACAGAGAAACGCCTCCGGTACCCTGAATGAGGACGGTGTCGCCAGCTTCTAGGCGACTCTCGGTCACCAGCGAGTGCCACGAAGTCAAACCGGCGCACGGCAGGGTGGCGGCTTCTTCATCGGTCAGATTCGAAGGCGCGTGAACGATGCCCTGCTGGTCGAGGCGTACGTATTCCGCCAGCATCCCGTCGACCGATCCGCCGAGCTGAAGGGTGCCCTCTTCGTAGCGGCCTGCGATCCAACTTTGATGGAAGGTGCCGAGCACGCGATCGCCTACCTTGGCACGTGTCACGCCTTCGCCCACAGCCACAACTTCGCCGACCCCGTCCGAGGTCGGCACGAGAGGCAACGGGAATGCGAAGGGATAGGTGCCGAGCACCATGTCCATGTCGCGGTAGTTCAGCGAGACGGCGAAAATCCGGATAACTACTTCGCTGTGTCTCGGCTCCGGGATAGGCCTTTCGATGAGTTTTAGATGATCGAGACCGAAACCCCCGACAATCGCCATCGCACGCATTGAACGTATTCCATTTATGAGGAGACGCCCTACAACATTTCGAACACCTGATAGATCGGGCCCTCGGGCAGCCGGTGGCCGACGCCCAGGCAGATGATGCTGTTGAGCCAGGCGTATTTCTCCGACGAGGTTTCGAACGATCCGGCAATGCGCAGATAATAATCGGTCGCCTTGACGACTTCGCCGCGGGCGATGCGGTCGAGCACCTCTTTCGGGCCGTGGCGAATGCCAGTGTACGGCATGCCGATAATGGCATCGTCGTCGGTCTTGAGCACGATGCGGACATTGAGCATCCAGGCGCCGTCGCCGTAGCGGACCGATTGCCAGTCGCTGCCGCCCGGCAGCAAAGTGCCGCGCAGCCGCTCGCCCTCGAACCGGCCGCCGGTGATGACGCCGACGCGGCGATCGACGCCGGGCGTTTTGCCGACATTGATCGCCGGCTGCACTTCCAGGAGCAGCGTGAAGATCGGCCGCACCTTCAGCTCGGTCATTTCCTTCGGCAGAATTTCGGACAGCGGACGTGTGTTGGCCACCGGCTAACCTCCCTTGCAGAACGCCGGACGTGCTGGCCGGCCGCCGGGACACTATTGCATTTTCGCGGCATGTGGAAAGCGGTGTCCCTGGCGCGGCGCGGCATGAAATGACGCGCCGCAGAACCGGGACCTTTGCAAACGCAGAGGTTGGAACGATCCCGGATCAGCGGCGCAGCGTTTCACGCTGCACCGCGTCCGGGAAACGTGTCGCTCAACTCCCCCGATAGGTCGAATACGCCCATGGCGTGATCGAGAGCGGGACGTGATAGCGGCCTTCCGGCTCGGCGACGGCAAAGCGGATCGGCACGATGCCGAGGAACGGCGGATCGGCCATCGGCGCACGTTGCTGCGCGAAATAATCGCTGACGGCAAAGCGCAATTCGTAGGTCGCGATCGGGATCGGCATGCCGGATGTCAGCGGCTGCTCGGTGCGGCCGTCGGCGTTGGTGACGGCGCGTTTGAGCGTGCGTGCGACGCCGCCCGCCCCGATCTCGCAAAGCTCGATGGCGACGCCGGCCGCCGGATGGCCGCCGTGGGTATCGAGCACGTGGGTCGACAGATGGCCATGAACTTTCAGCCGATCGGCCCCGGTGACGCGCTGATCGAGCCGCAACGCGGCGATGCGAAAGATTTCCGTAAGCGCGGTGTTTCGCTCCGCCGCGGCATCGTTGTTCAGGCGCCGCTCGAATTGGCGCAGGATCGATGCCTTGCCGTGACGGCGGACGCAGACGATGAAGGGCATGCCGAACTTCGTGCGGTAGGCATCGTTGAGGCGGTGGAAATCGGCGAACTCCTGCTCGCTCAGCCGGTCGAGCCCGGCGGCGGCCTGCTCGGCGGTGGAGTCTGCCGTCAGCTTGCCTTCGCGCGCCGCCTTGCCGGCGAGATCCGGATGGCCGTTGATCAGTGCCTTCTGACGATCATCGCCGGCGCTTTTCACCGCATCCGTCATCGCCTGATAGAGCGCCGCCAGGCTCGTGAACGGGCGCCTGGCAAAAGCCTCGTCGGCGACCCAGGGCGCGAGCTCCATCACGTCGGCGATAGCGGCGGTGAAGGCCTTGCGGTCGGCGGCGTTGAGGCTCTCGAGCGAAACCGGATTCATGCCGACGACTTCAAGTCTTCCGCCACACCTGGAGCATGGGGCCCGAGATGATGGTGCTCGCGGTACCAATGATGCGCGATGTCGAGGCGGGTCGCGATCCAGACCTTGTCGAAGCGGGCGACATAATCGAGAAAGCGGATCAGGCCTGAGGCGCGGCCGGGCCGCCCGGCCAAGCGGCAATGCAGGCCAACCGACATCATCTTCGGCGCGCTTTCGCCTTCGCGATACAGCACATCGAAGCTGTCGCGCAGATAGCCAAAGAACGCGTCGCCGTTCTCGAAGCCTTGCGCATTGATGAAGCGCATGTCGTTGGCATCGAGCGTATACGGAATGATCAGGTGCGGTATCTTGTTGGACCCGCGCACCCAATAGGGCAAGTCGTCGGCATAGGAATCCGACGAATAGAGAAAGCCGCCCTCGGCCAGAACGAGACCGAGCGTGTGCGCCGACGTCCGTCCGGTATACCAGCCGAACGGCCGCTCGCCGGTCGCCTCGGTGTGCAGGGCGATCGCCTCGCGCATGTGAGCGGCTTCGTCGTCGCGGGTGAAATCCTTGTAGTCGATCCATTTGAGGCCGTGGGAGGCGATCTCCCAACGGGCCTCGCGCATGGCGGCGACCGCTTGCGGATTGCGGTACAGCGCGCCCGCCACGGCGAACACGGTCACCGCAAGATTGCGCGCGGTGAAAATCCGCCACAGCCGCCAGAAGCCGGCACGGGAGCCGTATTCGAACATCGATTCCACGTTCATGTGGCGCTGGCCGCGCCAGGGCTGCGCGCCCAGCACGTCGGTGAGAAACGCCTCCGAGGCGGGGTCGCCATGCAGGATCGAGTTCTCGCCGCCCTCCTCGAAATTCACCACGAATTGCAAGGCGACGCGGGCTCCGCCCGGCCAGCGCGGATCGGGGGTGTTGCGGCCATAGCCGGCGAGATCGCGCGGATAGTCGGTCGAGGATTGAGACGGCATGCGGCTCTCGCGTGCAAATAAGTCCCGGGCAGCCGCAGCATGGCAGACCGTGTAGCCGCGGTTCAAGGCTTCGTTCCTTCCTCCGGAACTGGAGGCCTGCCGCTGCGAAGCCGTAGAATTGACCGGGCCCGACGATGCCTCCATTAAGACGCGGAGGCTTGAGGAATGATGCTCGTGAGGGTGGCGGACCAACTGGCATTCGGCGAGACGATCGCCAACCGGCTCCTCGAGCTGGCGGCGCTCAGCGACGAGCCCGGCCGCCTCACCAGGCTCTATCTCGGGCCGGCGCATCGCCGCGCCACCGACCTGGTCGCCTATTGGATGCGGGACGCCGGCATGTCAGTGCGGGTCGATCCGCTGGCCAGCGTCGTCGGCCGCTACGAGGCGCGCGACGGCGGCGGCAAGACGCTGCTGATCGGCTCGCACATCGACAGCGTCCGTAATGCCGGCCGGTTCGACGGCCCGCTTGGCGTCGTCACCGCGATCGAGGTGGTGAAGGCCGCATTCAAATCCGGCAAGCGCTTTCCGTTCGCCATCGAAGTCGTTGCCTTCGGCGACGAAGAGGGCGTGCGCTTTGCTTCAACGCTATCCGGCTCGCGGGCGCTGGCCGGCACTTTCGACGACAGCGCGCTCGATGAGCTCGACGAAGACGCCATCTCGCGGCGCGAGGCGCTGACCGCGTTCGGTTGCGATCCGTCGCATCTTGCGGCGGAGAAACGTCCGGCGGACCGGTGCATCGGCTATGTCGAGGTGCACATCGAACAGGGCCCGGTCCTGGAAAAGGAGGGCCTGCCGCTCGGCGTCGTCACCGCGATCGACGGCGTCACGCGCGGCAGCGTCGACGTCGAGGGCATCGCCGGCCATGCCGGGACCGTGCCGATGTCGATGCGCCATGATGCGCTCGCGGCGGCGGCCGAAATGCTACTCGCGGTCGAGGAACGGGCGCGGACGCACCCGAACCTCGTGGCGACCGTCGGCAAGCTCGAAGTGCCGCGATCGGCGCCCAACACCATCCCGGGACGCGTTCGTTTCACCTTGGATATCCGAAGCCCCTCCGACGACGAGCGCGCCAACGCCGTAGCCGACATCAAAGATACGGTCGCCGCGATCGCGCAGCGCCGCGGCGTAACGCAGCGCTATACGCCCGGCCATCAGGCGCCGGCGGCGCAGTGCGACGAGCGGCTGTCGGACCAATTGGCGGCGGCAGCGCTTGCGTGCGGCGAGACGCCCAAGCGGATGCCGAGCGGCGCCGGCCACGACGCCATGGCGTTCGACCGGATCATTCCGTTCGCCATGCTGTTCGTGCGCTGCCGCGGCGGCATCAGCCACAACCCGGACGAATTCGCCTCGCCCGCCGACATCGACATTGCCGCGCGGGTGCTTGCCGCTTTCCTCGACAGGATCGAAACCTCATGACCACGCTTCGCATCAAGGCCGGACCGTACGAGTTCGAGGCGCAGACCGAAGCTTTGGCGCCGAACACGGCCACGAGATTCATCGGCATGCTGCCCTACCGGCAGCAGATCATCCATGTGCGCTGGAGCGGCGAAGGCTGCTGGATCCCGCTCGGCGAATTCGATTTCGGTTTATCTTACGAGAACCACACCAGCTATCCGGCGCCGGGCGAGATCATCCTTTATCCCGGTGGCATCAGCGAGACCGAAATTCTGTTGGCCTACGGCGCGGTGTCGTTTGCCTCGAAGGTCGGCCAGCTCGCCGGCAATCATTTTCTCACCATCACCAAGGGCCGTGAGAATCTCACCGCGCTCGGCAAGCTGTGTCTATGGAAGGGCGCGCAGGATATT
>Ga0210395_10004838_pt1 | contig 10342 bp, 9 predicted proteins | sample IncBWH4OmetaG_FD_150861 | JGI IMG/M metagenome (GOLD analysis project Ga0210395, IMG submission 150861) | Forest soil microbial communities from Barre Woods Harvard Forest LTER site, Petersham, Massachusetts, United States - Inc-BW-H-4-O ...
AGCGACGTGATCCCGATGGAGCGCACGCACGAATTCCAGGGCCTATACCACGTGCTGGGGGGCGCGCTGTCTCCGATCGACGGCGTCGAGCCGGAGGACCTGAAGATCGAGGAGCTGTATGCGCGCATCGCGGATGTGCGCGAGGTGGTGCTCGCCACCAACCCGACCACCACGGGCGAAGCCACGGCGCTGCACATCGCCGAGGAGCTGCGCCGGCGCGCCGGCGCGGAGGCTCAGCTGAGGATCACGCGCCTGGCCTCGGGCCTGCCGGTCGGCTCGGACCTGGAGTACGCCGACGAGGTGACACTCGGCAAGGCTCTGGCGGGACGCCGGTCTCTGTAGCCTCAAAACATGCCCGAGATCGTGGTCATGAAGTTCGGCGGCACCTCTGTGGCCGACGCGCAGCGGATAAAGCGCGCCGCCGCGCGCATCGTCGAGAAGCGCGAGGCCGGCTACTCGGTCGTCGCGGTGCTCTCCGCGCGTGGCAAGACGACCGACGAGCTGATCGCGATGGCCGAGGAGGTCTCTCAGGCGCCCGACCCGCGCGAGATGGACATGCTGCTCTCCACGGGCGAGCGCATCTCCTGCGCCCTGTGCGCGATGGCGATCAACGACCTCGGCCACCGCGCGATCTCGCTGACCGGCTCCCAGGCGGGGATCGTCACCGACACCTCCCACACCAGGGCGCGCATCCTCGACGTGCGCGCCGACCGCGTGCGGGCCGCGCTCGAGCAGGACCACATCGTGCTCGTCGCCGGCTTCCAGGGCGTCTCCTCGGCCGACGACGTCACCACGCTCGGCCGCGGCGGCTCGGACACGACGGCGGTCGCGGTCGCTGCGGCGTTGGGGGCGCGCGAATGCGAGATCTACACCGACGTCGCGGGCGTCTTCAGCGCCGACCCGCGGATCGTGCCGGACGCGCGCAAGCTCGCGGTCGTCTCCTTCGAGGAGATGCTCGAGATGGCCGCCTCAGGCGCCGGAGTGCTGCAGCTGCGCTCGGTCGAGTACGCGCGCAACGAGAACGTCCGTATCCACTGTCGCTCGTCGTTTGACGACTGTCCCGGCACCGTCGTGGTGTCCGAAGGAGAGAACATGGAGAAGCCGATCGTCACCGCCGTCACGCATTCGACGTCCGAATCGATGATCACGTTGGTTGGTGTTCCCCACCAGCCGGGCATAGCCGCACGCATCTTCGAGGCGCTGGCGGGGGCCAACGTCAATGTGGACCTGATCGACCAGAACGTGCCAACCTCGGCTGGAGGCAGGGCCGAGATCTCCTTCACGGTGCCCCACGAAGACCTGCGCGTCGCGACGGCGGCGCTCGAGGCGATGGGAGAGAGCGTGTGCGAGCGCATCGAGACCCAGCGTGAGATGGGCAAGGTCTCGATCGTCGGCGCCGGCATGCGCTCGCACCCGGGCGTCGCCGCCAAGGTCTTCAGCGTGCTCGCGGCCGAGGGCATCAACATCGAGATGATCTCGACCTCCCCGATCAAGATCTCCTGCGTGATCGCCCGCGGTTTCGTCGAGCGTGCAGTGCAGGCTTTGCACGCCGCATTCGAACTATCGGGCCCCGGCACGATCGGCGAAGAGCAGCCGTTCTCACCGAGTTCTGTCTAATGGTTCCAGTCGATCTCTGGGGCGGATTGTATTCCTCTTGTGATCACTGGTCCGAATAGCGAACGCGCCTCTTGACATTCGGGCGGGGCGCGGCTAGCGTGCGGCACGCTGGGTTAGATAAAGACGGAAACTGGGCACTATCGGCCACAGGCTTTTCAAGCAGAAGAACATCTCGGCACGGGTCGTTGATGACTCGACGGATACGGGCATCGTGCTGAATTGTTAGTTCAACGCGCGTCAAGGGAGACAAGGTTGGAGGCGGTAGGCAGTCAGGTGGAGCAGAAGGCGCCGATCGCGGCGGACTTCGACGGTTCGCTCTCCACCGCGTTGCCGCGCCAGCGGGGGCTGGGGCGGCGCTCGGGTGGACAGGTGCCGATACTGGAGACCCGTGGTCCGGAGGCGAGCCTGCGCCGCGATTCGCTTTTTCGCAGGCTGCTGTTCACGGGCGACGTGCTGGCGATCCTGGTCGCGTTTGCGCTCACGATCCAGCTCTCCGGCGGACGCCTGCACCTTGCGCGCGTCTGTCTTGTCGGCGTGCCGCTGATCGTGCTCGGCGCGAAGCTGCTCGGCCTGTACGACCGCGACGAGGCGATCATCCGCAAGACGACGCTCGACGAGGCCCCGAAGCTCTTCCAGCTGGCGACGCTGTGTGCGCTGTTGGCGTGGCTTGCCGGCAAACAGCTCGGTTATGGAATGTTCACGCGCGAGGACGGTCTCTTCCTGTGGGTCGCGCTCGTCGTGCTCTTGCTCGTGGCGCGCTGCGGCGCGCGCGCGATCGCTCTGCGGGTCGCGCCGGTCGAGCGCTGTCTGTTCATCGGCAGCTCCGCCTCGGAAAAGGCGATCCGCTCGCGCATGGCGGGCCATGGCGGTGTGCGGGCCGAGGTCGTGGCCCACGTCAACCTGCACGAGATCGCTCCGTGGTCGACCGACGCCTACTCTCACGACAAGCTGGAGGAGATCGGCAAGCTCGCCCGCAAGCTGAACGTGCACCGCGCGATCGTCGCGCCCTCCGGCGGCGAAGCCGGCGACATGCTCGACCTCGTCAGGACGCTGAAAGCCGTCGGCATTCGCGTCAGCGTGGTGCCGATGCTTCTGCAGGTGGTCGGCTCCTCTGTCGAGTTCGACGACCTGCACGGGGTGACGCTGATGGGTGTGCGCCGCTTCGACCTGACGCACTCCTCAGAAATGGTCAAGCGCGCCTTCGATCTGGTGGGCGCTTCGCTTGGCCTGCTGGCCGTCTCGCCGCTGATGATCGCGATCGCGATCGCGATCAAGCTCGACAGCAAAGGCCCGGTGTTCTTCCGCCAGTCGCGCGTCGGGCGCGACGAGAAACGCTTCGGGCTGTTCAAGTTCCGCACGATGGTGCCGGATGCGGAGGCGCTCAAGCACACGCTCGTCGATCGCAACGAAGCCCAGGAGGGGCTGTTCAAGATCGCCGAGGATCCGCGCATCACGCGTGTCGGCGGCTTCCTGCGCAAGACGGCGCTGGATGAGTTGCCGCAGCTGTTCAACGTCCTGCGCGGCGAGATGAGCCTCGTCGGCCCGCGCCCTTTGATCGACGACGAGGACAAGCGCATCGAGGGCTGGTCGCGCCGGCGCCTGGCGTTGCATCCAGGGATCACGGGCCACTGGCAGATTCTCGGCCCGGCGCGTGTGTCGCTGCGCGAGATGGTCGCGATCGACTATCTCTACGTGGCCAACTGGTCGCTATGGACGGACGTAAAGATTCTCTTGCGCACCGTGCCGCACGTGCTTTGCCGCCGCGGGCTTTGAGCGCGAGGCGCTGGGCCTAGCCAGCAGCAGTTCGCCCATCTCCCGCTCGAAGGCCCTGCGCTTGTTCTCCAGCAGGGCGGGAGAGCGCTTTATGCCCCCCGCTCGTGTGCGTGTACAGGCGGGTCGCGTCGCAAGCACCACCACGAGCGCACCGAGCGCGGTGAGCCAGGCAATCGATATCAGGGCGAAGATCATGAGCTTTGCAGTTCTATTTCGTGCGCTTTGCGTCGATTCCTTGAGATTTGCCCTGCAAGTCCTACGTCGTGATGCCCGTAAAGGCCGACACCGTCTGCCCCTTAAGTCGTACGTATCTGCTGGCTATGTGATACCCGATGGACCAGACTGCACAAATGTCCTAGGCCTTTACGACACCTGTCGAACTTGTGATAACCGTCTCTTGGACTTCTAACCGTCGAATGAGACGGTCGGATCGCATATTGCGGCTTAATCCTGAATCACGCCGAAGTCCTGTGTATAGGTAGCCCCCACCTGACCTTCGGCCAGCGAGGCCGCGACGGCCGGATAGACGCCGATGCCGCTGTCGCGATATTCGCCGCCCAGGATGTTCGCGAGATGCTCGGGCGATGCGATCCAGGCCGCGACGATCGCGCTCGGCGTAGCCAGATAGGAGGTGGCCCAGGCGATGTTCTCGCCGACCGTGTAGCCGACCTGGGAGTTGGGGATGTAGCCGCTGGCGATGACCCGTTCGAGCTGTGTTTCGCCATCGGGCGCGGTGTGGGAGAAATAGTCTTCGCCGACCATCGCTTCGCTGTGCTGCTGGGCCACCTGCGTGAGTTGCGCGCTTACCTGTAGCGGCAGCTCGCCGGCGCGTGCGCGCTCCTGGTTGACGAGGCACAGGGTCGCTTCGCCTGCCAGCTGCAGGTCGGCGGTGGTGGGCTCCAGTTCGGTGTTCTGGCAGGGGGTGTCGAGGATGGCTGCGATCGTCGCGCTCTTTGACGCCCCGTTGACGGGAACTGGTGTCACCGGTAGCCGGGCTCCTGCGCCCTCTTTGCCGGCGGCTTCCCGGCGGCGCGAGGCGCCGGTGGCGGTCTGTGGGCGGGGGCCCGTGGGGGCGTGCGCGGCGTTGCGCACCCACTTTGCGCATCGGCGTCCGGTGTGCGCGTGGCGGTGCTTGCGCGCGGCGGCGGGGCAGGCGGCGCCCTTGCCCTTGTGGCGGTGTCCGGTCGTGGAGCCGTGGACGCCGGCGGCCGTGCCGGCGCGCGCCTGGACAGCGCGCTCCGGGCCGGCGCTCGCGAACGCGGCCGTGGCGGCGAGGCAGCAGGCGACGCTCAGGAGGATCGTGAAGAGCAGTGTGCGGAGGCGGTTCACACCTTCGCTATCGGCAGCCCGCAACGCCAAAATGAGCCGTGTGGGCGTGGCTGGACGAGGACCAGCGGTATGCCTCGATTAGAGTGCGGCCTTATGCTGGCCGGGATGGTGGTGGACTGCGCATGAGATTCGGCGGCGCGCTTGTGGCGCTGATCCTGGCTCTGGGCTTGGCGGGCGCGGTCGCGGCGCTGAACGGCCGCGAAGTGAGCCCTCAGTTCGTCTCCGCGCAGAAAGACCTGGCGCCGGTAAGCGCACAGGCGCTCGAGCGCCTGATCCTCACGACCAGCGACCCCAGGCCCGGATATGCCCTACCGCCCGCGCCGGCGCGAGCGCGCGCGGCGCGCTGCGTGGCCGCTGGCGGCAGCGCTCTCGGCAACCCGTGGAGCTGCGTCGTGCGCTACCCGCGTCCGCCGGCGGTGCGCTACGGGGTGAGGGTCCACGCCGACGGCTCGATCTCGGGTTCGGGCCAGCCGGTGGGCCGTCCGCTGCATGGCGTGCTGACGCTCAGCGGCTGCTGTGTCCTCAGCAGCGGCTCCTGATAAGTACAGAGCAGCCCTTTTGGCGGCCTCCGGCCTGATAGGGGCCTGGGTCCCCGCGACGAGTCTCTGAGGAGAGCGGCTTAGCGGGGCCGCGGCGGTTCTCTCAGCGCAGCTCGGTGCGCAGCTTGGCCAGGGCGCGGTAGATGCGCCCCTCGACGGCGCTTTCGCCTTCGCCGAGCACGTTGGCGACGTCGCGCAGCTTGAGGTCGGCGCCGAAGCGCAGGGCGAGCGCCTCGCGCTCGTCGTCGTTCAGCTGGCTCAGTGCCCGCTGCAGCTCGTCGCGGCGCTCCACCGCGCCAAGGGCGGGATCGAGGTCCTCCTGGCCGGCGCCGGCGCCGACGTGCTGCAGCGCCCGCTCTTCGTGAGTGCGCCGCCGCGCCTGGTCGCGCAGCAGGTTCAGCGCAATCGTGTACAGCCAGCGCCGCTCGCTGCCCTTGCGGGGGTCGAAGCGCTGGTGGGAGCGCAGCACGCGCTCGAAGGTCTCGGAGAGCAGGTCCTCGGCCAGCGCGCGGTTGCCCGTGTGGTAAGCGAGGAACGCGTACAGCCGCTCGGAATGCTCCTCGAACAGTCGCTCAAAGGTGTCCGTGCGCATGCGCATCGACATTTTGGCGGGTTGCGAGCCGGCCCGGCGAGCAGGTCTGCCTGATGTCAGTTCGTGAGCCATCGACTTCCTTCCTGGAGCGCCGGCGTCGTCGGGACGAGCGGCCTTCCGGGTGTGCGCCGGGATTGGACCGCAAGGGGTACGGGGACCCCGGGAGCGACTCCCGGGGTCCCCGTTTGCTGCTCATGTGAGCAACGCGCCCACATGCCGCCTACTTGCTAACCCCGCTTAGCAGAGTTTGTAAACGTGTGTCTCGGTGACTGTTTTGCCGCTGGCGGTGACCGCTGTCACGGTGACGGTGGCCGAGCAGGGCAGGTTGGCGATGCTGACGTTGTGCTTGGCCTCTTTGCCCTTGAGCACGGACACGACTTTGCCGTTGACCTTCAGCGTGACCCTCCTGAGCTTCGATTTCTTGGAGACGTCGATGTGGATGTTCACGCGCTTGCTGCTGGTCTTGGCTTTCTTGGTTGTGCTGGTGCCAAGCACGCCACCCGTAGCGGGTATGGCCGGCGGGCTCGTGACGGTGACGGTCGAGCCGTTGTAGGAGTTGCTGATGTTGTTGGTGATGCTGGTGGTGTTCGATTCGTTGATCGTGGTCGTGTTGAAGCTGTTTTCGTTGCAGGCGTAGTTTTCGGCGGAGGCGCCGTTTTCGTTGCCGTTGTTGCCGCTGCCGTTGCTGATGTTGCATTCCCCGCCGTACTGGGCGTTGGCGGCGTTGCCTTTGGAGCCTTTGTCGCCGTGGCTCCAAGCGAAGACGCTGCCCGTGCCGGCGGCCAGCAGGCCGACGGTCAGGCTCACCACGGCCAGACGGCGGGCGCCTGCGCGTCCGCGGCGTGTGCCGGCCGAACGGGCGCGGGACATGGCGCTCGTCTTGATGCGGTCGAGGTCGAGCGGGCTCGCCGTGGGACGCTCGTCGCGCAAGCGCTGAGCGACGCCCTCCAGTTCATCCATGTGTGCGTCGTGCTTGCGCGGCATATCGGTCTCCTGACCTCCTGAGATGGGTTTGCGAAAGAGCTTCTCTGACGGCCTATACGAACGGCCCAGGAGTTTTCCGACAGGACGAACGAAAAATTTCAGACTCTTAGATGTTGCTGATCGCGAACTTGCCGGACGTCAGCGCTTCGCTGCCCAGCCGTGGCGCGGCCCGTTCCCAGGTGCGCGGGTCCTCGCCTCGCAGCTTGCGCCGGGCGTTGCGCAGCCCGGCCTCGCTGGGGTTCAGCGCGATCGCGCGCCCGATCGCCGCGTGGGGGTTCAGGCCGGCGGCGGCGCGCGCGACCGCAAGCCAATACTGCTCTTCCCAGCTCTGCGGTTCCAGGCTCGCGGCCTGGGCCATCGCCGGCACGGCGGCCTGGGCGTACCCCTGCTGCAGGTCGCACAGGCCGATCACCACGTAGGCCTGCGGGCGCTTGGCCGAGATCGACAGCGAGGAGAGCGCCTGTTGCTTGGCGCTCGCGCATTCGCCGCGCCTGAGCTCTGTTGCGCTGTCTTGCAGGCGCGCGTAGGAGATGCTCCCCAACACCGGCGCGACGGCGAGCACCAGCCAGCCGAGTGCGACGAGCGTGCGCCCCATCGGCAGTCCGGTGAGGCCGATTTTGCCGTCGCGCGGGCGGGCGAGCGCCAGTCCGGCGAGCATGAGCACGCCGAGCGTGGCCGCCGGCATCTGCCAGTCCCAGTCAAAGCCCTGGTGCACCGCCCAGGCCAGGCACATGGCGAACAGCGCCGCGTACAGCGGACGGTCGCGCCCGCGGATGCGCCACAGGAGCCCGCTGAGCATGCCCAGCACGACGATCAGGATCAGGGCGAAGCCGACGAGGCCGAGCTCGGCGAGGCTCTGCAGGTAGAGCGAGTGGGCGTCGACGACATAGCCGGATTCTTTGCGGTAGCGGGGGAAGTACTGCTGGTATGTGCCGGCGCCGGTGCCGTGCAGCTTCTCGGTCCTGTAAATGTCCAGCGCGGCCCGCCACAGCGGCAACCGCCCGTCGTTGGCGGGGTCGGTGAGCCGGTCGCGCGTTTGCACCACGCGCCCCTCGTGGGTGCCCTGCACGAACCTGTCGTACTCGCGGTGCAGGAAACCGCCGGCGCCGAGCGCAAGCGCGAGCGCTAGGACGAGCACGCCGGCGCCGGCGCCGATGCCGGCGCGCACGGTTCTGCGCGGTGGGCTGCGTACGAACGGCAGCTGCGCGATGCGTCTGTCCGCCAGCAGCAGCAGCGCGCGCAGCGCCCCCGCGCCGAGCATGCACAGGCCCACGACCACGGCGAGGTGATGCCCCTGGGAGACGGCGAGCGCGTCGGTCGGGTGCTTGCCGGCCAGCGCGGTGGCGTTCCAGGCCGAGCGCGTCGCGATCGCGACGGGCGGGGCGAGCGCCAGGAGCGCGGTGGGGAGCGTGCTGAAGCGGGTCAGCAGGCAGTAGGCGAGCAGCCCGATGGCGGCGGCGCCGAGGGCGCCGCGCGAGAAGGTCAAGAGCAACGTCGCGGCGATCGCCGGCAGTACGGCGGCGGCGATCACGCGGATGGCGGGGGGCGTGTCGCGGTCGGCGCTGAGGTGCAGACCGAGGATCAGCACGATCGTGGCGAGCATGCCCTCGGCGTTCCAGTAGGTGAGCGGAAAGTTGAGCCGCTGGTCATAGAAGCTGCTGGCCGTCGGCCAGGCGTGCGGCAGCGTGCGCGAGATCAGACCGATCAGGCAGACCGCCGCGAGAGCGCCCGCGACGGCGCGCAGCAGCCAGTCGAGGCGTGCCCGGGTGTAGCGCAGCGAGCCGTACAGCAGCATGCCGAGCACGTAGAGCAGCGTCAGCGAGAAGGCGTCGAGGCTGTTCGCGGTGGCCTGCGACCAGCGCGTGGAGAGCAGCTGGAAGGCGGCGTACAGCGTGAGCGCGACGAGCGGGATCGCAAGCGGCCGGTCGAAGCCTTCGAAGGGGCGTTCGGCGAGCGTCGTGCGCAGTACCAGCGCGATCGCAAGGGCGAGCGCGACGAGCCCCTGGGCGCTTGGGAAATAGCCGCCGGCGTTGAAGGACAGGTAGATGAGCGTCGCGGGCGCGAGCGCGAGCAGCGCGAGCCAGCCGACGCGCTCGAGCTGGGAGTTGGCGACGGCGACGCCGAGCGGCGCCCCGGGCGCCGCGGCCGTGCTCTGGTGCGCTCCCACCGACACGCGCGCAGGTTAGCGGCAAGGGAGAGGTCTTGCCTTCATGGGGCGGCGTACTGCAAAGAACCAAACTCGGCGTCTCTATCGATCAGGTTTCCGGCGCATGATGTACGCTTTGTTACGTAGTCTCAACAAACTGATCTCATGGCCAAGCCACACGAACAGCCAGCTGAGCGGTCCGATCAGCGGGGCAAGCGACATGGGCGGCCGTCGTCGCTGATGTCGGCGGTGCTCGGAGCCGTCATCGAGCGGCCCAGCCACGGCTATGAGATAGACATTCGCGTCAAACGGCGTCTGGGGGCCGAGTGGAGTCAAAGAAGCGTCTACGACACTCTGGACCGGTTGGAGCGAGACGGTCTGCTGTTGTCACAGCGTGAGCTGGTCGCGGGCGGATCCAGGCGCGTCTATCAGGCGACCGACGTCGGAGAAAAGACGCGCGCGGCATGGACCTACACCGACATCCGCACGTGGATCCTGTTCTCCAGGCCCGACGAATCGCGTCAAATTCTCGCGAGGCTGGATGAGCTCGAACGGGATTGCATGGTTTTACTCGAGGGGAGCGCGAGCATCGAGCTGGAGCGGCCCTCTTGGATCAGCCGTATGCTCGTCGTGTCGCGGGATACCGACCGCGAACAGCTCGAGTGCGAGATTCGCTGGATCAAACGCACTCGTCGTGAGATCGAGGAGTATCTGGCTGAACCGCAGTGACACTTCTTTCGCTCAAGAACGTCAGCAAGCGCTTTCTGGATGGGGCGAGAGAAGTTCTCGTGCTCGACCGGGTGTGCCTCGAGATCGACGCGGGGGATCTGGTCGGCATCTATGGGGAACGGCGCTCGGGAAAGAGCATCCTCATGGAGATCGCGGCGGGCTTGCAGGTGCCGGACGAGGGAACGGTGAGCTTTGCCGGTCAGGACATGACGGGGCTCTCGATCAGTCGGCGGGCGCGTTTTCGCCGACGTCACGGCATCGCTCTGGCGGGCGGGGATTGGCGCCCGTCGGTGGAGATCGGCCGGCCGGTAATGGAGCAGGTGGCTCTGCCGCTTACCAACGACGGTTTGACGCTGGCCGAGAGCGAAGCGGTCGCTCGCCCGGTGCTCGAACGTTTCTCGGTTATGCAGTGGGCGCACGTCTCGATAGATCGTCTATCGGTCAGCGAGCGCATCCGCGTGGGGTTGGCGCGGGCAGTGGCGCGCGAGCCGCGGATGCTGCTCGTCGACGAGCCGGCCGTTCTGTCCGGGCGGAGCGAGAGCAGGGAGCTGTATGCGTTGCTGCGCTCCCTCGCCAGCGATGACGGGATGGCGGTTGCGATCGCCTCCGAGGATGTGACCGCGCTTGACGGCG
>Ga0210395_10004839_pt1 | contig 10340 bp, 5 predicted proteins | sample IncBWH4OmetaG_FD_150861 | JGI IMG/M metagenome (GOLD analysis project Ga0210395, IMG submission 150861) | Forest soil microbial communities from Barre Woods Harvard Forest LTER site, Petersham, Massachusetts, United States - Inc-BW-H-4-O ...
CCCTGTAAAGTCCGGCGGTCGCCATGGCGAGAGCAAGCAATCCGAACGCACCGAGTAGCGAAGCGCTAAGCCGCGCCGAGAAAAGTGGCACACTCATGTACTCGTCGAGCGTTTCCGCTTGCACAATCGGCACGTCCGGCTCGACCGTCTGGATTTCGCTTTTGACGGCCGAGAGCATGGATGCGTTGCTGCTGCCGCTCGTTTGGACCACGAGCGTCGCCTCGGGGCTGTAGGAGCGAAGTAGCGGCCAATACATGAAAGGCTGTGGACTCTCATTGAGCCTTGCGTATTTTCCCGTCGGCGCTACACCAACCACTTCCAGGCTGTCATGCGTTTTCAGGTCCACAGTGATGTGCTTGCCCATGGGGTCTTGGCCCGGCCAGTAGCGACGCGCAAACTCCTCGTTAACAATGGCCACGCCCGGAGCATTGTTGTCATCGGCCCGCCCGAACTCGCGGCCACGAAGAAGCGGCATTCCCATCGCGGCAAAGTATCCTGGTCCAACTCGCGTGTACGGAACGGGAGTGGAGGAAAAATCCGAGGCAGGCTGATGGCCCTCGATGTACACAGGTGCACTCAGGTTTGTGAACCCCAGCGGCAACCAACTGGCGAGACTCGCCGAGCGCACGCCGGGCATGACTGCGATTCGGTCGAGGAGCTCTCGATAGAATGCCCTGCCGCGAGTCTCTGAATAGCCCTCCATGCCCGGGTTAAGGGAAACCATCAGCCGATTATTTGGGTTGAAACCAGGATTGATTGACTGCGCGTTGAGTAGGCTTCGCACGCACAAGCCGGTGCTGGCCAGCAGGGCAAGACTTAACGCTACTTGCGTCACGACCAGAAAATTCCGGAGGCGGCTCCCGTGATAGTCGCTCCGGGGTTCTTCCTTTAGACGCGATACCACGTTAACTCGGGAGCTTCGGAGCGCCGGGACGAACCCAAAAGAAACCCCCGCGGCCAGCGCGACGAACATTGTGAAACAGATTACCCGCCAGTCCGCCGCAAGGTCGATGTGCACTACTGAAAGCATTTCGATGGGCGGCAAAAGCTTCAAGACAAGAGGGCCCGTCCAGAAGATGAACGTGATGCCGACTCCGCCCGCAGCGATCGCCAGCAAAACCGCCTCGATAAGCAGCTGCCTGACCAACCGGCCGCGGCTCGCTCCCAACGCCGCGCGGACCGCCATCTCTTTTGAGCGCACGAAACCTCGGCTCAAAAGCAGATTCGCCACATTCGTGCAAGCTATCAACAGCACGAGTCCCACGATGAACATCAGCAGGGCACCAAATCCCAAGGCGTAGAGACGAAATTCGGGCGGAACGCCGGTATTCGAAAAGACGGAAGCATCCCAATCCTTACGGGTGCCGGGATATTCCAGGTTGAGTTGGCGCGCCAAGACACTCATGTTTCCTTGAGCCTGACTGCGTGAAACCCCTGGTTTCAATCGTCCCACGGCGAAAATCCAATATCCCTCGCGGTTGGTGAGCTGGTCTTCGCCAGGAATGATCACGCTCTGCATCATCATGGGGGTCCAAAATTCGGGCGCGAAGCCTGGTTGAAGCCCTGTCAATTCTTCCGAAGCCACGCCGACAACCACGAATGGGTGGCCATTAAAGGTGAGCGTCTTGCCGACAACGTTGGGATCAGAGTTCAACCGTGCATGCCAGAACCGATAACTAAGAACAACCACTGGCACAGCTTCGGCAGTTGCGTCTTCACTCGGCAAGAACCCGCGTCCAAGAATCGGCTTAACACCAAGCAGGGAAAAATAGTTCGCTGACACCAGTTGCGCATTCGCCACACCAGTTTGGCCAGGCTGCGCCCAGGACACTTGAACGGGATCGCTGCTATACGCCAGCAAACCGCTGAAGACTTTATTGTGGTCCCGGAAATACGTGTATTCCGGATAGGAGAACTGTGTTTGGTTTCCGTTGGGCAAACGGTTCCACACAGATACGAGCTGATCTGCAGACGCCACACCACCTGGGGGCCGGAATAGCAGGGTGTTGGCGAACGCGAAAATTGTCGCGTTCGCGCCGATGCCGATGGCCAGAGTGAGGACAGCGACGGAACTAAAGCCGGGGTTCTTGCGCAGCATGCGAACGGCGAAGCGCAAATCCTGCCACGATGTCTCCGCAACGGATTCCCATCGCGCAGACCAGACGACTTCCTTCGTAACTTCAAGGCTCCCCCGCTCCAAGCGCACGGCGCGAAGCGCATCCTTACGGCTCATCCCCTGCTTCATCTTTTCCTCGGCCGCCATCTCCAGGAAGCCGCGCAGTTCTTCGTCCAGTTCCTGGCTGACTTTCGCCTCTCGGAACATTGATCGGAGTCCCGCCAGCATGCTTCGCAGCAAAGACATCATTCGCTTACGCCTCCAAGATTCTGGCGATTGCCGCTATTTGCCTTCCCCATTCTTGTGTTTCGCTCTGGAGCCTCTTTCGTCCCTGGTCCGTTAGGACGTAATACTTGGCACGCCTGTTGTTCTCGCTAGACTTCCATTCGCCCTTGATTAGCCCATCCCGCTGTAATCGTTGAATCGCTATGAATAACGAACCCGCATTGAGGCGGAAAACGCCTTGGCTCATCTGTTCGAGCCGCACGGCGATCCCGTATCCGTGCATAGGTTCGAGCGCCAGCATTTTTAGAATGAGCATGTCCAGAGTGCCTTGGACGAGATCACTCGGCTTATCCGTCACGATTCCTCCTGAGCGTCGGGAGGAAGAATGCGCTTCTCCTACTGATTGTCAAGAGGAGAACCGTGGGAACAGAAGACCGCTTAAACCGCTCAAGTCCTATCGGAGAGGGCCATCACGAGAAAATCTTCTAGTGCCCGGTGAACGCGGTATCGGAAACTTGATTCTCATTGTCGTGAGGCAGGTGCGAGATTGGAAACGCCGTGCAAGTGCTCCCGGGGCTACAATGTGCCAGCGTGGTGGAGGCGTGCGATGTCCTCAGCGCGAGGAGGTGGAAGGTGAACTTTAGCCGGCGCGACGTGTTGGCCGGACTTGGCAGCATGGCAGCTTTGAACGCAGCTTCAGAGCTTCCTTTCTTGGCATCCCCGTCCATGATCGGTTCTTCTGGCGGAACTGCATCCTTTCCTGCAAAGAGTGATTTTGCGATCCCCGAAGGCGTAACTTACATCAACTGCGCGTATATTCATCCCTTACCAATTGCTGGCTTGGAAGCACTGCGCGCCTACGGAGACCGACGGACACGGCCCGAGGCTGTCTCGAAACCCTTACAGAAAAAGGCCGTCGACCTCAAAGCGGAATTCGCAGCGCTGATCAACGCCAAGAAATCCGAGATCAGCTTTATCCCGAACACGAGTACGGGAGAGAACCTTGTTGTCAACGGATTGGACGTAGTCCACTCGGGTGGAAATGTGGTGACGGACGCATTGCACTTTGAGGGAGCGTTATTGCACCTCGAAGCTTTGCAGCAGAAAGCCGGACTCGACCTTCGGGTTGTGAAACCGCGGGAATGGAGGATCGAATTGAAGGATTTGGAACGCGCGATCGACAAGAAGACCAAATTGGTTGAGGTATCGCTCGTGGCCATGGATAACGGGTTTCAGCACGACCTAAAAGCGGTTTGCGACCTGGCGCACTCGAACGGCGCCTACGTATACGCAGACATCGTTCAGGCAGCCGGGAATACTCCAATCGACGTCCGAGCGAGCGACGTTGATTTTTGCGCATGCTCAAGCTTCAAATGGCTCATGGGTGATTTCGGGTTGGGGTTTCTGTTCGTAAAGGAATCTTTACTCGATAAAGTAATCCAACGGACGCAATACGGCTACTTCCAGGCTGAAAAGCTAGAGTCCCATTTCCTGCCGGGTGATACGCCGGACTCGGCTCCATACTCGTGGCAACTCAATACGGACGCCACAGGTCATTTTGAGGTTGGCACGGAGGCCATCGGAGCAGCACAGGTGCTGTCAGAATCATTGCCATACATTCGCCGCTTGGGGGTGGAAAATATTCATGCTCACCGGCAGCCTCTCGTCAAGCGGCTACATGCGGAGATGCCGCGCCTCGGATTTGAACCGCTGACGCCGCCGGAATCAACCTCGGCGTTGATCAGTTTCGTAGTTCGGAATCCTGAAGAAGTCCAAAAGCGTTTGGCGAAAGCGCAGGTAAACGTCCGAGTTTCCCGACGCTACATTCGGGTGTCCCCTTCCGTCTTCAACGACATGAGCGACATCGATCGACTCCTCGAAGCTCTTGCCTGATCGATCCCAAGCCGTCCGCGCCTCAGCTGTGATTGTTGCTGTAGGTCCTGGTCGGGAGCAACGGCCGGGAATGTCCCCGAATCGCAAGATGATTGCCCAACTTTGTTCCGAGGAAGGGTTACGCGCGGTCCGCGGACGCTAGCCGTACCGCAGCGCGACAATCGGATCGACGCGTGTCGCGCGACGCGCCGGAATGTAGCAGGCCAAAAGAGCTGTGCCCAGCAGCGTAAGCGACGCGCCGCCAAACACTACCGGATCCGTGGAGCGCACATCATAAAGTAAACTGGCCAAAAGGCGCGTCAGCAGCAACGAGAAAATCATTCCGGCGGCCACTCCAACCAGCGTCATGCGCATTCCCTGCCCCACCACCAGCCGCAGAATGTCGCCCGGCGCCGCGCCCAGTGCCAGACGAATGCCCATCTCCTGCTTCCGCGTCGACACGGAATACGCCATCACGCCATAAACTCCAATCGCGGAGAGGAGCAACGCAAATCCGGCAAATATTCCCGTAATGATCGCGATTAGTCGCGGTCGCGAGACAGAGGCGCCGACCACTTCGTCCATAGTGCGGATGCCCGACAGTGGGATCGTCGGGTCGACTTCCGCGATTCTTCCACGTACCCCTTCGACTAGTGGCCGCGATGGACTCGTCGAACGCACCACCAAGGTCATTCCTGCATAGGGCATTTGGTCTGAGGGAACATACAGCTGATCGTCGCCCGAATCGCTCAACGCGCTGATCTTGGCGTCCGCCACTACGCCGACCACTTCACGTGGCAATACCTCGCGCGACGCCTGGATGTGTCTGCCGAGCGGGTTCTGGCTCGGCCAATAATGCCGCGCGAAGGATTCATTGACCAAGACCACCGGGGCGCCCGTCGCGGAGTCGTTCTGGTCAAAGAATCGTCCGCGCAGCAACCGCGTTCCCATCGTTTGCAGATACCCCGGACTTACTTGCCAAAATACGATGAGCGGATCTTTACCGATGCCTTGGCAAATCTGTCCCTCCACGCAGAAATAGGACAGCCGGTAAGCGCCGGAAAGCGGCAGAAAACTGACCAGGCCCGCAGACTCGACCGACGGCAATGATTTCACGCGTTCGAGCGCCTGGCGAAAAAATTCCGCTTGTTGCGCCGGCGATGCGTAACGGCTGCCGGGAAGTGAAATGGGAATCGTCAAAAGGTTTTGCGCAGCGAAACCCGGACTCGTGCGCATCAAACGCGCAAAGCTTTCGATGAGCAGGCCGGAACCGGTCATCAGCAGCAGGGCGACGCCGACTTCCGTAGCTACCAGAACCGTGCGGAACTTGACACGCCGTCCACCCCCAGACGAACCGCGCAAGCCTTCCTTCAGTGCATCGTGCAGATGCTTCCCCGCAGCCTGCAGCGCCGGCGCCAGTCCAAAAAGCACTGCCGTCAACACGCAAAGAAGAAGGGAGAAGGAAAGAACCGACGGATCGAGGTGCACTTCCGCGAGCCGCGGCACGTTCGTTCTTGCGGAGCGCAACACCGGCATCAGAATCAGCGCCAGCAAAACGCCTAGCGCTCCGCCAAGAAACGATAACAAGCAACTCTCGCTCAGGAGCTGCGCTACCAGCCGGCCGTGCGACGCTCCCAGCGCTTTTCGCAGTGCCAACTCTTTTTCGCGGGTTGTAGCCCGCGCGAGCAGAAGGTTCGATACGTTCGCACACGCAATCAGCAGAATGAACCCAACCGCCGCCAGCAACACCAGCAGAGACCGCCGCAATTCGCCGACGAGATTCTCCTGCAGCGACTGTACCTCAATGGAATGATTTGGCGCATCGGCGTTGCTCGCGAATTGCTGGGCGTAGCGGCTATTTACGGTCTCCAACTCCGCGCGGGCCCGGGCAATGGTCGTCGATGGACGCATCCGCCCAATTCCGGACAAATAGCCCGCACCCAAATTCACTTGAACGAGTTTCAGAAGCGGGTGATCCGACACGCGCGTAAGCCAGATTTGCGGCTCAGGCGAGTTAAACGGAAAACGGAAACCCGGCGGAAGGATTCCGATAATCGTCGCGTTGACGCCCTCGAGAACCAGCGTTTTGCCGATGATCTCTTCATCGCTGGAAAAATGGCTGCGCCAAAAGCCGTCGGTGGCGATCGCGACTTCGGCTGCGCCCGGCTGATCCTCTTGCGCTAAAAACGTTCTTCCGCGAACTGGCGCGACTCCGAGCACTCGAAAAAAATCTGCCGAAACTCGAGCGGCCGTAACCATTTCCGGTTCGCGGGGCGTCACTAGGCTCATTTCGCGTACGTAGTAAACGCCCACACTTTCGAGAGTACGGTTCTGTTCTGCAATTTCTTTGAATTTCGGAAGCGACAGCGGAACTCCGGCTGTCCCTGTACGCGTGTCGTACTCGAGGATCGAGATGAGACGATCCGCGCCCGCGTACGGCACTGGCTGCAGGAGCACGGTGTGTACCACACTGAAGATCGCCGTGTTCGCGCCGATGCCGAGAGCCAGCGTGAGTACAGCAACAGCGGTGAAGCCCGGAGATTTGCGCAGCATGCGCAGGCCGAAGCGCAAGTCTTGAAGCAGAGTTCCCATGCGGGCACCGCCATCAGCCAGAACCTAAGGCGGGCCAATGATACCGCAAAAAGGAAATCTCAAACCAACTCCACCTACAGCGCAGGACGCATGGTCGGCAACCAGGAACTAATTGCTAAGTCCTGAGACGCGGTTGCTGTCTATGTGGATTTTCAAGTTACCGGTAAGCCGACTCAGGCAAGTGCAATTGAAAAGGTAAAAACAAGCGCGTTTCTCGGTATCAATCCGGTACTGGTTAGAATATTCCAGTGGTGCTCCCGCAAATCCGCCGAGGTGGTGGATTGTTGGTGGGAGAACCATGAGCGTCATGGAAGCTGCAGGTCAAGCGCGTAAATCTCCTGCGTGCTGATGTTGCGGGGAAACAGGGGGATATCGCCCGGGCCCAGGCCAGTCCATGAGCCAAGTCCAAACTGACTACGGTACAGGCGCGCGTTCGTCAAGTCAGCTACCTTTTCGATTTTCGAGTCGCTGATTCGCATGCGAAAATATCCGCTGTCTTTGCTCAGGAAAGTGTCGAAATATACGTAGGCGCTGTCGTGCGACCAGGCCAGGTAGCCAAACGTCAGATTGGGCTCCAGTTGGCGCCACGTTTTGTTCTTCAGATCGTAAAGAAGCAATTTGTTGTTGCCGGTGGCGATGGCCACGATATAGCGGCCGTCAGGTGACCAGCGGGGGGCAAAAATTTTATGCGAGCCCGCCAATTGCGAGACCTGACGGGTCTTCAGGTCGAACATCTCGATGTATGTCTTCTCGGGATCCGCCGGGTCGCGATGCCCGAAAGCGAGTGTATTTCCATCTGACGACCACGTGGGATCGGTTTCTATTGCTTCATCGGAAGTTACCGGCTGAGGACTGCCTCCGTCAGCCGGAATCAAAAATATTTTCCAGGGCTTGCCCCGTGTGGCTCCCGCGTACGCAATCTGCTTCCCATCGGGGGACCAGTGGGCCAGGGCCGTCTCCATCGGAGGGTACGTGAGTTGAAGACGGTCGCTACCATCAAGTCTGCTGCGCCATAACGTGCCTTCGGGATAGCTGACATAGCTCACCCAGTGGCCGTCGCGGGAGAAGTCCAAATCGCCGCCAGAGATGCCGCCGAGATAGGGAATGAGTTCCCCGGATTGAGAGTCGTAGCGAACCAATTCGGCCCGCGGCTGGGCCCCGATCACAAACAACTTCTTGCCGTCCTTGCTGGGAAGGGGAGAGAGAAACTGCAAGGGTCCGGTGGTAAGTTGAACCGGAACCTGAGAAACCTTGCGCCACCATTCCGTTCGGTCGGGCATGATCCAGATATTGCTGGCGCCGTCCCGTACGCTCTCAAAAACATAGTATTTACCGTCCGGCGTCCACCGGCCGCAGCACTCGACGGGAGGATTATTCCAGCCAGGCAATAGGGGATGCATGCCGCTGCCGTCGGCGCGGGCTTCCCAGAGGGCAGCAGTGTTGTTTGGCTTCGCCACCGCGAATCGGATGCGACTCCCATCCGGCGAAAAGCTCATGCCATAAACAGGATCTGGAGCCGTAAGAACCTTGTGCGAATTGGAGCCGTTATGGTCGGCGAGGTAGACGTCGTTGCCTTTGGAATAGAGCAATTTTCCGTCGGGCATCCACGAAGCATCCTGCGCGGACGCGTCGGCGAGAAGGCGCGGCGATCCTGCGGGCATCGGCATCGCCCACAAGTGGGCCCCCCAGGCTACCAGCAGTTCGGAGTTTTCCGACGAGACATCGGAGACTCTGGCATTTTCGAACGGCACAGCAACCGGCGCGGTTTCTCCTCCTCCGACGGATACTTGAGCAACTGTGACGCGGGAAGGAAGCGCCTCGGTGATATAGAGGCGGCTTCCATCGTTCACCAGATTCAATTTAGGGATCCCGTCGCTGGTGATCTGCTTGGATCCCAGGACTCTGGGCGGCGGGGGCGGCGCATGCATCCAAACCGCGACCCCAGCCACACACACGGCAAGCACGGGAATCGGACTCCACTTCGCCCAGCGCGCCATTCGCTTCGAGTCCGGGTGCGGAGTCGCGACGACAGCGCTCACGGCCATCTTTCCCGACTCCGTATCGCGGCGCAGCCGCTTGAGGTCGGTTTCCATATCGGCGGCGGAGCGATAGCGAAGGTCGCGATCTTTCTCCAGGGCCTTATTGATGATCCGTTCCATCTCGACCGGCAGATCTGGATTTAGCCGCACGGGCGCGGCCGGAGCTCGATTCACGATGGCCTCGCAGATCATCGCGGAAGTCTCGCCGCGGAAGGGCAAAGTTCCGGTCGCCATTTCGTACAGCACCGCGCCAAAGGAGAACAAATCCGTGCGGGCGTCAAGTTCCAGCGCGCGAACCTGCTCGGGCGACATGTAGGAAACAGTACCGACCATCGTGCCGGGGCTGGTCAGATGGTCGGCGTCCATGGAGGGGGTTTGTGTGTTGAGGGCGGCGATCTGGCTCGACGAACTGGCGATAGACGCAACCTTCGCCAAGCCGAAGTCCAGAATCTTGGCATTGCCACGCTGCGTTACCAAGATGTTGGCGGGCTTGATGTCGCGATGGACGATGCCTCTGCTGTGCGCGGCATCGAGAGCATCGGCAATCTCAATCGCTAGCGCCAAAAGAACCTCCAGGTCCAATGGCCGGCTCGCGATCCGGCGCTTCAGGGTCACTCCGTCGAGATATTCCATGGCGATGAACGCTCGGCCATTCTCCTCGCCGATGTCGTGAATCGTGCAGATGTTGGGATGGTTCAGGGCGGAGGCCGCCTGCGCCTCGCGCTGGAAGCGGGCCAGAGCCTGAGGATCAGCGGACACTTCGTCAGGCAGGAACTTGAGCGCGACGAAGCGGTGAAGGCGAGTGTCTTCGGCTTTGTACACGACACCCATGCCGCCACCGCCAAGTTTTTCGAGAATGCGGTAGTGCGAAACGGTCTGGCCAATCACAGGCCCGAATCTTACGTGGATGAAACGCTGGAGGTCAATCAAAGCCGACAATTTGTCATGTCCCAATACGAGGACAGATCCTGAGTAGAACAGCCCACATCTGAAGTATTTGCGGTTGGTCGGCAATCCGGATGTAAGGCGGTCCTTTCACCCGAGATTAGTAATGGCAAGTGGGCCAGTGTTTACTAATGACTTTCGGGAGGAGGGCTTCCCAGATCGGATCCATCTGATTAACGCCGACTTATCGGGAATTATCTGACTACCGACCAGGTTCTTGCGGTCGGAGGAATCCAATTCCAGTCGGAGCCGCTCTCACTCCGTCATCTGCTCATCGTCACCGTAGCATGGTGAAGCATCCGGAGTTCGACCAGATGGTTGCGCTTGCAGATCGGACCCCGTCATTTCCGTATATTCGATCTGCGACCCGTTGACATTCTACAGGGGAAGGCCTAATCTTCCAGTAGAATCTCTACAGGAGAGCGTCTTGAGTCCGGAACAAACCAATCTTTTGCAAGGGACGCTGGACATGGTGATCCTCAAAGCCCTGCGCTTGGGTGAAATGCATGGCCTCGGAATCTCTCGCAGGATTGAACAGATATCGCAAGGCA
>Ga0210395_10004841_pt1 | contig 10339 bp, 9 predicted proteins | sample IncBWH4OmetaG_FD_150861 | JGI IMG/M metagenome (GOLD analysis project Ga0210395, IMG submission 150861) | Forest soil microbial communities from Barre Woods Harvard Forest LTER site, Petersham, Massachusetts, United States - Inc-BW-H-4-O ...
AGGTTGCGCCGCACGCTACTCACAAGTTACATGGGTCACGCTTCGCCAAGAGACGTGACCTTAGTCATCTGGAGTTTAAGCCCGCAACCCGCTATGTTCCTCCTGTAACCGTTAACAGGTAACCGTTGTTCGTTAGCAACGGTTTCCCCCGTCCGAGCGAAGGATCGAAATTCATGTCTTCGAAAGCAGCCAACTGGATCATCGCAGCCGGCGCGGTCCTAATGGCCATTGGACTTTGCTTTCTGCCCGCCGCATTGGGCGAGCGTCCCGATGCCGATCTGCTGGAGCTTGGAGCTTGCCTGTTCTCATTGGGCGCTCTCATCATCGCCGCAGGCCTCTACGTCAAAACGCGAATGGTGCAAATGGAGATCGCGTCCGGGGCACCCCGGAAGGAGTCTGCACCCTCCAACCAGCGGGTTCGCGGCGGCTGTGATCTGTGCGGAACCGAAGCTCCGGTGGTTCAATGCAAGGTCCACCAGCTTCATCTTTGTGGCAGTTGCCTGGCCCAACACTACGATGTTCGCTCCTGCGCCTATGTACCGACCACCCGCACGGCAACCAAGACGGGCAGGAACCTGGCAGCGAACGCACGCGGCGCGTAATCGCACTTTCCCCTCTCCGAGCCTCCTCAGTTCGCTGCAGTGCCAAAGTTACTGCAGTTACCTGGTCAAATTACGTTACGCAAGGCCAAGAGTGCAGGCCCGTCCTTTAGTACTTTGACGCTCTCCCTTACCCCTCCTTACGATGAGGTTGCATGCGGGTTAGCCAGCGCGACGTTTCCGAACACGGAACCGCCCTTTTTCGGCGTAACACGCGATGAAGGACGCCAGGCTCAACCCCGAGATGGGGAAACGGGGCCGGGAAAAGTTTTTGCGGTAAATCCGCCCTCGGACCGACCTCCCCAGAGAAGGAAAGGGTGCATGTTTTCACGCAGGATGCGCGGTTTCTCGCTGATCGAGATGATGGTGGTGATCGCTCTCATCATGGTTGTGATGGGTTTCTCGATCATGGCGATCCAGCCTGCGCTGAGGCAGAACGACGTGACCGAGGCCTTCAATCAAACCTTGATGGCACTGCGGCAAGCTCGAGACTTTTCGGTGGCCCAGCGACAGATCTATTTCGTTACTCTGAGCAACGCCGCCGTACCCAACTCGATCACGATCACCCAGGGATCAACCGGAACGGTGACGGCTACTTATTTCCTGCCCTCCGATGTGATTTATTTTGCCTATCCGGGTCTCCCAACATCACCAACTGTCTATCCCATGACGCCGGATGGCTTTGGCATAGGCACAACCGCCATCGACTTCGACCAAGGCGTGGCTGGCGGCGTGAAAAACGTGATCTATTTCTATCCCGATGGCTCCGCCGAAGACGCAATCGGCAACGTCAACAATGGCGTGGTTTATATGGCTCTGGCTGGAAACACCGGCTTCGTCAGTAGCTCGCGAGCCATCACCTTGTGGGGTGCGACGGGCCGTCTGCGGGGATGGCATATCTATTCGAACCTGGGACAGTGGTACTGGAGGCAACAGTGAAAGCTGAGAGCAACAATGCTTCCCTTCAACGCATGAGAAGAACCGATCAGGGGTTCAGTCTGATTGAAGTCATGATTTCGATCGCCCTGCTGACGATTGGGCTGCTGAGTCTGCTTGGCATTTTCGGGGTCGCCATGGCGGCCACGCAAACCTCGCAGGAAAACAACACCGCCAAGCTATTGGCCGACGAAGCCATGGAAGGCATCTTGACCGCGCGCGAGACCGCGAATATAAGCTGGGCCCAGATTAACAACACGGGATCAGGCGGCATCTTCCTTCCTGGATTCCAGCCCATAGATTGCGCCGGAATCGACGGAATCATCGGTACTGCGGATGATGCGGCATGCGGCCCTAGAACTCTCGAACTGCCGGGTCCTAATGGAATCTTTGCCAATAACTGTCCCGCAGTTGGACCAGATACCTGTCTGCCGCTGACGAATTTTCAGCGCCAGATCCTGATTTCGCCAGTCATCGTCGGCGGCGGTCCGCCGAGTACTACGCTGCGCCAGGTCACCATCACTATCCAGTACACGCTTCCCCAGTTTAACGTCCCCAGACAATACGTCCTCAACACCTACATTTCGCCGTATCGGTAAAGAGGAAAAACTATGGGTCGGACATCTTCCAATTCGAGTCGCGGTTTCAGCTTGATCGAACTGTTGGTTGCGCTCGCGGTGGGCGCTCTAGTAGTTGGCGCCGCCGTGAAGTTGTTCAGCCAAGGGGTGGCCGCCACTTTTGTGGTTTCGCAGCGCGCCCAGATGCAGCAGGATCTGCGAGCCAGTTCCGACTTGCTCCTCAAAGACATAAGCTTGGCGGGCGCTGGATTGCCATCCGCGACCGGCATAGCATTGCCCCAGTCAGCTACGAAGCCGATCTATGGCTACGCTCCCAGTTGCGCCGCAAAAAACAACTGCGCTCCCGGAAACGGCATTGCCTACCCGTGCACATCAGCCGGCGCAAATCCGTGCAATCCAACTCTGTATGGGCTCATTCCCGGATACCAGATGGGCATTCAGCCGCCGGGCAGTCCGAACAAGACTGATGTGATCACGGTGGTCTATACCGACACAGTGTTTGCCCTGCCTTGCTACACGATACAGACAGTTACCCCAGTCGCCGTGACGGTACAGTTGCCGGCTCCCTTGCCGGCAACTTGTATCCTGACGGCGCCCCTGTTGGCGCCTCAGGCAGTCAACGCTCCGGCTGTGGGCTTGGTCCCCGGTGACCTGATTCTGATGCAGAGCACAGTTGCCGGAAACTCCGCCACGGCAGTCGGCGAAGTCACCAATGTCACCGCAAACGGGGGCAACAACTACACCGTCGCCTTCGCTGCAGGCGACACCTTGAACCTTAACCAGCCCGCCGCTGCCTCCGGCGATTTGGCGCAATTGGCATGCGCGCCGCTGCCGGCATCGCCATGCCCTGCAACCGCCACGGCTACGCGTATTTTCGCAATCACCTACTACCTGTGGATGATGCCCGATCCGCTGGGCGTTGGAGTGGGAACACCCACGCTGATGCGGCAAGTCAACGGGCAAACTCCGGTGCCGGTTCAAGAGAGTGTCGTGAACCTGCAGTTCACCTACGACACCTACAACACCGCCGGCGCCCTGCTCAACAACCTGGGCGACGGAGGATATTCAGGGGGCACATCCTTCAATTTGATCCGCAAGATCAACCTTATTCACCTCACCACTCGCGCCCAGATGTCGGGCGCCAACAGCAGCCTGATGATTTCAAAAGGCTACCAGACCTTCGACACCCAGACTTCGATCAGCGCCCGAAATCTGAGCTACCAGAATCGATATATCCTCACCCCGTAATTTTAATCACGAAGAAAAATTGGAAGGAAGCAAACAGTCAGTATGGCCATGAAGAGCGATACGAGCCGTAACACTACTCTTGATTCAAAAGGATTCACCCTGATCGCGACCCTGATGCTGTTGCTGATTATGTCAGGCATTGCGATTGGCCTGCTCATGATGGTCAACACCGAAGGCAAGGTAGGTAGCCAGGATACCCAAAACAATCTGGCTTTCCACGCTGCTGAAGGCGGCATCGAGCACATGACCTCGGACTTGGCCAACATGTTTCAGAACATCGAATCGCCCCAGCCTGCAGACATTACTTCCCTGAGTGCGGATGCGCCCCCTAGCACCGCCTTCATGAGTTACCCCGTCTATTCTCTGACGCCGGCCACGAATGCCAATGGAACTCTCGCCACCAACTGGGGACAAATCGCCAGCGGAACGTATCAGGGCCTGTTTGCGCAGTTGCTTCCTGTCAACCTGCAAGTAACCGCAACCACATCGCTGGCCGGGCTTGGGACGGTGGGTGATGAAGTAAACATGTCCCGGACCATCGAAGTGGCGTTGATCCCGGTATTCCAGTTTGGTGTGTTTTCCAATAGCGACCTGGGCTTCTTCAGCAGTCCGAATCTCAACTTTGCGGGCCGCGTCCATACGAACGGTGACTTGTACCTGGGCGTAGCCACCGGCTCCACGCTCACGTTCCACGACAAACTTACGGCGTGGGGAAACGTGATCCGCACCGTGCTTCCCAATGGACTGGCCGCCAGCGCGTTCAATGACTCGGGCACCGTGTTGATCCCGCAGTCCAGTGGGGGCTGCGACCTTCCTGCGCAGCCAGCCTGCCGGGCAATGAAATCAACCGAGGGCAGCATTACCGGAGCAGGTGGCAATCCGCCTGCCTCTGGCCCGACTGTCGGTCCGCCGTCGTGGCAGACCGTTTCTCTGGGCGCAGCCTACTACAACACTTTTATCGAAGACGGCGATTATGGAAACACCGTCCTGGGCACGGGAGCCACGAACCTGACGCTTCCTTTCGTCAATGGCACGACGGGAACAAACACGGGACCGCAGTCTTTTGAAATTGTTCGCCGGCCGCCAGCGGGAGAATCGACCACTGGAGCTCTGGGCGCATCTCGCCTTTACAACGAAGCCGAAATTCGCGTGCTGCTTTCGGATACTCCAGCGGATCTTCCCGGCGGCGTGGGGGACGCGAACAATATCCGCCTGGCCAACATTGTGGGTGGAACCTATCCCTACGGCGTCGCGTCATCCGTTCCCGCTGGGCTACCCGCGCTCGCCAGTGGCGGCAGTTATAACACGTACTTTGCCGCCGGAACCACTGCGTATCCAGATAGCAGTACCTGGACGAATGCCCTGTTCCCGGTGGCCAACCCGACCATGACTCCGGACTGGCCTTACGCGCCGTTGCAGCCAATTGCGGCCGACATCACATTCACCAACGACCCTGGCGCACCGCTGACCACGCTGGCCGCGAATGTCAACAACAACGGCTTGACCGCCGCGCCGCCGGCCCTTGCGCTGACGCCTTGCACCAACACCAATCCTCCGGTTTGCCCCGCGGCGCCGAACCCTTTCTACAATGCTCCTTACCCTTATTTCACGGCGACAGCCGCCAACCTCACTAACACCTGGAACCTGATCGATGGCTATCTGCGCGTCGAATATCGCAACGCCGCAGGCGCTTACATCCCCATCACGGCAGAATGGTTGCAATTGGGATTCGCCCGCGGCCCGACTCCTCCGCTAACCGCCGCCAGCAATCCAGTCAATCCCAATGCCATCCTGATTTTCCAGTATCCCGCGGATCGCAACGGGACCGGCGGCTGGCCTGACCAAAAAGGCACTGGGCCAACTGGTTGCGTAAATTCCGGCGGGTGGAAATGCGTCAAAGCCAAACCACCCGAGGTTACGGTCGATCAAACCACGCTTCTACCGTGGTATGGCGACAGCAAAGCAGCTTTGCAAAGCGTCAGCATGAACAACTGGTATCCCATCAACTTCTATGATCCGAGAGAAGGCGAATCGCGCGATACCCAGCAAGCTAACAACAGCTGCACGCCCAACGGAATCATGAACGCGGTGGAACTCGACGTAGGCAACCTGAAGCGATGGCTGGCTGGCCAGACTGGCGTCAGCGGCCCGTCGGTCGACTTCATATCTCAGAACGGTTACATTCTCTACTTCTCGGACCGCCGGGGTATGCTGCCTAATCCCAACGGCACGCAAGTCGGAGCCGTTAACACCAAGACGGGTGATTCCGGCTTGGAAGACAACGTAAACGCCGCCAGTGCCGCGGGGAATCCCGATGGCGTCCTGGAACCCGTCGCCGTTGGCAAACCGAACTCGCCGGAAGACGTCAACCTGAACGGCAAGCTGGACAACTTCGGAGCGGGCAATATCGGCTTGGGCTTCGGTTACGGCATTAACAACGGTACAGGCAGTGCCTACATCATCAACAACAGCGTGAACCGGCAGATCATTAATGCGGCCCCTGCGCCCGATCCCTACCTTACCGGCAAGCGTATGCCCGCTTGCACTCTAGGGCAAAAGAACTGGGTCAGCGGTGCCCGCCACGCGCTGAAACTCGTAGACGGAACACTGGGCAATCTGCCCCTCCGTCCCGATAACAGTAAAGGTGGATTCACCGTGGGCTCGGAAAATCCCGTATACATTTTCGGCGATTACAACAGCAACCCCGGCGATCTTATCTGGAATACCCCGCCTGGAGCTGATGGGGTGGGAATGGCTGCGGCCGGCATCGTGGCCGACGCCGTCACCGTTCTCTCAAACGCCTGGATCGATCAGAACAGCTTTTATAACGTTTGGCCTACCAACCCCTATGTCGGAAACAATTCAGTCGGATTCAACGTTCCTGCCCCGGCCCGAACCGCTACGACGACTTACTATCGAGTCGCCGTCGCCGGCGGCAAGAATATGAATTTCCCCTTCCCGGGATGGGAGACCAATGCCGACTACGGCTTCGGCACCGATGGTGGCGTGCATAACTTCCTGCGATTCCTTGAGGATTGGGGTAACGCAACCCTCAACTACGAAGGCTCGCTCGTAAGCCTCTACTACGCGACCTACAACACGGGGCTATTCAAGTGTTGCAATTACTCCGTGTATACGCCTCCGACTCGAAACTACATCTTCGATCCGGACTTCACCCAGCCACAAAACCTGCCGCCGGGAACGCCGATGTTCCGCGACATCGACAACTTGAGCTATCGGCAAAGCTTCACGCCGCACACTGGCTCCTACTAGACCAAACCTGCAAACCAACCAGCCCCGGTCCTGCGACTAAGGATCGGGGCTTTTCACATGCCACTGCGTCTACGTGCACGCTAGAGCCACCCTCGCGTAACTTGTAAGATATACGCTCGTGACCAATCGCAGCTTCGGAGGATGGACTTGCCAAGAATCAGCACTCTTTTCTGGGACGTCGGCGGCGTGCTGCTCAGCAACGCCTGGGACCGCGAGCAGCGCCAGCAGACTCTCAAACAATTCGGTCTGAATGATGAAGACGAAGCCGAATTCGAAAGCCGCCACGAGATGCTGGTTTCTTCCTTCGAGCGCGGCAAGATCACTCTGCAGGACTACCTCGAGCGCACCATTTTCCACCGTCCCCGACCGTTCACCATCGAGGCTTTCACCCAGCACATGCTCTCCCTTTCGCAACCGTATCCCGACACGTTGCGGCTTGCCAAGGAGCTAGCGCGTTCGGGCAAGTATCTGATGTCCACCATCAACAACGAGTCGAAAGAACTGAATTTGTACCGCATTCAGACTTTCGCCTTACGCGAAATCTTCAGCCTTTTCGTGAGCTCGTGCTTCGTTGGATTGCGCAAGCCCGAGGAAGGAATCTACCGTCTGGCTCTCGAGATTACGCAGCGGCCTCCGGAGGAGTGTTGTTTTATCGACGATCGCCCGCTGAATCTGGACAGTGCGGCAAAACTGGGAATGCACGTCATCCAAATGAAAGAAGCGGAGCAGTTGCGCAGAGATCTGCAAAAACTAGGCGTCACAGCCTGAGCGGCGGACCAGTCAGTTCCAATCCAAAGGGTGGCCCGTCCAAGCTTCCGCTTGGGCGGGGCTTTTTCCTTGTCTTCGCGAAGTGCAAATCCCGGCAGCATCGCATCTCTTAAGGGACATCCGTCCTCGGAACGCAAGAGAATCACGATGGCATTGCTCGTAGAGGGGAAGCCGGATTCCCAATTTGGAACCAACTGCGTCGGGCCAGCCACTTTGTTCTAGAACCCAGTCCAGCAAGTGCGATAATATAAGAACGCAGAAGTTATCTGCAAGATAATCTTCGATCTTTGACAACCTGACACCGGGCGTAGCTTTCTGGGCGCTCGATGAATCCTATAACTCCAATGTTTCCAATATTTTGCCTCTAACTACCTTTAGAACCATAGATCTAGCGGGTAGGAAAAATTTCGACCCTTTGTTTTCTAGATTTTGGGCGGAAACGAGAGTTTTTTTTGAAGGATTTTCTGCACCAGAATGTGTGCAATCCGAAACTCCGGCATCGAATTAAGGGCCCTTGCGCGGCGGTTTGAAGGCGGGATTGGGCGGCGCAGGCACGCTGGACTTGGGAGGCGCCGAGTCCGCATTGACTCCTAAACTCAAATCGCTGGACCAGCAATCGGCGAGGATCTTCCAGTCGCCAGCCTGTCGAGCCAGAGTCAGCAGATACTTCCCGCGCTCTTCGCGGCGTTTGCCCATGGTGAACGGAACCAGCATCTTGCAACGACCCGCTTCGAAAGCGACGTCCCCGAAGGTCTCCACGCGTAGCGGCTCCATATCGACTTCGCCCAGTCCGGCGTCCAGCACGCCAAAAAAGAACTCGCGAATGGCGGCAGTGCCACGCACCGGCGGGACGTTCGGACGCAGCACAACGGCGTCGACCGCGTAGAGCTCGACCAGATCGTCGAGTTGTTTGCCATTACACGCTATCATCCAATCCTGCGTAAGTTTGCGGACCGCAGTCTCCGCCCGGGTCAACGAAGCTCCACCGCCGGCTTGAACGCGGGCGTGAACATCGCGGGCGACCGGAGCGCCACTGGCTGCTCGCGGCTCGAAGCCGGCGGGCGGAACGCCGCCCTCGGGAGACGAAAAATAATGGTGATGGTAATGATGATGATAGTGATGCTGCCCAGCCGGTTGCGGCGCGGGCTTTAAGGCGACTGCGGGTCTGACTTCCGGTTCGCGCGCTGGGGCATCTTGCTGGGGCACGCCGCAGATCGCGCAGAACCGGTTTTCCACCGGGTTTGAACTGCCGCAGGAAAGACAAGTGCGAGATACGGCAACCTCGGCTGCGGCGCTAGCGGATGCGTCCGTGTCCACCTGGGAAGCCAGGCGCTGAACCGCTTGCAGAGCGGCGGCAATCGACTCGTTGCCCGGCTTGGGCTGACGCAGATCCTGCTTCAGTCGGCGGAAGAAATCGTCAACCGAAGGGTTGTGCGCGAGATCGGCGTCGGACCCGGACGCGGGCAAATTTCTGCCTGGTCCAGTTGGTTTTTCATGATCCATGGAACTGGCTCACCTAGCGGCCATTCTAGTCGAAAAGAACGCCTACCGGCTGGAGAACTCGATCTTTCCTTCAGTTTCGGTGGCGGCGCCATTGCACATGGCCGGGCGATAACGCCAGGAACGCACCGTATCGAGGATGGTGCGGTCTTCAGTTGGTCCCGCACTTTCAAGGATCAGAGGGGAATGAACCCGGCCGTCGGTGCCAATGATGAAACTTACACTCACTTTGGCGCTCGGCTCAACCGTGTCAAGGAGGGGGTTCGGCGTGGCTAGTGGTTCGGGAGGTGCTGAGGCTTCGCAGTTATTACTCGCATTCACGCGCATCATCGCGGCAAACTTCGAGTCATGCAAGGCAGGAGGCCATATCTCACGTTCGCGCGCGGCCAATGTGAAAGATGCCGGCCCTGTGGAGACTCGCAAACCGGGTTCAATGGCTGATGCCAGGCAGGTGGCCGACGATAAAGCCACCAGAAGAAGCGAGCACAATCTCCGGATTGGCATGTGAACCCATACCCTGGAAGGGCAATCCGCATGCCAAGGGCGGACCTATGTATTTATCTGCAAACAATACGCTTGCGATGGATAAAGAGCATGGGCGAAGCATCCCAGGTGAAAACCATTGCAGCTTCGGGCGTGGAATATCGACGCACGCAGCGCATAAGGATTCTTCCTGAAGGGGCTCGCGCTAGGAGTCCGAATAAGTCGGAGCCGCATCGCCGACCTGCAACGGCCACTTATTTCTCTCGAGCGCTGGCGTCCACGCGAGGTCGGGTCGCGGGATATGCTCAACCTCCGTCGATTCGGAGCTTCGGTCGGAAAGCAGCGGGGCAACAAAGCGCAGCGCATCCACTTCGGTGCGCAAGCGGGCCAGATCCATCTCTTTTTCTCGCAGCACTTCATATACGTTTTTCATGGCCACCAAGGTGGGCCAGCAAGGGCCCTGAAGTAGTTTTCATGTAGAAACGAACTGCGTGTCGCTGCGGCTGGAATACGCCGATTGTAATACACAGTCTGTCCCAGCCGCATCATCAAAAAACGCAGGTTTGCAGCTTCACGTTGTCCATGATATTTAAGCCTGTGGACACCGAGCCCTTGCGGCATCTCGATGGCATCTTGCCGGATGATGAAGTGCACGTCTGGCATGTGGACCTCGTTGCCTGGGACAAAGAAGCCGACTCGCTGTTGGAACTGCTCTCTGGGGAAGAGCAAGAGCGTGCAGCGCGATTCAAGTTTCCCGGGCCTCGCAATCAATATCTCATCAGCCGAGCCCTGCTTCGGCGAGCTCTCGGCCGGTATCTGGAAATCGAGGCCCGCGAGGTTCGTTTTCAGACGGCTACGAACGGGAAGCCAGAACTCGCCGCAGATTCTGATCTCCGCTTCAACCTGTCACATACTCAGGGAGCAACCGTCTTCGCAATTACCCGAAAGCGGCGC
>Ga0210395_10004842_pt1 | contig 10338 bp, 11 predicted proteins | sample IncBWH4OmetaG_FD_150861 | JGI IMG/M metagenome (GOLD analysis project Ga0210395, IMG submission 150861) | Forest soil microbial communities from Barre Woods Harvard Forest LTER site, Petersham, Massachusetts, United States - Inc-BW-H-4-O ...
CATCGAACATCATGGACCCATACCGCGCGAACTCCGCCCATTGATGGGCAATCGTATCTACGGCTGCGACGATTGCCTTGCCGTGTGCCCGTGGAATCGCTTCGCCCGTGGCACGCCGCACGACAAGCTGCGTGGCCGCACCGAACTGACCGCTCCAAGCCTCGCGGACCTCGCCGCCCTGGACGAGACGGGTTTCCGCGCCATGTTCGGCGGATCGCCCATCAAGCGTATCGGCCGCGACCGCTTCGTGCGCAACGTGCTGATTGCCATCGGCAACTCAGGCGACCTCGGTTTGCGTCAGGCGGCGGCGCGGCTGACCAATGATGCGAAACCCGTGGTAGCCGAGGCCGCTGCCTGGGCGTGCGAGCGACTCCAGAGTGGAGCCAAGGCCGAGGCCAGCAGACCGAACTCGCCTGCCGCCTCGTAATCACGTTGCGGTGACGACCAGCGGCCCATGGAGTTCAATATTTTGGCCCATCATCATCCAAAACGCGCTGCAATCTTGCCGAATCTTCACGGATTCAGCGGCAAGTTTTGCGTGTAACATTGTCGACAGATTAGACCGAATCGCGAGCGCATCGCCGAGAACCTCGCCAGATTCGCTCACGCTCGTGACCGCACCCAACCCGCGAATCGGCTATGACGAGGCGGTAAGAATCGGCAAGCTTGCGCTTGCGGAGAACATCACGTTGAAGCAGGCGGCGGAACGACTCGGCTATGTCCGGCCGGAGGATTTCGATCGCCGGGGCGTGCCGGCGGCGATGACGGAGCCGGGTGTCACGCTGCCAGGAGGCGGCGGCTGAGTGGCCTGATCAAACGCAGCTTCTCCCTCGCCGGCCATCGCACCAGCGTGGCCCTGGAACAGGAATTCTGGGCGGCTTTGATGCATATCGCAGCCCTTCGCCAGCAGACCCTGACAGCATTGGTGGCCGCGGCCGATGCTGAGCGCGGTGACGGTCGTCCGCTGGCCTCGGCGTTGAGGGTATTGGCGCTGCGCGAATTCTTTCCCGCGACATTAACACCTCTCTAAACCATAGGTTGCATTGTCTGCCCTCGATAACCACCAAGAGGGAAAATCCCATGCATGGAGCCAATATCCAGGCATCCCCGACCGTCAAAGTGAGTGAGCTGATCCTCTCAGATCGCCTGATCGCCCTGGCCGAGGATGCGGACCGAGCCGGCTACACCACCACTGCCGAGCAACTGGTGACGCTGGCGTGCACTGTATTCGACGAGGCGGCGAAGAAGCTCCACTGACGCCGTAACTATTGCTGGATGGTGGGCGCGACAGGGATTGAACCTGTGGCCCCTGCCATGTCAAGGCAGTGCTCTCCCGCTGAGCTACGCGCCCATCCGCAGAAAAAAATACGCGTCTACCCTGCCACGGGCAAGCTTGGGTCGTGACAGCGCACGCCGTGGCGGCTTCTATATGGCCATGGACGTGCCAGTCGCCGCCTCGATCACTTCGCCTGACCCTGTCGTGGTGCTTCGACCGGCACAACAGACAATTCCCGTGGTGTTTGCCTCGCCGCATTCGGGTCGCAGTTATCCCGACGAATTGCTTGCAGCTTCCCGCCTTGACGGCCAGAGTCTGCGGCGCAGCGAAGACGGCTTCGTGGACGAGCTGTTTGCTGCGGCACCGGAGCATGGCGCCCCGCTGCTCGCCGCCACCTTCCCTCGTGCCTGGTGCGACGCCAACCGCGAACCTTGGGAGCTCGATCCCGCGATGTTCGCCGACCGGCTGCCGTCCTGGGTCAACACCACGAGCGCCCGGGTCGGTGCGGGCCTCGGCACGATCGCCCGCGTTGTCGCTTCCGGCGAGACGATCTACCGCGACAAACTGTCATTCGCGGACGCCGAGCGGCGTATCCGGACCTGCTGGCAGCCGTTCCACTATGCTTTGGCCGAGCTGATCGCTGAGACCCGCGCCGATTTCGGGCACTGTCTGCTGATCGATTGCCACTCCATGCCGACGCACGGTCATGCGACCCGGTCCGGGTCGAGGGCGGCCGACTTCGTTATCGGCGACGCCCATGGCACCGCCTGCTCGCCGCGCGTCGCTCGGATGGTCGAGGTGCTGCTGGTGGATCTCGGGTACAGCGTGCGACGCAATGACCCCTACGCCGGTGGCTACATCACCCGCCATTATGGCCGACCGCGTGAGGGCATCCATGCGTTGCAGATCGAGATCGCACGCGAGCTTTACATGGATGAGAGCCGAATCGAGCGGCTGCCGGGCTTTGTCGCAGTGCGCCACAGGATCACCCGCCTGATCGCTGGCCTCGCAGGGGCCGCGGGCCTCCTGAGCGAGGCCTGACCAGCAAGAAATGGCCCGAAAAAAATGGCGACGCTTGTGGCGCCGCCAAGTTTAGGGAGGAAACGTCCAAGAAAGCAGACAGCGCGGTCAAGGACCGCATTGCTGCGATGCACAAACTAGGCGAGCGGTCATTTGCGTGCAAGCGATTTTTCGCAATGCACCATCACGGAACCGAGATCGGAGGCGCTGGCAACGATCCGCTAAGGCTTGGCCGCTATCATCGCGCCCATGCGGTGGTTCTGCCTCGCAGTCGTGACGTTGCTGGCAGTTGGCGGGCCCGCCAAGGCCCAGTCGATGTTTCCCTCCCCGGTGACCCCAGGTCTGCTGTGCCGGTCGGCGGTTGCCGCAGCCGAACGGGGCAGCGGCATTCCGGCGCATCTGCTTGCCGCGATCAATCGCGTGGAGAGCGGGCGGCGTGACCCAGCCACTGGGGCCGTGCATCCCTGGCCGTGGACCGTGAATGCCGAGGGCGCGGGATCCTTCTATGACACCAAGGCTGAGGCAGTGGCGGCGGTGCGCTCGATGCAGGCACGGGGCATCCAGTCGATCGATGTCGGCTGCGGACAGATCAATCTGATGCATCATCCCGACGCCTTTGCGAGCCTGGAACAGGCGTTCGACCCACAGGCCAACGCCGCCTACGCAGCGCGATTCCTCAAGGAGCTGTTCGCGCAGACCGGTGACTGGAACAAGGCAGCGGCGATGTACCACTCGGCAACGCCGGAGCTGGGCGCGGAGTATCAGCAGAAGGTGTTGGCCGTTTGGCCTGAGGAGCAGCGTCTTGCCGGCCTAGTGGGCGCGACTCCACTGGCCCAGGCCTGGAGCGCCACGATGACCGCCCCAGCGCCCGGGTTCACACGCGTCTTGCGCGAGCAGCCGACAGGAATGGCGCCGGGACCACACATCATCATGCTGCCCACTGCCGGCGGTGTGACAGCGCCCGGCCGTGGACTGGATGCCTATCGGGCAATGCCGATTGGCCTCGCGTTTCAGCCGCCGCCACGGCACATTGGTGGGTAGCCTCAGGCAGCAAACTCGGCGCGGATCAATTCGGACTGTTCGCCGATCGCCGGCACCGGGCCCAGCGAGCGCGCTCCTTCACTGAACAGCACCGGTGGCGCGGCAAGCGAGACCGCACCGTTCGGCGTATCGACCGACGCACGCCGCAATGCCGGATGATGCGAAAACGCCGCCACATCGTTGACGAAACCGTACGCAGTATTCGCGGCGCGCAGTTTCTCGGCGGCTTGTTCGCGCGACATACGCGCGAATGCACTCGCGATATGCGCATCCACCATCGCGCGGTTCGCGACACGGACGACGTTGGTCTGGAAGCCCTCACGTTGCGGCAACTCAGCTTCGTCGAGGAACTTCGCGCAGAACTCCACCCACTCGCGTTCGTTCTGGATGGAAATCAGCACCAGCGCGCCATCAGAGGTGGCGAATGCGCCATAGGGACAGATCGACGGATGCGCCAGGCCGAGCCGTTCCGGTGCGCGGCCGGTGCCCTCGTAGAACAGCAGCGGCACATTCATCCAATCCGCCATGCCATCGAACAGGCTTACCTTGAGGCCCTTGCCGCGGCCGGTGATGCCGCGCTCGATCAGCGCTTCCAGCACGCCGGCGTGAGCTGCCATACCGCAGGCAATGTCACAGGCGGAAACGCCGACACGGCCAGGGCCCGCGGGATGGCCGGTGATCATTGCCAGACCCGATTCAGCCTGCACCAGCAGGTCGTAAGCCTTCATCGTGGCGTAGTCGCCAGTATCGCCATAGCCAGAGATGTCCACTGTGATCAGCCGGGGAAATCGCTCTCTCAGAGTTTCGGAGCCGAAGCCCGCGCGAGCCGCCGCACCCGGAGCGAGGTTCTGAATGAACACGTCCGCCTGCGCCAGAATGCGGTGCAGCAGCGCGGCGTCATCAGGCTGCTTGATGTCAGCGACCAGGCTCTGCTTGCCGCGGTTGAGCCAGACGAAATAGCTGGACAACCCCTTCGCCGCCTTGTCGTAGCCGCGTGCGAAGTCGCCCTCGGCCCGCTCGATCTTGATGACGCGCGCGCCCGCATCGGCCAGGCGCGAACTGCAATACGGTGCTGCCACCGCCTGTTCCACCGAGACGACGAGCAGGCCGTCCAAAGGCGTGTGCATGACGCCGACCTCTCCGCTGCGAGCGCTATGCCGTTCCCATCTCGGTCACGCGCGGTCAAGTGGCGCGATGCGATTCGGTGTCTCGAACCGCCGCCGGCAAAGCGACGTTCCGAGGGAATGAAGGTCCGGATCATTCAATTCGCCGCCATCATTCTCACGGCGCTTGCCCTTGTTCCGGGCGGGGCTCACGTGCTCGAACTACCGAACAAGATTCATCTTGAGCAGGCACAGTATGTGGCGGTGCAGCAGATCTATCGCGGCTGGGCGCTGCTCGGCAGCGTTCTGATCGCAGCTCTGCTGGCCAATTTCCTGTCGGCTATCGTTGCGCGCAGCCAGAGGATGCCGATGCTGTTCTCTGCGGCTGCCACCGTCCTGCTCGGCGTCACACTCGCGGTCTTCTTCACATGGACATTTCCGGTCAATCAGGTGACCAACAATTGGACCGTGGCGCCTGATGATTGGGAGGCACTTCGCGCCAAGTGGGAGTATTCGCATGCGACAAATGCTGCGTTGACCTTCCTCGCGCTGTGCGCAGCCGTGGCTTCGGGATCGACGCGGCGAGGATCGAAGTCTCAGTAGCTCCGAGGCAAGTCGAGGACGTGCTCGGCGATATACGACAGGATCAGGTTGGTGCTGATCGGCGCCACCTGGTACAGCCGCGTCTCGCGGTACTTGCGCTCGACATCGTATTCCTCGGCGAAACCGAAGCCGCCATGCGTTTGCAGGCACGCTTCGGCCGCGGCCCAGGAGGCGTCCGCGCCGAGCAGCTTGGCCATGTTGGCTTCCTCGCCCGGGGTTTGGCCGGCCTCGAATTTTTGGCAGCCCTCGCGTATCATCAATTCGGCGGCCCGCATCTGCGCATAAGCGCGGGCGAGCGGAAACTGGATGCCCTGGTTCTGCCCGATCGGCCGCCCGAATACCTGGCGGTCTCGCGCATAATCCGTGGCCTTCTTCAAGAACCAGCGCGCATCGCCGATGCATTCCGCCGAGATGAGCAGGCGCTCGGCATTCATGCCGTCGAGGATGTAGCGGAAGCCGCGGCCTTCCTCGCCAATCAGGTTCTCGGCCGGCACGATCAAGTTATCGAAGAAGATCTCGGTCGAGTTATGATTCATCATGGTGCGCAGCGGGCGGATCGTCATGCCATTGCCGACGGATGCGCGCATGTCGACTATGAAGGTGGAGAGCCCGTCAGTTCGCCGCTTCGCCTGGTCGCGCGGCGTGGTGCGCGCGAGCAGCAGCATCAGATCGGAGTGCTCGGCACGGCTGGTCCACACCTTCTGACCGTTCACCACGTAGTGGTCGCCTTCGCGCTTGGCGAAAGTGCGAAGCGAAGTGGTATCCGTGCCGCTGGTCGGTTCGGTGACGCCGAACGCCTGCAGGCGTAGTTCACCCGTTGCGATCTTTGGCAGGTAGTCAAGCTTCTGCCTCGGCGAGCCGTGCCGCAGGATAGTGCCCATGATGTACATCTGAGCGTGACAGGCGGCGCCGTTGCAGCCCTCAGCATGGATGGTCTCGAGAATCGCCGCGGCAGCCGACAGCGGCAGGCCGGCGCCGCCGTACTCCTCGGGAATCAGTGCGGCGAGATAGCCGGCCTCGGTGAGGGCGTTGACGAACGCGGTGGGATAGGTGCGGTCGCGATCCAGGTTCCGCCAGTATTCGCCGGGGAAGCGGGCGCAGAGTTTTGCCACTTCGGCGCGGATCTCGGCGTGCGGATCGGTGGGAACGGGCTGGTCCATTGCGGTCTCCCGAGGCTCGCTCCGGGCTTAGGCGCCTGGGTGCGGACGTGCAAGCAACCAGCCAGACCGTCGCGACGGCCTCGTGAGCCCCTCAAGACGTGCGAGATCACAACGGCGTCGGCATTGGCTCGGGAGGACGCGGATCGGGCCGCGGCGGAAGTTCAATCGGAGGCTGCGGCGACGGATTCGGATCCGGACGCGGGTCTGGCGAAGCCTGCATGTTATCTCCCCTGCACCGCTATCTTCACAATACATGCTCCCGAACGAGCAATGCGTGCGTCTGGTTGCCGACCCTATGACGAACACTTCATCGGCCACCAAATTTCCGCCGCGATGCCGCCGCCAAGCAGACGCGCGGCGACCCCACAGTCTGTGCACGGCAACAACCGGGAGGACATAACCGTGCGCAAGACTCTGATCGCTCTCGCGGCCACCACAGGCCTGATCGGCCTGGGAACAATCGGCGCATCGGCTGCACCAGTGGCTCCGGCACATGTGCCGGACCAGGCCGCCGCCGTGCAGCAGGCGGACTGGTATTGTGGCCCACGCTGTCAGACCTCGCGCCATGCGCGCTGGGACCGGCATGAGTGGCGCGAGCACCACCGACCCTATTACGGCTACAACAGCTATTACGGAAATCCCTACTACCGCCGCTGATTTCAGCCGGGCATGGCGCCTCTTCGCGGGACTCCGTTGGCGGAGTAGCCTGTGGAGAACCAACGAGGAAGCGCCATGCCCGCCATTCTCAGCCGCCGCAGCCTGGTAAGCGCGGCACTCGCTGTCACTGCCCTGCCGCGCTTCGGCCATGCCGCGGATCCCATCAAGATCGGCATGCCGCTGGCGCTGACCGGCCCCCTCGGCTCGGTGGGTCAGGAGATGAAGAACGGCGCCCAACTCTGGGCGAAGGTGGAGAATGCCAAGGGGGGTCTGCTCGGCAGACCTATCGAGCTGTTTATAACTGATACCGCCGGTGATCCCGCAACCTGCGTGCGCAAGGCCCAGGAACTGGTGGAGCGCGAAAACTGCCACGTGTTCTTTGGCATGACGCTGTCATCCGAGGCACTCGCCGTGGTGCCGAAACTCACTGAGTGGGACGCGATCTTTGTCTCTTCGGACAATGGCGATGGCCGACTGACCGCGGCCTCGCTGGTGCCGAACTTCTTCCGCTCGAACATATCCGGACCGATGGGAACACGCGCCGTATCGCTCTATTTGCGCGACGCGCCGTTCAAGAATTTCTATGCGATCGGCATGGACTACGCCTGGGGCCGCAACAGCGTCGGCGTGTTCGAGGAGGAGGTGAAAAAGGCTGGTCGTAACCTCATCGGCACGGTGTTCTCGCCGACCGGTACCAAGGACTTCGCAACCTATATCAGCAAGATCCGCCAGTCCGGCGCCGATGCGCTCTACATGGTGCTCGCCGGTGACGACTATAACGCGTTCCTTACCCAGGCGAAGCAGTACCGTCTGTCGGACAAGGTGCAACTGCTCACCGAGGTTGTCGATCTGACGTCGATCCGCGCTGTGGGTGACGCCGCTGTCGGGCTGATCGGCTCGACCCGCTACACCTATACGCTCGACAATCCGGCCAACAAGGAATTCGTCGCACTCTGGCAGAAGGAATATGGCCAGGTGCCGGACAACAACGAAGGCGAGCAGTGGCAGGCCTGCCAGATTCTGGCCGCCGGCATCAGGCAGGCGGGCGGCATCGAGACCGACAAGCTGCGTGCGGCGCTTGAGACGATCGCGATCGACAGCATCAAGGGCCATGTCGCGATCCGCGCGTGCGATCATCAGGCGATCCAGCAAGGCTATATCGTCAAGGTGGTGAAGCAGGAGGACCCGATGCCGGTGCCGCAGGTGATCGCCACCTACCCTGGCGATCGCACAGCACCAGCTTGCAACAAGATGGCCTATGATGATTGATGCTGTCACAACTCAGCCAGGAGCATACCGGTGACAACGATCCCAAAGACCTTGCAGCCGCATATCAACTCGGCCTTCCCGGAGCACGTGTGCCTGGTCGGCACCGTGCTGCCGAACGGCTATGCGCAGATCACGCCGCGCGGCAGCACGATGGTGCTCGACGATGATCACATCGCGCTGTGGGAGCGCGGCAAGGGCTCGACCACCGCGGCACTGAAGGACGGCACCAAGGTCACGGTATATTTCCGCAAGCCGCAACTACGCGCCGACGGCGTGCTTCCGAAGGGCGGCATCGCACGGTTCTATGGTACCGCCAGCGTCGCGAAGTCAGGCCCGCAATGCGATGAGGTATGGCGCAGGCTTGTGCAGCCGGAGAAGGACCGAGACCCCGACAAGAAGGGCTTCGCTGTGCTGATCAAGGTGGAGCGCGCCGAGGACCTGGATGGCATGCCACTGACCTTGGAGTGAGGCGCAGTCCGTCCGCTGACCGGGGGCTTGCCGGGCAATAAGTGAATCGGGTTGGGCGGGTCGTGTTTCTTCGTCATGGCGGGGCTCCATCCGTCGACGCCGGCCTATGACCGCCTTCGGGCACCGAAGTAAGAGAGCTGTGCTACCGACAGGTCGCCTGCGGCCGTTTCGATATCATTCAGAGACAGGCCTTCAATCACCCGGGCGCAGCGTCAACAACGGGACGGAATCCCGTCGCCACCACATAAAGCTCGCTGGATTCCTTGCGGCTCGCCGGCGGCTTGGCGTGCCGCACCATCGCGAAGTGGCGCTTGAGGCGTTCCAGCATTTGCTTCTCAGCACCCCCCTGGAACACCTTGGCGACGAACGAACCACCCTGCACCAGAACCGTGGCGGCAAAACCCAGCGCCGCATCGGCCAGTGCCATGATACGCAGATGATCAGTGGAAGCATGTCCCGTGGTGTTCGGTGCCATGTCTGACAGCACCAGGTCCGCCTTGCCACCCAGTTCCGCGATCAGTCTCTCCTGCATCTCGGGCTCGGAAAAATCTCCGCGCAGCATCACCGCCCCGGCGACCGGATCGACCGGCAGCAGGTCTACCCCGACCACCCCGGCGGCCCCGCGCTGCAGCGCCACCTGCGTCCAGCCGCCCGGCGCGGCACCCAGGTCGATCACCTTCGCGCCGCGTCGGATCAGCCGGAACCGCTCATCAAGCTCGAGCAGCTTGAATGCCGCGCGCGAGCGAAAGCCCTGCTGCTTCGCCGCCGCCACATACGGGTCATTGAGCTGCCGCGTGAGCCAGCGCTGCGAGGCGGCACTGCGCTTCTTCGACGCGCGCACCGTCACCGTCAGCCCGCGCGGAGCCGCCGTCTTACGCCCCTTCACCCGCGCCCGCGCCTTCGGTCGGCGCGGATCATGCGCAGCAACATGCCCTCACGCAGGCCGCGGTCGGCCACGATCACTCGCGGCGCCGGCCACAGCCGCACCAGAGCGGCAAACACTGCACAGCCGGGCAGCACGAAGTCCACGCGATCGGGGCCGACACAGGGATGCGCCTCCAGGCCGTCGCGTCCGAGCACCCGCAGGTTGGCCATCGCCGCATCGGCCTCATCGACGCTCAACACAGTGCCGTCGACCAGCAGCCGCCTGTAACGCGGCAGACCCAACGCCACACCGGCCAGCGTCGTCACCGTGCCGCTGGTGCCCAGCAGCTGAACGCCGCCCTCGCGAATTTCGCGGCCAATGCAATGGACCGCCTCGAACGCCTTCAGTCTGGCGCCGACGTCATCCACCATCGATTCAAAGCCGTCAGCGTCGAATCCTGCGTGGCCGAACCGCTCGGCCAGCGTCACCACCCCGACAGGCAACGAGTCATATCCGATCAGTTCGGGCCGCCCGCTCGGGTCGGTCCGCACCCAGGCGAGCTCGGTCGATCCACCACCGATGTCGAACAGCAGTGCGCGCCGTCCCCAACCGGCGAGCAGTGGCGCGCAGCTTTCGAGCGCCAGTTCCGCCTCCTCACGCGAGGAGATCACGCCGATGTCCAGCCCGGTCTCGTGCCTCACCCGGGCGAGGAACGCCGTGCCGTTCGCCGCACGCCGGCACGCCTCGGTAGCGATCGCGCGCAGTTTCCGCACCGGCCGCCGCTCCAGCCGCGCCGCGCAGGCGCTCAGCGCGGCGATCGCTCGCTCCATCGCCGCGGAACTGAGGTAACCGGTGCGATGCAGCCCCTCACCCAGG
>Ga0210395_10004844_pt1 | contig 10336 bp, 10 predicted proteins | sample IncBWH4OmetaG_FD_150861 | JGI IMG/M metagenome (GOLD analysis project Ga0210395, IMG submission 150861) | Forest soil microbial communities from Barre Woods Harvard Forest LTER site, Petersham, Massachusetts, United States - Inc-BW-H-4-O ...
CTGAGACGGTCTCTAGCTTGACGGCCTGGCGAAGATTGATGGCACGGCATTGAATAGGCCTCGCCGATACAGGTCGCCTCATGCCTTCTCCACGAACCGGTCGAGCACGCGCTTGTCGCCTGCCTTGTCAAAGGCCACGTCCAGCCTGCCTTCCTCTGCCGCCTTGACGGTGCCGTACCCGAACTTCTCATGAAACACACGAGTGCCGATCGGAATTGCATCGACCCGCGCAAGACGCGCCGGTTGGCCCCATGCCGCAATCGCACGGGTGCGTCGGGCCACAAGCGGAAATTGGTCAGAGAATGTGGCCGGCGCGAGCGTCCTCGTATCGCGTGCCATCGCCGCCGACCCGGTCCGGTCGATATCGTCCGGCAATTCGTCGATGAAGCGACTGGGGATGCTGGTCTGCCAGTTGGCGTAGATCCGCCGGTTCGCTGCGTGGCTCACGATTGCCCGCTGCCGCGCGCGGGTCAGGCCGACATATGCCAGCCGCCGCTCTTCCTCCAGGGACTTCACGCCTCCTTCATCCAACGCTCGTTGATTGGGAAACAGGCCCTCCTCCCAACCAGGCAGGAACACCGTGTCGAACTCCAGCCCTTTCGCGGCGTGCAGTGTCATGAGGCTGACGCGGTCGCCCTCAGCCATTTCATCATTCTCCATGACCAGCGACACGTGCTCGAGAAAACCGGACAGCGTCTCGAAGTCGGCCAGTGCGCGAACCAGCTCCTTCAGGTTTTCCAGCCGGCCCGGCGCCTCCGGCGACTTATCCCGCTGCCACATATCGGTATAGCCGCTTTCATCGAGCAGTGTGGCGACCGTCAGGACATGTCCATCCGTCTCGAGCTGGGCGTGCCAGCGCGCGAACCCCCGCAGCAGGGCGTCCAATTGCTCCCTGGTCCGGCCCTTCAGAGAAGCGTTCGCGACCAACTTCGCTGCGGCTTCCATCAGCGGGATGCCATCCGCTCTCGTTGTCTCATGCATGGCGCGCAGTGCCGCATCGCCCACGCCGCGCCGCGGCACGTTGACGATGCGCTCGAACGCCAAGTCGTCGGCAGACTGCACAACCAGCCGCATGTACGCGATAGCGTCCCGGATCTCCTGACGCTCATAGAACCGCAAGCCGCCTATCACGCGATACGGGATGCCCAAATTGATCAACCGTTCCTCAAATGCTCGGGTCTGGAAGCCGGCGCGAACCAGGATGGCAATCTCCCTTAGCGGTTCACCGTCGCGGCAAAGCCGCTCGACGCGGTTCCCGACCATGTGCGCCTCCTCGTCGGAGTCCCACAGCGCAACGACGGTCACGCATTCGCCCGACGCGTCTTGCCGCCCGGGGCGGAGGGTCTTGCCAAGCCTTCCGTCATTGTGGGCGATCAGTCCCGACGCTGCAGCCAAGATCGGCGCGGTGGACCGGTAATTTTCCTCCAGCCGAATGATCTTCGCGCCGGGAAAATCATGCTCAAAGCGCAGGATGTTCTCCACCTCCGCGCCGCGCCACGAATAGATCGATTGATCGTCGTCGCCGACACAGCAGATGTTCTTCTGCGCCTGCGCTAGCAATCGCAGCCAGTGGTACTGCACCAGGTTGGTGTCCTGGTATTCGTCGACCAGGATGTAACGGAACATCCGATGATACTGCGTGAGGACGTCCGGCTGTTCGCGCATCAACTCGGTCATGTACAGCAGAAGGTCTCCGAAATCAGCGGCGTTCAGCGATCGCAGCCGGGCCTGAAAGGCCCCGTACAACTCGCGAGCACGGCCAGCGGCAAAGTCGGTATCTTCGGCTGGCGTCACGCGAGACGGTGTCAGGCCACGATCCTTCCAACGTTGGATCACCGCCATCATCGTTGGGGGCACCCAGCGCTTGGTATCGACCCGCTCGGACTCCATCACCTGCTTCAGCAGTCGGAGCTGGTCGTCCGGATCGAGGATGGTGAAATTCGACTTCAGCCCAACCATTTCCGTATGACGGCGCAGCATACGGGCGGAGAGGGCATGGAAGGTGCCGAGCCACAGTCCCTGAGCTGGCCGGTTGATGATGGTGCTGACGCGTTCGCGCATCTCCCGGGCGGCCTTATTGGTGAATGTCACCGCCAGGACCTGGGTCGGGTAGGCACGGCCGGTCAACAGGATATGAGCAAAGCGTGTGGTCAGCACGCGGGTCTTGCCGGTCCCCGCGCCGGCGAGGACGAGAAGCGGACCATCCACCGTCTCGACAGCTTCCCGCTGTTCGGCATTTAGATGCGCAAGATAGTCGGTCATGGTCGAGTATAGGGCGCGAGACCGCTTCGGACCAAGCAGCCGGCGTGCAGCCTATTCCGCAGCGAGTGGCCTGACCCCCAGGATATGCGCGATCGCGTAAGTGAGCTCCGGCCGATTGAGCGTGTAGAAGTGGAACTCGTCCACCCCATTGGCCTGGAGCAGCCGCACCTGTTCGGCGGCCACGATGGCGCCGACCATGCGCCGGGTTTCCGGGTCGTCATCCAGTCCCTCGAACATATGGCGCAGCCAGTCCGGGATACTTGCCCCCGACAGCGCCGACATCCGCCGCAGCCCGGCCAGATTGGTCACCGGCATGATGCCAGGCACCACTGGCGCGGTGATGCCAGCGGCCAAGCATAGATCCAGGTAGCGCAGGTAAACTGCCGTGTCGAAGAAGAAGTTGGTGATCGCCCGACTGGCGCCGACGTCGAGCTTGCGCTTCAGATTGTCGAGGTCGTTCATTCGCGAAGTCGCCTGGGGATGGACCTCGGGATAGGCGGCCACAGAGATTTCGAACGGGGCAATGCGCTTCAGGCCCGCGACGAGATCGACGGCATACGGATAGCCGTTCGGATGAGGCTGGTAGGTCTCTCCCGGTGGGGCGTCACCCCGCAGTGCCACAATGTGGCGTACGCCTGCTTCCCAGTACTGTCGTGCCACCTCGTCTACACCCTCCCGCGTCGCATCCACGCAGGTCAGGTGCGCCGCCGGCACCAAGCAGGTCTCTCGCACGATGCGGGTCACCGTGGCGTGGGTACGTTGGCGTGTGCCGCCGCCGGCCCCGTAGGTGACCGACACGAACCTCGGAGCCAGTGGCTCCAGCCGCCTGATGCACAGCCAAAGCTGCTGCTCCAGGGCCTCGGTCTTCGGCGGAAAGAACTCGAACGACAACAGCGGCGGAGGGTGAGTAGCACCCCTTGCCGGAAGGGCGTTGAAACGCGTACCGGTAAGCCAGCGTTCCAATGTCGGGCGGGGCGCGCGCTCGGCTCCGGGCCCGTCAGGGAGATCATTCATGGCTCTTTTTCCCAGGTTCTCAGCCCGGCGCAAGGGGCGACTGTGTGGGGCACGCCCAGATTGCACTGGGGCCGCCCCCCGCCTACCCTCAGGCAAGCTGTTCGTAACCACCCGCTGCTAATAGCGGGCGGAGGGCTTGGCTGCCCTTTGCCCCTGAACCCGCTCGAGGAATCCAATGCTTGCCGTCATTCGTTGTCACCTCCTGGTGATCACCGCGATACTGATATGCGGCCTCAATGGGTGCGCCACACCTCCCCCCGCCAGCGATCAGGACGCCATAGCGGACTACAACGAAACCAACGATCCTCTTGAGCCCACCAACCGCGCGATCTATGCGTTCAACAATGGACTCGACACAGTGATCATGCGGCCGGCTGCACAGGCCTATCGGTTCTTGATTCCGGCACCCGTGCGCGGCGGCATCCACAATGTGTTGTCCAATCTCGGGACCCCGGTTCAGCTCGGCAACGACATCCTGGAAGGCAAACCTCGCCGAGCCGGCGACACCACGATGCGCTTCGTGATCAACACCACCGCCGGTATGTTGGGCGTCTTCGACGTCGCTCAGGGGTGGGGATACCCCGACCACGACTCCGACTTTGGTTTGACAATGGCCCTGTGGGGGCTTCCGGAGGGCCCGTTCCTGTTCCTGCCCGTGTTCGGTCCGTCCGATCCACGCGATGCCGTAGGACTCGGCGTTAATGCTGCAATGGATCCCTTCACCTGGGTGGGTCAGGGGACAGCAGTGCGGGCACTCGACTGGTCTCGCTTCGCGATGAATGGGCTTGACCAGCGTGAGCGCCATCTCGACGATATCGACAGCATCAAAAAGACGGCGCTGGATCCTTACGCAACGTTCCGCAGCCTTTATCGGCAACACCGGCGGGCGCAGATCACGGATGCTCGCAATGACAAGCGCGCCACGATCCCGGTGTGGTTCCCGCAATCCGGGACACCGGATACAGTGACCTACTCCCCGGCCCTGTCGCCGTCCTATTGACCGAGGCTAAAAACATGCCGAACCGACGTGGCTTCCTAGTCCGGATTGGAGCTTGCTTGGTGCCCGCGATCGGCGGACTGGCTCGCCCTGGGTTCGCTCAAGGTGCAACCGGGGCAGCCAGCGCGTTCGTGAAGAGCATCGGGGACAAGCTCGTTGCCGTCGTCAACGGACCCGAGAGTAGCCGCGAAAAACGGGCGAACTTGACTACGATCATCGATGGCGCCGTGGACGTGGATGGCGTGGCACGATTCTGCCTCGGGAGGTTTTGGCGCAATGCGTCGGCCGAGCAGCAACAGCGCTACACCGAACTGTTCCATCAGGTGCTGGCGAACAATATCACCGCGAAGCTGGGCGAGTATCGCGGCGTCCGCTTTACCATGGGTCGGGCGCAAATGCGCGATGACAATGCGGCGGTGTCCACGGTCGTGGAGCGGCCAAACAATCCACCAACCAATGTCGACTGGATCATCAGCAACCCGACCACCGCTCCAAAGATCATCGATGTCATCGCCGAGGGGACATCGCTGCGCCTGACCCAGCGGCAGGACTACGCGTCCTATCTGAGCCGAAACAACGACAACATCGATGCGCTGATCAACGCGATGCGCCAGCAGGTGGCGCAGGCGGGTTAGCTACTCTTTCGTGCATCGCCCGCGGCGCGACGCCGCCCGACCCAACGATGCGCAACCACCGGTACGCTACCGCAAGATCAGTGCGACCCGACCAATCCCCCATCGACAGGAGCTCCGCCCTCACTCCGATTTCTACCAGTGCGGATAGCTCGCTATAAATGTTCCGTCAGCCCTCGTAGTGGTCAGCTATCAGTCGATCCAACAGTCGAACACCGAATGCTGTGGCCCCTTTCGGAATGCAAGGGGCGTCCTTCGTGCTCCAGGCTACACCAGCAATATCGAGATGTGCCCAGGGCTTATTGTTGACGAAGCGCTTGATGAACTGCGCGGCGCTAATGGATCCTGCGGGACGGCCGCCTATGTTCTTCATATCAGCGATGTCTGACCTTATCAGCCGGTCGTACGCATCATCAAGCGGGAAGCGCCACACCTTCTCGTCCGTCGCCTGACCTGCAGCTGACAGCTTCTGCGCCAGCGCATCGTCATTGCTGAACATACCGGCATACTCGTGCCCAAGTGCCACTATCATGGCGCCAGTCAGCGTCGCTAGATCAACCATGAAGTGTGGATCGAACCTTTGTTGGCAATACCACAGTACGTCCGCTAGCACGAGGCGTCCCTCGGCATCGGTGTTGATCACCTCGATCGTCTGGCCCGAGCAGCTCGTCACCACATCGCCCGGCCGTTGTGCGGTGCCCGAGGGCATGTTCTCCACCAGTCCTACCAAACCGACCGCATCAACTTTTGCCTTGCGTGCAGCGAGTGCCGCCATCAGACCGACCACCGTCCCAGCACCCGCCATATCCCACTTCATATCCTCCATGCCACCGGCAGGCTTGAGGCTGATCCCGCCAGTGTCAAATGTGACGCCCTTTCCGATGAACGCAACAGGCTTGTTCTTGATCTTGCGCCCATTGCCCGAGGCACCGTGCCATTGCATCACCACCATGCGGGGCTCATTTGCGCTGCCTTGCGCAACCGCAAGAAGAGCGCCGAATCCCAGTCGGCCCATATCACGAGGGCCCAGCACCTCCACTCTCACCCCAAGTTCGCTTAGTTTCTTGCAGCGATCGGCCATCTCGACAGGGTTCAATACGTTCGGCGGCTCGCTGACCAGGTCGCGCGATAGAGACACCCCCTTCGCCACTCCCTGCAGCGGCTCCCACCCCGACTTGGCGCGCGCTGGTTCGCTGGTGAGCAGCGTGAGTTTCGCCAGCTTTGGCATATCCTCTGGCATTTCTTTGGTGCGGTACTTGTCGAAGCGGTAGGCGCGCAACGAGGCGCCGAGTGCGACTTCCGCCGCGTAAGTGGGTTGCAATGGGCCCGTCGCGATAGCCGACATAGGCTCGGTCAGCACCGCGGCCACAGCGTGCCCGCCTGCCTCGTTCAGCACATGCGCGGTCAGCTCGGCGGGTTTGCCGAGACCCACGGCCACGACACGCGACAGTCCCGCACCTGGCGCGAGGAGCGTGCATATCTTGCCCTTGCCGCCCTTGAATCCGGCCACGGCGAAGGCCCGCGTGATAGCGCCCCCCGTCGCTTCATCCGCCTGCTGCCAGACGCCAAATGGCATCTCCCCCTCGCCAACCAAAAGCACGAGCGCACCTGACCTCGGCAAGGCTGGCTTAGCGAAGGCAATGTCGAGCATAGTGTGCAACTCCCGGAGTTTCTGGTGCCGACATCGCGGCGGGTGAGAACTCTAGCAGGGGATACTACCATTGCCATGCCTAATGCCTGCCGGTATGTCCGTTGCGGATGACCGAGCTGTTGCGCCCTGATGCGGTCGGCATTGCTCGTGCCGCAGCCCTGCTGCGCAAGGGCCTGCTGGTCGCCTTCGGAACCGAAACGGTCTATGGACTGGGTGCGGATGCAACCAATGACCGCGCCGTAGCGGCCATCTTTGCCGCGAAGGAACGGCCGCGGTTCAATCCGTTGATTTGTCATTATGCGGATGACGATGCAGCGTTGGCCGACGTGATCGCCAATGATAAGGCATGGCGCCTCGCCACTGCATTTTGGCCAGGTCCGCTGACGCTCGTACTTGCACGTCGACCCGACTGCGCAATAAGCCTGTTCGCCAGTGGCGGGCTGGATACCCTGGCGGTGCGTGTTCCCGAGCATTGCGTTGCACGTGCGCTGTTGCTGGAGGCCGGCGTGCCGGTCGCCGCACCATCGGCTAATCGCTCAGGGCGCGTGAGCCCGACCACGGCGCAGCACGTGTTGCAGGAGTTGTCGGGGCGCATCGCGGCAGTGCTGGAGAGCGGACTTTGCGCGGTGGGAGTGGAATCGACGGTGCTCGACGTTTCGTCACCGACACCCGTTTTGTTGCGACCGGGCGGTGTGACAGTCGAAGCAATCGAGGACGTGATCGGTAAGGTGGAGACTGCTGTACCACCGTCATCCGAGCCGTTGCGTTCGCCCGGTATGCTGGCCGTGCATTATGCACCACGAACGCATGTGCGGTGTTCTGCAGTAAGCGTGGCACCCAACGAGGCGTTGCTCGCTTTCGGTGCTCCACTGCCGGGCGCGGGTATCACATTTAATTTAAGCGAAAGGAGTGACTTGGCAGAGGCCGCCTCCCGCCTGTTCACTGGTCTGCGCAAACTTGATGAGGCTGCTGCAGTTCTTCGATTGGAGCGCATTGCTGTAATGCCGGTGCCGGACCAGGGCCTAGGCCGCGCTATAAACGACCGACTACGCCGCGCGGCCTCACCGCGGATGGGACGAGGGGTCTGGCGCCGCCGATGCGGTGAGTGGAGCGATTGCGATGACGACAGTATTGCGCACCCAGGTCATGAGATCGGCTAAAGCGTAATGATGTCAGTTTGAATCGGTGATGGATTGAACTAATACGGTGAGCGTTCTGGATTAGCGGAGAGTTCGGGGCAACTCGGTCGGCCAGGGTTTGGGTGCTTCCCTGGAACGGGAGACCCCCGATGGCCGAGCTGAGTCCGCTGCGCCGCCGCGTGATCGAGGACATGACGGTCCGCAATCTGTCGTCGGCGACCCAAGGATTGTATGTGCATGGCGTGGCCAAGTTCGGCCGCTTCTTCGGCCGATCGTCTGACACGCTTGGTCTGGACGACGGCCGGACTTTCCAGGTTCATCTTGTGGCTGGCGGGATATCATGGCAGGCGCTGAATCAGATCGTCTGCGCCCTCCGCTTCCTGTATGGGGGCCACGCTGCAGCAGGCAGACTGCCGGAGCAGATCGCGTATGCGCGCGAGCCGCAGAAGTTGCCTGTGGTGGTGGGTACCGATGAAGTCGTGCGCTTCCTTGAAGCGGTTCCCAGCCTGGTTAGCGTCCGCGGATGTGGTGGAGATTTAGGGCGATACGGCCGGTGTCGTTGCGGTGCATGGGGCAGGTCGTCGTCGCCATCATCGGGCCACCTCCTCGGGGCTGAGCACCGTCGGCAGTTTGCGAGGATTGGCGAGGCGGACCAGCCTACGGACAGGTCCGGACAATCGAGCGCGGCCGTGAAGAAGAAGCGCAGGGCGGCGACGGTGCTATTGAACGCCGGCGGATTTGCGCCGAATTCCGAAGGGTGCAGTTACCACCGGCGAGTGTCCTCAGGCGTGGCGGTATCGGGCGAGCGGCCCAGGAAAGCGACAAAGCGTGAGACAATTCGGATGTAGCAGCCGCGTTTTCTCCGAAGGGCATGCAGGCTCATATCTTCGATCAGACGTTCGCGCTGTCGGAAGCGGCAGTGAGTAAGGACTTGTTCCATGGGACGGCTCCTGGAACGTCGAGGGTATCCGCCCCAGGCTCGACCAAAGGCTCGCCGCATAAGCCTGATACGGCGACGCGTTAGGCGGACCCCTCCGTGCCAATGAAGATGAGACTTGGCGCTGCCGGGAATTTAGACTTGAGGGCGCGGAAGGATGATCTCGCACATGCCCATGCAGCAGACACCTGATGGCGAGGCTGGCGCTGCCGCCAGCGGAGGCCGTAGGCCGACGGTGGTGACAGCGCCAGCCTCGCCATCACCCGAATTATCGGACCGTCCGCGCCGCCGGACGTTCACTGCGCAGGACAAGCTACGCATCCTGGCGGAGACCGATCGCGCCACGGCGCCCGGTGGTATCGGCGCGATCCTACGTCGCGAGGGACTTTACTCATCGGCTCTCACTGACTGGCGACGGCAGCGTGACGCCGGGGCCTTCACAGCACTGGTTCCCGGCAAGCGCGGCCCGAAGGCTACCGACCCGAGCCCGCTTTCAGCCGAAGTGACCGCACTTCAGCGCGATAATGCCCGTCTGGCACTGCGCCTGACGCGAGCCGAAGCCATCATCGATATCCAAAAAAAAGTTGCGGCGCTGCTGGGCATCCCGCTGACGCCCAGCGACGGCGAAGCTTGACCGAGGCTGTCGTTGCACTCGCACCCGCCCGCGGCATGACCGCCGCGGTCTGCGCCGCGCTTGGGGTGTCACGTGCCAGCGTCCAGCGCCGCCGCTCCCGCCTGGCCGCGCCACCGGCGATCGACCGCCAGCGAGCGAAGCCGACCCGGGCATTGAGCGATCCGCAACAGCAGGTGGTACTGGAGCTGTTGCATGCGCCGCGCTTCGCAGACCAGGCGCCGGCCGAAATCTACGCCAGCCTGCTCGATGAAGGCGTCTACCACTGCTCGATCCGCACCATGTATCGCATTCTTGGACAACACGGCGAAGTCCGCGAACGCCGCGAGCAGCTCCGCCATCCCGCCTACCGGAAGCCCGAACTTATCGCCGAACTGCCCAACCAGGTCTGGTCCTGGGACATCACGAAACTTATGGGACCAACGAAGTGGAGCTACTTCTATCTGTACGTCATTCTGGACATCTTCAGTCGCCGCGTGGTGGGTTGGTGCGTGGCTGATGCAGAGAGCGCCGCGCTGTTCAGGCCGTTGTTTGATGATGCCATTGCGAAACACAACGTGCTTCCCGGTCAACTCACCCTGCACGCCGACCGCGGCGGCCCGATGAAGGCCAAGGCTACCGCGTTGCTGCTTGCCGACCTCGGCGTCACCCGTTCACACAACAGACCGCATACCTCCAACGACAATCCGTTCTCCGAGAGCCACTTCAAAACCCTCAAGTATCAGCCGCGCTTCCCTCAACGCTTCGGCTGCATCGAGGACGCCAAAAGCTTCTGTCGCCGCTTTTTCGATTGGTACAATCAGCAGCATCACCATGCCGGGATCGGCTTGATGACACCGGACCAGGTCCACTACGGTCAGACCGATGCCATTCACGCCGCACGTCAGAACACACTCGATCGCGCGTTCCGCAACAACCCAGAGCGCTTCGTCAACAAACCACCAACACCGCCTGACAAACCAACCGCTGCCTGGATCAATCCACCAGCGTCAACGCTGAAGATCCAAGCCTAAATGCCGATCCAGGATGTATCAAAGTCGTTGACACGTTCCGACACGAACGGGAACCTATAG
>Ga0210395_10004847_pt1 | contig 10335 bp, 7 predicted proteins | sample IncBWH4OmetaG_FD_150861 | JGI IMG/M metagenome (GOLD analysis project Ga0210395, IMG submission 150861) | Forest soil microbial communities from Barre Woods Harvard Forest LTER site, Petersham, Massachusetts, United States - Inc-BW-H-4-O ...
GACGTAAGGACGGCTTTTCAGCTCGCCATCGAGGAAGCGCAGAAAGTCGAAGATGCGCGGCTTGTTGGCCTCACCCCAGGCCGACACTTGCGGATCGACCATCGCTTTCATCGCCGGATGCAAATGCTGAAATACGGTCGAGACCGGAATGTAGAGATGAAACTCGATGCGGCGATTCCACATTTCGATCAACGCGCTTTGCAACGCGCCCTTTCCAAACAGCGGCGGATCTGGTTGCAGCGCCTCGAAATAGCGGCAGATGGCGAGCGATTCCGTGAGCACCGTGCCGTCGTCCAGCACCAACGCCGGCACCCGCTGCAGCGGATTGATCGCGGTATAGGCCTCGCTCCGCTGCTGCAGATTGCCGAGGTCGACCTGCTCGGTCGGGACCGAGATTCCCTTTTCCGCCAAAAATATTCGCACCCGCCGCGGGTTGGGCGCGCGGCCGCCGTCATAGAGTTTCATCGTAAATCTTAAGCTCCCTGCCCTATCCCCTTGGCGCCGCAACCCTATCTCCGGTAGTCCCAAGCGGCCATCCGGGACTAAAAGATGAATGTTTGTCATACTTTAAGTCAAAAGCGGGTGGTTCCTTAAGCCTCCTCTTAAGGAATTTGGGCGACTTTTGACGCAAATTATCGCCAGCGGCGGAATGTAATGCAAAGTACCTTGAGCGATCCGCGCGAACCAGCTTCGCCCGGCGCCGCCGACGCCCCCTCGACCAAACGCCGCCTTGCCACGCGGCACGTGCGCGAAGCGCGCGACCGGCTGACCTCGACCAGCGGCACGCGGCCGGTGTTCGACTACGAACTGCTGCGGCTGTTCGCCCAGAACCGGCTGTCGGGATCGCCGGTCATCCTGTTGTTGGTGATCACCATCGGGCTGCTCTCGGCGCTGTGGACCGGCGCCGTGATTTCCGGCGTGTGGACGCTAGGCGCGCTGATCATCCATCTCGTCATCATCCGCGCCTGCCGGCAATTCCTCGACGAAGCGCCGGGCACGATCAATCTCAAGTCCTGGCGCTTGCGCTTCGTCCTGCTCGACCTGTTCTTCGGCATGGCCTGGATGTTCATGCTCATCCATCCGCTCGGCGTCGATGAGCAGACCGGCACGTTCATGCTGTTCGTCATGCTGCTCGTGGTCGCGATATCGAGCATGCTGGCCTCGAGCCTGCCGGTCGCCGTGCTGGCGCTGACATTGCCGGTCACCATCGCCATCGCGCTCAACTTCGTCTTCAAGGGCACGCTGCACGATTACATCCTCGCGATCATGGTGCTGGCCGCGGAGGGTTACTTCTCGCTGCTCGCCTATCGGCTCTACTCGACCACGCTTGCCACGCTCGAAGCGCGCGCTGAAAAGGACGCGCTAATCGGCGAACTCGAGCAATCGAAGTCGATCTCCGACGAGGCGCGCCGCCGCGCCGAAGCCGCCAATATCGCCAAGTCGCGATTCCTGGCGCAAATGAGTCACGAGCTGCGCACGCCGCTCAATGCCATCCTCGGCTTCTCGGAAGTGATGATGGGCGAGATTTTCGGCGCCCACGCAGTGCCGATGTACAAGGACTATGCCGGTGACATCCACAGTTCCGGCGTGCACCTCCTCAATCTCATCAACGAGATCCTCGATCTGTCGCGCATCGAGGCCGGCCGCTACGAGCTCAACGAAGAGCCGGTGTCGCTCAACCGCGTGGTCGAAGATTGCCATCATCTGTTGAAACTGCGCGCCGGCAACCGCGGCCTCACCATCCACGAATTGTTCGAGCCGGATATGCCGCGGCTGTGGGCGGACGAGCGCGCGGTGCGCCAGATCTGCCTCAACCTGCTGTCCAACGCGATCAAGTTCACGCCGCAAGGCGGCGAGATCTGGCTCAAAGTCGGCTGGACCGCCTCCGGCGGCCAATACATGAGCGTCAAGGACACGGGGCCGGGCATCCCGGAAGAGGAAATCCCGGTGGTGCTGGCCTCGTTCGGCCAGGGCTCGAATTCGATCAAGTCGGCCGAACAGGGCGCCGGCCTCGGGCTGCCGATCGCCAAGAACCTGATCGATCTGCATGGCGGAACCTTCACGCTTCGATCGAAGCTGCGCATCGGAACCGAAGTGGTCGTCACCTTTCCACCCGAGCGGGTGATGTCCGCCTTGGCGCCGATCTCCGAGGGCGGCCGCGCGCCGCCGATCCAGCCGCAGGCGGATCTGTCGTCCTCCTCGTCGCTGTCGTCGTCGCCCGACGAGGCGATGATCCGGGCGCGCCGCGCTTTATTCAGCGCCTGAAACCGCTCGACCCAAAAATTGCCGCGGAAAGAGCAAACTTGCTATACGCGGCTGCTTGAACATCGCGGCAGGGGATAGAGTCCGTGCGCCAACGCCTGTTGTGGCTTCTGCTCGCCGCGCTCGCAATCGCGTTTCTCATTCTGTTGCTTCGCCATGGCGACGGAACGATTGGTCCGTTGTCGACCGGCGATTTTGCCTCACTCAGCTATAAGATTGTGCTTTTGGTGTTTGTCGCTTCCGCGGTCGTCGTCATGTTCCGCGGGCGCTTTCGGCAAGCGGTCACCGCGGCGCTGCTTTGGGTCACGATCGCACTGGTCCTGCTGGTCGCTTATTCGTACCGCTATGAACTGCGCGGCGTCGCCGACCGCGTCATGGCGGAGCTTGTTCCCGGCTACGTGATCACGCACGGGCGCTCGGTCGAACTGGCGCGGGCGTCGAGCGGCGATTTCGACGTCACCGCGCAGGTCAACGGCGCGCGCGTCGCCATGATTCTCGATACCGGCGCCAGCGCAGTGGTGCTGACCCGCGAGGACGCCAAAGCCGCCGGATTGCCGCTGGAAGTGCTGTCCTATACCGCGAGCATCGAGACCGCCAATGGCCGCACCTACGCCGCGCCGGTCAAGCTCGATCGCGTCGCCGTCGGCGGCCTGGTCGAGCGTTCGGTCGATGCGCTCGTCGCTCAACCCGGTCAGCTTAGAACGAGTCTCCTCGGCATGAGTTTCCTCAACCGGTTGCAAAGCTGGGAGGTGCGCGGCGACCGGCTGCTGCTGCGCGGGTATCCGTAGCTCCCGGTCATTCCGGGGCGGCCCGAAGGGCCGGACCCGGAATCCATAATCACAGTTTTGGCGATGCTTAGTCGGCGCATATTCTTCCAGTCTCGCGGCTATGGATTCCGGGCTCGCGCTTTGCGCGCCCCGGAATGACTGGATCAAATCACGGTCACCACGAACCGCAGCGACACTGCCAGCAAAAAGCTGCCGAAGGCGACCTCGAGCGTCCGCCGCGACAAACGGTGCGCCAGATGCGCGCCGTGGGGCGCGACGAAGCTCGCGATCGGCGCCGTCACCGCGAGCCCGATCAGCGAGACGAAGCCGAGCGACAGCGGCGGCAGCTCCGCCTGATGTGGCAGGCCGGCGAGAATGAAACCAATCGTGCCGGCGATGGTTATCGGCACCGCAACTCCGGCCGAGGTCGCGACCGCGCTATGGATCGGCTTGCCATAGAGCGTAAGCACGATGGTCGAAATCGCGCCGCCGCTCACCCCCATCAGCGTTCCGGCAAAGCCGATACCGAAGCCGTAGAGCGCCATTGGCACGGGGCCGGGCAGATGGTCGCCGAGATTCCAGCGATCGCTGGCGAACAGGAATTTGAGTCCGATCGAGCTCGCGATCACCACGAACGCGAGCTTCATCACCTCGGCCGGGGCGAACGCCGCGATCGCTGAGCTGCATGCGACGCCGATGATTGACGGCAGCGCCCATTGCCGGATCACGCCCGGAATGACCACGCCCTTGGTCCGATGCGTGAGATAGGATCGGCTGGTGGTCAGGACGACGATGGCGATCGAGGTGCCGAGGCAAAGCTGCATGCGCACGTCTTCCGGCACGCCGAGTACGCGAAAGCCCTCGTACAGCACCGGCACGATCACCGAGCCGCCGCTGACGCCGAACAAGCCGGCGAGAAAGCCGGCGATCACGCCGCCGATGAGCAGAGCCAGCGCCAGCCAGAGGATTTCGTGCAACCCGACGCCGAGAAACATTCTGCTACTTTACGGTTTCGGGATTGTCTCAGGCGGCGATGTCGGAGACTTCCGGTTGCCGGTCCGACACCAGGCTCAGCGCCGCGAGCAAAAGCTCGGCGCCGGCATCGGACGTCGCGGCGCCGGCAAGATGCCGGCGGAAGGCGCGTGCGCCCGGCACAGCGCGGAACAGGCCATGCAGGTGGCGGGTGATGGCGTGCAGCCGCGTGCCCCCGGCAAGCTCATGCGCGATGTAAGAAACGAACGCGCTGGCGGCGTCCCGCGGTGATGCAAACGGCGCGTCCTCGCCGAAGAAAACCGGATCGACTGCCAAGAGCCGCCAGGGTTCCTGATAGGCGGCACGCCCCATCATCACGCCGTCGACGTCGGCAAGATGCATACGTGCGTCGTCGACCCTGCCGATGCCGCCGTTGAGCACGACGGTCAGGCGCGGATGCGCGACCTTGAGCCGGTACACGCGCTCATAGTCGAGCGGCGGCACCTCGCGGTTTTCCTTCGGCGATAAACCCTTAAGCCAGGCTTTGCGCGCATGCACGATCAGCGCATCGGCGCCAGCGCGTTCGACGGTTTGCGCGATATCTTCCAGCGCCTGTTCCGGATCCTGATCGTCGACGCCAATGCGACATTTGACGGTGACGGGGATCGCAACCGCGGCCTTCATCGCCGCGACGCAATCACCGACGAGATTTGGCTCCGCCATCAGACAAGCGCCGAAGCGACCTTCCTGCACGCGGTCGGACGGACAGCCCACGTTCAGATTGATTTCATCGAAACCCGCGTCGGCGCCGATCCGTGCACACTCCGCGAGCGCGCGCGGCTCCGACCCGCCAAGCTGCAAAGCCAGCGGATGCTCGGCGGCATCGAAGCGCAGGAGCCGCGCGCGATCGCCATGCCGCACCGCGCCGGTGGTGAGCATTTCGGTATAGAGCAGCGCGCGGCGCGTCAGCAGGCGATGGAAGAACCGGCAATGCCGGTCGGTCCATTCCATCATCGGAGCGACTGAAAATCGGCGGGACCGAGTTAGAGTTGATCGTTCTGTTTTTTCAGTCACTTCGTTAACTCTCGTTAGGCCGATGTCGTACCATTTCCGACCGATTTCCACCCCTTTTCGGCGCTCGTGGAACGACAGAGTCGTACCACGAATTGCTGACCGGACGGACTTACATCGTTGACTGACAGAGCGGTATGACAAAGTATGACAATAACGAAATCGGTACGACAAGATGGGAACGATCGTAGGACGGACTCGCAAAGACGGGTCCACAGCCTGGCAAGACTAGGTGCCCCGGTGCGGCTGTCCTCTTTTGTCATGACAAGGCAGCTTCCCATCCGAGGATAATGATTGGCGGTGGTTCGGAAGTCGATTGACTCGCCTAATCACAATTGGGCGGCTGCCGGCAATCCAGCGTATTTTGGGGCACGGCAGCGCCGCCTGAAACTGCAATCCTCCAACTCATAAGCCGGGATCGAGATTGGTCCCGGCCTCTTTATCCGGGTCGTCACATGCTAAGCGGCCGCCCGCCCCCAAAGCTCGCGGCTGGCAATATCGGCTCCTCGAACAAGCGACTGCAGCTTTGCCCATTGGATCGACGGGTGTGCTCGGCGGGTGAACGGTCCTTGGGCGAAACCGCAATCCGTAGATGCGATAATCCTTTCGCGGCCAACGAGCTTGGCAAGCCGCGTGATGCGCTCGGCGACGAGATCCGGATGCTCGACGACATTTGTACAGTGGCTGATAAGGCCGGGCAGAAGGACTTTGTCAGCCGGAAGCTTGATCGTCTCCCACACGCGCCATTCGTGTTCATGTCGAGGATTGGCCATTTCCAGCGAATAGGCGCCCGCATTCACCTTCAAAATCAGGCTCATGATGTCCTTGGCCGGAACATCATTGGTGTGCGGTCCGTTCCAACTTCCCCAGCAGATATGATAGCGAATGCGCTCCGGCGGTAAGTCTCTGATCGCCTCGTTGGTCGCATCGACGCGGAATTCAGCCCATTTGTAATAGTCGGAGAAGCTGTGCGGCGGCACCATTACGTCGAAGTAGGTGGCAAGGAAGGCGTCGTCGATTTGAAGCGTCAGGCCGGCGTCGATGATGGCTTTGTATTCGTCGTGCAATGCGGCAGCGATCGCCAGTAAAGACTGGTCCGCGCTTCCGTAATATTCCTCGAACCGATCCGGCGCGACGCTTGCCGGAGCGACCACCGGCAGAAACGCGCCAGCGACACGCGTGTCCGCAAGCGCGCTTTTCAGATTTTCAATGTCCCGGTTGATGAATGCGGCGCCTGTGTATTTGATCGGCCCGGTAACATAGAACAATCCGGTCTTGGCAAAAGATTTTCCCATGCCGACGAAGCCTTTCTCCGCTTCAAATTCGGCATAGAACTCGGCAAAGTCCCGGCGATCCTTGCCCGCGGTCGCCCTGATTGAGCCGACGCCTCCGGCCCTCTGCTCGAAGCCTGACAAGCGCTCGATCACATATCGGGACCAGCTCACATTCTTCCCAAACTCACCGTCGCTGACAATGTCGATGCCGATTTCCGCCTGCTGCCTGACGACCGCGGCGACGGCACGCTTGAGGGCAGCATTGTAGGCGGCCTCGTCGTACGCCTCTTCGCTCAGCTTCTTCTCATGAAATGCGATCAGCTCGGGCGGGCGTATCAGGCTGCCGACATGGGTGGTGAGAATGCGATCGTTCGAGCCCAAATCGGCACCGTACAGCTTCATTTCGGCATTGCTCCCGAACTCATCAACCGCGCCTCGCTATCAACTTTTCTTTGCTCCGATCAGGACGAATGCGATTTTGACAGGCTTGTCGGTCTTGTTCCGCCAGGCGTGCCGCGTCCCGTTCTGGACGACGACGTCGTGCGGCTTGAGATGCACCTGCTTGCCGTCGTCGAGCTCGAGCCACACTTCTCCTTCCAACACGATGCCGTAGTCTATCGTCTGCGTCGTGTGCATACCCGGGCTGTCCGGCTCCATCGCCGCGGCCAAGTCCGGAACATGCTCGGCAAATTCCTGAAACGCCGCGCCAGGATCAATGGACATCATCACGGCGTCCGGCGCAAAGGTTACTATCATCAGGCGCGTCTCGCCTGGCTGCTGCGGTACGTAGTTGCTTTTTTCGGCAATAACGTCCGCGCCGTCGGACGGCGCACTGGGCGCGGCCGGCGTCGACCAGACCAGTGCAGCCGACTGTCCGGGGATATTCTTGAACTCTTTGGCTCGGCGCGTTCCACCATCCGATATGATTCTTGATTTTCCGCCCACATTGCCTGTTACGACGCGGCGCACGCTCATTAGTTCCTCCCTGAATGCTAACTCGTGAAAGTGCGATTGTAGATCGCAGTGCCGCGCGGCTACACCTTGGCCGCGACCTCGGACAACCGTTGCAACATGTCTGCCTCTTGGCCCGGGACAATATTGACGGCGATTTGCTTGTAACCGATCGCCTCCATCCCGCGTGCCCGCTCCACCAATTCCGAGCGCGTCCCGGTGAACGACAGTCCGCGAATTACATTGGCGGAGAGATGCTTTTCTTCGGGTCGCACGAACATCAAGTGGCCCCGATGATTGCTCAAATAGCGAGCGTCCGCCGGCTCGTACTGCTGATAGACCTTGCGATAGGCCTCGAGCTCGGCTTCAAACGGAAACGGCCCCTCGAGCGGCACCACCGAGCCGAACTGATCCACTTCGACGAGATTGTGAAACACGATCGCCGCGTACGGGCCGGCTTGCGCCATGCAGCGTTTGCTGTCGGAGGATTCACCCTCGTCAAGCACACATCCGCCCGTGCTGGCGGCGGCATAGAAGTCGCCTAGGCTCCTGCCGTTTTGCTCCCAGGCCGCGCGGATGTGGTCGATGTCCGATTGTTCGCGTTGCGGATAGCTCACTGCGCCGATCCAACCTGCCCCCAGCTTTGCCGTCAGAGCGCGCGCTTTCGGCCCAAATGCCGATATGAACGTCGGAATCGGATCGTTGATATTTATGAGGCCAAGTTCGGGATTCAAAAATCGGACTTTGTGGGTGCCGCCCTCCTCCGACCATTCGACCGTCTTGCCCTTCAACAAGCCCTCGACGACTTCGATGTACTTTTCCATCCGGGCAAGAGGCACCGGGCCCAGACCCATTGTTCGTCGACCGGTGTATCCGGTGGAGACGCCGAATACGATCCGGCCGGGCGCCAAGGCGTTCAGCGTGGCCAAGGCGTTGGCCGCGACGGGCGCTATCCGGTTTGATGGGATGAACACGCCCGCGCACAGCTTGATGCGCGAGGTCTTCACCGCGGCGGCCCCCATCGCCACCAGAACGTCGGCGCTCAAGAGGTGAGTGTCGTAAAACCATGCGTATGTGAAGCCGAGTTCTTCCGCACGCTTTACCACCTCCCAAGAGTTCGCCTTTGTGGGCAGGCAGATACCGAACTCCATTTCATCCTCCCTATCTCGAAATTGTTGTTTTGCGCGTTGCGCAATGATCAGGTGCAGTCGGCGAACTCGCGCGTCAGATTTGCCGTCGTCGGCAGCAGGGGACGCGCGCCAAACGACGCGGCAACTCGCTCCGGCGGCGCGTCGCCATAAAGCGTCGTTCGTTGCCGCGACTGCCTGCCGAGCGCCGAAATGATCTCTTCCATCATTTCCGGCGGTGTTTCCTCGCCGTGAAGCGCACCCGCGGCTCGTGTAATGCTCTCGTTCATCAACGTGCCGCCAAGATCGTTGGCGCCCGCTTGCAGGCACGATGCGACGCCGTCGCGGCCCATCTTCACCCAAGAGGTCTGTATGTTCTGCACGACCGGGTGCAACGCCAGGCGGGCGACCGCATGCATCAGCACGGCTTCGCGATAGGTCGGCCCCAGCCGGCTGAGCCCCTTAAGGTGAATGGGGGTTTCGGTGGGGACGAAAGGCAGCGGCACAAACTCGGTGAAACCTCCGGTCCGGCTTTGCAGATCGCGGATGTGCAACAAATGCCGCGCCCAGTGCCGGTAGTGGTCGACATGGCCGAACATGATGGTCGCGGTCGTCTTGAGGCCGAGCCTGTGCGCTGTCTCGACGACCTCGAGCCATTGGGCGGTCGTGATCTTGTCCGGGCAGATGATAGCGCGAACTTCGTCGTCGAGGATTTCCGCCGCGGTGCCGGGCAGAGAGCCAAGGCCAGTTTCTTGCAGCTCCGACAAAAACGCCTCGATCGAAATGCCGAGGGTGGACGCGCCCTGCCAGATTTCCAGGGGCGAGAACGCATGCACGTGCATTCTCGGGCAGACCTCTTTGATCGCGCGGCAAATCGACAGATACGTCGAGCCGTCATAGGAGGGATGAATGCCGCCCTGAAGGCAGACCTCTACGGCGCCTCGATCCCAGGCCTCGATGGCCCGGCGTTGTATTTCCTCGAGGCTAAGATCGTACGGTCGCCCGCGCAGGTTTTCGCTGAGCTTTCCCTTTGAAAATGCGCAAAACTTGCACCGAAAATAGCAGATGTTGGTGTAGTTGATGTTGCGTGTGACGACGTAGCTGACCTCGGCTCCGCTCACGTCTTCGCGCAGCGCATCGGCGGCTCGGCAGACCAGGTGAAAGGCATCGCCCCGGCTCTCGAACAGCGCAACGATCTCATTCTCGGTCAAGGCCTGGCCCGCCGTTGCCGCGGCGATGGTGTTGTCGAGTGCGGTACAAGTGAGCGCAGCCGGCGGCTCAGCCTTTGGCTTGCTCAAAGAGCCCGGAACCCATCCGTCCGGTCTCGCGAAGCCTTGCGCGTCGGCGGCCCTTCTGACGAAAGTCCGCAGCGCCGGATCGAGCCACATGTCGGCGCGCTGCACGAACGCCGGATAGATGGTGAGCCGTTCGGTCAGAACCTTGCCGGCTTTGGCAGTTTCGCGCGCCAGCGCGTCAAGCCGCGGCCAGGGCCGCTCCGGATTGACGTAATCCGGCGTGATTGGCGAAACTCCTCCCCAGTCGTTGATCCCCGCCGCAATCAGCCGGCGCAGCATTGTCGGCGACAGATTGGGGGGCGCCTGGACGTTCATCTCCGGCCCGAATAGCAGCCGTGCCGCAGCGATGGTCCACAGCAGCTCGTCGACCGCCGGCTCCGGATAGTCTTCCATCCTGGTCCCGGGCTTGGCTCGAAAATTCTGAATGATGATTTCTTGAAGGTGTTTGTAGGTGTCGTGCAGATCTCTCAGGTGGAGGAGAGCTTCCAGTCTCTCACGCCGCGTCTCGCCAATGCCGATCAGGATACCCGAGGTGAACGGGATCGCGGCCGCGCCGGCATCGCGAATGACCCGCAGACGAGCCGCCGGATCCTTGTCGGGCGATCCGAAGTGCGGA
>Ga0210395_10004850_pt1 | contig 10331 bp, 8 predicted proteins | sample IncBWH4OmetaG_FD_150861 | JGI IMG/M metagenome (GOLD analysis project Ga0210395, IMG submission 150861) | Forest soil microbial communities from Barre Woods Harvard Forest LTER site, Petersham, Massachusetts, United States - Inc-BW-H-4-O ...
ACGCACTTACTACGGAACTCCCTGACGCCCCGTCAGGAATCACGCAAGGTAGGGATCCTTCGACTCCGCAGTCCCCCGCTGCGCGGAGGAACTGCTCCGCTCAGGATGACATTGAAAGATCAGGATGACAGCGTTCCGTGTAAGTTACTCCTCGAGGGAGAAGCGGAATTCTTCGATGACCGGATTAGTCAGGACTTCGCGAGCCATGCGCCCAACTTCTGCTTCCGCTTCCGCCCGGGTTAGTCCGCCGTTCAACGTCAGTTCGAAGTACTTACCCTGGCGAACCTCTTCCAAGCCCTTGTAGCCCATTTTCTTCAGAGCGCCTTGGATCGTCTTTCCTTGAGGATCCAGAACGCTCTTCTTCAGCGAAACATATACGTAAGCTTTCATGGGGGATGTCTCAATTATACGTCAGGGGAAGCCAAGCGCAGCGCACGAGCGGCTTAGACCAGTCGGGCGAGCTGCGCATCCAGATCTGCCAGCGCGTTCTGCAGGATTTGGCGGTGGCGGGGATTCTGGGCAGCTTGGAGCTGTTGGAGCACATGTTGGCGCGCCAACGAGAGGCCTGTCCTTTGGCGTTGGCTGGCGATTTGAGCGGGAGTCAACGGCGGCGGCGGCGGACCGGATGGAGAAACTGCCTGAGCCTGTTGTTCCTCGACCGACTTGCTCTCCCATCCTCGCGCCACGAGGAAATTATACCTGTCGAAACTAAGATGGAAGGCCTGCTTTTGTCCAAACTGTGGACAGCTCGTTGGGGCGCACGAATGCAACATCGAAGCGCCAATTCCCGCCGATACAGACAGTTGACACGAAGAGTGCCAAGCTGGCACCAAACGTGCCACTGCCGAAAATAAATATCCTTGCTTGCGGGAGAATAGGGTTTATGATGTCTACAAAGTTGTATTGGTGTTTGTTGGGAAGGTTTGCTCGAGGGGGGCTTCCTTGAAGGACTCGTGCAAATGGACCCAGAGCGTCACTTCGATTCTGGCATAGAGGTTGATCGTTACGAGGCGTTGCTGCAGATGGCGGATCTTGTGGTCCACCATGGCGGTATCCCTGAATTATTGCCCCAACTGGCGAAGCGATTGCAACAAGTAGCCTCCTTTGAGATTGCCAGCTTTTCTCTGTACGATCCCGAAAAAAAAATAATGCGAATGCACTTCTGGGAAGGCAGTGAGCGCCTTTCGGACCAGACCGAATTGCCAGTGGAAGAATCGGCTTGTGGGTTCGTCTGGGAAAAACAGCAGGCCATGGTGTGGCCCGACCTGCACCAGGAAACCCGGTTTCGCCCCGCGGTAAGACTTCTCACAGGAAAGGGAGTTCGATCTTACTGCACGCTACCTCTCACGACTGCGCAAAAGAGGTTCGGGGCGTTGGGGTTGGGAAGTTCTCGCCCCAACGCGTACGACGATGATGATTTGCGTCTTTTGCAGGGAGTTGCGGAACTAGTGGCTCTGGCTCTGGAAAACGCGATGACACGGGCGGCTTTCCTGGAGGAGAAGGAACGGCTAGAGATGCTGCTGGAGCTCAGTACAACCTTGATGTCCAATCTGGATGTGCAGGAATTGTTTCCAGCGATTTCAAGTCTGATTCGAAGGGTAATTCGGCAGGACTACGCGAGCGTTGCGATTTATGAAGAAGCCAACCACTGCCTCCGGATGTATGCCTTGGATTCCCCGCTTGCGGATGAACTGATTGGTCCAGAGATGGTCGTGTCGGCTGAAGAGTCTGCTTCGGGAACAGGTTTCTTGAAAGGTGAGACCAAGGTCAGCAATCGTGAGGAACTGGCGGCAATAGGCTCTCCGATCGTGACGCGAATGGTGGACCTTGGAATCCAATCGTTTTGCTCCATCCCCCTGATCACTCGGAAGGGCAAGCTGGGGACGCTGAATCTAGGCAGCACAATGGACCGCGCGTTTGCTCCGCAAGACATCGGCTTTTTGAAACAAGTGGCAGCTCAGTTGGCCATTGCCCTGGACAATGCCCGGGCATACCGTGAAATCGGCGAACTCACGGACAAGCTGAAGAAGGAAAAGCTTTACCTGCAGGATGAAATCCGCTCGGTGCTGAACTTCGAGGAGATTGTAGGCGAAAGTCCAGCGCTCAAGCACGTTCTGACGCAGGTGAACACGGTGGCGCCACTCGATGCCACGGTGTTGATCCTGGGGGAGACGGGAACGGGCAAGGAGTTGATCGCCCGCGCCATTCACCGGATGAGTTCGCGGAAAGATGGAAGTTTCATCAAGTTAAATTGCGCCGCGATTCCTACCGGGTTATTGGAGAGCGAACTTTTCGGGCATGAGAAGGGTGCATTCACGGGAGCCGTCAGCGCCAAGATCGGACGTCTCGAACTGGCAGACAAAGGAACACTGTTTCTGGATGAGGTCGGGGACATTCCGCTGGAGTTGCAGCCCAAACTATTGCGCGTGCTGCAGGACCAGGAATTTGAGAGGCTGGGTGGAGTTCGAACGATCCGGGTGAACATTCGCTTGATCGCCGCCACCAATCGGGATCTGGCGAAAAGCGTTACCGCCCGCGAATTCCGCAGCGATCTTTATTACCGCTTGCATGTTTTTCCGGTTCATATGCCGCCTTTGCGGGAGCGAGGGAAAGATGTTGAGCTGCTGGTGCGTTACTTTGTTCAGAGGTTTTCCCGCCGCATGAACAAGCAGATCGAAACCATTCCCACGGAAACCATGAATGCGCTGGCACGCTGGGAGTGGCCGGGGAATGTGAGAGAGCTGGAGAATTTTATCGAGCGATCGGTCATTCTCTCGGAAGGGACGGTCCTCAACGTCCCACTGTCAGAGTTGAGGCCGGCCTTCGGGGTTCACCAGGATGCCACCCTGGAAAGTGTGGAACGCGAGCACATCCTTCACGTGCTGCGGGAAACAGGCGGAGTCATTTCTGGTCTGCACGGGGCCGCGACCCGACTGGGAATGAAGCGAACCACTCTCCAGTCGAAGATGCAGAAGATGCATATCACGCGCGCAGATTACGAAAATTGAGGTAGGCATCACTTTCCAACGGTGAGGGTTTTGAGTGTAACGGCCTGTTTGCGTAAGCTGTGGGAGCATACCGCTCCAGCCTAGTCACCCACGCCGCCGACTGTCGGCGCTAACTCGCTCTACGGCGAGAGCTCAAAGACGGTGCCGCACCCGAATTGGCACGCTGCACCAGTGCCGCCTTTCTGGGTTGTGCCGTAAAGGTTGCCGATGCCATCGGAAACCAAACCCGCTGCTGGCAAGGCACCATCGGGAGGTCCCTTGAAGCCGTACAAAACGATGAAGTTCCAACCCCCGTTTCGCCCGGTAGGACTCAAACGGAACACAGTGCCCGATTCTGTCTGCGCGGCGTAGGCTGCACCATACAGGTCACCATTGGGGCCAAAAATCAGACGGGCCATGGGGTTATCACCGTCGTTTCCGCCGTCAAAGAAATAGAGCATTTTTTCTTTCCATGTGTGGAATCCGCTCTCGGGCTTCGCTAGCTCAAAAACTCCGCCGTTGCCTTGGTTTCCCCCAGCAAACGCTGTCCCATAAAGGTTGTCCTTCTGGTCGAAAATAACCCCGGCCGCCGGTGTGGCGCCATCCTGCCCGTTGAACCGATCGAGGATCTTCATAGTCCATGGCTCGCCCTTCGCGGATGGCGGGACGAGCTTAAAGACGGTCCCGCACCCTGCGGTACCGCACTCCCCGCTCTCGTTGCCGCCTCCGAACGTCGTCCCGTAGACTGCGCCCTTGCTGTCAAGCACTAGGCCGCCGTTGGGATTGGCCCCGTCGGTGCCGCCAGCGAACTTGTGGAGCACATTCTCCGTCCACTTGCCACCCTTGGTTATCGGCGGACTCAGTTTGAACACCGCCCCGCATTGGCCGCCGTAGAACTTGTCGCAGGTCGTGCCCTTGCCTCCGCCGAACGTGGTTGCTCCGTAGAGATTCCTCGCGCTGTCGAACACCAGGTCACCATTCGGGAAATAGCCTTGCTTGGCGGTCGGGAAACTGTTCAGAATAGTTTTCGTCCACGCGCCACCTTTTTGCTTCGGCGGAGACAGCTCATACACCGCGCCACATCCAGCCTTGACACCTAGCAGAACACAGTCCCCCGTGCCGCCGTAGGCGGTGACACCGTAGAGATTTCCAGTCGCATCCCGGATCAGCCCACCGTTGGGCACGCTGGCGTCGTTCGAGTCCTTGCCCTGGAACTGGTAGATGAGGGTCTCAGTCCACGAACCGCCCTTCTGTGCAGGCGGTGTTAGCTGAAAAACCGTGCCGCAGGCCCCGCCAATAGGCTTGCACGACGCTGGGCCGCCGTCCGTGGTTGCGCCGTACAGGTTGCCTTGGGGGTCGAAGACAACGCCTCCCGCCGGTACTGAGCCGTCATTCGCCCCGCCCTGAAAGCTGTAGAGCACTTTCTCCTTCCACTCAGCTGACGCGGGGACGGCCAGAGTAAGGGTAACGGCAGATAGCAAACAAATGTGAATCAGGCACTGAGAACACTTCCTGTGGGTCATGACGGGGAACAACCTCCTAACCTGGATTTCTAGCATACCGAGGGGAAGCCAAGAGCAGCGCGGCATTCGCGATGTTACACCCGAGCGTATGCGGAGTCCACTACTGTCCTCTTTGTCGACTGGCGATAAATCTCCATTACACTCATTACCAGCAAGACGTATTGCACCGGATCAGTATTCCGGCTCTGTCAGAGTTTTGCATCCAACCGCCTTACCTCACAATCCAATCGTCGGTAACAAGTTGCTCAATTGAGTTAAGAGACACCAGACATGCCCGACGCACCCACCGCGGTTTCCGCACAAGCAAGAACTGCAGTCTCGAACGATTGCATCGACCAAATGTTCCGCGATGCCCGCACCCATAACGTCTGGCTTTCTCAGCCAGTTCCTTTCGAGTTGCTGCGTCAAGCTTACGAGCTAGCCGCTTTCGGCCCCACGAGCGCCAACACGATGCCCGCACGCTATGTCTTCCTGACGACGCCCCAAGCCAAGGAGCGTCTGCGTCCCGCTCTTGCCCCCCTTAATGTCGAGAAGACCATGGCTGCTCCTGTTACCGTTATCATTGCCTGGGACACTGAGTTCTACGAGAAGCTTCCGAAGCTTTTTCCGCACAAAGATATGCGCTCAATGTTCCTGGGTAAGCCTGACCTGATCGAAGGAACTGCCTTCCGAAATGGTTCGCTCGAGGGTGGCTACTTCATTCTTGCTGCCCGCGCTCTTGGTCTCGATTGCGGTCCGATGTCCGGATTCGACGCGGCCAAGGTCAACGCAGAATTCTTCCCTGACGGCAAGTGGAAATCGAACTTCCTCTGCAATCTTGGCTATGGGGACCACGCTAAACTTTCCCTCGCAATCCGCGGCTACTCTTCGATGAGGCCTGCTTGGCGTTGTAATGCGGTTATGAGGAACTTACCGGCGCTGAACGCACCCGATATAATTTAAAACCCTTCCCACTCGCCCGAACAGACAAAGGTCTCGCAGGCCATATTATTCGCTTGGTTCCGACGGCGCCCAAAGGCCATTGTCGACAGAGGGTAAAGGTGGTAGCTGTTGCAATGTCGCGAATGACGTTATGTCGGCATTCTGCCGCAGGCTCGGCAATTCTGCCCCAAAAAATGTGCTTACCCCGCCCGAACTTTGCCGAGGAGGGCCTAGTGTTTTCCAATATTTGAAGACATGCCCGAGTTTGGTATGTGAGTTGCGAAGCAGCTTCCGAGCAGCCTCACGAATCTGCGATTAACAGGATTGTTTGAAATTCAGGATCGAGGACTAATGCGATCGGCAGAATTCGAGTGGCATAACTGCGTTGCGCCTATCCCCAAGGACGCGTGCACAGGGTTCGACGAGGCAAGAGGAGAATTCTTTGCTTATCCAACTGGACGCAGCAAAACGTCGCGGAGGCATCGAGCCTCTCATATTGGGGAGGGACACGCGGGGACGGCACTATACAACCACTCTGAAGCCGCCGTTTCCAATAGTGGCTCAAAGTGATTCAGCAATTCTGGAGAACTTGGCTGGACAAGTTGCAGCGGAAGACCGTCAGCAAGAATTCGGAGCGTCTGTCGATCCCTTGTACCTGTTTTCGTGTGGCATGTTGTGGCATCAGCAGCGAGACGCCAGCGCCGGATGGGAACTGATTCAATTTCTGCGATCACGGGATAAAGGCACGAGGGCGATCGCAGCGGCGCTGCTGGCGAAAACCGAACACGCGCGCCTCCTGGTTCGGGACCTCCGTCGAGCGAGAGCTCATGTCGCTAAACCCGCTACCAGCAATGTGGCGAGTCGGGATGGGCAGGGGCCCAGCAAGGTAGCCGAAATGAATACGCCGTATGGGTTGGAAATTGTCGAGAGTTGTCTCACCTGCAAGTTGCGCAAGCAGCACTGGTTCTGTGGCCTCTCAACCGAGGTTCTCAAATTGCTGAGTGTGGTAAGCCATCTGAGTACTTATCCCGGGGGTGCCGTGCTGTTCGTGGAAGGACAAATGCCGCGAGGAGTCTTTGTGCTGTGCTCGGGCAAGGCTAAACTCTCGACTACTTCGCGGGAGGGAAAAGTACTGATTTTGAAAATCGCCGAGGCTGGCGAGGTGCTCGGGATGAGCGCCGTAATTGCGGGCGAGCCTTTCGAATTAACCGCAGAGACGGCTGGACCGTGCCAGGTAAACTTCGTGGAACGTGACGCACTGATGCGGCTGATGGAAAAGAATGGAGAGTTCGGGCTGCATGCGTCGCAGGCCCTGAGCCGGGAGTTCCAGTCGGCGTACCGGGACATTCATGACCTGGTGCTGGCGCGCTCTTCCGCTGGCAAGCTGGCAAGACTTCTTCTCTCGTGGACGCCGATTCGCGAACAATTCGAGCCTCCTGAAATCCGCGTTCGGGCGAACCTGACCCACGAAGAGATGGCGCAAATGATTGGTTCCTCGCGAGAGACCGTGACCAGGCTCCTGAGCGAACTCAAGAAAAAGGAATTCATTCGATTGGACGGCTCGACCCTGGTAATCCGTAATCGAACGGCGCTGGAAGCGCTAGCTGCGTAGTGACGGACGCAGCACGGTAGACGGCCGGTTCTCCTCCCCGGCCGTCTGCCTTTGTGCAACCCTCCCCTAAAAATGGAACCCGATCTGAGCAGTCAGCGCGCGCGGTGTGACGTAGTGCGTGCCGCTGAAGGTTGAGAGGAAGTTGTACAGCACATAATTGTTGGCCAGGTTGACGGCGGTTAACTGCAGGCTCCACTTGTACCTTTCACCGCGGAAGAGATTGTCGTCGCCCACCGCGAGGTCAAACAGGTTGCGCGAGGCAATGCGCGGCGGATTCTTGTCATCGTTTTCCGTGTTCGGAGCGGGCACGTTTAACAGTGTCGATCCAAATTGCGATACCAGGCACGGATTCGGGAGAGGTGTGAACGGAGTTGCTCGCTGCGCGCCGCAGAACAGACCTGACTCGAACTCTTGATCGGCGGTTAGAGGAGTCCCGAAGGAATCCGTCAGCGCAATGGCTGGCTGGCCGTTCAGGGTGGTGGTCTGGGCGCAGTTTCCGCCAAAGCAAGGTGTCTGTCCGGCTACCAGGCCACTGTCATACCGCCAGTTGAACCCGAGCCAGGCTCCGGTTTTCCCTAGCTGATATTGCAGGTGAGTTGTCAGATTGAACTTCTCGTCGTGATCAATACGGAATGGGGTTGAGGCGGCTGCACCTATAGCCACGGCGGGTACGGCGCCGGCTCCTCCGATCTGGGGTGTGAAAAAACGGGCTGCGACGCTAGAGAACACTGCGAGAGCCGAGAATCCGTGGTAGTTAGGCACACTCACGCGGCCAGCGTAACCGGGAATCTTGGATCTGTCCCACTCGATGGGAAACGTGATCGGAGTATTACCGAATACGCTGAAGTCATAGGCGTTGTGAGTGTATTTCCAAATGTACTCGCCCGAGAACACAACGTACTTTCCGAAGGCTTGCTGCAGGCCAGCGTGGAATTCGTTCCGCCAGCCGGGAACAAACGGGGTAACACCTGACACCGTACAGCCAAGAAGCGGATTCAAAACAGGATTGGCGCAACCGTTATTGGAGAGCACAAGGTTTTCATTGAAGGGAGTTTCCAGCACTCGAGCATAGGAAACACGCAGAACGGTGTTCGTCTTCTTAATGTTGTACGCGATGCCAAGCCGTGGTTCCGGCTCTTTGTGTGTGGTCAGGCCATTGTAGAAATCGCCGCGCAGTCCGAGATTGAAGGCCCAGCTTCCTTTCGTGACCGTATCTTGCACGTAAAGAGCCAGTTCCTTTACGTCGGTGTGACCGTTAAATGTGTAAAGCCCCCCTCCGCGAGTCAAGTCGTAGGGCAGCAGGATGGGATTGAAGTTTGGGTACTGAGAGGAGTTCGGCGCATTGAAGTTCTGAGCCGTATTGGGTTGATTGACTCCAGTACACTGCGACGGATTGGTGAATCCTTGCACGGAAACATATTGATTCTGAGCGGCGGAAAAGGCCACACAGGGTGCGTTCAACGTCGGATCAACTATGCCGAGCGGGTCATGTTCGTCCAGAAACGTCTGCTCATAGACGGCACCTGCCTTCAGGTTATTGATTCCCTTGACATAGGAAATGTCCGACCGAAGGCCCGCATTCGTCAAGGTTCGGTTCTGTGCCACCGTTTCTCTTTGCAGATTGATTGGTCCCAAATCGGCGAATGGATCGGCGCTAGGGTAGTAATTGAATTGGTCTCTGCGCACGAAAGCACCCAGACTGAACACTGCGGTGTTGCCGAGTAATCTATTCCACGAGGGCGCGATATTGAACGTCTTGATCTGAGAACGTTGGTCCGTAGGCCCTACCGGGGCGCCGTTCGGGCCGAGTCCGCCGTTATTGACAACCACACCGTTCCACAGGGTCGCGAATTGGGAATCGAATGAATTCGGAGTCTGGAACCAGGAACGCGTAAAGCCAAAATTCAGGTGAATTGAATCTACGTTGGAAATCTGATAGTCCACACGGTCGAACAAATTTTCTTCATTGCCCTTGTCGTGCATAACCGCAAATTCCGGAGGATCAAGAAATCGCCCACTGTTCAAGCCATTGGCTGAAATGAAGTTTCCCCAGTTCTTGCCTCCATAGGCAAGGTTGAAGCCGAGATCCGAAGACCCGAACGATCCGTATGATGCCACCACGCTGCCGTGAGGAGTGGTCGCTCCCTGGCCGGAACGGGTTGTCACATTGATAACGATGCTCGTTTTGTCACCGTATTCCGCGGGCGGTGCACCGGAAATGACCTCCAATGACTCGACCGAATCAAGAGGAATCTGGTTCGAAAAAACCTTACTCTGCTGGTCGGTAATGGGCTGGCCATCGACGGAAAAGGAGTTCTCCGCGTGGTCACCCAAGCCGTGGAACAAACCGTTGGAATCAGCGGCAATTCCTGGCGAGGCGAGCGTCACCAATGAACTCACGGACGAGGACTGGCTTTCCAGAGGCAGTTTGTCGAACAGGCCACGATCCACGTCGGTATGAAATGTCGGATCGTTTTCCAATAGATCAGCTCCTGAACCCTCGACGGTTACGCTTTCGGAAGATCCGGCGACCTGGAGGTTGACCTTGATGTCCAAAGGCACGGCCGAGCGCAGCTCGACATCCTGGGCGTAAGAAGTAAACCCCGCGCCTGTCACGCTCAAGTGGTAGGGATTGAATGGGACGTTTGGGAAGCTGAACCTCCCGGCACTATCTGTCATGGTCGATCGGTCAAAGTGGCTGACCGGATTGTGAATCTCAACTGTCGCGTTCGCAACCACGGCGCCAGATGGATCGAGGACAGTGCCGTTGAGAGATGCCGAGTTGGATTGCCCGTAAGCGTAAAGGCCGAGTGCTAAATAAACACATGCTATAAAAGCCGCATGAAGCGACTTCTTGTAAGAAGCCAGCATAAATTCCTCCAAAAGAATTGGTCTAAAAGATCAAAGCCACGGTTCATGGGACACGAACCGGCGTACATGTAGGTGAGGTCTGATCTTTAGACGCTGGGAGGCGGGCGGACACACAGGGCGAACGCGATCACGCGTTGCTTGGTCGAAACTGGCTTTGGCCGAAACGTTGCTACCGGAACGAACGTCGCATCCGGCAGCGTAGAAGTGGTTTTGGGGGAAGCTGAATGGGCAGCGACACAGACTGTGCACTTTGCCGCCTCGGTCGCACTGGAATGGTTATGAGCGGCAAACTCTACTGCTGACATTAACGTCAACAGTAGACACATCCAAGCTATCGATTTCGAGATCGACCGCATGTTATGAATTCGCTACTTGAATCTACACCGAAACAGGAAGCGGATGCAATTAGGATGCCTG
>Ga0210395_10004853_pt1 | contig 10326 bp, 6 predicted proteins | sample IncBWH4OmetaG_FD_150861 | JGI IMG/M metagenome (GOLD analysis project Ga0210395, IMG submission 150861) | Forest soil microbial communities from Barre Woods Harvard Forest LTER site, Petersham, Massachusetts, United States - Inc-BW-H-4-O ...
AACTGGATCTTACCGAAATCACGCCCGAGCTGTTTCAGGCACTCCAACTTCTCGAACCCTACGGCATGGGAAATCCCGAGCCCCTATTCGCCGCCCGCAATGTGCAGCTAGCCGCGCCTCCGCGGATTCTGAAAGACAAGCATGTCAAGCTGAAGGTCAGGGCGGGGGATCCCAAGAAAGAAGAACACACAGATTCGCAGCCGAACGAATCCCGGGAACTCTCCGCAGCAGCGATTCTGGCAACTCCACGCTGTCATCCCGACGGTGCCGCCATCCGCCGCGAGGAAAGAACGGCGGCGGTGGCCGAAGCCGCTCAACCGAGAACTGAGAACCGAGAACAGAGAACTGGTCCCAGAATCACCTTCGACGCCCTGGGCTGGCACATGGCCGAACGCATGCAGCAAACCCCTCTGCTGGCCGGCGATTCGATCGATGTCGCCTTCACCATCGGCCACAACGATCATCCCGAATACGGCGGCTTGGAACTTTCCCTGCGTGATTTCAAAATCCCCGCCCGCTGAACAACTGCTGCAGAGTTCCGGTAGCCGCAAGCTGCCAGGTGTTAGACTTCGGCTTCAGCAGAATCACCGCTTCTGCAGTCGACGGTGCCCATGCCTCAATCGATGCTTCCTGTTCTGCTCGTGCTGGCCCTGACCGCCGATCTATTTGCCCAGAATAAAACCGGTCAGAGCAAAACTCCTCAACTGCAAATGACACCTCCTGCAGGCTCAACCGACTCGGCCTCTCGCCTGCCGGTCAAGCGGGTGGTGCTGTACAAGAACGGTATTGGCTATTTCGAGCACACAGCGCACGTTCATGGTACTCAGGATCTGAGCATCGATTTCACGACGGCACAGCTCAACGATGTCCTCAAGTCTCTGACTGCCGTCGATATGGGCGAAGGCCGGGTGTCATCGCTGCGGTACAACTCGATTGCTCCGCTGGACGAGCGGCTGAAATCATTGCGCCTGCCGTTTGGTGAGCAAGTGACACAGGCCGAATATCTGACGGCGTTGCGCGGGGCGCGCGTCGAAGTCCGCAGTGGGTCGGCGAATGCCAACGGCCGGCTGCTGAGTGTGGAGAAGATCCGCAAGCAGCGCGGCCGGGACGACTTCGAGGATGTCACAACCTTCTCTATCGTTACCGACACCGGAGAAATGCGAAACTTCGACCTCGCCGCCGGCACCTCGGTCCGCATCGCCGAGCGCGAACTCACCGACGAAGTCGGCAGGTATCTCAGCCTCATCGGTTCCTCACGCGCTCACGACGTCCGCCGCATGAGCTTCACAGCCTCGGGCTCGGGAGACCGCGACATTTTTGTGAGCTACATCAGTGAAGTTCCAGTCTGGAAGAGCACCTATCGCATTCTCCTTTCCGAGAAGCCAAACCAGAAGCCGCTGCTCCAAGGTTGGGCAATCGTCGACAACACCATCGGCGAGGACTGGAAAGATATACAACTCTCGCTGGTCGCAGGGGCCCCGCAGTCGTTCATTCAAGACATCTCACAGCCTTTTTATGCTCGGCGCCCGGTCGTAGCCCTGCCCGAATCAGTCATGCTCACTCCGCAATCTCATGAGGCGACACTGGAGCAGTATGCCAAGTTGCAGGCCCCGCCGCCGCCCCCGCCAGGCGTTTCGCATGCCACCACCAGTCTCTACGGCATCGTGAAAGATCCTTCCGGAGCGATAGTCGCGGGCGCTCGGGTCACCATTCGGAATGAGGAAACCGGTGGTTCGCAGGTGGCCACCACCGATACTCAGGGCCGCTATCGCTTCAACGACATTCAGGCCGGAAACTCTGCCATCTTCGTGACCGCCACCGGCTTTCAAAGATTCAACCTGGCCAATATTTACCTGGGAATCGGCCGCAACAACGAGGTTGACGCCACGCTGAACGTGGGAACGGCGAACGAGACGGTCGAGGTGCAAGGGACCGCTCCCACTCTCAATACCGAGTCCGCGGAAATGTCCGCCACGGTCGAAAAGCAAGGCGCCGAAGCCGAAGGAAAATCTGCTGGCGATTTCTTCGAATACAAAATCCAGCAGAAAATCACGATCGGCAAAAATCAGTCGGCACTGGTCCCCATTCTGCAGGCGCACATCGAAGCGGAGAAGGTCACGCTGTGGAACCCGGAGTCCGCCCCGCTGCGTGCCCTCTGGATTAAGAACACCAGCGGCCAAGTGCTCGATGCCGGCTCATTCAACGTGCTTGAGGCCGAAGCCTTTGCGGGCGAAGGAGTGCTGGAAACCATTCATCCCGACGAGCGGCGATTGCTCTCCTATGCCGGCGATGCGGCGGTGCATGTGAAGTACTCCGCCGAATCGAGCGAGAAGCCGTTTAGCCGTGTTCGTATCGCCAAGGGCATCATGACGATGATCAAAGAGGAGCACAAAACCAACAAGTTCACAATTCGCAACGCCGATACCGAACCACGCCAAATCGTTGTGGAATACCCGGCGGAAGAGGGATGGAAGCTGTCTTCCGGAACGCCTCAACCCGAGGAGTCCACCGAGTCATACCACCGTTTCCGCGTTCCCGTCGATGCCGGGAAAACCGCCGACCTGACGGTCGAGTCGATCCACCCGGACGAAAGCCGGGTCGAATTGACCAGCCTCGACGACGACGTGGTAGCGGTCCTAACCCAACAAAAGCGGATCACTCCGGCATTGCAACAGGCTTTCGACAGCATCCTCAAACAGAAGTTGAAGGTCGAGGGAATTTCCGACCAAATTGCAGAGCGCAAGCGCGAGTCCGACCAGATCACGGCCGACCAAGGTCGCATCCGCGAAAACATGAAAGCGCTCAAGGGAAGTTCCGAAGAGAAGGCCCTGCTGCAGCGTTACGTCGGCCAACTCGACTCGCAGGAAAGCCGGTTGGCAGCACTGCGCAAGGAAAGCGTGGAACTGACCGCACAGGAGAACCAGGCTAAGACTGAATTCGATCGCTTGGTCATCACGGTGAATGTGGACGAGAGTTTCAATTAAACCCAGATCGGGTAGGCTTGCTGGCTCACCACAGATGGTAATGTCCGTCGCGGCGCGCCATCTCTACACTCACGCCGAACAGAGCCGCCAGTCGCTCCACTTGCAGGATCTGTTCCTTAGGCCCGTCGGCGACGACTCGTCCGCGATCCATCAGCACAACGCGACCAATCTCCGGGACAATGTCCGCCAGTTCGTGCGTCACCAGGATGATCGCGGTTCCCGAGTTCGCCAGCGCGCGCATGGTTTGCCGCAGGCTCTGCTGAGCCGACAAGTCCAGCGAGTTGCAAGGCTCATCGAACAGCAACGCATTCGGCCGGTGCACCAGAGCGCGAGCGATCAGCACGCGCCTCGCCTCGCCCGACGACATGGCCGCCACCGGACGCTCCGCCAGATGCGAAATCCTTAGTTCAGCCAGCGCCGCATCAGCAAGATGAATTTTCTCCGGATCGACCGTATGATTCGGCCAGATTGCGGTGCTGCTGAAAAATCCGGAAAGCACGACATCGCGGCCGATGGCTTCGCCCGTGACCGACAGCATCAGGTCGTTCGACACGATGCCCATGTGCTCGCGCAGTTTGAAAACGTCCCAGCTTTCGTGGCCGAGTAGTTTCATCCACGAATCTTCCCGCGCTACCGGATAACATTCGCGGGTAATGGTCTTGATCAGCGTCGACTTGCCGCAGCCGTTAGGCCCGAGAATCGCCACATGCTCATCGGCGCCAATGCGCAGGCTGAAATCGTCGAGCGCGATTTTCTGTCCCCGCATGACGCGCAGGTTATGAAAGTCGAGCAGGGGCGGAGTCGCTTCCGAAGTCATTCTTACCAGTTTAGCGGTCGTTGGTCGTTAGTCGTTCGCGACTTTGCGATGGCCCGATCGGCGTCTTCGCCCTCAGCCAACGACCAGCGACTAACGACCAACGACGCCCTCGCTCTTGCATTACACTGAACCCAGATGCCGCTCAAGATCTATCGCCTGCGCCGACTGCTGGCTGCGACCGCCGCGCTGCTCACCCTGGTTGTGGCTGGGATGTATTTCTACGCGCGCATGCAGGTGACGAACGGGTTGAAAACAATTCCTGGCAAGATCCCGATCGAAATCAAGCAGACCGCCAGCGGATTTCAGCTTTCCAAGTCTGACGGCAAGCGTACCCTGTTTAGCGTCCAGGCCAGTAAGGTCAAAGAGTTCAAGCTCAACGGCAATGCCGAACTGCACAATGTCAGCATCATCCTCTACGGCCGCGATTCCTCGCGCTTCGACCAGATTTATGGCGACGACTTTGCCTACAACGAAAAGACCGGTGACGTCACCGCCAAGGGTGATGTGCAGATCGACCTGGTGGCCAATCCCGCGGGCCTCGCCAGCGCCGATCAATCCACGCCGAAAGAGCTCAAGAATCCAATTCATCTGAAGACGCGTGATCTTGTCTTTAACAAGAACAGCGGAAACGCCGTCACCGAGGCTCGCGTCGAGTTCCGCACTCCGCAGGCCCAAGGCTGGGCCGTGGGCGTGAAGTATGCCGGCAAGAGCAACACACTCACCTTGTCGTCGCAAATCCACGTCGTAGTGAATGGCCCGGATGCGGCGGTCATCGAGGCCGACCACGGAGTCATTACCAACGATCCCCGCCAGATTCTGCTCGACCATCCTCATCTCAGCCGCCAAGACGGGAAGCTCCAGGCGGATCAGGCGGTCTTTTATCTTGACCGGGAGAATCAGGTGGAACGAGTGCTGGCTACGGGAAATGTCACCACTGTGACCCGGGTGCAGAACCCAACGCCGCACGCCGCGAAGAGTGATTCCGTGGCCACCACTCCAAGCGATCTTCCCCCATCCACGGAAATGCACAGCCGCGCCGACCAGGCTGAGTTCCTGCTCGCAGGCAAGCGGGACCTGCTTCGTACCGCAACCATGACGGGCAGCGTTCACATCGAAGAATCCGGGCCTCAGCCCATGCAGGGCGACGCGGGGCGCGTCATTATGGATTTTGCCGGCCAGAACCAGCTACAAAAGATTCACGCCGTCGATGGCGTACGACTCACCCAAAAGGCAGGCTCCGGAAACCCGGCAGGCAACAAGCCAGGGGCGAAAGGTCTGGGATCAGGTCCCCAGGATTTCGTGCTCACCGCGCCCATCATTGACTTCACCGTGGCGCAAGGCCACATCCTGAAGCGTGCGGAAACCTCCGGGGCGGCGCAGATCACAATTGCGCAAACTTCGGCCAGCCCCCCAGCAATGCCAACAGGTTCCGATCAGGCCTTAGCTCAGGCTCCTGCTGCCCAAAATACAGTGGTGACGGCGGGAAAATTCCGAGCGCAATTCGCGACTTCCGACCGGCGCACCCACCTCACCAGCGTGCACGGCGCCCCCAACGCCCGCATCGTCAGTTCGACTCCGGGGCAGCCCGACCGCATCAGCACCAGCGACTCAGTCGATGCGTCCTTCCTGGCGCTGGGTGGCATCGACTCCATCACGCAACAAGGCAACGTCGCCTACAGCGATGGCCAGCCGCCCGAGAAGCGCATGCAAGCCTGGGCCAACTCCGCGCGCTATACTCCTGCCGACCAGATGCTGGTGCTAACCGGAAGTCCGCGCATAACCAGCGGCGGCATGGCAACCACGGCGAAGACCCTTCGTATCAACCGCGCTACTGGTGTCGCGCTCGCCCAGGACGACGTCAAGAGCACCTATAACGATCTCAAGGAGCAACCGGACGGTGCGCTGCTGGCATCTTCTTCGCCGATTCACGTCACCGCGCACAGCATGACCGCCCACGGCAATACAGGGACCGCCCTCTATGCGGGAAACGCGCGCCTTTGGCAGGACGCGAATATTATCGAAGCCCCTACGATCCGGTTCGACCGCGACCGCCGATTCGTAATCGCTCAGGGAACACCCGACCAGCCAGTGCAAACAATTCTGGTGCAAGCCGAAAAGGCCCAAACAGAAAGAGCTCCGACGCGTAGCGGCAAGCCTGAAAACAGTCCGCCAACTGCAAAAGTAGCCGGAAAACTGCCGGTGAAGGCGTCACCCCTAGGCGGATCCAGCCCCATTTCCATCACCGCCGCCAAACTCACCTACGCCGATTCCGAGCGCAAAGTTCGCTACGAAGGCGGCGTCGTCGCCAAGGGTGCGGAGTTTACAGCCACGGCCAAAACCGCCGATGCCTATCTGCTGCCCCGCAGTCAAACCTCGAGCCCTCAATCGTTTGGCGGGCCCGGCCAGCTCGATCGTATGGTCGCTCAAGGCAACGTTCTGATACAGCAACCCAAGCGCCGAGCCGAGGGTCAGAACCTGCTGTACACGGCGGCGGACGACAAGTTCGTCCTGACCGGCGGGGCTTCCAACGAACTGCCTAGCATTTTTGATGCCGAACAAGGCAAGATTACCGGGGTTTCGTTGACTTTCTTCAGACGCGATGATAGGGTGCTCGTAGAAGGCGAAGCAAGTACTCCTGTGGTAACTCAAACGCGAGTGGCACGTTAATTGCCTGTTCGCATGGCTCGATAAATGCGTACCCTAGCCACGGAAGAAATTGGCAAATCGTATCGTGGCCGCCGCGTTGTAAATGGTGTCAGCCTGACGGTCGAGCAGGGCGAAGTTGTTGGTTTATTAGGCCCTAACGGCGCAGGCAAGACCACCACTTTTTACGCCATCGTGGGCCTGATCCCTCCCGATACTGGCCGCGTGTTGTACGACGGTCAGGACATCACTGACGTTCCTATGTACCTGCGGGCGCGTCAGTATGGCATCAGCTATCTCCCGCAAGAAGCTTCGGTTTTTCGCAAACTATCGGTAGAGGAAAACATCCTCGCGGTGTTGGAGGCGCAGCCGATGTCCTGGCACGAGCGCCGCGAGAAGATGGAGAAATTTATCGACGAACTGGGGCTGGAACATATCCGCCAGAATCGCGGGTACGCCCTGTCCGGGGGAGAGCGCCGGCGCGTGGAAATTGCCCGCTGCCTGTGCATCAATCCCACGTTCATTTTGCTGGACGAACCGTTTTCCGGGATCGATCCGATTGCCGTACTCGACCTGCAGAAAATTATCAGCAGCCTGCGGGCCAGCGGCATCGGAGTACTGATCACCGATCACAACGTGCGCGAAACGCTCACGGTAACCGACCGGGCCTACATCATCGACGACGGCAGAATTTTCCGTCACGGGCCGCCGGAGCAACTGGCCGGCGATCCGGAAGTGAGAAGAGTGTATTTGGGCGAGAGTTTCTCGCTGGTGTGAGCGTTATATGTTTTGTCATTCCGAACCGGCGTCGTTTGCCGATGAGGAATCTGCTGTTTGCCGGCGCCAAGCAGATTCCTCCGCCCCTCGCATTCGCTCGGGGGTCGGAATGACAAAGGGCGAATAAGGGAAAAAATCGGCCAAGTTTATGGTCTTACTGCAACACAAACTCAGCGTAAAGCTATCGCAGCGCCAGATCCTTACCCCGGGTCTGGTGCAGATGGTCTCTGTCCTAGCGCTTAACAAGCTCGAACTCAAGGACATGATCACCGCTGAGATGGTCGAGAACCCGGTTCTCGAAGAACTGGAAGAGTCGGTTCCGCTGCTCGACGAGGTCGGCAAGAAAGAAGAAGACCGCGAACGCGCCGCTGCCGCCACCAATGAAGAAAATCCCGCGTCCGCCACCGAAAACAAAGATCCCTTCGAAGAAATCGATTTCGGCTCGTTCTTCCAGGATTATCTCGATCCCGGCTACCGCACGCACAGCGAGATGGAGGACATCGAGCGCCCGTCGTTCGAGAATTTTCTTTCCAAGCCGACCAACCTGACCGACCACCTCGGCTGGCAACTGGGCGCTTTGAGCCTGCGGCCCGAAGTGCGCGAGGCCGCCGACCTGATCATCGGCAATCTGAACGAAGATGGCTACCTCATCGCCAGCGACGACGAGTTACTCGGCGTCGCTCCGCCCGCCGCTCCTGAAGCCGACGCCCAGACCGCGAAGAACATCGTGAACGAGGCGCAAGCCCTCGGCCTGGGAGAGATCGCAGAAGATTCTGCAGCCGAGACCGGTGCAGACGCGGACGAGCTTTCCTCGACGGAAGAGATTGCAGAGACCGCAGACCTCGCGGAAGCTGATCACGGCGTTCAGGAGGATGAAGCTCTCGATGCGGGCGAAAACGCCGGGCCGGTCTTCACCCAAAATGCTGAAGCCGGTCCCGCCGCCGAGCAATCCCCAGAACAACCCTCGGAACGCGCGGAGACTTCTTTCTCTTCTCGCTCCGGAGATTCCGCGGCTGCTGTTGCCCCTGCCCAAGAGCCAGTGCCGCGACCCGCTTCGACCTACAAGCCGGGGTTTGCTGCCGCCGATCTGGTGGAAGCTCTGGAAGTCGTCCGCCAACTCGACCCTCCCGGCGTAGCCTGCCGCGATCTGCGCGAGTGCCTGCTCTACCAGCTCCGTTACCACCAGGGGCAGCTTGCCCTGCACAAGAACGGCAACGGCACGGCTCAGATTTTGCAGGATGCCATGGCCGTAGTCGACCAGCATCTGCGCGGCGTGCAGAACAAGCAACACAAAGAAATCGGCAAAGCCATCGGCCGCCCCATCGAAGCCGTGCAGCAGGCCGTTGATTACATCCGCACGCTCGATCCGCGTCCCGGCCTGCGCTACAACAAAGTGCAGCCGCGCCTCATCGAGCCCGACGTTGCCTTCATCAAGCACGGCGACGAATGGCTCGTGATCATGAACGACGAAGACCTGCCGCAGCTTCGCCTGAATCCCGCTTACAAGAAACTTGTGACCCGCGACGGCACCAACGAAAAGAGCACCCGCGACTACGTGAAAGAGCGCTACAAGAGCGCCATCCAGCTCATCAAGAACATCGAACAGCGCAAGCAAACCATCACCAAAGTCTGCTATTGCATCGTAGCCCGCCAGCAGGATTTCCTCGAACGCGGCATCGATCAACTCAAACCCATGATGATCAAGGAGGTGGCCGAAGAAATCGGCGTGCATCCTTCCACGGTAAGCCGGGCCGTCGCCAACAAATACGCGCACACACCGCAAGGCGTATTCGAGTTGCGATATTTCTTCAGCGAGAGCGTACAGGGCCCCGAGGGCGGCGGCACGTCGCTGCTCATCCTCAAACGCCGCGTCAAAAAGCTCATCGAGGAAGAAGATCCCAGCCGCCCGTTGACCGACGAGCAGATCACCCGCATCCTGCAATCGCAAGGCATCCAGGTGACCCGCCGCACCGTAGCTAAATACCGCGAAGACATGCGCATCCCCAGCACGCACCAGCGCAGAGTCAAAAAGAATTGAGTAATTGTTTAATTGAGTAATTGAGAAATTTGAAGGTCAACCGCTTTTCAATTACACAATTACAAATTACCCAATTACACAATCGCTTTACTAATGTGGTGCCCGATTTATCCGATGATTAAGACTAAGAGGGGGCGCTCATGAACGTGGAATACACTGGCAGGCACTACGTAGTCACCTCCACCATCCGCAAAGAAGTAGAAACCGGCCTCACAAAAATCCGGAAAATTCTGGGCGACCGCTTTGATGCCAACGTCATCCTCGCCGTCGAAAAACATCGCCACAAAGCCGAAATCACCATCAGCCCCCGCAATGGCCCACTGGTCGGCCTGGCTCAGGCCAAGGACATGATGATCGCCGTCAGCGAAGCCCTCGACCACCTCGAGAAGCAAGCCGTCAAATACAAGACCCGCTGGATGTCGAAAAAACGCTCCGCCCGCAAGACCGAAGAAGTCAAGAAATGGAACGGCCACTCTGCCCAAGTGGACGGCGGCGACGCGCACACCGATCTGCAGACCGTCGTCGGCACATCGGAAACAACCGCCGTCCCGGTCATGGTCCACAAGTATCCGGCCGTGGCGAAAACCACCGAGGTCCACCTCGTCCGCTCCGACGAAGCGGTCGCCATGCGCCCCATGACCCTCGAAGAAGCCATCAAAGAAGCCCACTTCAAGGACCGCGACGTCTTCGTCTTCCGCGACCCCAAAGGCAAGCTGATGATCCTGCACCGCACCCGCGAAGGAAAGATGGAGTTGATCGAAGCTCCGTAGAGCAGCCTAAACGCGACCTCCCACGGTCGTGTCATCCTGAGCGAAGTGGCTGATTCTCGAAGAGAATCAGCCACGCAGTCGAAGGATCCCTCTCACATTTGCAACTGCCGGTGGCTCACAAGGGAGTCTCGATGACAACGATTTCGGTTGACATGGTGCCGGCCGATCCCTTTGACAACGCCCGCCGCACAAGCCTAGCATCGTATTCGAGCAAGCAACGTCCTGTTACTCCTTCAGGTCCTCTGAACTAAGTCAGCCCATCTGAAGTTTTCCCTTCTTAGCGTCCTCCGAAATTCC
>Ga0210395_10004856_pt1 | contig 10319 bp, 8 predicted proteins | sample IncBWH4OmetaG_FD_150861 | JGI IMG/M metagenome (GOLD analysis project Ga0210395, IMG submission 150861) | Forest soil microbial communities from Barre Woods Harvard Forest LTER site, Petersham, Massachusetts, United States - Inc-BW-H-4-O ...
CCTCAGTCTCGAGCTGTCTACGACCGGCAGCGGTTAGCCGGTAGAAGCGTACCTTGCGGTTTGTTTCTGAGATGCCCCATTCAGCCGTAACCCATCCCTTCAGCAGCATCTTCTGCAGCGCCGGATAGAGTGACCCTTCTTCTACCGCCAGGACTTCGCTAGATAGCAGATGGATGCGCTGCGCAATCGCATATCCATGAAGAGAACCTGAACGCAGCACTCGCAGAATCAGCATCACAAGCGCGCCGGAAGGCATTTCATTTTTAGGCATAAAGATATAAGGCATAGATAATCTATGCCTTAAAGAAATGTCAACACCTTTTTTATTAATACCGATGGTCGTGGGCGCTTTTCGATTAGTCTCCATACGCTCTTTTCGTCACTGATCGGCCACTGAGCAGCACTATTCCGATCGGAGCGCCTCCCGCAGGAGAGTATGAACTCTACGCGTGCGATAGCTAACATGTTGTTGACGCGCACTTCCAGCAGCGCGCTTCCGTCGTGCGCCTTGTCAGTACGTTGGAGTACATTGGGACGTCGGAGGCGTCACTGCGTGCATAGCATTTTGCTACAAGATGTGCGGCACGCTCTTCGTGCTCTGGCCGCCTCTGCCGCCTTGCGCGATGCTGTTGATTGGTGCCGGCCTGCTCATTCGCAGCTTTGCTCGTGTACGCGACTTAAATCCCGGCTTCGATCCTCATAATGTCCTCACCCTTGAACTAACCATGACCGGTGAGCGATACACAGACAAAGAAACGGTTCTCGCTGCTTATCACGATCTTTGGCAGAGGCTGGAAAACTTGCCAAGCGTCACTGCGGCAGGGGCCGTCACATCGCTGCCGCTAAGCCAGATGTTTGCCTGGGGACCTGTCACGGTTGAAGGACGGGTGTCGCCGCCGGACGAGAAGTTCATCAATGCCGATATCCGCGTGGTCAGTGGACACTATTTTCGGGCAATGGAAATACCGCTGCGCGAAGGCCGGTTATTCACCGACGATGATGTTGCCAACAAACCCCATGTGGCGGTAGTCGACGACTACATGGCGCAACAACTCTGGCCAAACCAAGACCCGATTGGCAAGCGCTTGCATTTCGGAAGCATTAGCGAGACAGATTCTCCTTGGATCACTGTTGTCGGCGTGGTTGGCCGGGTGAAGCAATATACCCTGGACGCAGACTCGCGCATCGCGTTTTATGTTCCACAAACGCAGTATGCAACGCGCGCCATGAACGTCGTTATGCGAAGCAGCAACGATCCGGTTGCTCTGGCCGGCGCGGTAAAGCAGGAGATTCACGAACTCAATCCTGATCTTCCGCTCTACAACGTGACCACGATACAGGAACGCTTCGACAAATCTCTGGCCCGCCGTCGTTTCACCATGCTGGTACTCGGGACATTCGCGGCAATTTCGCTTGGGCTCGCGATGATTGGAATTTATGGGCTCATTGCTTACTTGGTTGGCCAAGGCACCCGCAAAGTCGGCATTCGGCTGGTCCTCGGCGCGACACCTGCGAATATCAAAGCGCTGATCGTTCGCGGCGGGATGATCCTGGCCTTTTGGGGGGTCGGGATCGGCATCGGAGGTGCACTGGTAGTCAGCCGCTTGATGCGCTCGCTGCTTTTCGGTGTCGGAGTCACCGATATCGTGACGTTTGTCGCGGTTCCCACTCTACTAACTTTTGTCGCTTTTCTAGCCAGCATGTCCCAGCGCGACGCGCTTCCCGCATAGATCCCAGCACATCGTTACGATGCGAATAGGAGCGACGCTACTGACAGAGTTGCCTTCATAAGGCATCTGTCGTCTACCCGGCCCTATCTCTTCAATATAAAAGTTGGAATGTTTTCGGAATTCGTATTGAGAAACGCACGTAGCTATTTCAGATCGGTAGAGCGAAGCACAATAGCGCTCATTCGGGGTATGGCGACGGCTCCATCGCGAATCTCCTCTTTAGCCCCCTCTCTCCATCGTCCGTCTGGATCCACCGCAGCATTGCCAAACGTAATTCCCGTTTTGCTTTCTCCGGATGGAGCAATAAGTCGGAGAGCAATGCCTGTGTTTATCCCTAATTCTCTTATCGAAAGATGCGTATCCTGCAAACTGTCCTTGTTCACAATGACCACAGAGCTCGGCTTGCCACCCGAGCCCAGAACATACGTCGTCATGTTTATGCCATGAGTATCGATGTCGATTGGAAGGACCTCATTGCAATCAGTAAGGGCTGCAGCAAATGCCAGCATGCCGTAATAAGGAGGGCCAGCCGTATACATGCCTTTTTGATCGTCCTGGATTGGAGAGTAGGAACTGATGAATCCCAGTTGATTGATGCCCGTTTCGATGTTGACGCCAGAGCAGCCGTATTGGGCCAATAGCAGCATGTAATCCAGCGTCCAAGGGGCACCCACAAAGGTATCGCTCACTCCTGGACGACCTCCCCCATAGAATGAATTTGTTTCACACATGCGCCAGGGAATTCCGCAATGTTGAGCAACGGAACGAAGACGTACCAGTACATTTGTCAGACGCGGATCAGGACGAAGAAGCAGTTCGGGAGTGCCGTCCTTCTGATTGCCTCGATAATAGTGGGTTGTCAGCAACTGAACGTCCCCCTTCGAGTCGTTCGCCATCCGTTCCACCCACTCAACTGAGCTGGCTGTATCCGGAGCGGCCAAGCGGATACCGGGCACTGCCTCACGAATCGCGGCGAGCCACTCGCTATACTCAGCACGGTACGTCTCGTAGTTATATGACGATGTGCGGAATGGCTTTTCGCCGCGTCCGTAATTTTCCACTTCGTTGCCAAGTTCAAGAGCCAATAGCTGACCGCCGAGTGCGTTGGCAACCGCACGCGCTTCGACGATTGCATCTTCTATACCACCCAGTGCGAAGTTGACGCTCCAGATCGCGCTCCACCCAGTTGTTTTGAGGAACTGGCCGAAACGATCCAGGTCAGCGCGGGTGATGACTGTATTCTGGCGTTCCGTTCTCGAAGTTCCATCCGATTCGAAGCGGGTGTAGTCGGCAACGATGCCTCCCACGCGTATCACCCCGGCAGGTCCCAACCCCTTGATCAGGTTCACGTAGCGATGATTATCTATATTCAACAGCCCCGGAGTGGCAACCGATGACATTTCATAGCCCAACCCAATAAAGTTGCCAGGGACAGATACAGGCGCAGCCCCGCTTAGCCTCGGTGTATCTAGCAGATCACTTACATTGACAACGGCAGGACTTGACCCGGTAAGCGACAAACTGGCGCAATACTTCACCGCATTGCTCAGAAATGCGCGGCGACTAAACATGTTCGATCACTCAAAGTGAAGTAGATATGAGAGGGTTACTTGCCGTTCCGTTCAATCCTCGACCTCATGGTATCCGATCTGATTTTTGGGTTCAAAGAATCCGCTATGAAAGCTTGTCTTGTGGTAAGCAATCAATCACCAGAGACATTTACGAAGACCAATCAATTCCGCTGCCTTCAATCAGTGCTTTGCCCTACTATCCCGATCCGAAGAGTTGGATTGAGCATCCCGTTGGCAAAGGCAAGCGACTTACAGTTACCTATCAGTGGGATCATTTTCCAACATCGCTCACCCGCCAAACGCTTCGGGTGCTGTCGTCGGTAACGAAAAGATCCCCATCGCGGCCAACCGCAGCGCCAACAGGTCGGCCCCGGACCTGGCGATCTTTCGTTACAAAGCCCGTGAGAAAGTCTCTATAGCTACCATCCGCGTGATCCTTCCACTTGGCCGTTGGGCGAGCCAGAAGATCTGGCCAAGGCGGTGTTCTTCCTTGCATCGGACGATTCGTCGTACATCAATGCGGTCGCGCTGATGTACGACGGCGGAATGACCGGCGCTCCTTTCGGAGCTCCCATTCTTCGAGGCTGACCGCACAAGGTTAAGGTCTGGAATAAGAGAATGCGAGTTGAACCCGTTTCGAAACGCGGGCAGTGTGCGCAGTCTGCTAAAGTTCTTCGTTATGCAAGTCTTCATTGGCCGCCTCTCACCCCAACGATCCTGCTTTGTTCCGCTGCTCATCCTGATGCTTTTCACGGCAGCGCATCCGCTGCCAGCGCAAGCGCCCTCAGCCCCACCGGCATCTGCACCCATCGTGCCGGACTGGGCGCAGCGGGGATCTCCTACGCACGCTCAGGTACCGCCACCGGCAGATTTTCATAGGCCGAGCAGGAACTTTGATGCGCCGATAGGAGTGTTTCAGGGCCAGTCTGACATTGGCTCCGCGGTAGTGCCAGGCAGTGCAAATTACGACGGCAACACGAAACAGTACACCATTAACTCCGCCGGCTATAACATCTGGTACTCGCGTGACGAGTTCCGCTATCTCTGGAAGAAGATGTCGGGGGACGTCTCGCTCGCGGTCGACGTCGCTTTTCCAGATCCGAAGGGCTATGACGACCGCAAGGCAGTCCTGGTCATTCGCCAGAGTCTTGATGACGATTCCAAGGAAGCCATGATCGGCGAGCATGGGGTGGGCATGATCCACCTGGCGTGGCGTTCGGAAAGGGGCGCGATGATGAAGGACGCCCAATTTCGCTTCGGGGGCACCCCTGCCGGGATCAAAGCTAAGCGTATCGGAATCGAAAAGCACGGGGATTCCATTGCGATCTTTGTCAGTCTCGAGGGCGAACCCGTGCACCAGCTTGGCCCGCCAGTCACGCTCCACTTCGACGAACCTTTTTATGTGGGCATCGGTTTCTGTTCGCACTTGCCCGCGACATCGGACACGGCTGTGCTCTCTAACGTCGTTCTCGCGAACTCGGCGGGTAAAGTGGAGTAGGTCCTAGCAATGCGCGCACTGTGGGCCTGGGAAGAATCCCCCCAGCTTGTTCCGGCCGCTCGCGAGTAGACCATGCGCGTGCCGGCTCTGTGGAACACCACGACGGTGCTCGACCACGTTTTCGAAACGATCTTGCTCGACAAGAACCACTTCGCGATAGTGGTCAGATAAGACACGGGCAGCAACAAGACCAGCCATACTGCCCTCCATAACAATGGCGCGATCTCGATTTTCCGATCTGTCTGTAAGCGGAATCGAATTCATGCTGCCTCGCGTTTCTCTGTTCAAAGGAAATAATCAAACCCCTTCGTTTCACGGATGGCGTCGCGAATCGCGAGGCCGTCCCTACGCGATCCGCGATCATATTAGGTCTGAGCGCACTCAGCTGAGATTCAGGTCCCGATGCCGGAACCTACTCATGGCACACGAACCTCGACCCTTCTTTACGAGGGTTAGTGCACAGAGGCCCGAGATCTGTTACTGGATTCGGCAACGAGATCATTGCATTCGGCCCGGCGTCTTGTTCGCCGTTGAAAGGCGTAGGGGTTTTAGGGTTGAACCCGCAAGCCTCAGCGTCTTCCGGTTTGTTGAACCAGAATCCGACGTGAAATGTGTGGGTGGGTAGCAGGCCTGCAGCCGGATCGAATCCGAAGATTTGATCCAGCAAAATGGTTTTGATCGCTACCTCGGCTTCTCCATTGCCATCAGCCTGGACATCTGTCTGGTACCAGGCCAGTCCGAAGTTCTTGAATTTGGGATCTACTTCTCCGTTGGATAGGAGGTTCGTGTTCTGGATGGTGAACAGATCAAAGCCCAGATTTGGTTTCAGGTTGTGGGCGCGCAGAATGAGAATGTCATTCAGCTCACCCCTTTGAACGATGACTTCAGCGGTCGGCGCGGGACCGTATGGTACCCCCAGGCAGCTTAGGAACTTCGGTTGGGGTACCAGGTTAAAGACGATCTCAGGCGCTTGCGCAAATGCGGACTTTCCGACAAACCCAAGACTGATGAGGGCAAGTGGTAACATGAGCCACTTCTTCATGACATTCTCTCCTTGTCCTGCCATTAGCCGCGATTTAAGATCGTGGCTAATGGTGTGCAAGACTCCGCCATATTCATCTGCAACCAGCTTCGCCGTCCTTAAGGACCGCCAAAGAAAATCTAAGTAATTTGCAAAGAAACGCTGGCGAAGCAGCGAGCACAATTTATGGAGTTGAAAACAGGGAGCTTTTATGAATGCGGCCCTTTTCGCCTGGAGCCAGCCGAGCACCGGCTGACGCGCGAGGGAAGCCCCGTCTCGCTTTCTCCAAAGGCGTTCGAGTTGCTCGTCTTCCTGATCAGGAACCAGGGCCGACTGGTCACCAAAGAACAAATCATGCAGGCTGTGTGGCCTAGCAGCTTTGTTGAGGAGGCCAACCTTACCGTCTCAATTTCTGTTCTGCGCAAGGTGCTCGGTGAAAAGGAATCCGATCTGCGGTATATCGAAACGGTCCCGAAGAAGGGCTATCGATTTACCGCTGTGGTGAAAGAGATCGAGAGCCCACAAAAGGTCCTGATGCAAACTGATGGGGGGCTAAAACAAGCAGAAGTCCAGTTATTTCAGTCAAGCGGCCACGCTTCTACGGTCTCGGCTCCGAAACTGCCCGTGGGCGATACCGAGGATGGGAGCTGTGCCCGTGACGGTCCCGTACTAGTTCCCCAGGAAGCGGCGCATCCCACGAGCCGGCGCCGGCTGACGATCGCTGTGCTTGCCGTTCTAGTTTGCATCCTGACCATAATTAGCTACTTATCCTATCGAAGACGGGCGCTCTCAAAGCTTTCCGTGCCAGTGCAGCACAGTCTTGCGATTCTTCCGCTCCGGAATCTCAGGCAAAATCCGAATGATGACTTCCTGGGTTTTTCCCTTGCTGATGCAGTGATCACAAAGCTGGGTCCAGTGAGTTCGCTGACAGTACGACCGTCCTCCGCAATTGAGAAGTACAAAGGCCAAACCATCGACCTGCAGAGAGTTGCCGCGGAGCTGAATGTCGATACGCTGCTTACAGGTACATTCATTCACGATGGAGATGATTTACGAATCACTTATCAACTGATTGACGCAAAAGCTGACAAAATCCTCGGCAGAGACATGATTGATCTGAAGTACGATAAGCTCCTTACTGTACAGGACAATGTCACCCAACAGATTATTAAAGGGCTGGAATTGAACCTCTCGCCATCCGAGGCGGCGCGGATCAAGCCCAGTACGCCTGTCAACTCCTTGGCATATGAATATTATCTGCGAGGAGTTGACCTCGTAGGCAGTCATAATTTTCCAGTTGCCATTAGGATGTTGGAAAAGTCTGTTGAGATTGATCCGAACTATTCTCTGACCTGGGCTTACCTCGGACAGTCTTACGAATCAGCAGCGGCTTTCGAGTTTGGTGGGATGGAACAATATCAAAAAGCGCAGACTGCCTACGGACGTGCACTCGCACTTGATCCGAAACAACTGGAAGCAAATATGTTCCTGGCCAACCTGCTCGTTGACACAGGCAAGGTTGAGCAGGCCGTACCTCTGCTGCGGAATACTCTAAAAAACAATCCCAACAATGCGGCCCTGCACTGGGAACTGGGATACGCGTATCGCTTTGCCGGCATGTTGAGGGAGTCGGTTGCAGAATGTGAGCAGGCGCGTCAGATCGATCCTCTGGTGAAAGGAAATGGTGCCGTCCTCAATGGGTATCTGTACTTGAGAGAATACGACAAATTTCTTCAAAGTCTGCCTGATGCGAATGATGCGGCATTCATCCTCTTCTATCGCGGCTTTGGAGAATACCATCAGAAGAAATGGGATCTGGCGGCCAAAGACCTTGACCGGGCTTATGAACTCGATCCTACCTTGTACACAGGGATCGGAAAGGCATTTAGCAACTCTCTCGCTCACAGAGACAAAGAGGCACTGGAACTGCTGCAGCAACTCGAGAACAAGATTGTGCAGCGCGGAGTTGCTGATCCAGAAGCAACCTACAAGATCGCACAGGGCTATGCTGTCTTGGGTGACAAGGTCTCAGCGATGCGCATGCTGCGCTACAGCATCGAGCACGGCTTTTTCTCCTATCCTTATTTCATGAACGATCCTCTGCTTGGACCCATTCGCAATGAACCTGCGTTCCCGCAACTAATGAGCGCCGCATACCAAAGAAATGCATTATTCAAGAGTAATTTCTTCTGAGTGTGCTCGCCCGCTTTTTTGCTGTGACCTGTTTGTGCGCCACTCAAGCGAATGATAATGGTAAGCGTCCGGGTCTCGCCATCTAGACATCCGGCTGGATCAGGCCGACGATGGCATTGTGAGCGAGACTATAGTAGATGGTGCTAACGGCGGACCTGTGAAGCGGCTTCGACGCACGGCTGAGGAGAAGAAGCGTCGGTAGGTCCCCATTTTCTTTACGAGAGTCTCTGCCTAATCCGATAATTCCGAAAACCGCGGTGGCGATTCCCGCCAGGAGCTTCAGAATGAATCCAACGAGAGGCTGGCTAAAAAAGTGGGCAATTCCGGACATTTCGATCCCCACAATTATCAGTGCGTGGAGCGGGAGGTCAGCGTGGCGTCTTGTCCGACTGTGGGTCGGGCTGGATTCTCTCGCATGCCTTAGCAGTCCGCACGGTGAATGAAGAGCAGTCCTTTGTAGCAATACCGAATCCTACTATTGGACCAGTGGCAACTACAACGTCTCTGTCGCTTCCAGACTAACCGGTCTAGTAGGCGAAGCTCAAGGATGGTAAAGGCCAGGTCCGGCGAAATGTTTGGCAGCGAACGATTGATCATCGTCAGCCAGAAGATGCGCCAGCCCAGTATGCACAGGATGGAGAAGAAGTTGACCAGTCGTTCGGCGGTACGGGGCTTTGACGCTTCCGCCCTGCAGCCTGACTTCAGGATCTTGTGGAAGGTTTCGATCTTCCAGCGTTGGCTATACCAGCGGATCTTTTCCAGAGCATCGCGGCGCGAGATTACGGTAAGTCAAAGATCAGCTTCCAGTCGATCTTGTCCCGTCCTCGCGGCATGCCTCGTTCTTGGGCATGGATGACCGTAAGCTTCGGGTCGAGATATTGCAAGTGTTAGCCAATGAATGGCTGGCAAGTGGAATCGCCAGAGTGTTGGGTTTGCCGCTTCCTTCGTGCGAAATTGTGAATGTGGATGCTTCTTCGATTGCGACGACAGCCGAGCTAAAAGTCCAGGCATGCATGCTATGAGGAACCCTGTGCGGCGGGCCTGCAGTTTGGAACAGGTTTCTTTCTGAGATTGTGGATTGGTCAACCGTCCCAATCTGAACTTTTCGGTTGATGCTTTTCGGCAGTTCTTGGTGTTGAGAACTGCTGCAGAACAACTCGTTGTCGGGCCGTATACCAACTGGGGAACGGGCGCTGGAGGTGTATAGCACCGGGCGCGAAGCTACGCGATGCTGACGACCGAGGATAGGCGCAGTCACGAGCCCGCTAAAGGCAGTATTCAGCAGCAGGCGATCAATTGCCCGGCAAGGAGTTGTTCATTCGTCGTCGTGCGGCATACAAGCGGGCTATTTGGAAACCGCACGCAGCACCGTGTTGGCGGGACGATCGTTTGCATCTCTGATCGACGCTGGAGAAGGTTTCTGGGTCTTCTTCAGCCACTCGGCGGCTAATTGTTCGGCTTGTAGTAGTTGCTCCATCGTCAATGCCTTGCCAACGCTCTTGCAGGTTCGCGATATTTGTTGGCTGGCAATCAAGTACCACTTGTAGGCTTGGATGAGGTCCTTGAAATCGGACTTGCGGGTCCAGTAATAGCGGGCCAATTCGAGTTGCGCAGCGGGTACACCCTGCTCAGCAGCTCGTTGGTATCCGACGAGAATGGAAGCACTCTGCAAGTCTTGATTCGCGCTGTTCGTAGTTGTACTGACTGCAGAATCCGATGCGCTCGTTCGGCTGAGGGTCATGAACAGGAGTTCAACCCGGCTTGAAACTCCGAGTTTGTCATATATGCGGAACAGATAATTTTTGACGGTGTGCTGGCTTAAATCCAGGCGAGTGGCAATTTCACGATTGGTCAAGCCCTGAGCGACACAGCTCACGACTTCCATTTCTCGCTTGGAAAGCTGCTCTATGCCCTGAGCATCTACAGCGGAAAGATTGTGCGAGGTGGCCAGCGCCTCAACCACCAGGCCCATTTGTTGGCTATTAGCCCATATCTGCCCCTGGTGCACTCTTCTCACACACTTGCTCAGAGTCTCAATTGAATCTTGTCTGCTTAGCACGCCTCGGGCGCCGGCGCGAAACGCCTCCAGAATCGACTCTGATTTCGAGGAGTCAAGCAACATGACTGCGCGGACATTAGGATGCGTCGCGTGCACCTGCCGCAGGACCTCGAACCCACCTGCGGGCTGCTCATTCAGATCAGAACTGAGAAGAAGGACATCGATGTTATGCAGATCTGCTCGCGCGGCCAAATCCTGCGAATCCGAACTAATAACTTCCAACTCCTCGTCACGTCGCAGTGCATCT
>Ga0210395_10004857_pt1 | contig 10319 bp, 11 predicted proteins | sample IncBWH4OmetaG_FD_150861 | JGI IMG/M metagenome (GOLD analysis project Ga0210395, IMG submission 150861) | Forest soil microbial communities from Barre Woods Harvard Forest LTER site, Petersham, Massachusetts, United States - Inc-BW-H-4-O ...
ATCACCGGGTCCTGCTCGGTCTCGGGCCGGGCGGACAGCGCGGTACCCGGCCGACAGCGCTCGATGAGCAGCGCCCGGGCGCCGGCCAAGTCGCGGGCGGCGTGCAGGCGGACGGCACCCTGCCCGGCCCAGGCCTGCAGGCCCGCCGCCTCGTGCGCCGCTTCCGGATGCGGCCAGGCGATCTTGAGCACCAGGCCGGCTCCTCCGGCGTCGCGGACAGGCGCGACCCAGGCGGTGGAGCCGCCCGGCTGGAACGGATCGCCGACCGTCAGCGACCACAGGTCCGCCGCGTCGTCGACCAGCCCGGGCAGGGAGGCCAGCCAGGCCTGCCGGCCCTCACGGCGGGCCGCCTGGGCCAGGTGCCGCGGCAACCTCAACCGGGCAGGCATCAGGTGAACGACACCACCAGGGCGATCAGGGCCACGGCGACAATGCTGGCGGACATCAGCCTGAGCCGTTCGGGACGGCCCAGGGTCATCCGGCCCAGGTACCAGAGCAGCGGGGTCAGGGTCAGGATGACCAGGCCGGGGAACACCTCATGCTTGAGGACTACGCCGCCGAGGGCGGCGAAAGAGATCGCGGTCCTGATCCAGGCCAGCTGGGTGCGCTCGCGGGCCAGGCCGGGGTCACGCTCGCCGGGATCGCCCGGATCGGCCGAGGCACCTGCGGCATCGGGGCCCTCTGCGGCGGCTGCGGCACCGGGCCCGGGGACGGTCGTCACCGCAGCGCCGAGACCAGGACCACGACGGCGGAGACCGCCGCCATCACGAAGACGACCACGGCCATCAGCTTGGGCATGACGGACCTGGGCAGCGGCTGGCTGTGCCGCAAGGCGTGCTGGCTCCTGGTCCACTCGGTGTAGGCGGTTACCGCCACCACCGCGCCGAACACGATCAGCGGCACGCCGAGGACGTGCCGTCCCCACGGCACGCCGGGGAACGGCGGCAGCAGCTGCACCACACCGAGACCGGCTACCACCAGGGCCAGCGCCGTGCGGCTCCAGGCCAGGAAGGTGCGTTCGTTGGCGAAGGTGAACCGGGGGTCGGGCTCGGTCCCGTCGGAGTCCGCTGCCTGGTCACGGGAGTCCGCCACCCCGCACCTCCTTCGCTCGGTCCGGGCCGTAGACGGCGCCCGCGGAGATCCGCAGCGAAATCCTGCCAAAAAAGCGTTGGCCCTGTCACTCCGTCATCCTCCTACCACTGGGAGACGGCGGGGGGCCGCAGCCCCAGGGATGTGCCGGGATCGGGTGAATACCGGTCCCGGCACTCCACGGCGCTCGGTGAGCGGGCCTGCGCTTGTTCATTCCGGCCCGATTCCCGCGGCCTCGCGCAGCTCGCGGAACGCCTCGGCGATACGGGGCAGCGTCCAGTGCGCGTTGAGGCCGCTGGGGTTGGGGACGACCCAGATCCGCGCGGTATCCAGCCAGGCCGGCTGCGGGCCGGTGACGGCCTTCGGCTGGCCGAACGCGGTGCGGTAGGCCGTAATGCCGGCGATGGCCAGGAAGCGCGGCCGGTGGCTGGCGATCAGGGTGGCCAGGTGCTCGCGGCCGGCCCGCAGTTCGGCGGCGGACAGCTCGGCGGCCTGTGCGGTGGGCCGGGGCACGAGGTTGGTGATGCCCAGCCCGAAACCGGGCAGCAGGTCCTGCTCGCTGGGATGGAGCTGGCGCGGGGTGAAGCCGGACAGGTGCAGGGCGGGCCAGAACCGGTTGCCGGGCCGGGCGAAGTGCCAGCCGGTGGCGGCGGAGTACAAGCCGGGGTTGATGCCGCTGAACAGGACCCGGAAGTCCGCGCCCGGTCCGGGCAGCACGTCGGGGAGGGTGCGGTCGCGGGCGGCCTGCAGGTCCAGGCCACCCGGGCGCGGCGGGCCTGCGGCGGCGGACGGACCGGCTATGTCGGTCATGGCCGCAGGCTAGCCAATCCGGAGCGGCACCGGTTCCGCGTCACGTTCCTTTCACAGGAAGAACAGGCCCGCGACCTGGCCGGCGTGGTCGTAGCTGACCCGGCCGGTGAGGTTGGCCGCCTCGAAGTGCAGCGGCACGTCCACCACGGTGTAGTCGCCGGCCTGGTGGGCGACCGCGTCGCCCATACCCTGGTACTCTCCGGCGGCGCCGATGACCTGGGCCCACACCGCGGCCAGGCCGGGGGCGTCCAGCTTGGCGGCCACCCGCTGGTCGCAGTGGGCGGTGACGTGGTCCCAGCGCTGTTCGGCCAGATCGGCGAACAACGTGGCGGCAAGCTCGGCCGCGCCGGGCAGTAGCTCCTCAGCCATCGGTACTCCTGTTCTGGGATCGATCGGGCGGCCGAACCGCTGGAAGGCCGCCTGCCTGGTGGTGCCGAGCAGGTCGCCGAGCTCGGCCCAGGTGTGGCCGGCCTGCCGGGCCCGTTGCACGGCCTCGCGCATCCCGTCCTCGACCACCCGAGCCAGCGAGCGGAGGACCGCGACGGCCGCCAGGGGCGCCAGCGCGGCGTCCTCCGGCACGTCGTCCAGGGCCACCCGGGCGGCGTTGATGACCCGGGACAGCTCCGGCGGGGTTCCGGCGGGTACCGCGTTCGGCACGTTGTCAACGTTGCCTTCACGAGATGTATTTGTCAAGTTATCCTTAACGTGCACCGGGCTGAGGGGGCGGGTCCGGCGGGCCTTGCTGCGGCATGACGCGTTGCAGTAAAGACGGAATCTCCCCCGGCCTTGCTGGGCAGGGAGCTCGCGGCCGCAGGCCGCGCAGCGACGGCCCGCGGACTCGGCATTGGCCACGGCTGAACCCTCCTGATCCCGGATGTACGCACGTTAATGTAGCACGAAAATAAAAGCGTGCGAGTTCTGGGATGCGGGATCTGCGGCTCGGGGTGCGGATTTTGTGGTCCGGGCCCGGGATGGGCGGCTCGGGGTGCGGATTTGTGGTCCGGGTCCGGGATCTGCGGCTCGGGGTGCGGATTTGTCGTCCGGGCCCGGGATGGGGGCTTGGGGTGCGGATTTTGCGGTCCGGGGCCAGAGATGGGCGGCTCGGGGTGCGGGATCAGCGGAGCTGGACGCGCTCGGTGCCGAAGTCTGCGACCAGCTCCAGCCGGCCACCCAGTGCCGCCACGTAGGCGGCCAGGGCACGGACCTCGGTCGCGCCGGGCTCGGCGCGCTCGAGGGCCGACACCCGTTCCTGCGGGACCCCCATCCGCTGGGCTAGTTCGGCCTGGGTGAGGCCGAACCGGGTGCGCTGCTCCGCCAGCGTGCGGGCCCGGCTCCCGGCGACCAGGGCGGCCGCGCCGACCTCGAGCTGGGCGGCCTGGCCGGGAAAGAACTCCTGCAGGAAGGACCCCAGGTCGTCGTAGCCGCGCTCGGCCGCCTCCGGCGCCTGGCCGGCCCGGACCGCGCGCAGGGCCTCGGCTGCCAGTGTGACGGCCTCGGAGTACTGGGACCGGATCGCTTCGTGTCCCTCCAGCACGGCGATCAGCAGCGCGGTGCCGACAGGCTCGACCGCGAACAGGATGCGGATCTCGCCATCGCCCGGCGCGCCGGGCCGCAGCTCGGACAGGCCTTCCGGCCAAGGCCGGCGGCCAAGTTCCCGCTCGACCTGCCTGGTCACCGCGCGGAACCTGGCGGCTGCCTCGCCCACGTCCGACTGGTCCGAGGCGGCGATCGCCTCCTCGATCAGCAGCTCGGCGTGGGCCGCGGTGTAGGTCGCCTTCAGGACCTCCCTGCGGACCCCGAAGGCATCGGTGCGCTCCTGCAGCTGCTGGAGCTGCTCACGCAGGCGGCGCTCGGCCGCGGTCATCTGGGGCAGCATCCGGCGGAGTTCGGCGGCGTCGCGCTCCGCCGCGGCCAGCCGGTCCGCGACCGTCGCGGCCTCCTCCGGCCGCTCCGCGCGCCGCTGGTCCGCTAGCCGGGCGAGGGTGGATTCCAGCTCGGCGAGCTGCTCCTGGCTGTCGTGAACCAGCGTGGCCACGCCCGCGGCCCGCCTGCGCGCCACCTGCAGCTGCTCGAGCCTGACCTGGTAGGAGAGGTCGAGGGCCGCACGCAGGTCGCCGGGCCGCGGATCGGCGACCGCGGTGACCAGCGGGGCCTCGAGGCTGGCGCCCTCGCTCATCAGCGCGGCCAGCGCCTCCCCGGCCAGCACGGCGGCGAGCGGGTCGGTGCGTTGCAGGTCAGCCAGCCAGTCGTGAATCTCGGCGGACATCCGGAGCAGGTAGCCCATGCCGGCCTCCGTTTTCGTACTATCCGACCCGGGCCGTGCCGGGCCGGTACGGGGCGAGCTCGGCGGACGGCGCGCCGCCGGTCAGTTCGGCCGCGATGAGCCGGGACAGGTGCGCGGCCAGGGTCACCCCGCTGTGCGTCACGGCGACGTAGAGATGGTCCGCGCCGGGCAGGCGGCCGACGATGGACTGGCCGTCGGCGGGCATCGGGCGGACACAGACCTGATACCGAACGACCCCGGCATCCTCGAGGCCCAGTACGGTCCGCTGGGCCCGGCGGAGCAGTTCGGCCGCCCAGCGGGTCAGCTCAGCCTGCGAGGTGTGCAGGTCAACCGCCGCGTCCGGGGCCTCCAGCTGCAGCAGGCCGCCGGGATGCGGGCGCAGGGCCAGGTCGGGGGTGTGCACCAGGTGCGTCAGGGCCGGCCAGGTAACCGGGCCGGCCCGGACCACGAAGCCGGGGGCGGTGGCGCCGGGAGTGTCCCAAGGGACCAGCGGGACCGAGCCCGGGGCGGCGCCGGCCAGTTCCGCCAGCCGCGGTGTCCAGCGGCCGGCGCAGCACACGATCTCGTCAGCCTCGACGGTGGTGCCGGCGGCGGTGCGTACCTGGCCGTCGACGACGGCCGCTACCCGGCCCTGGTCGCCGGTCAGGACGGCGGCGCCGTGGGCTCTCGCGCGGGCCACTAGGCGCTCGATCAGGGGCTCGGTCAGCAGGTAGCCCTCACCGGGGAACCAGGCCGTCGAGGCGGGCGGGGCAGGCATTCGCAGTGCGGGCTCAAGGGCGGCGGCTTCGGCCGGGTCGATCAGGTGCGCCGGGTAGTCCCACTCGGTCAGGCGGCGGACCCGGGCGGCTAGTTCCTCGGCCTGGCTCGCGGTGGCGGCCACTTCCAGGTGGCCCACGGGTCGGTACCAGGCCGTGCCGTCCAGGTCGGGGGCCAGCTCGGCCCAGGCCCGGATCCCGGCGTGGTTGAGGTCGTGGTAAGGGCGGGGGAATTTGTCGTTGGAGTTCAGCCAGGCCAGGCTCCACCGGCTGGTGCCGCGGCCGGGCTGGTCCTGCTCGAGCAGCGTGACCTGCACCCCGGCGGCGGCCAGCCGGGCCGCCACGGACGCGCCGAGCACGCCGGCGCCGATCACCGCGCAGCGTCGTGGCGGGTTACGGGACACGCCTGACTGTACCCCGCGGGCTTAGCCGAGGTCCTTCGGCTTGACACCGGCCGCCATCTAGGAACATATTCATCTAGTGGACTAGATGAATCGAGGAATGGTGATCGAGTTCCACCTCAACGCCCGCTCCGGCCTGTCGCCGTACCAGCAGATCGTCCAGCAGGTCCGGCACGCGCTCCGGCTGGGCCTGCTGCACGAGGGCGACCAGCTGCCGACGGTCAAGGACGCGGTAGAGCGGCTGGCCATCAACCCGAACACGGTGCTCAAGGCCTACAAGGAGCTTGAGCACGCCGGGCTGGTCGCGGCCCGGCCGGGGGTCGGGACCTTCGTGACCAAGACGCTGAGCGACGTCTCGCTCGCCGCGCACGGCCCGCTGCGCCAGGACTTGCGGCGCTGGCTGGCCCAGGCCCGCCGGGCCGGCCTGGACGACGAGAGCATCGAGGCGCTGTTCCAGGACACGTTTCGGTCCTCGGCTGCTGAGGACGTAGCGTGACCGCCGCGCTGGCCGCGGAGGGGCTGGGCAAGCGGTACGGCCGGCGGTGGGCCCTGTCGGACTGCACCCTGGAGGTCCCGCCGGGACGGGTGGTCGGGCTGGTCGGGCCGAACGGCGCGGGCAAGACCACGCTGCTGCACCTGGCTGTCGGCCTGTTGCGGCCGACGGCGGGCAGCATCGAGGTGCTCGGCCGGCCGCCGGGAGATAACGCGGGGCAGATCGGGCGGGTCGGCTTCGTGGCCCAGCAGACCCCGGTCTACTCCCGGCTGTCGGTCGCCGACCACCTGCGGCTGGGCGGGTGGCTCAACCCGCAGTGGGACGCCGAGGCGGCCCGGCGTCGCATCAGCCAGCTCGGCCTCGATCCTGACCAGCGCGCCGGGCGGCTGTCCGGCGGCGAGCGAGCCCAGCTGGCGCTGACCCTGGCCGTCGCGAAACGGCCCGAGCTGCTCGTCCTGGATGAGCCGGTGGCCAGCCTCGATCCGCTGGCCCGGCGGGAGTTCCTGCAGCTGCTGATGTCCACCGTGGTCGAGCACGAGGTCAGCATCGTGCTGTCCTCTCACCTGGTGGCCGACCTGGAGCGGGTCTGCGACTACCTCGTCGTGCTGGCCTCCTCACGGGTGCAGGTGGCCGGGGACGTGGATGATCTGCTGGCCGCGCACCGCCGGCTCACCGGGCCGCGCCGCGACCCGGCGGCGCTGCCCGCGGACTACGAGGTCATCGAGGAGAGCCACACCAACGTGCAGAGCAGCTTCATCGTGCGCTATGGAGGTCCGGTGTACGACCCGGCCTGGACCGTCGAGGAACTGAGCCTGGAGGACGTGGTGCTGGCCTACATGAGCCGGGCCCGGAGCGGCGCCGGCGTGGCCCGGCGGGGATTGAGCGTGCTGCGATGATCGCGCTTACCTGGCGGCAGTTCCGGACGCAGGCGGCGCTGGCGTTCGGGTTGCTGGCAGCGATCGCGGTGGCGCTGGCCGTTACTGGCCCGGCGCTGGTTCACCTGTACGACACCAGCGTGCTGCCGTGCCAGGCCCAGGGCGACTGCTCCCTGGTCACCAGCGCGTTCGCCGGCCGTGACCACCTGCTGCAGGACCTGGGCACGGTCCTGGTCGTGGTGCCCGGGCTGATCGGCTTGTTCTGGGGCGCGCCGCTGGCGGCCCGCGAACTGGAGACCGGCACCTACCAGCTGGCCTGGACCCAGGGCGTCACCCGCAAGCGCTGGCTGGCGGTCAAGCTCGGCCTCGTCGGACTGGCCAGCATGGCCGTGGCCGGGCTGCTCAGCCTGATGGTGACCTGGTGGTCCAGTCCGCTCGACCGGGTCAACACGGATCTGTTCGCACAGTTCGGCCAGCGGGGCATCGTCCCGCTCGGGTACGCGGCGTTCGCCTTCGCCCTGGGTGTCTGCGCGGGCCTGGTGCTGCACCGGACGGTGCCCGCGATGGCCGTCACGGTGGCCGTGTTCGTCGGCGTCCGGCTGGCCGTGACGTACTGGGTACGCCCGTACCTGTTTGCCCCGCTGCATCTGATCGCAGGACTCAGAGCCCCGAACGGAAATGGCACGGGCGGTGGCGGCCTCACCCCATCCCGGCCCGGGGACTGGGTGCTCTCCGACCAGGTGGTCAACGCGGCCGGCCGGGTGATCGGTCAGGACGGCGCGATCAACCTCGGCCCCGGCAGGCTCGGCTTCGCGTTCGGGCCGGCCGGTGACGGCCGGGTGGCGTTGCAGGGGGTGGGGACATGTCCCAACCGGTTTCCCGCCTTGTTCGGCGCGGGCGGCGGACAGGGGCCCACCCCGGCTTTCGTACGGGCCACGCAGGAGTGCGTGACCAGGCTGGGGCTCAAGGAAGTGCTGACCTACCAGCCCACCTACCGGTACTGGCCGCTGCAGTGGTACGAGACGGGCATCTTCGCCGGCCTGGCCCTGATTCTGGCCGGGTTCTGCTTCTGGTGGCTGCGGCGGCGTTACGCCTGAGGCGTTCGGTGCCGGGGATGGTTACCCGGGCTGGGTGGGGATGGGTCAGGACTGGATGATCCCGTTCAGTACCCCTCCGTTGGCGGCGTTGAAGCTGGCCAGGGCCGAATTACCGGCTGCGATCTCCTGGCTGGCCTGGGCGGGAGTGTCGTCCTGCTCGTTGGTGTTGTCCCCGGAGTAGTCCTCTCCGGCCGTGACGTAATCGTTCATCGCGGTAACCCAGTCGGCGCTGTCGGCCGGGGGCGGGTCGTAATTGGGGTCCAGGGCGGCCTGCGCGTCCCCCTCCAGCTGGGTGCCGTCCAGGCTGAGGTTATCCGGGTTAGTGCTGGTGTCCGAGGAGATAGCAGCGAGATCCTGCTGCACGTTCTGGAGGGCGCCTTGGACCTGCGCCAGCCATCCGGTCTCCCCGCTGGCGACCGGGTTCACGCAGTCCACGGTGCACGATGACTCCGTCGTGGCGGCCGGGTCCGCGGTGGGCACCGGGACTGCCGCAGGTGCCGCGGACGGTGCAGCCGACCCGCCGCAGTTGTGGCCCGAGTCGGTGACGACCTGCCCGAACTGGGCGTTGATGGCATCGCCCTCGGCCGTGCCGTACTTGCTGACCAGGGCGGCCTTGACCTGGGCATTCGACAGGCTGGCACCAGATGCCGGCTCCACGGATACGACAGCCATCGCGTTGCCGAATGACATGTCTCGCTCGAAGTACCCGATGATGCACGAGTCCTGGCTGGCGCTGCTGCCCGAGCCGGCCGCGGCCGTGAACTGGCTGACCTCGGCCTGAGTCCACTGGCCCGGGCCCGACCCCTGGGCCGGGCCTGCCGGGCCTCCGCCGCCGCATGCCGTGACGGTAAATACGGTCACGGCGGCGGCCAGCGGCCCGGCCAGGAGGAGCTTCCTGTGCGCCTTGATGAATACCATGATTCCTCCCCTTTATCCCAGCCGATCCAGTCTGGACAGGCTTCGTTTCTTTCGGTAATTACTGGGCGCAGGCTTTGCGGTCTTACCGGAAATGCGCCCGATGAGGTTTACGCAGTGATTGGCTGGGTCCCGCCGTTTCCCGCGAGACCCAGCGTTGGCGCAGGCTGGTGATACCTGCTGGTATTTCAGTCAGGATTGCAGGGAGCCCATTGGGACTCCGCATCCCTGGCAGAACTTGTCTCCCGCGATGATGCGGGTGCCGCACTTGACGCAGAAGCTCGAAGCCCGCCCTGGCACCGGCGGCTGTGCCTGTGGCTGTGCCTGTGCCTGGGGCTGTGCCGACGGCCCTTGGTGCGCTTGCTGCAACGACGCCTGCCAGCCCAGGATGGAGTTCTTGTGCTTGAGCGCGAGCAGCAGCACGGCGGCGACCAGGCAGATCAGCGCCAGCCAGCCGGAAGCCGTGTGCAGGAAGCTCTGGCGTTCTATGCACTCGCCCGAGCTGAATGCCGCGACGGTGTCGCTGCATGACGGGAGGCTGGAGGTCGACGCCAGATACGCGATCGCGAATACCGCCGAGGCGATAATGGCCTTGGTAAAGGTCGGTGCCTTGGTGAATTTAAGTTTCATAAGCCGAACATTAGGTACGGCCCGACCCAGGCGGCAGAGGCCGAGTGACCCACTACACGCGCGCCGCGTGTGGGCCGGCCGGCCCACATTAAGGGGAAGGGACGACCGGTTCGATGCCCGCCTGTATGGCGTAGCGGGTCAGTTCGGCGCGATTACGGGCGCCGGTCTTGTCCCTGATCCGGTCCAGGTGCGTCCGCACTGTGTTAGGCGTGACAAAGAGCGTCGTCGCGATCTTGGCGTTGCTCGCTCCGCCGGCCAGTAGCGCCATGATCTGCCGCTCTCGTGCCGACAGCGGGCCAGCCGGGCTGTCCGCCGGCGCGCAATGGACGGCTGGAAGTCCCGCGGCGGGCGCAGGCCCCGGATCTGGCTGGCCCGGATCTGGCTCTACTGTGCCCACGGCCAGGGCTATGGCATCGGCTTGGCTGAGCGTGCGGCCATGCTGGCACGCGGCATCGAGTGCGGCTTCCCCGAGCGCGTCGAGCAGCCGGGCATGAGCGCCGGCGCGCAGTTCCACGTCGAGGGCATCGAAGGCCTGTCCGGCCTGCTCGTACTGGTGATCGGCGGCGCCATAGAGGGTGGCGGCGACGGTGGGGTCGCCGTCCGCGCTGACGGCTACCGCGAGGCCGAGGATGGCAATGTGGACAAAGGTCTTCTCCCCGGTAGCTCGCGCCGTGTCCAGCACGCCGATGAGCAGGCGGTGGGCGCTGGCGGCAGCTCCATCCATGAGGTAGACAAGCCCCAGGTTCAACGCCAGGGCAGCGGCTAGGTGCTGGTAGCCATGGGCTTCCGCGACCTCCAGCGCCTCCCGGAAGGACGCCACGCCAGCGGGGTGCTCCCCGGCCTCGACCTGGTCGACACCCAGATTCAGCAGGGTAACGACGAGCACGTAGTTATCGCCGTCCGCCTGCGCAAGCGCGAGGACCTCCTGCCGGTCAGCCGAGGCTGCGTCCCGGTCACCGGACTCGCCCTT